>Ga0137374_10004847_pt1 | contig 15992 bp, 14 predicted proteins | sample SagtaG_20_FD_104811 | JGI IMG/M metagenome (GOLD analysis project Ga0137374, IMG submission 104811) | Vadose zone soil microbial communities from Sagehorn Ranch, Mendocino, California, USA - Sage1_R_100_16 metaG | ecosystem: Environmental > Terrestrial > Soil > Vadose zone | place: USA...
AGGTGAAATGTTTTTCAACGGCTTTTACCGCGTCGAGATCGATCACCGATGTGTAGCCGAGCGCCCGCGCATTAGACGCAACGTTCAAAATCGACGGCTGGGAAGAACCGTTGGCGAGCGGCGGAATCGCTGTGTGAAGAATATCGACGCCGAGCTTGATCGCTTCGAGATAGTTGAACGGCGCCAGGCCGTTGTTGCAGTGGGCGTGAAACTCCAGCGGCACCTCGCCGATATTCTTCTTGATCACGGGAATCAGCGCGCGAGTGCGCTCGGGCGTCAGTAGCCCTCCCACGTCTTTGAAACAAATGCGATAGGGCTTGATCGCTGCCGCTTCGCGCGCCTTTTGCGCATAGTAATTGTCGGTGTGGCGTGGCGACACGGAATAAATGATATTTATAACCACGCCCATGCCGAGCCTGCGCAACTCTTCGTTCTCGATTGCTGCCGCCTCGTAGTCATTCCATGGATCGGATGAGCGCGTGAGCGTGATGCCGTGAGCGACCATCCGCTCGATCATCAGCTTGCGCACCGAGCGTGGCACTTTTTCGAATCCGGAAGCCAGCCCGCCGTGATAGCGCAGTCGCGTGTTGTGGAATTTTTGCGCTCCGAGTCTGATCCAGTCGAAGGGATTTTCCTTGTGCTCGCGCACGTATTTTATGAAGCCGGCGAAGCCGAAGAATTCCATTGACTGAAAACCGCATCGATCCATCTGCTCGGCAATGGCGAGCATGGCTCCGGTTTTCATGCCGAGTGCCCAGAGGCTTAATTGACCGTCGCGCAGCGTTGTATCGACGATGTGAATTTCGTTTTTGCTCGACATCAATGCCAACTTGGGCTCATGACAACGTCGTCATTTACCGTGGCGCTCTTCCAGCGTTTGTATGACGGCGAAAGCCAGTGCAACCGTCGTAACGTCGACTCGGTCGTCGAGCAGGAAATGGTCGCGGCCAAGTTCGGCAAGCGTCACCGCGTTGGGCGCAATCAGATCGGACAACAACGATAATCCATCATTGGGGCCGTAGGCGCGCAGTTGCGCGTAGCCGCCGCGGGCCAACATGGAAATGCTTCCTGTAAGCGGGATACCGATATAGTTCACGATCAGCACGTGTCCGGGGATATGGAAACCATTAAAGCGCTGACGGCTTCGTTGCGTGCTGAGGCTCTCCACGCCCGAGACATCGACGCGGCCGACCAGTTCTTCCACTTGCAAGAGGCGGTTGTCCGCTAGCGGACTGCCGTGCAACGTTCCAGCAATATTCACCCAAGCCGCGACGCGACGAGAATCGTTCGGTCCCAGCCGCGTCAATGCTAAAGCAACTTCAGGTCCGGACTTACTCACGCTGACCACGATCATGCGACGACCGGTTTGTCCACGCGCGCGAATCGCCGCGGCGACCAGATCGGCGTTCGCTTCGATGGCACCATCTTCAACTGTTTCGACGAAATAATGGGCAAGACCGACACGTCTCAACGCCGCACGCGGCAAGGCAAGATCGGCGCCGGTGACCGGATGCCGTCGATAGAGATAGCCGGGAACCAACACCACTTCGTAGTTGGCGGCCCCGACAGGCAAGCTAATGTCACCTTGGGGAAAACCTTTGTTTACATTGTCTCGCACTCGGTTGAAGGCGACGCGAAATTCACGATTGCTGGAAATACGCGCGACACGATCGGCGAAAAACAAAGCCGCGAAATCGACCGAAAAATCGTCGCTCAGTCGTTTGAGACGGTCGCGATCGGGCAGCCCGTTCAGCGATTCGCTGGAAACGTGATCAATGCGCTCATCGACGATGGTGTTACTGCGTTTGCCGGCAAGGTAGTCGGCAAGATAGTAACGCGCGACTTCGGAATCGACACGGGTCTCGATCGTCTGACCGCCCACGGTGCCGCGCACCGGTATGCCCGCGCACGCCGCGAGAAAGACGATGGCGATCAGCCAGGCAATGGCCTGGGATAGAACAGAGATCATCTAAGCAAGTGTGTTTGCGAATTTACACTTCGCGGATCGGCGGACTGGCTGCCGGCGAGTTGCTCATCGCCATCCAAGATGCCGTCCAAATCACGATCCAGCGCGCTGCGAAAACCATCGCCCGGAGGCACGCAAGTGAAGGTAATCGGTTCACCGCTTTTTCGGTAGCGACCCAACAACGCGTCTAGATCGAGCGACGTTTCGTCGCGTCGGTCGCCGTGAAATTTTCCACCGCGATACAACCAACCTCGCAGCGCTTGGCCTTGCCAACCTCTCGCCGTCAATTCGCAGTCGCCGGCTGAAGATCGATTCATTAGCAAATCGATTAGCTGTCGCTCTTCTTGCTGGAGTTCGGCACCGATGGTCAATTGCTTGCCTACTGTGGGCGCCATGCCTGTGTCAAAAGCCATGACGTAGTGGTGAAGTTGGCGGCGTATGATATCTTTTTCCTCTTCGCTCTTTCCGGGAAAAAGGAATCCGTCCATGCGTAGAAAGTTCGCGACGGTATCAAAGGTGCCGTCATGGATCAGACCGAAACCGGATACCTGCGGGCCCGAGGTATTGAACCGCCCGATTTTATCGTACACGTTGCGTAGGTGCGCAGCCTTCATGTCGCGTCCGACTTGGGTATGCTCGAAGTTGACCAGCCGGTTGGTACCCAAGGGAAGTTTGTGGCAGCCGACGCAATTTTCTATTCCCGCCGCCGAACGGAAGGGGCCGGTAAAGAAATTAAATCCCGCTTCTTGCTCCGCGTCCATGCGCCGATCAAGGCGTTGATTGGGATTGGGCGGATAGCGCAAAGTCAGGACGAAGCGTGCAAAAGCCTCCATAGAAGCGTCCGGGATCGGCCCAGACCGGCCGAGTAAATCGACAAACGCCGGATTAAACTCTTTGAAGCTCGGCACGTCCTGTCCGGGAGCGTGAGCAATTCCAAAGCGATCGCCGCGCCAATGAAACGGCGCCGTGCCGGCCAATCCTCGCAAACTCTGCGTCACCATCGGACCTTTGAGCGGATGGAGAGCCTGCCGCGGTTCCAGAAGTCCGATGTTTCTCAGCGCAACGGGATAATCTAAGCGTTGACCGACGGGATCACCCAAGTCCCAAGCTAAGCCATCTATGTCACCGAACACATGACAGGTCGCGCACGAAAGATCGCCGTAACGCGAAGTCAAAGCAGCATTGTAGAAAAACGGCCTTCCTTGTTTCACCACGCCGGGCGTGGGGTCGTGACGAAGTGGTACGGTCGCGGTGGTTTGCCGTTTGTGCAAATCCACCACCGAGAGCGTCGCTTCCAGATGATTCAGGACGTAGAGCCGCTGGCGGCGTGCATCGAGCACGAGTCCCCCCGGACCAAAACCGACGGCGATGCGATCCACGACCTTGCCGGTTGGGTCGAGCACAGCCACTTTTCCTGAACCGAACGCAGCGACATAGGCTTCTTTGCCGTCAGGCTGAAATACCAAGTCCAGAGGTTGCGCCAGGCTGCGCCGGCGTGACTCAGCCGCATCGGCGATTGATGAATGATCGACATGGGGGTTGAGATTTACAGCCAGGACACGGTAACCACCGCCAGTGAGCGGAAGAATTCGAGTGACTCGGTTCTCGGCGAATTTACCCTGCAAACGAGATTCATGGGGAATGAAGTTGAATGCTTCCGTATTCGAAACCCAAACCTCTCCACTCTCAGGTTGCACGGCTACGTTAAACAGTACGGTGCCAACGTTGCTGATGCTTGCGGCGACTCTCGGTTCGTTCGCGGCGGCATCGATTACGAACAGGTCGTAATCCGGCAATTCAAACGGAATAGCCGAGCTCCAATCTCGATCCGCAGAATCGCGCCAGCCGTCCTCGGCGCGCCTGACGATCGGACCTTGTTTCGGAACGGCTGAATACGGAACGTCGGTTATATAAACTTGTCGCGCCCGCCCCAGGCGTACCGCGGCTTCGCCCGACACGGTGGTCGTGCCGTTGCCTGAAAGAAATACAGCGGCATACACGTAGCGACCATCGGTTGAAGCAGCAAGGCCGCGCGGTTTGGCGCCGAACAGCGTCAAAACTTTTGCCGGCGCCTGAGGACGAGTACCGTCGAATATCCAAACCTGCGCTCGGCCGATTCCAGGAGTGAGAGTCTGATCGCGCTTTGCCGTCGCCACAAAAACCCGATCATGCTTCGGGCCTGCGATCACGATCCCCCTCGGCTCGTCACCCACTTGCAACGTGTGAATCACTCGCGGCTGACTAGGATTACTGACGTCCACCACGCTCACCGAATCGGAAAGATGATTGACGATCCAAGCCTTGTTACCTCGGATCACGATGGCCACCGGACGCAAGCCGACGGTGGTTTCGCCCACGGAGCGCAAGATTTGCCCTTGTGCGTCGAATATTTCTAAACGATCATCGGCAGTGTTGAGGGTGTACAAGTAGCGGCCGTCTCCCGACAGTGCCAGCGGGCGCACCGGCTCGGTTTCGAAGTTGGTAAATCCATCGGAACGAATGGAAACCACTGGCGTCGGCAGAACTCCGCTGTCGGTTGGGTTGAAAGTGCACGCAGAAAGCAGGATCAGAAGCAGGGGCACGAAGGCGGGAAACAAGCCGGTTTTCCCATTGGCGGTCATCTTGGTCGAGCGTTATCATAGTTTTGCTGTCGCCGTCGAGCACCGGAAACGATCCTCCACTCCGCCGCGATGCCGAACGATATTGTGATCCTCGCAGACGAAAAGGACCGATTCGAATCGACAGAGTAAAGTAGAAAGAATTAGCGACGAGAAATCAGTGATGCGGCGCGGTTCCCAATTTGCCGCGATCGCCCCCTAGCTCCCGTTCAACGATGTCCTGTCGCTCTTGCCTCTGGTTGGACAGCTGCAACCAGTATTCATGGAGCTCCGCGAGTTTCCAATTTTTCGTGATTCGGAGATGAGCGGCGGTTTCGTAATCGAACGAAATCGAATCTTGCTGTTTGCAGGCGCTTATAAAGCGGCCCGATTTCGCGTCGATGTACTCACCCACCATTCGAAGAATTTGAGATATCTTGTTTGGGTTGGGGACACCCGCCGACTCTTCACTCCGTTTTGTTTCCCCTTCGCACTCCAACCGACGGAGACCTTCAGGGGTAAACAACACTCGAAGGATATTCGACGTAGAGCCAACGGCGTTGTGGTGGGAGATTCTATCGGCAATGATATGCCAGGCGTTTTGAAACGTGACTTTCATACCGCGTTGCGTCGACCGGTTCGCAACCGCTCCCGGTGATAGCGCTCGCGGCGTGCCGAGAGCTAAATAGCCGTCGCCTTCCACCCGTAGCTCGAAATTCTCGACGTCCAGGGATTCCAGGCCCTGGCCGACCGCGCGAAGCACCTCCCCGAAGGAAGCATTCTGCTTGGTCATCTTCGGCGAATCCTTTGGCGAACTCATGAGCCCAAAATAACGCAAAAAACATACCCCGACCGCTCGGAAACATCGCGGGAAATCTTTCGCACATTTTAGTACTTGTGCGAAGTTTACGGCTAAGTCAGCGATTGCAATTTCGTGCCAGGTTTGTTCAGGTCAAGAATAAGTGGTCCGCGTCTTAAATATTCGCGGCGGAAAATCCAGAGTCGATCGCACGCCGGCTCGCCTTGAAGCTAGGAATTGATGGTCTGCTTTACGATCATGGCAATTCGTTCGACGTAATTGAATTTCACATCCGGCTCGCAAGGAAGCTCGATCAAATCAGCCCAAACCCGTTCTGAATAAGGAAGACGATCCCAAACACACATGCCGAAACTACCCAGGAGATGAATTGGCAAATAGCTGCCTTGAATTTCGTATCCCGCACGACCGAGGACCTTAATTATGTCTGACGCCAAGTCTCGACCGCGGCGCCTCGGCAAAACCCGCACCACCTGCGTCAGACACGCTGAGCCGGGTCGGTGGGGTATCAGTTCTAACCGCCCCTCGCCGCCCAGCAATTTTTGATAAGCGCGAACGCGCTCGCGCCGCGCCGCAATATTCTCGCGCAGTGTTTGCATCAGACTGCAAGCGACCGCCGCATTGAGGTTTGCCATCAATTCACGCCCATAGCGTGAGAGCGAAGCCAGATCTCCGTGGGAACCGTCGCGAGATAACGTGGCCTTTAGAGGCCGTGTCCAACGCCGCCAGCGACGCCAGATCAGCGTCGCTAAAAACCTCCGAAGCGTCGACACGAGCGCCGGACGCGCCAAATCGATCATCAAATCACTGTGCAAGAACTTATCGTGACGAGATACGACTGCACCGCCGCCTAAACCAAAACAAACCTTCTCCCCACCAAAACTCAGAATCCCCACCTCGCCAAAGCTGCCTAGCGGTCGCCCATCGAGCGTCGCGCCCAATGCTTGCGCCGCGTCGTCGATGATGCGGACATTCTTGCCGCGAACGAGCTCGATAATTGCGCTGATATCGGCGGGGTTACCAAACAGGTGCGGCACGATGATCGCCCTGGTATTCTGAGTCAGTACGGCGCCGACAGTCTCAGCGGTAAGATTTAGCTCCTCACCTGCGTCTGCTAGGACGGGCGTGGCGCCAACTGACAAAACTGGAGCAACCACGGCGCTGCAACAAAAAGTCGGAATCACCACTTCGTCGCCTCGCCTCACGTCGCACGCGCGCAAGGCGATCTCGAGAGCCAAACTTCCCGAGCCACAGAGAGCCGCGTCTTTGACTCCAAGTCCCTCGATCACAAGGGATCTGAGATTGTGAAGATCCGCGCCATTGATGACGCTGCCCGAACAAAATGACTGGAGGATTCGTCGATAAGTCCCGCGGTTCCAGTAAGGCACGGCGAGTGGTACGCGGTAAAACTGGCTGGCTAGGTTCACGACCTCCGACCTTTATACGATCTTACTTCCCTGGAAACTCGGACAGCACGGTCAGATCCCTTAACGATGATGAGCGATTGGAATATTGGAATTATGGAACACTGGAAACTATCACGCCAATATTCCAGCATTCCATTTTTCCAATATTCCAACCCTCCTGGGTTTCATTTTTTCGCTCCCGCTTCTTTTGCATGCGGTCCGCCACCCGCCTCATGAATCCCACAGGTGAGTCCGTCTTGTACTTAACATCGAGAGTTATACAATTTAATGAATAGCAAATGCGCAAGCTTAGCTCGCATCGCGGTGTCAACTTCGTATTGCAGCTTGGAACACCATTTTGATTGTTCAACCGGAGGAAATTCATGAACACGATCTCTGATCCTAACGACGACCCGATGCAGCCGCGAACAAGGCTATTTCGCGCATGGATTATAGCCTCTTTGATTGTCCTATTTGCACTCGAAAATAGCGGTTGCAGTACCGCAAAGCCGCCGACCGAGATCTTGTCGAGGGCGGAAATGGATCTGCGCGCGGCGAGCGAGGCTAGAGCCGACGAATTTGCTCCTATGGATTTACAGAGCGCCAGGGAAAAAATCGAGGGATCCAAGAAAGCCATAGCTGCCAAGAGATATGAAGACGGCCGCCGCCTCGCCGAAAGCGCTCAAGTAGAAGCCGAACTGGCAACCGCGAAGGCCGAAGCGGAGCTTACGCGCCGGGCCGCGGACGATCTCCGCAGACGGCTTGACACTCTTCGAGCAGAAACCGAACGCGGCTCAATACCACCTTCATCGCCCGCGTCTGCCAAGGAATAGTTTATGAAGCTCAACGTCTTTCTCGGCCGAAGGACTGTTAACATGGCGCTCTCGTTAATGGCTTTTTTGTCCATAGGATGCGGAGCGGTGCAAAATCCGGCCCTAGAGCGGGCGCGCGACGCCTATAACCGGGCCCGGCAAGATCGCGAAATCGCCGGGCGCGCTGGCGTGGCGCTGGACAAGGCGCGACTAACTCTGGAACAAGCGGAGCGCGTGTGGACGGAGGAGAAGGATGTCATAGAAGTGGAGCATCTCGCCGAGAAAAGAATCGAAATAGCGCGGGCGACCGCAAGACGGAGGTTGGCGGCAGATGACATCCAGCAACTCAATCCGCAGCGCGAATAAATTCTCTCCGCGCTTCAGTCTGTTCTCTCCATCTGTTCAGCAACACCAAAGTGATAGAGTTTGAAGAGCTCTAAAGCATCGTCGGCCGCTTTTAACGCGCTCTTTTGATCGCGGACATATTTCGACAAAAGGGGCACGAACAGATCCCCGTGCTTCTCGTCCGCCACGGCGTGAGTCGCAAAGTTGGGCATTTCCTCCCATTTGTAACCGAAGTCGCGAATCCATCTTAATCCGTCTCGACGCGACAAGCCCCGGCCTTGGTCCATCAAGCGGCGGTCGTCGTTTACCCATTCGGTCGCCATCATGGCGATCAGCCCATCTTGCCAGGCGCCTTCCCTGGCGATCCACTTCCAACCGTAGAAGGTCGCCATGCTGGTCCGCAATGGTTGGACTTTGGCGAAGTCGTCTCCCGTCAAACCGATTAACGCTCCCTGGCGAACGAGCAGATCATAATGACCTTTGGAGCTGTATTCATCTTCTACGAGCTCGTCGTACTCGTGTTCCATCAAGCGCCGGCGGATCTCCGGCGCGTCGCAATTAGCGATCAGATTCGCCCAACAATCGCGGCGACAACTAACAAAGAGACTCAATTGCAATAGCGCAATGCGCGCCCGACTGCTGGTCATCTTCACGTTGAAATAGCGGTCCATTTCCGCCGCAGCCATGGTTGCGTGAACTCTTTGAGCGATCGCCTCTTCCCACTGCCTAATCTCGTCGGTGGCAGATTTCATGATCGCACCTGGGCTTTGAGCGAAAGATTGCTGGGGTGGCTCGCGCTGTCGAGTTTGATTCCGCCGTCGTTTACAGCCTGTTGAATGCGCTGCCATTCGTCTCGATAACCTTGCGTGTGACCGCGAAAGTGCGGCATCACGTAACGTGCAAAGAGCTCGTAGGATCGGCGCAGCTTCTCAGTGCCAGTCCATTCGTGGGTGGTCAGCAATAGACCGCCGAAGCCGCCGGTTTCGGCCTGCATGCGTTCGATTTGCGCGATGGCATCATCCGGCGTGCCGATGATCCAGTCGCGCCGGTCGGCGCCGGAGCGCGGCGTGATCTCCTGTGCGGGCTGGCCGGGGTAAGATTCATAGGGTGCCTTGAGCCCGATGGCAAAGAAATATTCTATATCGCGGCGAATGCTTTCTTCGACATCGCGCCACGCCTCTTCCCGGCTATCGGCAAGATAAATGCAAGTCGCGATGCGCCAGTTATCCCGTGAGGTTTGCGTTCCGTGCTTGGCAGCGATCGCTTCGACGGTATTCCACTGTTCCGCCTTGGATTGATTATTGCGCTTGTTTTTCCCTGCCGGCGAAAGAAAGAGCATGCCGTACTTGCCTGCAAGCTCCAGGCTGATCGAATTGCCCGACGACGCTATGGCCAAAGGCATGCGCGGCTGCTGATAGGAGCGCAGCTGCAAGCGCATCTGCTTCAATTGCCAAAAGCGTCCGTCGTAGTCGATCGGATCGGGCGATTCGAGCAGGCGAATGATGATGTCCACCGACTCAGCCATCATCGGGTGGAGTTTATCATCGGCAACGTTGAAGAGTTTCTTGTCGGTGATCAAATTGCACGGGCCGATGCCGAGAGTCACGCGGCCGCGCGTGAGGTGATCGAGAAAAGCCATGCGCTCGGCAACATGGAACGGATGATGAAACGGCAAACTGATTACCGAAGTGCCGAGGCGAATGCGATGCGCATGGGCGGAGGCTTTTGCGAGAACCATCTCGGGCGCAGGCATGGTTTCCCAGCCACCGGAATGATGCTCGCCGATAAAAAACTCGTCGAAGTCGAGCTCATCGGCATAACGGATCAACGCGGTATCTCGGTCGAAAGCCAACGCCGGATTCTCCGTCGGGCAGTGTAACGGCATCATGAAAATAGAAAACTTCATAGTCCGTCCCTCATCGGAGGTTAAGCTTGATACTTTCGCAAAGCCTTTTGCTCAAACGCTCGCGGTCATTTTGACTATCTGTACGACAGAACCGGGGCCACGGGCAACCGGGCTCGGAGCCGGCCAGTGGCCCACTTACGGGGTTCAGCACCTAAATCGCACACACAAAGGTTTTTCGCTCTGCATGACCCTTGGTTGAAGAATGTAATCCTGAACGAAGTGAAGGATCTGCGTTTAAAATACGCGTCGTAATGGCGAGGTAAAACTTCCGGTTGCTTCGAGTGACAGAAAACGAGGTCGCGCCAAGAATTACCGGAATATAGCCACGCCGCCGACGCCGGACTTGTTGGCGGAGAGACGAACAGCCTCAGCTTCCGACAATCGCTTTTACCTTTGACTGAACTTCGCTACCTTTCTCTTTCATCAGCGGCAGATAGGCAGCATTAAGCCATTTCTCAAGCGCCTCTACATACGCGCGCCGCTCGCGCAAACGATCGTACCAGGTAGGAATGTGCGGGCGCCTGTCCCACAGAAACTGCATTTGAAGATGGTCGAGCCGGGTGATGTACGGCGCGTAGCCGATATCAGCAAGCGAAAACTCCCTCCCGGCAAGCCAAGGCGAATCTGTCAAAGCCTCTTCCATATCGGCGAGCAATTTGTCGAAACGCTTGACTGCCCCAGCGAAGAAGCGCGATTCGACTCCCTTGGTGATATTTTCCCAGCTTCGCTCGCGCTTGACCGGATCCGGCATTTTTTTGTGAAATGCCTCGAGCGCTTCCATGCCCCGTGCCAGCTTTTGATACCGAAAAGCGATGGCCGAGCTGACGACGCTGGTTGCCGCATGCACGCCTTCATCCAGCTGTTTGGTCCACAGCCGCATGCACGCCCGGCCGACGGCATCCGTCGGCCGAAGCCTCGGCTCGGCATAAGCATCGTCGAGATATTCGCAGATGACCGTGGACTCGATGATGACCATACCCTTGTCCACAAGGGTTGGTACGACCGCATTTGGATTGAGCTTTAAGTATTCCGGTTTCTGCTGATCGCCGGCGCGAAGATTTAAATGATGGCCTTCCCAGGGGAGTTTCTTTTCAGCGAGCGCAAAGCGCACCTTCTGCGCGCAAACTGACATGTCGTTGTGGTAAAGCTCGATCATTGCCTGCACCTCCTGATGGTCTGTCGATCCGACCCACTCAATCGAATCGTGCGGTTTCAGTATACTCGCTGAAATTCACCGCCTTCCCCAAAGCTCTTCGCTGGCCAGCCGCGCGCCTTCTGCCATCGCTTTGAACTTGGCCCATACGACGGTCGGGTGAATCTCCGGCTCCGCGGGGGCCTGTGAGGAGAACCCGCAGTCGCTCCCCGGCGATGATGTTCTCGCGCCCCACGATCCCGGCGAACTGGAGAAGACGCTCGGCTACGAGCTCCGGGTGCTCGCAGATATTACTGCAATGAGTGATCACCCTCGGGATCAGGATTTTCCCTTCTGGGAGCTTGACGCTCTGCCAGACGCGCCACTCGTGCTCGTGCCGAGGGTTGGCAGCTTCGAACGAGTAAGCGCCGGCATTGACCCTCAGCATGATGGCGACGATATCCGTCAAGGCCATGTCATGGACGCGGGGACCGATATTGATGCCGTAGCAAGTGTGAAAACGCACTTTCTCCGGCGGGATGTCTCTCAGCGCGTAATTCAGCGCCTCGACACGCAACTCCGCCCATTTGCGGCATTGCTCGACGGTCGAGCCTGGATTCGAGTTGTAATAGGTCACCAGCCGTGGATCGTCTACCTGCAGTAGGAATCCCGCGGTGACGATGGCGTTGTACTCCTCTCGCATGGCATCGGCGATCGCGTAGAGGTATGCCTCCTCCGTAGGATAATACTCATTCTTACTTACGCTGCGCCTCGACATTCGCGGGCCAGGTGGCATGAAGGCTTCTTCTGCGTTCACCCCTTTTAGAGCGGCCTTGACGTTCTCGGTGTCCCTTTGGAGCGCTTGCTGTCCTTTGTATGCGATGGGCCCCGTGCATGCGAGACTCGTCGGCGTGCCAATGGACGCGCCCGCGCCATCGGGAATACCACCCCGTAGTACTCCGGGAAATCCATGACCTCTCTCGACCCCACCCACGGGCTCGCCCCGCGGCGCTGTCGCTCGCGGCTCGTAGCCTGCGAGGCGCTCGCCGACGTAGGTGACAAAGCCCGCCTTCCTGCTCTCCATCGCTCACGATGGTCCGAACATGGGCGTCGTACGCTTGGCGGTCGTAGGATTGCCCGTTCTCTTTTGCCTTCAGCGTTTCAATCAGGTCTGCCGGGCGCGCCAAGCTCCCGACGAAGGTGGTGAGAATCCTTTCGGTGCTCCGCTTCATCTTTTCCTTCATTGCCGTTGGATGACGGGAATTTCCATTTGAATTTTTAGCCAGCAAGATTTCCACGTCGCGCCCGCACCATCAGCGCGCTTCGCCTTCGTCCGAGAACTAAGATTGATTCAGTGCGGGTGACTGCGACATCAGGCATAAGTCTCTGCGGGCTGCAGGCGCAGAGCGCGACCGTCGAGATCTCGCGGCGCTGCGACTCCGGCGGTTTCTAGCACCGTGGGCGCGATATCGTAGATCGAGCCGCCATGGATCAGTGCGCCGGGCGCGACGTTCGGCCCGGTAGCGAGTAGGAAGCCGTATGTCGAGTGACCGCCCGTGCGCGAGTCCTGCCCGCGGATGCGCAGCGTGCCGATCCGCGGCGAGCGCAAAGATGACCACGCGAACGATTGATCCCAGAGCACCGTGAGGTCCGGGAGCTGGTTAGCGAACGGCCCCTTATATTCATCGTGGACATAGGTCACGCGCTTGATCACCGGCCGGCCGCTCACGGGGTCGGTCAGGCTGTAGAGTGCACCGGCGATGTCGTCGCGCACGCGTCTATATTCCTCACCCGGCTCGATAAGCCCGTATTTGTCCCGGCCTTTGACGGCAAGGCGTATCGAGCCGACCGCATCGTTGTTGGGCACGGCGAAGGCGCGCGACCCGGCCCATTGACGCCCGGCGGAGTACCACAAAAAGAGCAGTTGATCCTGCATAGCCTGCGGCAGCATCGCTTTGATGTGGTACTGCAACGCGCCGGGGAGGGTCATCTTCAGAATGCGCCACGGATTGACCTTGGCATCGCGCGATTCGTTTTCCTCACGTTTGCGCGGCGGTTGGCCACCGTATCCCAGTAAATCGATGATCTCCGGCAGGTTCCACGAAGCGTGATACAGCGGACCCATGCCGTGCGCGGAGACGACCATCACCTGGGCCTGAGGTCCGGCGAGCGCGATCATCTCGCCCAACTCGCGGTCTATCGCACGGTACGCTTCTTCGATCGCGCCATCTATACCGGCGGCGACAGCTTCGGCGTGACGCGGGTGCGATTCATCCGCGCCGTGCCAGAAGTGATGGCCGATGCAATGCGGTGCAGAGAACCCCGCGAAGAACACGTCCCACTGACGCTCGCGCATCAGCCAGCGGAAGACTTCGCCATGCTGCTTGACTCCTGTGACGACGTTGCGCCGCAGTCGAGCTAGCGCGCGCGGTTTGTCATCCACCGCATCGCACTCACCGACCGCATGCGTTCCGAAGCGCGCTTGCACCTCGTTCAGCAAGTTGGAGGGCACTGCGGCGCGTGCTGTCTTGGTGGCGTGCGCGCCCCAATTGGCGAGCTGAAAGCCGCCACCTGCGTTGATGCATTTACTGAGCTTAAACTTCGGCGCGTCCGCCACGCCAACGCGTACTCCCGCCTCGCTCAAGTAATCCCAGAACGCCGGACGCGTGATCTCATCATCAGTGACGTGCCGCAGGTGCTGAGTGCGCGGATCATACTGAACGTAGAAATACTTCTCTAACTTGGCCGGGTTCATGCCGGTAAAAGTGCACGCCCAAATCGTATCGGGCAGTTGCTCAGCTGTGCTGGCGAGCACGCTGCGGGTGCCGTTCGCGATCAGGCGGCGGAAGGCGGGAAGCTTGCCTGCGGCAGCCCATCGCTCCACTAGACTCCATTCCATCGCGTCGAGTCCAACGAGGAGTTGTCTCGGATGGTTGCCGTCAGTCTTGTTCATGGTACTCGCCTCTTATAGCAAGTGCGCGCGCGCCCATTGTTTTTCGCCGAGTGTTTTCGGTCTTTAAATTTACAACGTATCAGAACCGAGCCTTTTACCCATAACGAAAATCGTCGCCATAGATCCCCGTGGCATCGGCCAGTCGGTCGTTGAAATTGTAGAGACAGATCACGTAGATGATGTCGAGAATGTCCCGGTCATCGAAGCCGTGCTTTCTGAGTTCGTTGATATCCTCCTCGCTGCCGGTAGAAGGCGCGACCGTAAGCTTCACTGCATAATCGAGCATCGGCCGCTGAGCCGGCGATAAATTCAAACTCGTATAATCCTGCTTGACTCCTTCTACCAATTGATCATCGTTCGATTCCAGACGGAGAGCCTCTCCGTGGGCGGTCATTCAATAGCTGCATTTGTTCGTCGCGGATACCACCGTGGCGATCATCTCGCGTTGGCACCGCGCGATGCACGATTCCCCCCGCATAATGCCGACGTCGAGAGCGCGCCATGCGGCGAGAACGTCGGGATTGAGACTTTGCACCTGGCGAATCATTGAGACCTTTCCCCCTGCCGCCGAGGGACCCGCCCGGATTCATAAATCTCCTTTACCTTTCCCGTCGCCTGGGACGGCGGGATAGTTCGAATAAAAGGCACAGGCTACTCCTTGGCGGTACCGCCCGATCGTTGAGAATCGCTCATCATGAGATAACCTTGGGTCGCTTGCACGATCTCGTAATAATTATCGCATCGCTCAGGAAATGCTGCGCAGCTGCGCGACGATGTTTTCCGCTTCAACTCGCGAGTAAAACAAACCGACGGTGCTAACTTCACCATCTGGGCGAATCTCATTGACGTAGAGTTTATCCATATTGCTTTAGCACGACTTCGGAGTCTTGTAGCCGACTTGCTTGCGTTCCTTCATGAACGCTTTGTACGTCTCCGGATGAGATCTCACGTTGTACGGGCAGACATCGACGCAAAGATCGCAGTATTCGTCGCGCAGGCGCGAATAGGGGTAGCACTTTTCTAGATCGATCAACCAGCGCTTGATGCCGTGCGTCATCACATGATCCTGCGGAATCGCGTCGCCCGGGCAGTTTAACTGGCAGACATTGCAGTTCATGCAAAAGTCTTGGACGCCGAATTCGCGCGGCTGGTCTTCGGCGAGCGGTAAGTCCGTCGTCACGAATCCCGGCCGAAAACTGGCGCCGTATTTTTCGTTGATCAAACTGCCGTGACGGCCAAGCTCGCCGAAGCCGACCTGATAGAAAATCGGGATTGCCTGCACTTCACTGGCGCCGTTATGGTGGGCGCGCGCGGGATATCCCATGTCGCGGACATAAGCGGCAAGCTGGGTCGCAATCTCGGTGCACCTCGCATAGACGCGCATCGCTTCTTCTTCGACGGCATTGGCGCCCTGGACGACCTTATCATAATCTTCCGCCACGCAGGCGACGATCACAAACTCGTGCGGCACGTCCGCGCCCAGATCGATCATGTGCGGCTGCAGTCGGCAGACGCCAACCATGTCGGCGCCGAGGTCGGTTCCTTTGGCTTTGATCTGTTTCGTCATCGCGTCAGAATCGCTCACCTCCGTTCGTTTCGGATTGATCGGGCCGTCGCGAAACGGCGCTAGCTTTACCCAGCTATCGCGATACGCCTGAATTTTGGGAGTCGCGGCCGTGTAGTGCCTCGCTGTCTCCATTCCCAAGGCATGGACCATTGAAGCCAACACCGGATCGGCCATTCCCTGCTCTCGTCTAGGAGTTATTCCGCGCATGCCCGCGGCTCAGCGACTTTTTCGCAAGGATTTTCTACTTTCCTTGCATTAGTTTAAGAGTGGTCTCAGTGCTTCGAAGTACTGCCCACGGTCGTCACAGTGATATGCGACATGGGCGAATCGGCCTTCGCTCCGTGCCAGTGACGCTCACCGGCTTTGATATGAACGACATCACCGACAGTAATTTCTCGCTCCCCCTGTTCGCTCGCTGCGATGCCCTTGCCGGCTGTGACCACGAGAATCTGATCGCAATCGTGTACATGCCACCCGGTCGTCGCGCCGGC
>Ga0137374_10004850_pt1 | contig 15986 bp, 9 predicted proteins | sample SagtaG_20_FD_104811 | JGI IMG/M metagenome (GOLD analysis project Ga0137374, IMG submission 104811) | Vadose zone soil microbial communities from Sagehorn Ranch, Mendocino, California, USA - Sage1_R_100_16 metaG | ecosystem: Environmental > Terrestrial > Soil > Vadose zone | place: USA...
CCTCGATTATTGGCACGGCTTCGCCTACCGTTACAACGAGCAGCTGACGACACTGGGCGTATTTTTCTACATCCCGGCCACCGACATCCTGGGTCTGACGCCCTACCTGCACGGTCAGGCCGAGCCGTCGCCGATCTCAATCTGGGCGCTGGCCGGTATGGCGGCGTTCGGCCTGCTGGCGCTGGCGGCGCTGCTGCTACCCGCGACCAACGACCAACGACCAATGACGAACGACGAAGAAGGATTCGAGCGGCCTTCGTCCTTCGTCCTTCGTCCTTGGTCCTCGTTCCGTCTACGTTGGTGGGGCATGCTGCTGGGCGCGCTGGCGTACCTGGCCTGGCTGCGCTGGTGGCAGCAGTACCCCTACGCCTACCTGAAGGGCGCGGCCTACGCCGGTTTTGTATTCATGGGGCTGGCTGCAGCGGGCTGGCAAGCGCTCGCAGCGCGTATCCCTGGGCGCGCGCGGCTGTTAGCGGCGCTTGGCCCGCTGCTGCTGGCGATCCCGATCGTCGCCAGCCAGGCGCGGATCGTTAGCCGGCACTGGGACGCGCCAGGGCTGTACCCGGCCGATTTTCCGGCGCTGCTCGGTCTACGCGCGCGCATCCCAGCCGGCAGCACGGTCACGCTGGCCGACGATGGGCGCACCGAGGGCGTGACCAGCGGGCTGGCGGCCTATGCGCTCGACCATACCATCGTCTGGGGGCGTGTCAAGACCGGCTACACCACCGCCGGCACGAGCATCCTCGATGCGATCGGCGAGTACGCGCTCCTGCCGATCGGCGAAGACCCGACTCTGTACGGATATGGCGCTCCGATCTGGCGCGGCGGCTCGTACGCGCTGTATCAGCGCCCGCCCGGCGTGCTGGCGCAGCTGCGCCCCGAGTACATTCTCGCGCCTGGCCAATCGCTCACGCTGGCCGTCGGCGACCAGCATCTGGCGCTGGGCGATGAGTCCACGCCCGATGGCCAGTCGCGCCGGCTTGATCTGATGGTGGCGGCACTCCACCAAACGGCGATCAGCCTGGATGGCACCACCTTCACGATCCCGGCCGGCGGCGCGCGTGTGCGGATCGCCGCGCTGCCAACCGGGCCGGCGCGCACCATTCGCAACAGCAGCGCCGCACCGATCCTGCTGCGATCAGTGACGCTGGCCGAGACCGATGCATCGACCACCGACACCGTCACGCCGCTGCGATCCGCGCTGGTGGCAAGCGCGAATGCCACGGCCGACGGCCAGAGCGTGACGACGACGCTCGAAACAGTGCTGCCCGATGGCGGCCCGCTGACGCTGGCGCTAGATATCTGGGATCGCGGGCGCGCGCTTCACTACGGCTGGTATGGCGTCGAGCTGGGGGCCGGCGCGGGAATCCAAACCACCACGCTCAATCTGGATGTAGCGCGCGGCGAGGCGCATGCCAGCGCGAACGATGGCACACCGCTGCCGTTTGGCGCGCAGTTCGCCGGGCTGCAAGCCGGCGATTACAGCGCACGCCTGCAGGTCAGCGCCGGCGCGGCCGCCCTGGCCGGCTCGGGCGACCTATTCACCTTTCGCGTCGGCGACGATCGATCGATCTCCGAGATCCAGACTGCGTCGCTGCCATTCCTGGTGACGATCACCGATCGCCCGCCGCACCCGCTCGACTTGCGCGTGGGCGACGATATACAACTCCAGGGCTACGCGATCGACAAGACCAGCGCTCGCCCCGACGACAACCTGCTGCTCACGCTGTGGTGGCAAGCGCAGGCCGCACCGGGCGACGAGCGCAGTGTGCTGGTGCAGCTGCTCGACCGCACCGGCGCGATCGTCGCCCAGGCCGATGGCCCACCGGCGCGTGGCGGCCGCCCAACCAGCCAGTGGCAGGCCGGCGACACCGTGATCGACTCGCGCCAAGTGGCGCTGCCGGCCGATCTACCGCCAGGCGAGTACACGCTGGTGTTCGGAATGTACCGCTGGCCCTCGCTCGAACGACTCCCAATGCATAGCGGTGCGACGCGCCAGGCCGACGACGTGGCGCGGGTGCCGATCACGATCATGCGCTGAGCCATTGCCCTGAGCGGGCGACCGCGCCCGCCCGCATCCACGCCACGACGCAATTGTAAGGAACGCGAAGCAAAACTATGGAACGACGCCACCTCCCTACAAACAATGAAGAGGAGCAAATTGCGCTTTGAAACCAAAATAGCGGTTGTGCTACGCGGGGATGTGCCGATCTGGCAACGGTTGAATATGACCGCGTTTCTATGTAGCGGGATTGCCTCAACCGTGGATGGCATTATTGGCGAACCGTACCAGGATGCCTCCGAGCAGCTGTACCTGCCAATGTTTCGCCAGCCGGTGCTGATATTTCGCGCCACTCCTGAAGAGCTGCGCCGAGCCTATGAGCGCGCGCGCTCGCGCGGCCTGGAACTCGCGATCTTCACCGACGACCTGTTCGCAACCAACCACGACGAGGCCAACCGCGCGGCGGTGCGCGCGGTCGCGAGCGCGGATCTACGCCTGGCCGGGCTGGCCCTGCACGCCGATCGTAAGGCGGTCGATGCGGTGGTGAAGGGCTTGACGCTGCACGAGTGAAGGCATCGCAAGATAAAACATCCCACCGACAAGATGACAAGATGTTGCTCCTCATCTTGTCAACTTGTCAAGCACCCCAACCCCCAACCACCAACTACCAACCCCCGCGCCGAAGGTGCCCTACGCCGCCCGCTTGCTCTCGCGCTGGTGGTGATGCAGCCGCGCGTAGTAGCCCTGGCGCGCCAGCAGCGTCGCATGGTTGCCATCCTCCACGATCGCGCCGCGATGCATCACGATGATCCGATCGGCGTTGCGGATGGTGCTGAGGCGATGGGCGATCACCACGCTGGTGCGCGTGCGCAGAATCCGCTCCAGCGCCTCCTGGATCAGCGCCTCGGTGGCGGTGTCGATGCTGCTGGTGGCCTCGTCGAGCACCAGCACGCCCTCGGGGCTGAGCGCCAGCGCGCGCGCCAGCGCCAGCAGCTGGCGCTGCCCCACCGATATATTCGAGCCGCCCGGCAGCAGCTCGTAGTCGTAGCCGCCCGGCAGCAGCTCGATGAAGCGCGCGGCATTGGCCTGCTCGGCGGCATGGCGCAGATCATCGTCGGTCACGTCGCTGCGATACAGCCGGATGTTATGGGCGATCGACCCGGCCAGGCAGACCGGATCTTGCGGCACCACCGCCACCGCCCGGCGCAGATCGGCTAATCGCAGCTGGCGGATATCGACCCCATCGAGCAGCACCTGGCCGCCCTGCGGATCGTAGAAGCGCGCCAGCAGCCCGACCAGGCTGGATTTGCCGGCCCCGGTTGCGCCGACAACCGCCACCGTCTGGCCGGCGGGGATGGTGAGCGAGATCCCACGCAGCACCGGCTCCTCGGGCAGGTAAGAGAAAGCGACCTCGCGCAGCTCGATCGCGCCGCGCACGTGTGGCAGCCTGGCCGGCACATCCGGCTCGCGGATGCTCGGCTCGGCCAGCAGCATCCGCTGAACGCGCTCGGCCGCCCCCAGCGCGATCTGCACCGCGTTGTACTGCTCGGAAAGCCGCAGCACCGGCTGGAAAGCCCGATCGGTATACTGCACAAATGCCACTAGCATGCCCAGCGTGGCCCAGCCGGCCAGCACGCCCTGGCCGCCGCCATACAGCAGCGCGGCCACGCCCAGCGCCGCTAAAACTTCCTGCACTGCCAGAAATAGCGCGCTGTGCCGGCGCAGCGCGATCAATGTCTGGCGATAGGTGGCGTTGAGCTGGTCGAACTCGCGCGCGCTCTCCTGCTGGCGGCCAAATAGCTGCACCAACAACATGCCGTTGAGCTGCTCGCTTAGAAAGCTGCTGGTGCGCGCCAGCGCGGTGCGTTCGCTGGTGGAAGAGCCGCGGATGCGCCGCCGAAAGTAGCGCGTGACCAGCGCCAGGATCGGCAGCACCGCCAGCGCCAGCAGCGCCAGCCGCCAGTTCAGCGCCAGCATGGTGATCACGATCACGATCAGCGTGACGGTGTCGGAGAGGATCAGCACCGCGCTGCTCGACAGCAGCGCGTTCAGCGCGTCGATGTCGCCCGTCAGGCGCGTGACCAGATCGCCCACCGGCATGCGGCCAAAGAACTCCTGGCCCTGATGCAGCATATTGCTGAACAGCCGCGCGCGCACATCGGCCAGCGCGCGCTGGCCGGCGATCTGCAAGAAGTAGGTCTGAGCATACTGGAGCGCGAACATCAGCAGCGCCACGCCGCCGTACAGGCCGGCCAGCGGCCAGAGCTCGGAGACATTGCGCCGCGCGATCGGCCCGTCGATCGCCTGTTGCACCAGGTAGGGCGGCGCCACATTCAGCGCGGCGGTGGCCAGCAGCATCAGCACGGCCACCAGCAGCGCGCGCCAGTGCGGCGCCAGCGTGGTGACCACCAGCCATGCCAGAGCACCGTCCTGATTTTGTCTAGATTCTTTCTCAGCCATCGAGTGCCTCTCTATGCCTGACAAGATGACAAGATGACCGGGTGACAAGATGACGATTCTCTATGGCCAGTCATCTTGTCAGCTTGTCATCTTGTCACCCGGTCACACGCGTTCCTCCGCCTGTTGCAGCTCGCGCCGGTACATGGCCGCGTAGCGCCCGCCCTGGCGCAGCAGGCTGGTATGCGTGCCGCGCTCGATCACGCATCCCTCGTCGAGCACTACGATCTGGTCGGCATCGCGCACGGCCGCCAGGCGCTGGCTGACGATCAAACACGTGCGGCTGCCGCGCGTCGCGCTTAGCTCGCCGATGATCTCGGCGGCGGTTTGGGTGTCCACGCTCGCCAGCGAATCGTCGAGCAGCAGCATGCGCGGGTCGCGCACCAGCGCGCGGGCGATCGCCGTGCGCTGCTTCTGCCCGCCCGAAAGCGTCGCGCCGCGCTCGCCCACCGGCGTATCTAGGCCCTGCGGCAGCTGCGCCAGGTCGTTGGTCAGCCGGGCCGCGTGCGCCGCCGCCTGGATGCGCGTATCCGGCACGCCGGATAGCCCCAGCGTGATGTTCGCGCGCAGCGACATGCCAAACAGCAGCGTCTCCTGCGGCACGTAGGCAACCGCGCTGCGCAGCGAGGCCAGCTTGAGCGTGCGCAGGTCGTGCCCGTCGAGCGTAACCCGGCCGGCGTCGGGGTCGCGCACGCGGCCGATCAGGCTGAGCAGCGTGCTCTTGCCCGCGCCGGTGGCCCCCACAATCCCGAGCGTAGTGCCGGCCGGCGCCGCCAGATCGATATCGCGCAGCACCCAGCGGCCCTGCACGCGCACGCCCACGCCCTCGAAGCGCAGATCGCCGGCCAGCGGCAGCGCGATCGCGTCGGGCGCGTCGGCGATATCGGGCCGGCGCAGCAGCACCTCGCCGATCCGGCCGGCCGCCGCACTGCCCTGCTGAAGCCGCTCGTACGCCTGGCTGAGCTGTTGTGCGGCGGTGCTCAGCAGGTTCAGGTAGATAATGAACTGGACGTACTGGCCGAGCGTCAGCCGGCCCTGGATGATCAGCATTCCGCCGATCGCCAGGATCAGCGTGGCGGCCAGGCGCACCACCAGGGCGGGCAGCGGTGAGATCGCGCTCGATCGCAGCACGAAATCGAGATTGCGGCGGGCATAGTGGTCGTTGGCGCGGCTGAAGGCGGTGACGGCCTGCTGCTCCTGGGCATAGGCGGCGATCATACGGGCGGCGCTCAGGTATTCCTGGGCAAAGGCCGCCAGATGCGCCAGTTCCTGCTGGACTTTATCGAACGAACGCTCCAGCACTCGGCTCAGCCGCACCTGCGCCAGCACGCTGATCGCCAGCATCACCACCACCACGGCCGCCAGCAGCGGGCTGGTCAGCGCCATCAGCCCGCTGCCGATCAGCAGCAGCAGCAGCGCGTGCATGGACATCTGGAAGCCGGCGCTGTAGAAGCGCCAGATATAGATGAAATCGCTGGTGCCACGCGAGAGTAGGTCGCCGGTTCCGTACTGCGTCAGCGCAGCCTGGTCGAAGGTCAGCAGCCGCGCATACATGTCCTGGCTCATCTGGTAGCTCACTCCGGCGGCGATCGCTCCGGTGAGCATGCGCAGCAGGTAGCGGAATAGCGCCAGCACGCACGAAAGCGCCAGGATACCCAGGGCATAGATCGCCAGCACCTGCATGCGCACGCCGCCATTGAGCTCGTCGATCGCCCAGCCCAGCAGGGTCGGGCTGAACGCGCTGGCGCTCGCGCCGATGATCGCGTAGAGCGTGCCCAGCAGCAGCGCGCCTCTGTAGGGGCGCATATACGGCAGCAGGAAGCGCAGGCCGGTGTTTCGCATGGTCGTGCTCGCTCGGCTATACAGGCAAACAACGGGTGACGGTTGACGAGTGTCGCCACCCATCGCTGCCCCGCCACCCGTCACACATCAGGTCGATCTCGATTGTCGCGCATCTCCCCATCGCCGAATTTTAACACACCGAGCGGCGATCGATGGCGAAATGTGGTCGCCGATTCACAGGTTTGGCGATCTGGATTCTAGAGTAGAATGTGATGCGTTTGGCAAACAGCCAGATCGGTCTATTCATTACCTACATCTCGTAATGAGGAATATGCATGACTGACCAACCAACCTACACCATTATGATCGCCAGCTACCTCGAGCCCGAGTACGTCGCGCGCATCCGCGCGGTCAGCCCGCGCCTGCGTGTGGTGTACGAGCCGGATCTGCTGGCGCCGCCGCGCTACCACGCCGATCACTACAATCTGATCGCGCGCACGCCCGCGCAGGAGGCGCGCTGGCGCGAGCTGCTCGGCCAGGCCGATATCCTGTTCGACTTCGACCCCACCCACCGCGAGGATCTGCCCGATCTGGCGCCCAACCTACGCTGGCTCCAATCCAGCAGCGCTGGGATCGGCCAGTTCATCCGCCGCGCGGGCTACGATCGGCGGCTGCCGAATGCGATCTTCACCACCGGCAGCGGCGTCCACGCCCGCCCGCTGGCCGATTTCTGCCTGATGTCCATGCTGGTGTTCGCCAAAGGGCTCAACCGAATCGTCGCCAACCAGCGCCGCAAGTATTGGGAGCGCTACGCCGGCAGCGAGCTGGGCGGGCGCACGCTGGGCATCGTCGGCGCCGGCAAGGTCGGCGCGGAGGTGGCGCGGATGGCGCAATTCATGGGCATGACCGTGCTAGGCGTCAAGCGCAACGTCGCGGGCATCGACCCGGCCGCGCTGCACCTGCACGAGCTGTATGCGCGCAACGGACTGCGCGAGGTGCTGCGGCGCGCCGAGTACCTGGTGCTGATCGCGCCGCACACCGACGAGACCGAGCACATGATCGGCGCGGCCGAGCTGGCGCTGATGCCGGCCGGCGCGGTGCTGATCAACATCGGCCGCGGCGCGCTGATCGACGAAATAGCGCTGATCGCCGCGCTCCAGTCGGGCCACCTGGCCGGCGCGGCGCTGGATGTGTTCGCCGAGGAGCCGCTGCCGCAGGACAGCCCGCTCTGGGACATGCCGAATGTGCTGGTCAGCCCGCACTCCGGGAGCACCAGCGACCATGAGAACGAGCGGCTGACCGACCTGTTCTGCCAGAACCTGCGGCGCTTCCTGGCCGGCGAGCCGCTGTTGAATGTGCTGAATCTGGAGACGCTGTACTAGCGGGTTTGGCTTTTCTGCCGCGCAGTGGATAAAAGCGCAGCCGAGCTTAAGTTTCAGTGCTCTCGGCGAGGGGCGCGCTAAACATAAGATCGGCGTCGAACGACGACGCCACTTCCACAATCGCCGTCGCCTGTGCCCCACCAAGCGCCGCCAGTTCCTCAATCGGCGTCGCTTGCGCCCCCAGCCTTGCCGAAGTGGCGTCGCCTTGCTTGCTTGCAGCGACGCCGGATGGTGTCCGGCGTCGCTGTGTCTTGCCACCGGTGGTAGGATGAAAGCGCCAACTCCCCACCCACCACTTGTGGGAGACACGACCATGCTACTCGATCTTGTGGCACCCTTCAAGTGCCTGCGCGCCAGCCTCAAGTGGCGCCAGCGTGCCTGCCCGCCGCCGCCGCCGCCTCCCGACATCCTCTGTTCGCTTGCGCATCCTGATGCGCCGCTGCCCGCCTTGGTTGAGCAAGACCCGCTAGTGGCCCAGTATCGCACGCTGCTGGGCCAGCTGCCTTGGCAGCAGTTCCCCGAGCGATCCACCGACCGGCCTTGGCCCGGCCCAAAGCCCGAGAAGCGGGCGCCCTTTGTCGCCGCCTACCTGATCAAGCTGCACGAGGACAAGCGCTACATGAGCGAGTTGCGCCGCTTCCTAATCAATCATCCCGCGCTGGTCTACTACCTCGGCTTCGAGCGTGTGCCTGACCCAGCTGCCCCACACGGCTTTGATGTTGCTGCCACGGTTCCCAAACGCCGCCACTTCAGCACAGTGCTGCGCGACTTGCCCAACGATGCGCTACAGTTCTTGCTCAGTGCCAGCATTCACTTGCTCAAAGCGACACTCCCGCCTGAGCAGCAGGCCACCTTTGGCGACACGATTGCCGGCGACACCCAGGCCATACTCGCCTGGGTCAAGGAGAACAACCCCAAGCAGTTCATCAAAGAAGGCCGGCTTGACCAGACCAAACAGCCCAACGGCGACAAAGACTGCAAACGCGGCGTCAAGCATCGCCGCAATCACGCGCCTGCCGATGCCGATGGTGATGGCGAGCCAGTGACCCCGACCACTGACGCCAAGCCCGCTGCGACGCTCCACGTCGGCGACGACATCCTGTGGGGCTACGCCTCTGGTGTGGTCGCCAGCCGCCTGAGCGACGGCACTGAGTTCGTGCTCGCCGAACGCACCCGTCCGTTCAATGAGAGCGACATCAGCCACTTCCACCCGCTGATGGCGATGGTCGAAGCGCGCCTGGGCCGCAAACCGCGCTTTGGCGCCTGGGATTGTGCCTATGACGCCCACTACGTCTACGACTACTTCCATCAAGCCGGCGGAATGGCGGCGGTGCCGTTCAATCCGGGCAAGAAAGGCGCCAACCGCACCTTTGCCGCGGATGGCACGCCGCTGTGTGCCGCCGCTCTGCCGATGACCTTGCAGTTCAACTACCAGCACCGCTGCGACCTTCTCGAGCACACCCTCAGAAGTATCGCTGCCCGCTGCTCTATCCGAGTGCGCCGGCCGAGTGCTGCCCGAGTGGCGATGCGCATTGGGACAAAGGTGGCTGCACCACCACGATTGCCGCTTCAGTCGGCTCGCGTCTGCGCCACCCGCTCGACCGCGAGAGCGAGGAGTACAAAACGTTGTACGCCACACGCACCATGGTCGAGCGGATCAACTCGCAGGCCGAGGCGCTGGACATGCTGCATCCCAAGCTGCGCCGCGGACGCGCGATGGTCAATCGCAACACGCTGACCTACGTGCTGATCAACCTGCGCGCGCTGGCGCGCCTGCGCAGCGCCGCGCCGGAGGCGCGGGAGGCGGCTGAATCCGTTACCCTGGCGGCGTAAGCGCGCGGGCGACCGACCGATCGGAAGGTGGGTGGGGCTGGCAGCGGTCGCCGACACACGCGCCCAACCAGGGCCGACAACCGACGTAGTTGGGCGACCTGCTCGTGATCGCGACGGGACCGGGCCATGATCGGCTGTGCCGTGCGCGATGATTCGCCCGCATCGGACCAGCCGCACGCCTGATTCCAGCCGATACGACCGCGCCAGGCGGCCCCACGCGCGGGCACGCGGCCCGATTCGGCCCGGATCCTGGTGCCTGGCATCCCGCTCGGTGCGTTATGTTCAGCGCGCCACCGAATCGCTCCTCCTTATGTTCAGCGCGCCCCTCATCGATACCCATCGCCCCCATCGATATCCACGTATCCCATCTTCGCCCCATCGATACCCATCGCCCCCATCGATATCCACGTATCCCATCGCCCGCCATGCAATCACCGCCGGTGTTGCGGGCATTGATGACATGGCGGGTGAATATGTAAATTCGCCCCTACACGCCGGCACCAAGGCATGTCGTTACAACGATAGCGCTCGCTTTCGGATTACGCGCTTCACACCGCTCATATTGTGATCATCGTACCGCACCGCAATCATCGCGTAGCATTGCATAGCCCGCGCCACGATCATCGTTGGCATCGTGTGGCAATGATTCGGCATTGCGTAGGGGCGGATTTACATATCCGCCCACCATGCCGATCATCGCCCGCCATGCCCGCCATCGTGCGCCCGGCCGCGCTGCACAGTGCGGGTGCGGAAGCAAGCTCGAATGTTGCGACACGCTAGCGATCGCGGCACAAAACGTGAACCAGCAGGCGCTCCCTATAACGGATCGCACTGCGTGACGACCGCGGCGCGGCGCAGACGCTTGATCTGTCGGCGCGCAAGCGTACGCATGAACAGCTTATCGCGGCGCAGGATCTGGTCGCTGCGGTCGCGCGCATTGCACTGGCCGATCAGCCGCAGCGGCTGGCGCAGTTGGGGGTGACGAGGGGGTAAGTACGCCGAAGACGAAAGACAAAAGACGAAAGACGAAAAACGGAGGACGGCAGCACAACCAGCGACCGTATGCCAACGGAGGCATGATCAGATCACGTTCTTCTCGGTACTGGATTCTGTGCCGGAGGGTACCAGGGGAACCGGCGTGGGTTCCCCTGGTCGGGGGTGCGGGGACGAAGCGCCCCGCAAGAGTGTGAGCGCACCAAGTGTAAACGCCGATCTGTCGTAATGTGCCGGTTGCTGGGGCGGCGCCGGAACGGTACAGTAGACAGATGAGAGCCACATTCGACCAGCACGCCATGCCGACCACGAAAATCCATAATCAGCGTCCTGCGCTATCGGCCCACTTGGGCGCCAGGGCGATAAGCTCCAGCGGATAGTGTGTGCGCGGGTGCGGCAGCGTCAGCCGCTCGGCATGCAGCAGATGGTACAGCGCCGGCTCGCCGCGCCACTGCGCCGGCCCGCCGTAGCGCGCATCGCCAATCAGCGGGTGGCCCAGGTGCGCCAGGTGCAGCCGGATCTGGTGTGTGCGGCCGGTCTCGGGGAACGCATGCAGCAGCGTTGCGTCGTCGGTGCGCCGGACCACCTGAAAACGCGTACGCATTGTTTTGACACGCGCGCCATTGATCAGCACGCGGTCAATCTCATCGACCGGGTAGACTCGAAATAGACCGTGGGCGCCGCGGCCATGGCCGGTGGTGATCACAAAGTTCTCTTCGGCCGGCGCGCCTGCGCAGAGCGCCAGGTACTGCTTGTGGATCGTGTGACGGATGAAGGCCGCCTGGATCGCCGGATTTACCCGCCGGTTCTTGGTGACCAGCAGCACGCCGGTGGTGTCGCGGTCGAGCCGGTGTGCCAGGTGTAGCGTGGGCGCCACACCATCACGCGCGGCGATGAAGCGCACCAGCGCGGCGTGGTAGTTGCCCTCGGCATCCCACGGCGTCGAGTCGACATACACGCCGGCCGGCTTGTTCAGCGCCAGTAGATCTTCATCTTCGTAAATAATCTGATCGGCGCATGCATAAATATCGGGATAGACTCCCGCCAGCGGGCGGTGGATGGCCACCTTGGCGCCGGCCCGCGCGGGCGCATCCATATCGCGCACGCGCTTACCATCGACCCACAGGCCGCCGCGCGCCGTCAGCAGCTCGCCATCCAGCTCACCCGCCAGCGCCTCGATCACCAGCTCACGCAGCGGCTGCCCGTCGTGCTCGGGCGCGATGACCAGGCGGATGGTTGGGGAAGTATCCATATGCATTGACAGGATGACAAGATGACAAGGTGACAAGATGACATTGATCAACGTCATCTTGTCACCTTGTCACCTTGTCATCTTGTCACCCGCGCTCAACGTACTGCTTGCGGTAATACTCCAGGTACTCGCCGCTTTTGATCGGCCGCCACCATGCCTCGTTCTCAACAAACCAGCGCACCGTCAACTCCAGCGCCTGGTCGAAGGTGTGGCGGCTACGCCAGCCCAGCGCCTGGAGCTTGCTGGTGTCGAGCGCGTAGCGCCGATCGTGGCCGGCGCGATCGGGCACATATTCGAGCAGGCTCTCCGGCTTGCCCAGCAGGCCCAGAATCTTGCGCGCCATATCAATATTGTGCGTCTCCACGCCAGTGCCCACGTTGTAGACCTCGCCGAGCGCGCCTTTGTGCAGCACAGTGTCGATGCCCTCGCAGTGATCGCCGACGTACTGGTAATCGCGCATCTGCATGCCGTCGCCATAGATCGGCAGCGGCTGATCGTCGATCGCGTTGGTGGTGAACAGCGGCACCGCCTTCTCGGGGTAGTGGTACGGGCCGATATTGTTCGAGCCGCGCGTGGTGGTTGTATGCATGCCATAGGTAATGGCGTAGGCATAAACCAGGTGCTCGGCGCCGGCTTTGCTAGCCGAGTACGGGCTGCGCGGCTCCAGGCTATCGCCCTCCTTCGAGCGCTGCGGGGCCGGGATCGCGCCGTAGACTTCATCGGTATTATGCAGCAGGCAGGGCACATTGCCACCAAAGAAGCGCTCAGTACCTGGCACCGAAACATCGTAGACCATGAAGCTGCCCGTGATGCGCTCGACCGAGCGGACTTCTGCGACACCAACCGCTGAACTTGCCAGCTGCCGCAGCCAATCCGGCGAGTCATCGCGCTCAGCCAGCTCCTTGAGCAAAGAACTTTTGCCAACAAGCTTCATGCCGCGAAGTCGTCGCGCCAGCTCTCCTCGTTGCAGAACCGCCTGAACAGGTTGTGCGGGAAGACAGCGTGCCATCGGCGTCCGCCAGGCACCGGCCTCATCCGCGCGATGATGTTCCGATGAGCGCGCGAGATCATAGAACGTACGCCGACGCGTTACTGTACAGCCAGGTGGAACCACGCCGGCAACCTGTTGAACCGTGCGCTGACTCATACGAGTATTGATATCGTTGAGCCGCCCAAGCCACACCAGCTGTTCGATCAGTGAACGACTGATCGATGTATAGACCCGGGCACCGTCTGACCGGATACGGGCGTCGCCTTCATAGCCTTTAAAAAATGCCACGATCAACTCGTGTGGCTGAGTCCAGATCCAGGATGGCAGCCGTTTGGTCTCTGCTGTGGCGCCAAACATACTAAATAGCCGATGGACCCATAATGAACTGAACGTGACCTGATAGGTGGACTCGCGCTGTTTGACATAGGCATGGATGCCGAAAACATGGCTTGCGCAAGACCGAAGCAACTCAAGCTCATCGGTTTCGCCAAGACCAATAGTGAATGTAATGTTACGCGCCCCTTGTTGTAGCTCCAGCTCGGTATTCGCGGCATGGCCCTCGGCCAGATACAGGCCGAACACCTGCATCAACCGCGGCGTGACCACGAGTTCGTCGTAAGGCAGGTGCAACTGGCGTTTGACCATGTTCCAGCGTGTCGCTACCAGCCCCAAAGCAGCGTCCGCGATGCCTTGCTGCGTGATCTGGTAGCAGCCATTCTGCTTCTCAAGGAAACCTTCGGCGATCAGTTCATTCGCCGCCCGGTACCCTGTCACCTTGGAGGGCGCCATGCTAAACAGTTCGCGGGCACGGGTCGGCTCCTGCGCGATTTCCAGAATCGCCTGGCGGCTTTCCAGGCTGCCCGGCATCCACTCTGTCGTGTAGTCCCGCAACAACACCCGGAAGTCGAAACGATGCGGCGCGCGCTCATGCTCAGCCACCGAGCCAAGAAAGGTTACGAGTAAGTCACCGGGCCGCAGATCCGCCGACGGTTTTGCGAGGATGTTCGCGCCGTCGAATACAAACACAGAGTGTTCACTCGTGGCGCGAATCGCTCCACCGCCATTGAAGTTTATTTTGTATACGTCATCAACTGGATGTTTGACGAAATGGCGCATCCGTGAAAAGCGCACCTGATTGTTCTGATCGAGTGATAGCACACTATAGTTGCCAAGATCGAGGCCATCGAGCGTTTCGATCGGCCGAAGCGCGATCTCTCCCGTCGTTTCATCGCGAATAAGCAGCGGCGTATCACCGGTGACGCTACTTATCTGGTGGAAACGTTCAAGCTTTAGCTCACGCGCCGCCTCCAGCAACACCAACGTGCCGTTGATATTGTTCGTCACGGCCAGTTCAGGCTCCATAATAGAGCGGTCAACATGCGTAAATGCGGCGAAGTTGACGATCGTATCGATCGCATGATCAGCCAGCGCCGCGCGCACCGCCGCCAGATCGCGAATGTCGCCATGGACAAACGCATAGCGCGGGTTACCCTTGGCGCGCTCCAGGTTCTCCAGCCGGCCTGCGTAGGTCAGCTGATCGAAGACGACGATTCGGTAATCGTACTTTTCGAGCATATAATGGACGAAGTTGCTGCCGATGAAGCCGGCCCCACCGGTGACGAGCAGGTTGCGCATTATAGATATCTCCACGATTATTTTGCCAACTGTCGGCGCTGAGTGTAGCATAGTCGCCGTCGATGTCAAACGACCAGGGAAGAGGCGATAGGCGACAGGCAACAGGGAACAGAAGACAGAGCACTCAGTCCTCAGCACTCGTAATTGACGCAGCCCCGTGCCTCAGGTAGAATGCAGAACACATAACTATTCCACTGGGGAGGTCTGGAGGGGCCTTCAGCCCCTCCAGACCCCCACCACTGGCTAATGAAAAATCGAAGATCCCTAACAGCACGGAGAAGCAAACAGGAATGGCCCGCTCATTGGAAATAGATCCGGCGCGAACACGCGGCGCGGCTATGATGCGTGAGCTGCTACGCACCATGCGCCCGAAGGAGTGGATCAAAAACGTCTTCGTTTTTGCCGCGATCGCCTTCGCGCGCAATTCGATTACCGGGACGCCGCTCTGGCAGGAGCGCGACAAAGTCCTGATCGTCGTTGTGGCGTTCATCCTGTTCTGCATGGCCGCGAGCGCGATCTACCTGATCAACGATCTGGTCGATATCGAGAAGGATCGCGCCCACCCCAAGAAGCGCCACCGCCCGCTGGCATCCGGCCGGCTTAGCCCAGGCGTCGCCAGGCTCGCCGCCACCGGTCTGCTGCTGATCGCGCTGCCACTGAGCTTTGTAATCGATTATATCGATTCATCGGCGAGGCAACCGCTGCTCTACCGCCTGGATTTTGGGATTGTGCTGCTGAGCTATGTGCTGATCCAGGGCGTGGCCTACTCGTATTTCTTGAAGAACATCGTGATCATCGATATCTTTACGATCGCGGCCGGCTTTGTGCTGCGGGCGGTCGCTGGCGCGCTGGTGTTAGATATCAACATCACCTACTGGCTGCTGATGTGCATGGGACTGCTGGCGCTGTTCCTGGGGCTGGCTAAGCGCCGCGCCGAGCTGCTGCTGCTCGAAGCGGGCGCGGGCGAGCATCGTCGCATTCTGGATGAGTACTCGCTCCCAATGCTCGACCAGATGATCTCGATCATCACGGCGGCCACGATCATCGCGTACACGCTGTTCACCACCACCGCCGAAACGCTGCCGCGTAAGCCGTTCCCAATCATGCTGGTGACCGTGCCGATTGTGATATATTTGATCTTCCGCTATCTGTACCTGATGTACAAGCATGGCGAGGGCGGCAGCCCGGCCGATCTGGTGCTTAAGGATATCCCTTTCATCGTCGCCGGCGCGCTCTGGGGCGGGCTGGTGCTGGTGATCTTGGCGCTGGCTCACTAGCTGTCAGTTGTCAGTTGCCTGTTGTCAGTTGTTCGTCGCGCCAACTGACCACTGACCACTGACATCTTCATGCTGACCTTCATCAAATGCTGTCAGTTGTCAGTTGCCTGTTGTTCGTTGCGACCACTGACCACTGACCACTGGCATCTTCATGCTGACCTTCATCAAATTCGGCGGCTCGGTGATTACCGATAAGACCAGCCAGGAAGCGCCGGCTTTACCGACGATCCGTCAGCTGGCCGCCGAGGTTCGTGCCGCGCGCGATCGCGACCGCGACCTGCGCCTGATTATCGGCCATGGCAGCGGCTCATTTGGCCACACCTACGCCCAACGCTATGGCATCCACACTGGCATCGTGCCCGGCGGCGATTGGATGGGCTTC
>Ga0137374_10004851_pt1 | contig 15985 bp, 12 predicted proteins | sample SagtaG_20_FD_104811 | JGI IMG/M metagenome (GOLD analysis project Ga0137374, IMG submission 104811) | Vadose zone soil microbial communities from Sagehorn Ranch, Mendocino, California, USA - Sage1_R_100_16 metaG | ecosystem: Environmental > Terrestrial > Soil > Vadose zone | place: USA...
CGCTGTGACCTGCGGACGCTCCGCGGGTCTTGCTTAAGGTGATGCTGTCTGGAACTTTGACCCGCAAACTCGGCTATGCAAGGACGTATGGCTGCGAGAGAAAAGAACCCTAATCTCCCACCCCCGCTGAGCTTCGCCCCCCTTGGGCAGGCCGTGATGGAAACATTCAACGAGGGTGTGGTCGTCTTCGATTCCTACGGCCGGATGCTGTATGCGAACCAGCGGGCGCGACGCACGATCGACGCCTTGGGCGACGGCGCGGCCCACCGGGGCGAGAACGTGCGCGAACGGCTCGTCGCTTTCGGCGGCCGGACCCGAACCCTGAAGCAGGGCTCGCTCGAGCTCGGTGAAGTGGTGTTCCTGCCGGACGGCGGAGACAGTCCGACGCTGGCCGAGCGGGAGCGCCAGGCCATCCTCGACACGCTCGAGGTGACGCACGGCAAACTGGCCGAGACGGCGCGTCGGCTCGGCATCAGCCGGACGACGCTGTGGCGCCGGTTGCGAGCCTATGGGCTCCGGCCCAACGCGCACGGAGTCTCCGGGCCCGCGACGCGCGTCTAGCGCCGCTCCGCCGTCCTGGCGTGGGGGTTTCACGCCCCCTAGCTTCCCGCTCGGGCTCCACCGTTCGGGAAGCGATGCCCGCCACGCCGTACATCATCGAAGAGTATGTCCGGTGGTCCGACGTGGACTTCGCCGGCATCATTTTCTACGGGTCCTACGTCCGCTTCTTCGAGATCGCCGAAACGGAGCTGTTCCGTGCCTGCGGCCTCGCCTACGCGCGGGTGTTCGACCGCTACGACATCTTTCTGCCACGCAAGGCCGTTCATAGCGAGTTCTACCTCCCTGCGCGGCTGGACGACCGGCTGCGTGTGGCGACGTACGTGGGCCGCGTCGGCACCAAGTCCATGACTCTCAACTTCGACGTGCTGCGCGACGACCCGCCGAGGCTCGGTGCCGCGGGGTGGATGGTGCTGGTCTGCGTGGACCGCAAGGGGCTGAAGCCGCACCCTCTGCCTCCGGGGCTAGTAGAGGCGCTCGCTCGGCACACGCTGACGACCGCCGCTGCGCGCGCGATCCTCGGCATCACGACGCCGCCGGGCGCGCGAGCGTCCCCCTGAGGCCCCCTCGGATCGTCGCTCTCCCGCTCGTCCTCCTGAGCGCGGCGTGCGGTAGCGTGCCCGAGCAGGCGGGCCGCGTACGCGCTCTCGTGGCGCGCCCGCCCAAGGACACCATCCGATTCGAAGCTCCGGCGCGCGGGAGGCGGTGCAGCGGCGGGACCGGGAGGGGGGGATTGCTGCTGCAGGCGTCGAGCGACGGGAACGGCGTGGTCGTGTGGGTGCGCGGGTACACGGCGGACTCGCCGGCGGGGGGCACGTGGCCGCTCTTGCAGCGGGGCGATACCGCGTCGCCCCGCGGCGCGACGGTCGGCGTGCGGTACGTGTTTCACGAAGTGGTGCACGGCCTGTCGCTCGACAGCGGCACGGTCGAGGTGGGGCAGACCGCTCACGTCGTCACGGTCGTCGCGCGTGGCACCGGGCTCGAGACCATGGCCGCGGGGCGCGTGGCGCTCGAGGCCTCGTACGACGCGGTGCCGCTGGAGACGGACACCGTGTCTTGCCAGCCGCGACCGTGACGCTCCGAATCGGGCTCATCGGCACGGGGTTCGCGCGCCGGGTGCAAGTTCCGGCGCTGCGCCTCGTGCCGGGTGTCGCGGTGACCGCGATCGCAAGCGGCAGTGTGGAGCGTGCCCGCGCTGTCGCAGCGGAATTCGGCATTCCCAGCGCATTCGGCAGCGGTGAGGCGCTCGCCCGCGCTCCCGAGGTCGACCTCGTCATCGTTTCCTCGACGCCCGACGCCCACGCGCGTCACACGATCGCGGCGCTGGAGGCGGGGAAGCACGTGTTGTGCGAGAAGCCGATGGCGCTCACGGTCCGGGAGGCGGAGCAGATGCTCGAGGTGGCGGAGCGGAGCCGCGGGCTGGCCCGCATCGACCACGAGCTGCGCTACGAGCCGAATCGGCGCAAGGTGCGGCAGCTGATCCAGGTCGGCTCCATCGGTCCTGTCCTCCATCTCGAGCTCCTGCTCAGGCCATACGTGCGCGGCGACGGGCGGCCGCAGGCGTTGGACGCTCCCTGGAGCTGGTGGTACGATGCCGCGAAAGGCGGCGGCATCTTGGGCGCGGTCGGGTCGCATCTCATCGACCTGTGCCGCTTCTGGACCGGGAGTGACGTCGTCGAGGTCAGCGGCCGCGCAGCCACGTTCGTGCCCGAGCGGTACGACGAGCAGCGCGTGCGGCGCGCCGTGACCGCCGACGAATACGCGAGCTTCGTGATGCGACTCGCGAGCGGCGCAATCGCCACGATCACGCTGACCACGGTGGCGGCGTACGGGCCCGGGCATTTCGCCCAGATCACGGGACGCGACGGCACGCTCGTGTTGACGGGCGAGACCACGCTCGAAATCGGCCGCCCCGGCCGGCCGCTCGAGGACGCCAGCGTCCCGGACGACCTGTGGGAGCAGACAGCCCCGAACAATATGTGGGCGCGCTCGTTCGTGCGGTTGATGCGGGATGTGGTCGCCGTGCTCGACGGCCGGCCCGCCGCGGGAGAGCCCGCCACCTTCTACGACGGCCTCGCGGTGCAGCGGGTCATGGACGCCGTGCGCGACGGGCGGGGCTCGCGGTTACATTGACCTCGTGGAACAGACCTATTTCCGGCGCGGCTTCGGTCTCAAGGGCGACATCGAGGGTGCGCTTGCGGTGGACTATCACAGCCGTGTGGTGGATCGCATCCGCGCCCAGGGCTACGTCCTCGCAGTCGGCGACCTGACGTTCAAGCTCGCGCGCGAGTTCGGGTTCTGCTACGGGGTGGACCGCGCCGTCGAGTACGCCTATGAAACCCGCACCAAATTTCCCGAGCGGCGTGTGTTCCTGGTCGGGGAAATCATCCACAATCCGCACGTCAACCAGAAGCTGCAGGCCATGGGCGTCGAGTTCCTGCACCGGCCGGACGACGGTGAGTTCGACTTCCGCGGGATCACCCCTGCGGACGTCGTCATTCTCCCGGCCTTCGGGGTGACCGTGAAGGATTTTGAGCGGCTGCGCGCGGTCGGGTGCGTCCTCGTGGACACGACCTGCGGATCGGTGCTCAACGTGTGGAAGCGCGTGGACTCCTACGCGAAAGACGGCTTTACCGCCGTGATCCACGGCAAGTACTACCACGAGGAGACGAAGGCCACTTCGAGCCAGGTGACCAAGTATCCGGGCGGGAGGTACGTCGTGGTGCGCGATATGGCGGAGGCGCGCAAGGTATGTGCGTACATCGAGGGAGCGGGGAGTAGGGAGCAGTTCGTTGGGCTCTTCGCGGACAAGTTGTCGCCCGGGTTCGACCCGGATCGCGATCTGGTGCGCGTCGGCGTAGCGAATCAGACCACGATGCTCTCCGGAGAATCGCTCGCCATCGCGGCGGAGATCCGGCGGAGCATGGCGAAGCGGTACAGTGAGGCCGCGCTGCCCGAGCACTTCCGTACTTTCGACACGATCTGCTCGGCCACCCAGGACCGACAGGATGCGGTACTGAAGCTCATCGCCGACCCGCTCGACCTGATGGTCGTGATCGGGGGATACAACTCGAGCAACACGACGCATCTCGCCGCCATCTGCCACGACAAGGCGCCAACCTACCACATCGAAGACGCGAGCTGCATCGACCCGGACGCGGGGACGATCCGGTTCCGCCCCGCCGGGGCCACGGAGGAGCGGTGTGTCACAGGGTGGCTCCCCGCGGGGCCGCTGACGGTGGGCGTGACGGCCGGTGCGTCGACGCCGAACAACAAGATCGGGGAAACGGTCGAGCGCATCGCGGCGTCGCGGGGGGTGTCGCTGCTTCGGTAAATCTTCGCCATATTTCAAGCATGTCGTTGTCCGGCTTTCATCCCGCCATTGAGCGCTGGTTCGGGTCCCGCTTCCGGGAGCCGACCGAGCCGCAGCAGCGCGCGTGGCCGCTGATCCAGGCTGGCCGGAACGCCCTGATCGCGGCCCCGACGGGCTCGGGCAAGACGTTCGCGGCCTTCCTCGCCGCCATCGACTCGTTGCTGCGTCAGGGGCTCGACGGGACCCTCGCCGACGGGACGCAGGTGGTCTACGTCTCGCCGCTCAAGGCGCTCTCCAACGACGTCCAGAAGAATCTGGCGGAGCCGCTCGCCGAGATCCGTCGCACTCTGGAGCAGCTGTGCCTTCCGGATGTGGAGATCCGCACGCTGGTGCGGACCGGCGACACGCCGGGCGCCGAGCGCCAGGAGATGGTGCGGCGGCCCCCGCACATCCTCGTCACCACGCCCGAGTCGCTCTATCTCATCCTCACGTCCGAGCGCGCCCGCGAGATGCTGCGCGGCGTGCGCACCGTGATCGTGGACGAGATCCACGCCGTGGCACGCGACAAGCGGGGGAGCCATCTGGCGCTGTCGCTCGAGCGGCTGGAGCACCTCGCGGGCCGGCGCCTGCAGCGCATCGGGCTCTCGGCAACGCAGAAGCCCATCGAGGATATCGCGGCTTTTCTGTCTGGCACCCGACACCCAACACCTAGCACCTGCATTATCGACTCCGGCCACGCGCGCACGCTCGACCTGGCGATCGAGATTCCCTCCTCGCCGCTCGAGGCAGTCATGGCGGCCGAGGTGTGGGAGGAGATCTACGAGCGCCTGGTGCAGCTGATCCTCGAGCACCGCACTACGCTGGTGTTCGTGAACACGCGCCGGCTGGCGGAGCGTCTGACGCTGCATCTCTCCGAGCGGTTGGGCGCGGACCAGGTGACGTCGCACCACGGCAGCCTCTCCAAGGAAAAGCGCCTCGACGCGGAGACCCGGCTCAAGGAGGGGAAACTCAAGGCGTTGGTCGCGACCGCGTCGCTCGAGCTGGGGATCGACATCGGGGCCGTGGACCTGGTGTGCCAGATCGGCTCGACCCGCTCGATCGCGACGCTGCTGCAGCGCGTGGGTCGCTCGGGACACCACCTCGCCGCCGTGCCCAAGGGCCGGCTGTTCCCGCTGTCGCGCGACGAGCTGATCGAGTGCGCGGCGTTGGTGCGGGCCGCACGGGAACGCCTGCTCGACCGGCTGATCATCCCGGCGCACCCGCTCGACATCCTGGCGCAGCAGATCGTGGCGGCGGTGGCGTGCGAGGAGTGGCAGGAAGACGCCCTATTCGACCTGGTGCGGGGAGCGTACCCATACGGCGACGTTTCGCGCAAGGATTTCGACGCCGTGGTGCAGATGCTCGCCGAGGGATTCACGACGCGCCGCGGGCGGCGCGGCGCGTACGTCCACTACGATGGCGTGAATCGCCGGCTGCGCGCGCGGCGCGGCGCCCGGCTCGCCGCGCTCACCTCGGGCGGCGCGATTCCGGACATCGGCGACTACCGCGTGATCCTCGAGCCGACGGAGACCTTCGTCGGAACGCTCAACGAGGATTTCGCCATCGAGAGCATGCCCGGCGACATCTTCCAGCTGGGCAACCGCTCGTATCTGATCCAGAGAATCGAGTCGGGCCAGGTGCGCGTCGTGGATGCCCAGGGCCAGCCTCCGTCGATCCCGTTCTGGCTGGGCGAGGCGCCGGGTCGCACGCCGGAGCTGTCGCAGGAGGTGTCGCGGCTGCGCCGGGACGTCGACGGTCGGCTGGGGGATCTCCGCGAGGCGACGATCTGGCTGGCCGGCGAGATCCCCGGCGTCCCCGAGCCCGCGGCCCGCCAGGTGGTCGAGTATCTCGACGCCTCGAAGAAGATCCTGGGCGTCATCCCGACGCAGGAGACGCTCGTGCTGGAGCGCTTCTTCGACGAGGCGGGCGGGATGCAGCTGGTGTTGCACGCGCCGTTCGGGAGTCGGGTCAACCGCGCCTGGGGACTCGCGCTCCGCAAGCGGTTCTGCCGCAGCTTCAACTTCGAGCTCCAGGCCGCCGCGACCGAGGACGCGATCGTCCTGTCGCTCGGGCCCCAGCACAGCTTCCCGCTCGAGGACGTGTTCCAGTACTTGAAGCCCGAGACCGCGGAGCACCTGCTCGTGCAGGCGATGCTCGACGCGCCGATGTTCGGCTCGCGCTGGCGCTGGAACGCGACCCGGGCGCTCGCCGTGCTGCGCGCGCGCGGCGGGAAGAAGGTTCCCACGCCGCTCCAGCGCATGGATGCCGAGGACCTCGTCGCCGCCGTGTTCCCCGACCAGCTCGCGTGCCCCGAGAACCTCGTGGGGGACCGCGAGATTCCCGATCACCCGCTGGTGCAGCAGACCATCACGGACTGTCTGCTCGAAGCGATGGACTTCCCCGGCCTGAAGGGTGTGCTCGAGGGGATGGCGGCGGGACGGCTCACGCTCGTGGCGCGCGACACCACGGAGCCGTCGCCGCTCGCGCACGAGGTGATCAACGCCAAGCCGTACGCCTTCCTCGACGACGCGCCGCTGGAGGAGCGCCGCACCCAGGCGGTGATCACCCGGCGCGGGCTCGATGCGAAGACCGCGGAGGAGCTCGGCAAGCTCGATCAGGCGGCGATCGATCGGGTGAAGGACGAGGCTTGGCCGGATGTCCATTCGGCCGACGAGCTGCACGATGCGTTGCTCGTCATGGGGGCGATCCCAATTGCGGATTGCGGAATGCGGAATGCGGATTGGCAGGGGTATTTCGAGGAATTGGTGAAGGCCGGGCGTGCCGGCGTGCTGCAGGCCGGGCCGGGGCTCTGGGTAGCGGCCGAGCGGCTGCCAATGCTGGAGGCGGTGTTCCCGGGAGCTCGGTGCGAGCCGACGCTGAAAGTGCCCGAGCGCGATCGCGCGAAGGCATGGACGCGCGAGGATGGGGTGCGAGAGCTGGTGCGCGGGCGGCTCGAGGCGGTCGGTCCCACGACGGCCCCCGACGTCGCTCGCTCGCTGGGCATCGCGGTCGGGGACGTGGACTTCGCGCTCGGCGCGCTCGAGCACGAAGGCTTCGTGCTGCGCGGCCGGTTTACACCCAGCGTCACCGAGCTCGAGTGGTGCGAGCGGCGCCTGCTCGCCCGGATCCACCGCTACACACTCGACCGGCTGCGCCAGGAGATCGCGCCGGTCACGGCGGCGGACTTCATGCGGTTCCTGCTGCGGTGGCAGCGCGCCGCCCCCGACGCCCGAGCCGAGGGGCCGGAAGGGCTCGCTGCGGTGCTCGAGCTGCTCGACGGATACGAGGCGCCGGCCGGCGCGTGGGAGGCGGACGTGCTCCCGGCCCGGCTCGGCGATTACGACCCCGTGTGGCTCGACGGGCTGTGTCTCTCGGGGGAGATCGCCTGGGGCCGGCTGTCGCCTGCTGCACCGTCAAGCAGCCACCGGACGGGGCCGATACGGACGACGCCGATTGCGCTGTTTCGCAGGGAGCGGGGAGCGGTTTGGCAGTCCCTGACCGTGCGGCCCGACCCGGCGGACCCCTCGCTTTCGCACTCGGCTGGCGCGCTGCTCGGTGCGCTCGACCAGCGCGGTGCGTCGTTCTTCGGCGACCTCGTGAACGCGACGGGACTGTTGCGCACCGAAGTGGAGAAGGGACTCGGTGAGCTGGTCGCCTGGGGGCTCGTGACCTCGGACAGCTTCGCCGGCCTGCGCGCGCTGCTCGTGCCGTCCGATCGACGCCGCCCCATCGGCGGGGGGGGGTTCCGGCGGCGCGGGCATGTGGCGCCGTTCGGGGTCGAGACGGCGGGGCGGTGGTCGCGCGTGCGGCGCCCGGCGCCGCTACCGGAAGAGGCCGTCGCGGAGGCCGTGGCGTGGCAGCTGTTGCGCCGTTACGGCGTGGTGTTCCGTCGGCTCGTGACGCGCGAGACGCTGCTCACGCCCTGGCGCGACATCCTGCGGGTGTACCGCCGGCTCGAGGCGCGCGGCGAGAGTCGCGGCGGGCGCTTCGTGGGCGGGTTCTCGGGGGAGCAGTACGCGCTGCCGGAAGCGGTAGGCTTGCTGCGCAGCGTGCGGCGCGAGGCGCCGCGCGGGGAGCTGGTGGCGGTGAGTGGGGCCGACCCGCTCAACCTGGTGGGAATCGTGACGCCGGGAGAAGTGGTCGCCGGGGTTGCGACGAATCGGATCCTGTATCGAGACGGGATCCCGGTCGCGATCAGAGAGGGCGCGGGGAGCGGGGAGCGCTACCTCGTGGAGGTCACACCGGACGAACGGGAGCGGCTCAAGTCCGCGCTGGTGCGCGGACGTGTGGCTCCGCTCGTGCGGACGTATCTCGGGAAGAGCCGCCCTCAACCCCGGCCGGCGGCCGCGGGCGACTAGTAGTTGACGAAAGTGATCGCCTGCCGGATCACCGCGCGCACCGGCCGACCCTTGCTGCGCGCGGGGCGATAGACCGAGCCGCGCACCACGCGCAGCGCCTCCTCGTCGAACGCGTGGTTTGGACTCTGCACGATCTTCGCCGACCCGGGCTCAACGTGCCCGGTCGCATCGAGCGCCGCTTCCACCAGCACCGTGCCGTCGACCCGCAGGGCCTGCATCTCGGGCGGATAGCGAATCTGGGGATGGGTGACGAGCGCCGGTTGCTCGTCCACGGAGCCGACCGCCGTCGGCGCGGGCATGGCGGCGCCGGGTGGCTTGGCGCCGCGGCGGCCGAGCCGGACCGAGTCCGCCAGGCGGCGCAGGAACGGCGCGAGGTCCACGCCGCGGGCGGTGAGGCTCTGGTACAACGCGAGGCCCTCTCCCAGATCGGCGCGTGCGGCGCTGTCCCGCCCCGTGTGCGACGCGGCGATGCCCCGCACCAGCAGCCCGTAGGCCCGTTCTCCGTCGGTCGGATGCGTCAGTTCCGAATCGAGGGCGATCTCGAGCAGCGCGAGCGCGCTGTCGGGGCGGCCGGCCCCGAGCTGGCGGCGGGCTGTTCCCACCAGCTCCGCGGCGCTCAGCCGGGGCGGCCGCACGTCCACGGCCATCTGAACCATCACTCGCACGGCTCTGCCCTTCAGGCGACCGACGGAGAACCGGGACGCGAGCATCATCTGTTTCACAGGTTCGATCAGGCCGGAGTCGGGTGTGGAGTAGACCTCTAGCGATGGCGCATCCACGCGGCCGGTTGTGTCGATGATCGCCGACACCTTCACGAGCCCCTGGACTCGGCGGGGGAGTAGGTTCGGGGGATACACCACCGGCGGTGCCGTAACGCTGCGCGGCGCCTCATCCACGCTCCCTGACAGGAACGCAGCACCGCGGCCGACGGATGCTTTCTTCTCGTCGGCGAAGATCTGGGCGAGTTCGGGCGACAACTTCTCGAGTCCCTTGACGGCCACCACCGAGTCCAGCTCCACCGCCTTGCGAAACGCGGCGCGGGCGCGCCCCTCGTCGCCTCGGAAGAACTCGACGACCCCGTCCCAGACGAGCGCATTGGTGCGCTCTGCGAGCGTCGCGTAAGACTGGGCGTCGAGCGCCGCGCGGAGCAGGGTCGCGGCGCTGTCCAAATGGTTGGCGGCGAGCTGCACGCGGGCGGAATCGACCAGGTGAGTGGCACGCGACTGGGCGGAGAGGCACGCGGGGCAAAGCACGAGCAGCCAGCCGACGCCGACCAGTCTCATGGCCGCGTCAGGTCCACGGTGACCACCGGCAGGTCCCAGTGCGCCGCGAGGATCTCGAAGCGCCGCTGCTCTTCGCGCCGAAACGTGTCCTGGTCGGGAAACAGGCGCTTCAGCTCCGCCTCGGGGAACGGCTCGTGCGGCGCCGCAGCGTTCTTCCACACGAGCGTGACGCGATAGTCCCAGCGGCCGTCCTCGGTGCCATGGAACCGAGGCGCCTCCGCGGTGACCCGCTGGATGTGCCCCAGCTCGATCTCGCGCTTCAACACCGGGAAGTGGTTCTTCTTGAAGAGCCGGATGAACTCGTCGGCGAAGCCCCAGCGGGCTTTGTAGTAGTACTCCACCACGAACGGCTCACTCGCCCCGGCGGGCGGCGCCTGGGCAACGCCGGCAACCGGCACTGCCAAGAGCACCGCGAGTATCGACCCACGCACCATGTCTCCCTCCTTCCCTCCCTCTCCGGCTGATCAGCGTCGCGACAGACGGGTCCACGCATGCCCGACCAGCCGACGCAGCATGCCCGATCGCTCGGCGCGGGCGGTGGACTTGAGATGCACGTCGGGCAGCACCCTCTTGAACCCGGCGGCGCGATCGGCGCGGTTGCGGTACCACGCGAGCCCCCCAAAGACGCGCACCGCCCAGTACAGGGTGTACTTCACCGGCGCGCTCACGCCGAGCACGCCCATGGCTTCGAGAAAGATTGCGTCGGCCGTGGGACGCGGGCGGTCCTGCGCCCAGTACAGCCAATCGTGGATCACGGCCGCGTTGCCGTAACGACCCCACTTCGGGAGGATGACCCAGAACGGACGCGGGATCGTGGCGAAATCCGTCTGAAACCCGATCGCCACGTCGATGCGGTCGCCGCTGCCCTCGGCACCCACCTCGTAGCCGAAGTCCCGCATGATCACCCAGGTCTTCCCGTCGGCCAGAGGGGAGACAAGCAGGATGTCGGTGAACCGGCTCACGCCGTCGGCTGCTTCAGTTTGTCGAAGTAGAGCTTGCGCACCTTGGCCACTTTGGGCGTGATCACGGCGCTGCAGTAACCCTGGTTCGGGTTGCGACGATAGTAGTCGCGGTGGTACTCCTCGGCTGGATAGAAGGCCTCGAGCCGCTTCACCTCGGTCACGATCGGGTCGTCCCACACATGCTCGGCCTCGAGCTCCCTGATGACCTGCTCCGTCACTGCCTTCTGCTCCGGCGTGTGATAGAAAACGGCCGAGCGGTATTGCGTGCCGACGTCCCCGCCCTGGCGGTTGAGGGTGGTCGGGTCGTGGATCGTGAAGAAGACGTGGAGCAGGTCGTCGAACGACACGATCGATGGGTCGAAGGTGATCTGGACGACCTCGGCGTGGCCCGTATTCCCCGTGCAGACGTCCTCGTACGACGGGTTCGGTACGCGCCCGCCCGAGTAGCCCGACTGGACCTGCTCGACCCCCTTCAAGTCCTGGAACGCGGCTTCGAGGCACCAGAAGCACCCGCCGGCCAGGGTCGCGACTTCGGGTTTCGCCATGCTCGAAAGCTAACCCCGAAATGCGGGTTCTTCAGAACGCCCAGCCCATGAGGAATCGCAACGTCACACCGCCGTAGTGACCGCCGGGTGTGGTGCCGCCGACCGTTCCTACCACGCCGAAACCGAAGTCGCTAAAGAGGCCCGCCCCGTTGTCGGGCCACAGCTCGGATCCGAACATGGCCGCCCATTCCACGTTGGCCTCTCCCGGCCCGTCGCGCCCGAAGAGGCGGGTGGCTCCGGCGCTGAGGTAGATCACGGCCTCGTGATCCGCCGGAGGCGGGTGAAGGGATTAGGCAAATGAACCTGCACGTGGGCGCCCGCGCCTCCACTACCCACCGCCAGCCCCAGCGCGAGCGGCACCCGCGGCAGCCGCTCGAGGAACGCGACGGCCGTGCCGTACCCCGTCACGTCGGACCAGCCGAACGCGACCGCAGTGTGAGCGGGCCGGACCTCCCGGAGCTGCGCCGGGAGGGGAGGGGCGAGCGTCAGCGCGAAGATGACAGTCCAGGATTTCCGCATGGGAGTGGTTTTACCCCACTCCTTCCATCCGGTTTTCCCCGAGCCGTTTACGCCCGGAGCGCCCGGGCCGCCAGGGCGGTGCCCGCCACGCGCGCTCGGATCTTGGCGAACGCGGTTTCGCGGTCCGTGGAGGTGTCGTCGCTGAAGGGTGCGAACCCGCAATCATCGGTCGTCCCGAGCCGGTCGAGCGGGATGTACTCCGCCGCTTCCAGGACCCGGTCCCGGACCTCTTCGGGCGTCTCCACTCTCGGGTTGATCGGATCGATCACGCCGACGAAAACCCGCTGGCCGGGCTTTACGTGCTCCTTGATGAGGCGCAGCACCCTGCCGCGCTCCGGCTCACTGGCGCATTGGATGTAGAAGTTCGTCGCCTTCAGCTCGAACAGCGTGGGCAGGAGCTCTGCGTAATCCACGTCGGCGCTGTGCGTCGAGTCCCGGTCGCCGCCCGGACAGGTGTGGACTCCGATCCTCCGCTGCTCCTCCGCCGTGAAGCGCAGGAGCACCTGGTTGTTCAGATCCACAAACGTCTGGAGCAGCCCTTTCGTCGGATCGAACTTCAGCGCGAGCCGGCCCTCGGTGAAATCGAGCTGCACCACATGGGCGCCCTTCGCCAGACAGCGGCGGATGTCCGTCTCCGCCTCGCGCACGAGATCACGGAGAAATGTCTCGCGCGGGTACCCCTGAATACCGTCCTCCGGATAGAGCAGGCTCAGCGCCGAGGCCGCGATCACCGCCTGCTTGACGGGCACGTGGGCGTGCGCCCGCGCGCTCGCGAGATACGCATCGGCGTACGTCTGATAGTGGAACGGCCCGGCGGTCAGCCGGGGGAGCTGCCGCGTGTGTCCGTCGGCGAACGGGATCGTCACGCCGTCGGGTGCGAGGTTCGTGAGCCCGTGGATCGGGTACGTGGCGAAGCTCGGTTTCGCCTGCTCCCCGTCGGTGATGACGGGGGACTCGGTCGCTTCGAACCGCCCGATGGTGTCACGGATCGCCGCATCCTGGAGGCGCGCGAACTGGTCGCGCGAGAGGCGACCGGTGGCGAACTGCTGCATTCCCGCGACGAGCTCCGGGGGTCTGGGGATGCTGCCAATGGGTTCGGTGGGGATCGACATGGAGCAAGGCTAGCGGCCGCCCTGGCGATGTCAATGACGCTCAGCCCCAATCCTTGGACTCCGGCGCGAGACGGCGCATGGACTTGAGGAAAGCCATTTCGGATTGCGGATTTCGGATTGCGGATTCGACGGGCGGCCCTTCGATTCCGCATTCCGCAATCCGCAATCCGCAATTGATTTTTAGTCCCCGCGCCTCTTCCGCCAGCACGTTCACCGTCCCGTCGTCCTTGGCGAGCTTGCCGCGCACCCACAGCAACGGCTCGCCGCGGACCGCCGTCCGGTGCCGCTCGTACACGTCGGGCCGCACGATCACGTTCACCATTCCCGCCTCATCCTCGAGCAGCACGAAGATGAATCCCTTCGCCGTCTCGGGCCGCTGGCGCGCGACCACCAGCCCGGCGACTTCGACCCACGCGCCGTGCTCGAGCTGGGTGAGCGCGTTGCTCTGCACCACACCCGGCGGCAGCGCCCCGCGGAGCAACGAGAGCGGATGGCCGCTCGTGGCGAACCCCAGGACATCATACTCGGCGAGCAGCCGCTCGGCCGCCTCGAGGCCGCTGAATCGGAGTCCCTCGTGGGGATGATTGAGCGCCAGCTCGAGCTGCCGCCGTCCGCGCGCGTCCACCCCGTGCTCCGCTTCCGGAGGAAGCCACAGCCCCACCTGCCAGAGGAGCTCGCGCCGGGTGAGTCCGAAGCCGTCGCATCCCCCCACCCACACGAGATGCTCGATCGCGGTGCGCTTGAGCTTGGGAGGCGCGCGGCGCACGAAGTCACCGATGCTCACGTACTGGCCGCGCCGCTCGCGCTCGATCACGACAGCCGTCGCCGTTTCCTCGCTCCAGTCCCGAATGAACCCGAGCCCCACTCTCACTGAATCGGAATGAACCGCTCCCTGCTCCCCGCTCCCTGCTCCCTTTTCTATCGTGCACCACACGTCGCTCGCGTTCACGTCGGGGAGCCGGATCTCGACTCCGTTGCGACCGGCGTCGCGCCCCAGCGCGTCGAGCGAGTAGAACCCCATCGGCTGGTTGTTGAAGAGGGCGCAATAATACTCGGCCGGGTGATAATGCCGGAGCCACGCCGACTGGTACGCGAGCAGGCCGAACGCGGCGGCGTGCGACTTGGGGAAACCGAACTCGGAGAACGCGATCACCTGCGTGAACACACGCTGGGCGGTCGCTTCGGAAACGCCGCGCGCCGCCGCGCCGTCCTTGAACTCCTCCCAGAACCCCGCCATCAGCTCGCGGCTGCGCCGCCGACTCATGGCCCGCCGCAGCGCCTCTGCCTGGCCAGCGGTGAATCCCGCGAGCGCCTGGCACACCTGCAGCACCTGGTCCTGATAGAGGATCACCCCCAGCGTCTCGGCGAGCGCCTCCTTGAGCAGGGGATGATCGAGCGGCGGCTCGTACGCGCGGCCCGCGGCCCGGGCGCGGCGCTGCTCCTCGCGGCGTCGCACGTACGGGTTCACCGCGCCGCCCACGATCGGGCCGGGCCGCACGATCGCGACTTCGACCGCCAGGTCCTCGAGGTTCCTGGGCCGGGTGCGACGGATCATCTGGATCTGCGCCCGGCTCTCGATCTGGAACAGCCCCACCGTGTCGCCCCGGCAGATGCGGTCGTACACCGCGGGGTCCTCGAAGTCGATGCGCGAGAGGTCGGGTGGCCGCTCCCCCTCCGAGCGCGCGGCGACCAGCTCGACGCACTCTTCCACCAGCGACAGCATGCCGAGCGCCAGGAAGTCGATCTTGATGAAGCGTGCGTCGTCACAGGAATCCTTGTCCCACTGGCACACCACGCGGTCTTCCATGGCGGCGCGCTCGAGCGGTACGATCTCCACGAGCGGCCGGCTCGAGATGACCATCCCGCCGACGTGCTGCGACACGTGGCGCGGCAGCCCCGCGATCTCCTCGGCGAGCTCGCACAGCTCTTTCCAGAGCGGCGCGCTCCTGCGCCCTGCGAATCCGGGGAGCTGGTCCAATTCGTCCGCCAGGCCGCCCCCCCCCGACCGCCGGTCCGCCAGTTTCGCGACTTGCTCGATCTCGCCCGGCGGCAGATCCAGCGCCTTGCCGATCTCACGCACCGTCGAGCGCAGGCGGTAGGTGGGGAACGAGCAGACGAGCCCGACGTGCTCGTCGCCGTACCGCTTGTAGACCCGCCGGATCAGCTCCTCGCGGATCTCGCGCGGGAAATCGAGGTCGATGTCCGGCACCGAGGCGAGCGTCTCGTTCAGGAATCGCCCGATGAAGAGGCTGGTGGCGATCGGATCGATGTGCGAGAGGCCGAGCAGGTAGCACACGACGGAGGAGACGGACGAGCCGCGGCCGCGACCGGGAAGCAGGCCGCCCTGCGCCCGCCGCGAGCCGCGCCGCACGTCGGCGGCGACCTCGCGCGCGAGGTCGAACAGATCGTGATAGACGAGGAAGAACCCGCTGAGCCCGTGATGCTCGACCAGCCGCAGCTCCTCGGCGAGCCGCCGCTCCGCCTCGCCGCGGTGCACGGAGCCGGCCGGGTAGCGCTCCTCGAGCCGCGCGCGGCACAGCTCGGCGAGCGCCCGCGGGGCGGGAGCGCGCTCGGCGCCATGGAAGTCGGGAAACCGATATCCCAGATCCCGCGTGAGATCGAACGCCCGGCAGCGCTCCGCAAGCACCATCGTATTAGCGACAGCATCGGGACAGTCACGAAACAGCGATTCGACCTCTTCCGGCGGGCGCAGGAAGAACTCGCTGTTCGCGTGCCGCACGTCGTGCGAGCCGTCGAGTGTCGTGCGGTGCCGGATCGCCACCAGCACGTCGTGCAGGCGGTGACGCGGGCGGGCGTGATAATGCACGTTGCCCGACGCCACGACGCCCAGGTGCGCGTCGTCCGCGAGGGCGTCCAGCGCCCTGGTCAGGGTCAGATCGCCCCGCACGTAATTGCGCTGCAGCTCGACGAAGAAATGCTCCCTCCCGAACACCGCACGGCACCGCTCGGCGAGGCGGCGCGCCGCGGCTCGGCCGTCCCGCTGCAGCACGACCGGCAGCAGCCCCGACCGGCAGCCGGAGAGGACAATGAGCCCCGCGTGCCGGGCTTCGAGCGAGGCGAACTCGAGCCGAGGATCGCGCCGGTCTTCCCTCGCCAAATGCGCTTCCGTGATCAACCTGCACAGGTTCGCATACCCGTCAGGCGTCTCGGCGAGAAGCGTCACGTGGGAACCGTCGACAAGCGTCAGCTCTGCGCCGGTGATCGCCTGGAGACCGAGCTGCTTCGCTTCTTGCGCGAACGCCATCGAGCCGTACAGCCCGTTGTGGTCGGTGAGC
>Ga0137374_10004857_pt1 | contig 15979 bp, 15 predicted proteins | sample SagtaG_20_FD_104811 | JGI IMG/M metagenome (GOLD analysis project Ga0137374, IMG submission 104811) | Vadose zone soil microbial communities from Sagehorn Ranch, Mendocino, California, USA - Sage1_R_100_16 metaG | ecosystem: Environmental > Terrestrial > Soil > Vadose zone | place: USA...
ATTTAATGGTATTACCGGTCGCATTATACAACATGAATATGACCATATAGAAGGCAAACTTTTCATAGATTACCTGAAACCATTGAAGAGAAAAATGCTTCAGGGGAAATTGAACGACATAAGTAAGGGCAAAATAAAAGTGGATTATAAAATGGTTTTTCCCAAATGAAGCAATGCATCTTTGTCTCTTTAATGCTTACACTATTTGTAAACGCCTATGCACAGGATACTACAGTCATTTTTGAAAATCAGAAAATCACCCTTCCCGAAGTATTTGTGCACAATAACATGGATTATCCAAGTATCCTTCGCCGGATAAAAAACGACACTACTTTCTATAAAGCTTTCCGCAATCTGCACATCATTGAATTTTCATCTTATAATGATATTCGCATCCTTAATAAAAAAAAAGATGCAGGCACAAAGGCAAGCTGGTATAGCAAAACAATTCAGCATAGAAAAGGAGGATGTCGTACAATGGAAATTACAGAACAACAAACAACAGGTAATTTCTTCGATAAAAAAGGAAACTACAATTATACTACAGGTGAAATGTATGCTTCTATTTTTTTAACAAAAGGACAAGTGTGCGGGGAAGATAATATCGTTACAGGTAAAACTTTTAGTACTTCGGGCAAATCAGGTATTTCGAAGCACACAGAGCAGTTAAAAATGCTGTTCTTTAATCCAGGTAAAAGGATTCCCGGTATTCCTTTTATCGGTGATAAGTTAGACTTATATGATGACAGGGCGCATAAGCTTTATGATTACCAATTGCAGTTTACAGATTACAAAGGCAGCTTTGCTTATGTATTTACAATAAAGCCAAAAGAAAATCTTGATGCTTTTAAAAAGGATGATATTGTGGTTAATGAAATGACTACCTGGTTTGATTATAAAACGCTGGAAGTATTAGCCCGTGATTATGTGCTGAGTTACAATGCAGGTGTTTACGATTTTGATGTAAACATGCAGGTTGAAATGACGAGGGTAGGAGATCTTCTGGTTCCGCAAACTTTGCGTTATAAAGGAAATTTTGATGTTGTGTTTAAGAAACGCGAGAGGGGTGAGTTTACGGCTACGCTTTTTGATTTTAAGAGATAGCTTTTGAAAGTTGATAGGTTGGTAAGTTGATAGGTTGAGAAAGTTGAGGTTAATAGGTTGATAGGTTCAAAAAGCTTATAGTTGAAATGTACGTGTTGAAAAGGTGACAGGTTTATAGATGTATCATAAGTTCATTTATTTTCTTCAATTACCGTATAAACTCACGAACATACTACATGCTCAATAAACAACAGAATGTAAAAGAGTGCGACGCAACCGACGATGCCAATAGCACGAAAGCGCGGCTCAGAAGCCAATTTCAAAAATTCCTGATTCCCGATTCCCAATTCCAAACTCTTTCCCTTACCTTTGCCGCCCTAAAATTATTTATTCACAAAAACAGGGACAATGAACAATTACGAATTGATGGTGATTTTTACCCCTGTGCTTTCTGAGGATGAATTTAAAGCAGCTCAGAAAAGGTACACCGATTTCGTTACAGAAAACGGTGGAAGCATAGTGCACAGCCAACCATGGGGATTGAAATCACTGGCATATCCTGTCCAGAAAAAAACCACAGGTATTTACTGGGTACTGGAATACGGTGCGCCATCCAGCTTCAATGAGAAGTTGAAGATCCAGATTTTGCGTGACGAGCATATTATGCGTCACATGATTACTTTACTCGATAAATACGCAGTCGAGTACAATGCCAAAAAGAGAAGCGGTGTACCAACAGGAATTGAAAAAGCAGTGGAGGTATAAGATATGGCAAAAGCAAATGAAATAAAATATTTGACCGCGATTAAGCAGGAGAAACCCAAAAAGAAGTTTAGCCGCTTTGAGAAGTATGGCATTAAATACATTGATTACAAGGATGTAGAATTCCTCAAAAAATTTATCAATGAGCAGGGTAGAATTCTTCCACGCCGTTTAAGCGGTAATTCCTTAAAGTATCAGCGCAAAGTATCTGACGCTATTAAAAAAGCGCGTCAAATGGCACTGTTGCCTTATGTGACCGATCTTTTAAAATAGTGAATAGTGTGAATGGTCGGTAGTGAGTAAATGCTACAGCAACTCACCACTCTCAACTGACAACTCACTTATATTAGTAACCATTCCCTAATTCGCCGGTTGGCGGAGACAGTCACAATCTTCGATTGGGCTCTTGGGAACTAAAACAAACTATCATGCAGGTAATATTAATCCAGGATGTAGATACGCTGGGGCAGGCAAATGAATTGGTAAAGGTTAAAAATGGTTATGCGCGTAATTATCTTATACCAAAAAAATACGCAGTGGAAGCCAATCCTTCCAATCTTAAGCAGTTGGAAGAACGCCTTAAAGTAAAGAGCAAAAAAGAAACTTCTATGCTTGCTGAAATAAATAAAGTAATAGATGTACTAAAAGAATCTCCGGTGAAGATTGGCGCTAAAACCGGAACCAGCGGAAAAATTTTTGGCAGTGTAACGCCACTACAAATTGCACGTGCCATTCGCGGCCAGAAAGGTTATGAGATAGACCGCAAACGCATCACTATTACAGATGATGTAAAAGAATTGGGAACTTACAAAGCTTCTATAGATTTTGGCGGCGGAAATGTTGCCGAGATTGAATTTGAAGTAGTAGGTGAATAATTCTAATGTCTTTATAAATTAAAAAGCCATCCGCAATTATGCGAATGGCTTTTTTGTTATTGGCTTTGTTCCTCATACATCACTTGTTGCATACAATCCGTTCACGGTTCTTCTTTCAATGGAGCAGTCAGCAAAATATTTAACGCTGGGCTTTATTAATAATTAATTTATTTCCTCTCATCTTTGATAAAATATTTATTTATGAAAACAGTTTCTGTTTTTCTGTTTTTCAGTTGCTTTTTAAGTGTTGCAACTGCACAACAGTTTGATACCATTCCACCATACAAAAAAGATTCATCTGTTCCTTCCTTTAGCATTTTGCAAACGGATAGCACATGGTTTAATAAACAAGCATTGCCCCGAAATAAACCGATAGTATTTATTTATTTTAATCCTGACTGTGGGCATTGTCAGCTTACTGCACATGAGTTTGGGCAGAAAATGAATCAGTTTAAAGATGTATTTTTTGTTTGGGTAAGCTATGATTCCTTATCTCAAATAAAATCTTTTGCAGAAGAATATAAATTGCTCAATGCAAAAAATATAAGAGTGGGGCGTGATCCAAAATATTATGTGCCTTCATTTTTCAGGGTAAGGTTTACTCCATTCATTGCTGTTTACGATAAAAAAGGAAGGCTTATGCAAACGTATGACGGAGACGCCGGCCCTGATGAGATTATAAGATTGCTTAATCTTTAGGCAATAAGCATTAATTACGAATAAAGCAGATACCAAACAAAATTGTAAATCCAAAAATCGTAAATCAGAAATCTCTCTTCCTATATCTTTGCTGCGCAAATAATTTAATCATCAAAATAATCAATACATGAAAGTTACTGTTGTGGGTGCAGGTGCAGTAGGAGCTACCTGTGCTGATAATATTGCACGTGCCGCTTTATGCGAGGAACTTATTTTGTTGGATATTAAAGAAGGTCTTGCAGAAGGCAAAGCGCAGGATATGATGCAAACCGCTGCATTGCTTGGTTTTGATACACGCATTATGGGTACTACAAACGATTATTCAAAAACAGCAGGTTCTGATGTGGTGGTAGTTACTTCTGGTATTCCACGTAAACCTGGCATGACACGTGAAGAACTCATCGGTACAAATGCAGGTATTGTTAGAGGTGTAACTGAAAATATTCTGAAAAATTCTCCTGATGCAACCATCATTGTTATTTCAAATCCTATGGATACAATGACGCAGCTTGCTCTGCAGGCCACCGGCTTACCAAAGAATCGTCTCATAGGCATGGGCGGTGCTTTGGATAGTGCGCGTTTCAAATACCAGTTAAGCCTGCGTCTTGGTTGCAGCCCCTCTGATCTGAATGCAATGGTTATTGGCGGGCATGGTGATACTACTATGATTCCATTGATTCGTTTTGCCACATGGAACAGTGTTCCCGTAACTCAACACTTAAGTGAAGAACAACAAAAACAAATTGTTGCTGATACAATGGTTGGCGGCGCTACATTAACCAAACTTATTGGTACTTCGGCATGGTATGCACCCGGCGCTGCGGGAGCGGCTTTGGTGAAAAGTATTGTGAGGGATGAAAAAAAATTATTTGCCTGCTGTGTGAGTCTTAATGGCGAATATGGACAGAAAGATATTTGTCTTGGCGTGCCTGTTGTAATCGGCAAGAGTGGCTGGGAAAAAATTATTGAATTTGATTTGAATGAAGAAGAGTTGGCTGCATTTAATAAAAGCGCCAATGCTGTTCACTCCATGAATGATGTATTAAAAACTTTATAAATAAAAACTTACTCTTATAGACGCCCGCAACATTTTTTTGTTGCGGGTTTTTATTGCACATTAAATTTTCCTACCTTCAAAAGCGATAAAGAATTTAACGTCGAATAGAAAACAGAACATACAAGTGTGCGACGCAACTAAGCTTAATGGACAATCAGTAGCCCGGTACAAAAAAATTGTTCCTCTTATATCTCTATCGAAAATACTTTCGTTGATTTTACCACCAAAATGCTGCCAAATGAAAAATTTTTTACTCAACCGTACAGGAAAACAAATCAGTTTTATCCTCTTTGCATTTTGCATTATATGTTTTGCAAAAACAATTGCACAACCTACACTTGGCTTTAATAAAATTTTATCAGGACTCTCCTCTCCTGTTGATATAAAGAATGCCGGCGACAGTTCGCAAAGAATTTTTATCGTGGAGCAACAGGGCGATGTGAGAGTTTACAAGAATGGGAAATTATTAAAGAAGCCTTTTCTTAATATCAGCAATCTCGTGAAGTACAACGGCGAGCAAGGCTTGCTGAGCATTGCTTTTCATCCGAATTATAAGAACAACCGTGCTTTTTACATTTATTACAACAACGTGAATGGCGATATTACTTTAGCGCGCTATTTTACAAGTAGAACAAACCTGGACTCAGCCGATGCTTCTTCAGGTGTAATTCTGTTTTCAAAACCGAAGCCGGGAGACTTTGGAAATCATAATGGCGGCACTTTACAGTTTGGAAAGGATGGTTATTTATATCTTTCAATTGGCGATGGCGGCGGTGCAGGAGACCCTTTCAACAATGCGCAAAACGGACAAAGTTTTTTTGGAAAAATGTTGCGGTTAAAAGTGCTTGTACGTACGGCACCTTACTATACTATTCCTCCCGATAATCCTTTTGTAAATGATCCTAATGTGCTGGATGAAATTTATTTTCTTGGTTTACGTAATCCATGGAAATGGAGCTTTGACAGGCAAACAGCCAATATGTGGATCGGTGATGTGGGACAAGATTCAATAGAAGAAATTGATTTTAGAAGACCTTTGGGCGGCGGTGCAAATTTTGGATGGCGTTGTTATGAAGGAACGCATTCTTACAATAGCAATGGCTGTAAACAGAAAAGTGCTTATGTGTTTCCCCTCTTTCAATATCATCATGATGTAAGCACGGGCGGAGCAACAGTGATCGGTGGTTATGTTTATCGCGGCACAAAATTTCCGGGATTGCACGGGTACTATATATGTGCTGATTATATTTCTGCCAATGCATGGAAAATAAAATCAAACGGTACAGGTGGATGGAACGTTTATTTGCAGAAAGGTGTTCCCGCAGGCATTGTTTCGTTTGGCGAAAATGAAGCGGGAGAATTGTATGCATCCACGAGGAGCGGAGATATTTATCACGTTGTTGTTATAAACAATTTTGTCGAAACTACGCCGGAAGTTACAAAGATTAACACCACCACTTTTATTTATCCTACTTTGGTTGATAACCGCACTATTACACTTGTATTAAACGATGTATTTTACACTGTAAGGCTGCTTGATATGTCAGGGCATGAAGTAATGCGCAAAGATATTGCAGGTGCAACAGGAAAGATAACTTTACATCTTTCCGGGATTAAGGCCGGCATGTATATAGCAGAGCTTGTTGGAAAAAATACAGTGCAGCAAAAAATTTATATTACCAAATAAAATGGAGTGAAGAAATATTTTGACCCGGGGTGCCGGAACAGGAATAAGACTTTTGTTGCCCGTCCGGATGAACCGGTGGGACGGGCATAGTACTCTTGTACATTTAAAACTTTATTCAACAAATAAAATCAGCGGTTGTTTAAATCAGCTTTTTACTCAGCGTCTTTTTTATTCTTTAAATATGCGCAGTTCTTTCAGCATCTTAACATTTGAAAAGTCTTTGATCTTTGGTTGATACACTTCTTCTTCCGTCCATTTAACTGTAACTTTTTTATCCTTTAATTTATTCTGTGCATCTTTTACCCACTCATCAGAGCCATCAACATAATCAAGATAGATCAATGTAATTTCCCTGCCAGCAGCTGTTTTTACAGTGATATACAAAAAATCTTTTTCTTCTACTTTGGTAACAATACCATCACTGCTTTTAGCAGAGGCATCTTCTTTGCTAATCTCACCCGGATTACCCTGAGCCATTTTCAGCGACATTTGCATAAATGGCTTGCAGCCACTGTTTACAAGCTCCAGCGCAATCTTTTGAGCAAATTCTTCACCGGCTTCTTTATAATTTCCATTTTCAGAATTAAGGATAACATCACCCATTACAGAAGCAGCTGAATCAAGCATGCATTGCAGAAAAATCTGCTGCATTTCAGTCTGGCTGCCGGCTTTTTCCATATGATTTTTTTCAAGACAGTTACAAATACTCGCCGCAGTTTTTTTTATGGATGAATCTTTTTTGTCCTGTGCTTTTACTGCAAAACATACAATGAAGAATAAAGCAAAACTCAATGTTTTTTTCATAATTGTAAATATTACTGCAAAAATGCAGAATCCCCGTGAAATTTAATATGTAATAATAGTTAAGGAAAGATTTTTATCCGCAGGATGCTGCGCATCTACCTGTAGTTCCGAACTTTATTAAACACCTGCGAGCTATCAGTTAGCAGCAGAATGACCGGCAACTCCCGGCTAATTGCTCAAATCTTTATTTAATTCTTTCATGATCTTATCATAGATCATAATCGGTGAAATTAAATTCATACAGGCCAAATCTTCACGCGGGCACAACTTATCGCCAAACACGGATGATGGCCTGCACTCAAGGTCAACCTGCACAACATTTGTTTCAGGTTGTCCCCAGCCATAGAAGCCAAGCCAGGGGTGTGTTCCGCCCCACACAGAAATTACAGGTACTCCGTATAAAGAAGCAAAGTGCATATTGGCGGAGTCCATGCTTACCATAAGATCAAGTTGCGCTATTGCCTGTAATTCTTTTTGAAAACTCATTTTGGCCGCCATTGATTCTACGCCCGGAAATTCCACCTCCCATTGCTGCAGCAGGGGAGCATCATCTTTACCACCAAATAAAAAAATTTTAAGTTTTGAATGTTGCAATAATAATCGTAATACCTCTTTCATTTTCGCGATGGGATACATCTTCTCTACGTATTGCGCAAAAGGTGCAATTCCAATTAAAGAATAACCCCGTTGCTTCAATAAAAACATATCTTCTGCAACCACAGTTTTTATAATGCCTCCCTCTCTAATTAATCCTATAGGCAAAGCAAGGGATGCAAATACGTCAGCATAACGTTCGAAGGTGGATTTTAATGGCCGCAGAATTTTATTTAGTTGACGTGTGGCTTGTCTTTTTTCCTTTCTTCCTTTATTAATTACAGCTATTGGTTTTTTGGAAAAAGTAAAAAAAGATCGAATCAGTTTTGTGCGTAACACATCATGAAGATCAGCAATTGCATCGAAAGCATACATCTTTTTTAAGTCCTTATATAAACGGTATAATCCCGTTATACCTTTATGCGTGTGCGTTAAATCAGCTCCATGAAAATGAAATCGCTCCAGACCTTCAAACAATGGCTGCATAAGTTGTGCAGAGACCATTGTTACCTGCAAATCGGTATGTTGCTGCAGCAATAGTTTGATCACGGGGACAGCCATAGCTACATCACCCAATGAAGAAAATCGGAATACCAGTACATGACGAGGTTTTGTCAAAGCGATCTATTTTTTTGCTGATATAAAACCGGGTTCAGGGTTTCATCATTATACATTTTCATCTGGCGGTACACTTTCATGTATTTACGACCCTGTTTAATATCATACAGCAACTGATCAATGGCTGTAGAAAGATCATCACGCTGTGAAAGTAAAATTTCCAGTTTTTGTGCACATGCTTTTCTGTGCTCTTCTGTGGCATCAGCACGGTTCACCTCTATTTGCATGTGGTAAATCTTTAAGGCAAGAATGGAAAGACGATCAATGGCCCACGCCGGACTTTCCGTATTGATGGTGGCATCAGGCAATGGTTTTATTTCTTTGAATTGATGCAGGAACCAATTATCAATATATTCTACTACATCAGTTCTTTTCTGGTTCGATTGATCAATGCGTCTCTTTATTTGCAGCGCATATCCAGCATTAATCTGCGGATTGCGAATAATATCCTCAAGATGCCATTGTACTGTATCAATCCAATTCTTCAAATAAAGCAGATGCTCTAAACTATTATCAGGATAAGGATTATGAACAGGTGCATCAATGTCATCATGTTTATGATAATCTTCAATACTTTTTTGAAAGATATCATTACATTGATCACGTATCATATATTGATTTTCCTTAGCCATTTTTATTATCATTCTTTTGTTTAATTCAAATTCTCTTAAAATACTACTTGATAAAAGCCATCGGGTAAAATCATTACGCAACAACAGGTTCTGTGACACCCTCAAGATAATTGAGATCTTTATGGTAGGTTTCTTCAGTAAAGATTGAGCATATAACTGCTATCACTAAAACAATTACGCCTGTCATCCAGCCCGCTTTTACATAATCCACTTGTGTTTGCAACCAATTAAACAATGGTGAAACAATTAAAGCAAGTGAACCGCGTACCATGTTGGGAACCGTTGTGGCAACGGTTGCGCGTATGTTGGTACCAAACTGCTCCGCCGCCATTGTTACAAAAATTGCCCAGAAGCCTGTTCCAAAACCAAGCAATGCACTGGCAATATAAAGCGAAGTAACACTTGCACCCTGCAAATTGAAAAACCATATCATGCTTATTGCAGTGATGATATAAAAAATATATAGCGCTTTTTTTCTGCTTTTTAACCATTGACTGAGAAAGCCCACAAAAATATCCCCTATTGAAATTGCGGCGTAAGCAAACATTACGGATTTACCGGGATCAACAGTTCCCTGCACACCCATCTTTGCACCAAACTCTTTTGAAAAAGTAACCAGTATGCCGATCACGTACCATGTGGGTAAGCCAATTAATATAGCCAATAAATATTTTCTTAATCGTTCACTATTTGAAAACAGCATGAAGAAATTTCCTTTGGGAACCTTTGCATGCTGAATGTTTTTAAACATACCTGATTCCAATATACCGATGCGCAACAGCAATAAAAGAAACCCTAAACCACCGCCGATGAAATAACAAATTCGCCAGCCTGTATTATCGGGTTGCACAAAATATTGTTTCAAAAAAAATGCAAACACTGCGCCTGTTAATCCAATGCCCGCCACCATTGATGTGCCAATACCTCTTTTTTCTTTTGGCAGTAATTCGCTTACAAGTGTAATACCTGCACCCAATTCACCAGCTAATCCAACTCCTGTTATAAAACGAATTAATGCATACTGATTAACATTGTGCACAAAACCATTTGCAATATTGCCAAGTGAGTATAAAATGATGGAAGCATACAAAACTTTAAGTCTTCCTTTTTTATCGCCAAGTACTCCCCATAGAATACCTCCAATTAATAAACCAAGCATTTGTATATTGATGATGAAAAGGCCATCTTTTGCAATCTGATCATCATTTAATCCAAATGATCTTAAGGAAGGAATTCTGATGATGCTAAATAAGAGCAGATCATAAATATCTACGAAATAACCAAGAGCGGCAACCAATACAGGAAGAGACAATACGCCATACTTTTTCTCTTGCATACGCGGTATTTTAAACAGTAGTTTTTTTCTCTTTACCAAAGAAAATCTTAAAGAGAATAGGTACAGTAGAAATAAGTACAATACAAAGTATAATCAATTCAAGATGTTCTTTTATGTCTATATCAAATTGTTTTAAAATCCACTGATACAAAAAATGACCTGCAATGAGCATACTTGCAACCCACGCTGCAGAGCCAATTATATTAAAGTAAGTAAATTTTTTTTTCTCCATTTTAACGAGACCTGCTACGATGGGAGCAAAGGTTCTGATGATAGGCACAAACCTCGCTGCAACAATAGCCCATCCGCCATACCGCTGATAAAAATCATGGGCCTGTATCAGGTATTTTTTCTTGAACAGAAAAGTGTCTTTTCGCTCGTACAGATACGGACCGCTTTTTTTACCAAACCAATATCCAACATAGTTACCAACAACACCGGCTGCAGATATAAGTATCCAGAGTATAAATAAATCAATAGAACTATTACCTGTAGCGATTACCTGGTCAGCAAGATCATCACTGTAAATACCTGCAACAAAAAGCAGGCTGTCACCAGGCAAAAAGAAACCGACAAACAAACCCGTTTCAGCAAAGATTACAAACAGCAATAACCAAAGCCCGCCATATTCAATATAGAACTGTGGATTGATTAAGTTATGCCATTTGAAATCTAAAAGCACAAAAAGTAAATGCATAAGTGATTTTAATATTTTTGAATAATTTTAGTCAGCTTTATCGCGTCAATCGTGAATGGTGAATGATCAATCAATGTCGTTTACTTAAGCTTCATTCCGATGGTGAAGACAACCGGAATTTCTGTCTTCACAAATTCTTAAGTAAACGGCATTGACTCGTCAATGATAAATAGAAACCAATATTCTACATTGAGATAAAAACATTTTCAAAGAATTATTTTGTAACAAACTCTCGAACTTTCAAACGCTCGAACATTCAACTTTCAACCCTTCAACGAATCAACTTTTCAACTTTCAACAATTCAACTACTCCAGTGCTTTCTCCCATTTACTTACAACGCTTGTTGCCAGCGCATTACCGAGCACATTGGTCATGCTGCGAAACATGTCGCAAAAATGATCAATAGGTAAAATTAAGGCTACACCTTCAGGCGGAATTTTAAACATGCCGCATGTTGCCAATACCACAACCAATGAAGCTCTTGGCACACCCGCCATTCCTTTGCTCGTTAACATCAATACAAACAACATAGTAAGTTGAGTACCAAGATCGAGTTGTATGCCATAAGCCTGCGCAATAGCAATGCTGGCAAAGGTCATGTACATCATGCTGCCATCCAAATTAAAGGAATAGCCAAGCGGTAATACAAATGCAACAATTTTATCCTGACAACCAAATTCTTCCAGCTGTTCCGTTAATCTTGGAAATACAGCTTCACTGCTGGTTGTGCTAAATGCAATGACCAGTGGCTGTACAATATATTTTAATAAACCCGGAAGTCGTTTGCGAAGAACAATGTATCCCACCATAATAAGCACTATCCAAAGCAGGGCAATGCCAAGAAGAAAAAAAGTAAAATATTTTAAATAAAAAGAAAAAATGGAAAGGCCGTTGGTTGCTATCACCGCAGCAATTGCACCAAATACGCCAAACGGTGCGAACTTCATTACATAGTCAACCATTTTCAATATCACATGCGACACGGCATCCAATGCCTTTACTACAATTTTTCCATAATCGCCTAATGCTGCTGTGGCAACACCAAAGAAAATTGAAAACACAACGATTTGTAAAATTTGGTTTTCTGCCATTGCATTGATCACACTGATAGGAAAAACATGTTCTACAAAATGTTGCAAAGTAAATTCACGTGTATTGCCTGCTATGTCTTTTACACCCGATACATTTACACTAGTTAAATTTAATCCTGCTCCCGGTTTAGAAAGATTTACCAGCAACATGCCCAAGAGCAAACTTGCCAATGAAGCAGAAATAAACCACAGCAATGCTTTACCACCAACACGACCAACTGTTTTTAGATCTCCAAGTTTGGCAATACCAACTACAAGTGTGGAAAAAACAAGCGGAGCAATGATCATTTGCACGAGTCGGAGAAAAATAGTCGTGAGAAGTTTTGTATTATCGGAGAAAGATTTAATAAAGTCGCTGCTGCTGTTAGTATAAACGATATATCCAATTAAAGCGCCGGCAAACATCGCAAGGAAAATATAAAGCGTTAGTCTGTTGGAGGTCTTCATGCATCAATGATAATTGCGCAATATAATATTTAAACGACAAAGCCAGATAGTATATCCCTTTGTAAAAGATTTAAATGTGAACAAAAAGAAATTCTTATTTTGCCTGTTATAATTTTTTACTCAACCAACATATATGAGTTTATTTGTCAGAAAACCTTTAGCTGGTTTAATGGCTGAAGCTGAGGCGACCGGAAGCAACACACTGAAAAAAACATTAGGCGCAGGCGGTTTGGTGGCATTAGGCATAGGAGCTATTATCGGCGCTGGTTTATTTTCAATTACCGGAGGCGCTGCTGCAAATCAGGCAGGTCCTGCTATTACTATATCTTTTATGGTAGCAGGCTTAGGTTGTGCATTTGCGGGATTATGTTATGCAGAATTTGCGTCCATGATACCAGTAGCCGGAAGTGCTTATACATATTCTTATGCAACTATGGGCGAGTTCATTGCATGGATAATAGGCTGGGATCTTGTGTTAGAATATGCTGTGGGCGCCGCTACCGTAAGTGTAAGTTGGAGCCGGTATCTCGTTAGGTTTCTTGCATATTTTAATCTTCATCTCGATCCCGCTATTACAGGAGGTCCCTGGGACGGCGGCATTATAAATCTGCCTGCTGTTTTCATAGTGGTTTGTATGAGTCTTTTACTGATTAAAGGAACGCAGGAATCGGCTTCAGTAAATGCTGTTATCGTTGCGCTTAAAGTAACCGTAGTGCTTATTTTTATTTTTCTTGGCTGGCATTATATAAGAGAAGAAAATTATACTCCCTATATTCCCCCAAACGCCGGCACTTTTGGCGAGTATGGTTTTAGCGGTATCATAAGAGCAGCAGCCATCGTGTTTTTTGCTTATATAGGATTTGATGCTGTAAGCACTGCTGCACAGGAAGCTAAAAACCCAAAAAGAGATATGCCAATCGGCATTCTTGGTTCGCTTGTTATTTGTACAATACTCTACATTCTGTTTGCACATGTTTTAACCGGCGTAACCAGTTATACCAGTTTTAAAGGACAGGAAGGTATTGCACCGGTAGCGGTCGCTATTGAACATATGGGTAAGCCTGACGTAACGGGTACCATTGTTCCTGATTATCCCTGGCTCAACAAAGCTATTGTACTCGCAATTTTAGCTGGCTATTCATCTGTAATACTGGTAATGTTGTTGGGGCAAAGCCGTGTATTTTTTTCTATGAGTAAAGACGGTTTATTGCCGCCGGTTTTTTCAAGAGTGCATCCTAAATTCAGAACACCAGCCAGATCTAATTTTTTGTTCATGGTGTTTGTAAGCTTGTTTGCTGCATTTGTTCCGGCAAGAGTAGTGGGAGAAATGACAAGCATCGGAACATTGTTTGCATTCATTCTTGTTTGTATTGCTGTTATGGTACTGCGAAAGAAAAATCCCGAAGCTCCACGTGCTTTTAAAACACCTCTTGTTCCGTTAGTTCCTGTACTGGGTATTTTTACTTGTTTGTTTATGATGGTATTTCTGCCCTTAGACACATGGATACGCCTGATTGTATGGATGATGTTAGGTCTGGATATTTATTTGGGTTATAGCATGTACAAAAGCAAATTGTCCGGTAATATGCCCCTCACTGTATCACAGGGCAATCGTATCGGTGGATTAACCGGTTTAAGTTTAACTGTTTTGCTTACTATTGTAGCATTTGTGCATCATAGCTTTGACGGAACTGATACAAACTTATTTTATTTTTCATTGGGCTTTGCTGTCCTGCATTTTATTCTCTTTGGAATAAGGCTTGTAAAAAAACAAATTGCAGTAACATAATTCTCGCTATTGGTTAGAAGTTCATTGCCCCTTCAGAAATGAAGGGCTTTTTTATTGGACCGCCATCTCCTAATTTTGCAGCCGCTTTTAAATCAGTAATCAGTAATCAGTAATCAGTAATCAGTAATTCATGGGAAGAATTTTTGAAGTTCGTAAAGCTACCATGTTTGCCCGCTGGGACAGGATGGCAAAACAGTTTACACGTATTGGAAAAGAAATTGCTATTGCAGTAAAAGCTGGTGGCCCTGACCCTGCAACAAATCCTGCATTGCGTCGCAGCATTCAAAATGCAAAGAGTGTGAACATGCCGAAAGACCGTATTGAAGCTGCTATCAAACGCGCAATGGGTAAGGAGATAGAGAACTATGAAGAAATTTTATACGAAGGCTATGGCCCACATGGAGTGGCAATATTGGTGGAAACGGCAACGGATAATCATGTAAGAACGGTGGCAAATTTGAAAAGTTATTTTAATAAAGGCGGCGGTGCATTGGGTAATAGCGGCAGTGTGAGTTTTCAGTTTAAAAAAATGGGTATGTTTAAATTAAAGCCCGAAGGTTTGAATGTAGACGAACTGGAATTTGAACTGATTGATTTTGGTTTGGAAGAAATGGGTGAGAGCACAGATGATAATGGCAACACCGTTCTTGTATTGCGATGCGCCTTTAATGATTTTGGAAAAATGCAGAAAGCGTTGGAGGATAAAGGCATTACGCCTGTTAGTGCAGAAGTGGAATGGATACCCGCTACAACAGTTCCTGTAAACGATACCGAGGCTGAGGATGTGAGTAAATTAATTGAACGTTTAGAACAGGATGATGATGTGAGTAAGGTGTTTCATAATATGGAATAGGTCAAGGTTGATTGGTTGAATAGATGAGTAGTTGAATTGAGCAGTGAAACAATATAGCAATTCTGCATCCTCAAAAAAATCTTTGGCTTAACGGGTTATTTTACAAGCATCTTCATTTATACGCTCTATTTTTTTGCAACATGCCTTCAATACTTCCTTTTAATTCATTTATCTTATCAATATTTAAACTTATAGTGCTAAGTTTTTTAATTTTTTTGCAGATTTCTTTTAATATTTTTTCATTTTACCCATATTAAAAATCGGCTGCCAACAGTTTATAATTATAATCTCTTACTCCTTCCGTTTTTCAGATGTACCTTTCATTTTTTATTATAAAGTAATTTTTTCGATAGAAAATTTTTGAGCCAGGCTATATTTCTCTGCGGATCTTTAGTTATCCAAAGGCTTCTTTTGAAGCGACTTATTTTGTCTTGGTTTGTAAAGAATTAAAACAATAATTTTTTTTTGTCTTTATTTGCTGATATTGAAAAGACTGTAATAAGGAATTGAGGGAAAACTGAAAAGCTAATCTGATGATTTCATGTACTCTCCATGACTTATCTATGGCTATAGTATGGATTTACTATGGCTTATCCTTATTAAAAAACTTTACAGTTAAAAAGGTAAAATTATAAAGGTTACCAGTTTTTATAATTTGTTTAGTATAAGAATAAAAATATAATAAATAAGGAGCAGTTAACACAACCTTAATCTAAAGGTTACTTAAACTTAACTTAATTTTTAATTAGTTTTTAATTTTTTTATTTATAACGCCTATTGTATATTTACAACATCTTACATTTTAGGTAAGCGTAATCGTACCCGAATCTTATATCCCATTTCAAAAGCCTTAAAATTTTCCGTATAAACTCCGATACCGTGAATTGCCTTCCTGTTACGTCCATAATTTTTTATGTCTGTCTATAGTAAGAAGTGTTATGTGCTAAACTAATAATGCTAAGTCTATATCTTATTTCAAAAAGCCTTAAAAAT
>Ga0137374_10004859_pt1 | contig 15976 bp, 9 predicted proteins | sample SagtaG_20_FD_104811 | JGI IMG/M metagenome (GOLD analysis project Ga0137374, IMG submission 104811) | Vadose zone soil microbial communities from Sagehorn Ranch, Mendocino, California, USA - Sage1_R_100_16 metaG | ecosystem: Environmental > Terrestrial > Soil > Vadose zone | place: USA...
TCGCCGTGGAAGGGGAGAGCAGCGTCGTTTCCCGGGATCAGACGACCTTCGTATCGGTCTACCACCTCCTTTCCGGAGGCCAGAAAGTCGCGAAGATCCGGACCACGTTCGAGTTCTTTGCGGTTCGGCCGCCGAAGGTATCGGCGGTCTTGACTCCGCTCGTCAAACTCAAATCGTTGCAGCTCGTTTGGACCGTGCTCACGAGCGAGAAGGCGGCCAAATACGGAAACAACGAGATTCCCGACCTGTACAACGTGACGGACCTCGTCCAGGTCGACAACCCCGACTCGCGAATCGACATCGGAACCGAGGCGATGTTCGATGGCAAGCAGCCGAGCATGACGGTATCCTGGACCGATGCGCCGAGTGGCACCGCCACCTTCGCGGGCCGGATTTACTCCCGCGTTGGCAACCAAAGTGGCGTGCTGCAATACTTCCCGGAGGGGACGACCGAGATCGATCCGACCGTCTTCGCGACCTCCACGTCGGCGACGGCGACGGGGTACTCGTCGCAGCGGAAAGTCGCGTGGGACGGCGAGCGCTACTGGGTCTTCTACGACGCGGACTTGACGGGGATCGCCTATCGGACGACTCCGGACGGGGTGACGTGGACCCCTTCTCGGTCCGTCGGGACGGGCGTTATCTCGAAGGGGTTCGACGTGGAATCCCGAGGCCCGAATGTCGCGCTGTCCTGGTACAGCGGATACACCCTGATGTTCCGCCGGGGGACGTTCTACACGGACACGATTGCTTGGGACTCGGTTCGGTCGGTCTCCACCGCGGCCGCGGATCCGCCCCTGCCGTCCGTGACGATCGCCGGCGACGGCGCGTACTGGGTTTCGGGACACCAGGTTTTCCGATCGACGGATGGCGGCGTGACGTGGGTCGACAAGACGACCGCGACATGGAGCTCGTGGATCGGCGGCACGGCCGCGACGTTCGTCCTCTCCCTTTCCGGTACGAGGGGATCGACCGGCATGAGCGGTTGGGTGTTCGCGGTTCTCAATCGCCAGGGCCCCACGCCGCCCCCGCCGGGCTTCCAGCAGCTCCTCATCGGCCTGTACAACGTCAGTTCCGGCTCGTGGACGGAGCACTCCTACCAGCTGCTCTTCCAGCCGAACCTACCGCGATACGACGACATTTCTGCCGTCGCCGTCGGAACGGGAGCCTATATTCTATACACGAACGTGCTCGATCAGGCCTCGTGGGGCGACCTTGTGTTCGGCTACACATACTTCATCGGTTCCACCTTCGACTTCGGCCTCAATGCCGACTTGCCCGTGGCGACGCACGAGTTTGCGCCGTACTACCCATCGATCACAGTCGGCCCGCCGGGAAATCTTTATGCGTTCTGGCGGGCGAAGCCGGGCAACGACTGGGTCATCCGGAATTCGACCAGCAGCGGAGGGTCGCTCGTCTGGATGTCTCCGTCCTCCCTCTTCCCCGCCACGCCGGGTCAGAATCCGACATGGTTGTCGAGCCCCCGTTCGCTCTCGAACCGCGCGGTCGTCGTCTACCGAGACGCGGCCGGCAACTGCTCGACGTGCAACCTCAAGTTCGGCGCGATTCCCCTCGTCGACGACTTCGGCGCGTCGGCCAGCCACCCGTGGGCCCGCGCCGGGCTCACGGTCGGGACACCCTTGATCGGGGAGATGTCCGACGCGGTGAACGCCGCGAGCGGCCAGCTCCTCGTGAAGCAGACGGACGTCCAAGCGACGGCCCGGGGGTTGGACCTCCTGCTCGCTCACATCCACACGAGCCCGTACGCGTTCCAATCCGGCACGCCGATGTTCTACGCGACGAACCCGACGGTGCCGATGGGAATCGGCTGGGAGATTGGCATCCCATGGATTTCGGACACCTATCTGCACCTCGGTGACGGGCGACGATACGTCATCGTGTGGAACAACGGGTCGAAATTCGAGAATCGAGCGGGGACCCCGTTCACCTTGTACAATCACGTCGGCTACCCGTGCCTGGGCGGCGACGATCTGTACCTCGCGGACGGCACTCGGCTGAACTTCACGCTTTCGTCGACGTGCGCTTGGTTCAAGTTGAACTACATCCTCGATGGGACCGGCCAGAACCGGATTACGTTCACATATTCGGGCGACAAGCTCACCACGATCACGGACACGGTCGGGCGGAACGCGACGTTCACGTACTACGCCAGCGGGACCTACGCGGGCAAGCTGCAGACCCTCTCGTACGCGGGGCGGAGCGTGACGTTTGAGTACACGACCGGTTCGAACCAGGGGGTCGTGCTGTGGCGCGTCACCTACCCGCTCAACCTCCGGACAACGTACACGTACGTGACCAGCGACTACCTGATTGCGAGCGTCACCCAGCCGTGGGGCGCCTCGACGACGTACACATACACGAGTGCCCCGGTCGGAACGGAAGCGACCGGCTACTACGTCACGAGGCAGGACCTCAAGGACAACGGCACGGCGGTACGCAGCCGGACGTTCAACTACGCGCTTGTGAACGGCTGGTCGACATCGACGAACATCAGCCTCGGCGACGGGAGCCTGACGAGAGGCTACGAGGTCCTCGGATTCGCTGCCGGGTCGCGCGGGATGATGGCGCTCGTCAAGGATGTGAACGGCAAGCAGATGTCGAAGACAGTCGCCTGGTACACCCCGACCGGGAGTCTCGGAGCAACCGACGTCTACCTTGGCGATGCCACGAATCGGAACTACACGAACGTCGTTGCGATGGACAGCTGGGGCAATCCGTATTACTCGCTCACGGCACTTTCGCCCGACGCCTCCCACGAGATGTTCGCCTCGTACGGTAACGCGGACAGCCAGAACGCCTTCCGGGCGCCCGCAACGATCAAGATGACGTCCGACGGGAAGGTCCAGTCCGAGAACTTCGAGCGGCTCGACCTGACGCCCTGGACGCTGGCCGCGAGCGTCGGGACGATCGGGCTCAACTACACGGTCTGGAACCACGCCCCGCCCTCGATGCGATACGTCGTCGCGACGGGCGGATCGGCCTCCGCCTACCGGTCGTTCCCTTCCCAGTCCGGCTCCTTCCTCTTCACGACCTCCGTGCGCCTGAACGAGACGAACAAGGACCACAAGATTTTCCTCGAGCAAGGCGCGACGACCAGGGTCGAGCTGTCGTTCGCATCGGACGGCAACGTGAAGTGGCGGAACTCCGGTGGCTCGTACTCGATCCTCCAGGCGTACGCGGTGGACACCTGGTATCGCGTGAGCCTCGAGCTCAACATGGCCTCGAATGCCACGATTGCCATTAACGAGAACCGCTACACGACAGGCTACACGGTCTACGTGCCGGGTACCGTGGATCGCGTCCGTTATCAGCTGCCGTCGGGTCCGTCGGCCATGTTCGTCGGCGACTATGCCGTCGCCGGGAAGAACGCGGGCGGATCGAACCCGTACCTCGCGTTCCGGGTCACGGGCCTCGTCACGGGGCGGAAGGTGGAGTTATTCGACCCCACGGATGTCGTCATCTGGAGCGGCACCGCGGACGGCTCCGGCAACGCAGACGTGACGAGCCGGCACCAGCTGATTCCGGCGGGCTACCTGAAGGTCTACGATGCGAACGGCAAGGAGGAGTACCGGAGCCCGTTCCGGGAATTCTGGTCCGGCTCGTTTTACGCGTACAGCGCCCCGTACACATACCCGAGCGGCAAGTTCTACGCGAACACCCTGCCGACCGACGTTCACAATGCCCTGCTCGGAACCCTGCAATGGCAGACCGGCCGCGGCGCGTCCACCCCCGTCGCCCAGGAGTCGTACGCGAAGTACCTCTCGAACGGCTTGCTGAACGCGACGAAGGCGTATCATAACGCCGTCCCCCTCGAGACGACGTACAGCCGGGACGCGTACGGGAACGTCGTCCTTGCGAAGGGCCTCCAAGGGAAAGTCACCCGGTACGACTACGGCGCACAATATCTGTCGGCGTGGCTCACTCGGCAGCGAAGATCCCTCGCAGGCAGTGACGTGACGTCACGGGCCGCATACGATGCCCTGACGGGTCTGCCCACCTCAACGACGAATCCGCGCGGGTACACCACGCGGTTCCTTTACGACGCCCTCGGTCGACCGACCGAGACTCGGTTCTTCGACCTCGACCCGTCCTCGGAGGTCCTCTACTACGACCTGGAGACGCTTACGACCGACGGGACGCCCAAGATGCAAGATCTGACGGGGAACGGGAATCACGGGACGCTGACGGGCACGACGCCGATCACGGGGATGGTCGACAGCGCCCGCGACTTCGACGGCGCGGACGACAAAACCTCGGCGGTCGACTCGTCGTCCCTTTCGATCACGAGCTCGTTCACGATCGCCGGATGGGTCCGGTACGATTCTCTTGGGACCGGGAGCGGGTTCCGGACGATCGCCCGAAAGTACGACGCGAGCCAGAACAAGGGCTACATGCTCCAAGTCTACGAGGGCGGGGCCGGATCCGACGCCAAGAAACTATACGTCGGCATTGGGTCCGGCGTCCTGAATTCGTACAAGTCCACCGGCGCGTTGACAGCCGCAAGCACGTGGTACCACGTCGCCGTGGTCTTCGACGACGGGGCGAACACGGTCCGATTCTACGTCAACGGCTCCTTGTCCGGCACGAACTTGAACGTGGGCGTCGCCCCGAGCGACAACGGCGTCAACCTCGCGGTCGGACGACGGGATGACCAGGTGAGCCAGGCGTGGGACGGCTCGATCGATGACCTCCGCGTTTTCAACGTCGCGCTGTCCGCGGGGGACATCCAAGCGCTCGCCGGCTTGACGTACAGGCTCGATTCGAAGCAACTGATTACGTACAACGACGCAACGAGACAGGTGACGTACCAGGACGAGGACTACCGGCGGACGCGGGCGACGTTCGACTCCCTCGGCCGGAGGACGAAGGTCGAGCGCCTCGATCCGTCCGGGGCGCCCTATTCGACCGACACGGTCGCCTACAACTGGCAGGATCTTGCTGTGACATACACGTCGGCGACGCAGAACGTGACCCAGAGCCAGTACGACTTCCTCGGTCGTCCAATCTTGGAAGTCTATCCGGACGGGAATATATCCTCGTATGTGTACAACGACGCGGCGCTCTACCGGAAAGCGACCGACGCGAACGGGCACAGCCGCGAATACTACTCGAACTTCGCGGGCCGGGCGACGACGGTCGTCGAGCGGTGGTCCGGAGGGGCGAACACGACGTACTACGGGTACAACGAGGTCGGCGGCCTCGTCACGGTGTGGGACGCCTATCTGAGATTGACGCTGCACGCCTACGACGACCTGAACCGCCTGACGAAGACCACGTATTACGACACCAAGATCGACCAGTACACGTACTACGATTCCGGAGCCCTCCACACGAAGACCGCCCGGGACGGGACGGTCACATCGTACACGTACGACGACTTGTATCGCCTGACGTACGCGAACTATCCCGGGCTCGGGCCCGACGCGAGCTATACGTACGACGGGAACGGGAACGTGAGGACGATTGCGAACGGCGTCACGACGGTGACGTACGCATACGACCTCCGGGATCGGGTGGCCTCCGAGCACGTCCAGTTCATCGGCGCGGGGGAGCCCGACGTCTGGACGAACTACTCGTACACCCACGCGGGGGGCATGCAGTCGGTGTCGTATCCGGGAGCGCCGTTCACCCTCTCGTACGAATACGACGAGTACCACCGCACGAAGCGGGCGTACAGCGGCGGGACGAGCTACGGCCAGTTCACGTACCTGAAGGACGACGCCGTCCAGGACCTGACGTTCGGGAACGGGCTCAAGACGTCGACGTCGTACGACAAGCGGTCGCGCCCGAAGACGATCGCGACGCTCGACGGGGCGACGACCAAATGGTCCGTCCAGTACACGTACGACAAGGCGGGCAACGTCGTCGGGCTCTCCGGCACGGGGATCCCGACGCAGGCCTTTGCCTATGACGAGCAAGACCGGCTCGTGAGGTCTACCGGCACGGCGTGGGGGACCCTCGCCTACGCCTACGACGCCGTCGGCAACCGGATGTGCATGGGAATCGACGCCTGTCCCCCCGATGCGGTCCTCCGGCCGAACGCCACGGGTGCGTCGACTCAATGGTCGAAGACGGGGTGCGCGGCGAACTGGGACTGCGTCGATGACGTCGTGCCGGACGGGTCCGCCACGAACGTCTACGCCACCGCGTCGAGCTCCGGCACCCTCGACCTGTACCCCCTGCCGGACGCCTCGCAGGCCGGCCCCGTGAACTCCGTGACCGTGTCCGCCGTCGCGTGGGGATGGTCGGCCGGGTGCGACCCGGTCTGCTACGGCGCCCTGAAGCTCCGGATCCTGACGAACGGGCAGCATTTCGCGAGCGACACGAAATACGTCGGCGACGCGGACGAAACCGTGAGCTACACCTGGACGACGAACCCCGCGACGGGGCAACCGTGGACCCTTGCCGAGGTCAACGCGCTCCAAGCCGGCCTCGAGAAGGTCACGAGCTCCGGGACGACGAGGGTCACCCAGCTCACCGTCACCGTCAATTTCGGGATTCGGACGGACTACTCGTACGGCTCGATGAACGAGCTCACCTCCGCCGTCGGACGCGAGCCGGCGACGTTCACGTACGATGCGAACGGCAACCTGGCGACGAAGACGGATGGCGGCGTCACGTGGACGTACGCGTACGACGGGATGGGCCTCCTCGCGTCCGTCAAACAGGGCGCCGCGACGGTGGCGCAGTACTTCTACGATGGGCTGGGCCGGCGCGTCAAGGCAATCGAGGGGAGCGCGACGACGTACTTCGTGTACGGCCTCGGCATCGATCCGATCTGGGAGAAGACCGGCACGACGGAGACGCGTCATGTCTACGCGAACGGCCTGCGGATCGCCCGGCTGGTCGTCGGCGGGGCGACGTACTACTACCACGCGGACGCCCTCGGCTCGACATGGCGGATGACGGACGCGTCGAAGAACGTCGTCCTCTCGACGTCGTACGAGCCGTTCGGGCGGACGTGGGGAACAATGGGCTCCCTTGCGTCTTCAGAGCGGTATCGCTTTGCAGGCGAGAGGAATGATACGGAGTCCGGTCTCGTATACCTCCGGACGCGGCAGTACGATCCGAAAGCGGGTCGGTTCACCGGCTTGGACCCTCTTCTCGGGTCGCTGTCACGGCCGCAGACCCAGAACCGCTATGGATACGTGACCAACAATCCGCTCAGGTACGTCGACCCAACCGGTCGATGGTTCTGGGATGATTGGGATTGGGCCAGTATTGGGTCGCTCCTTGCCGGTGCCCTCGTCATCGCGCTCATCATCGGGGCCTGCGCCACAGGTGTCGGCTGCATTGGGGTCTTTGCGGCGCTTGCCCTGTCCGCGGCAGTGGGCGCGAGTGTCGGGATCGGAATCACTGCCGCCGAAGGCAAACGCGTTGGACTCGATACGGCTGTCAACGGAGCCATCATGGGACTGATAGGCGGATCCCTCGTATATGGAGGCGCTGCGGCTGGAGCCTTCGGGTCGGGAGCGGCGGCGGCGACGAGTACGATGGAGGCGATTTCTGCTGGAACCGTGGCCTCGATATCCGAAGCGCTTTTTGGTAAGGACGAATCTGCGAACCGCCCAGGCGCCGGATCCTCACCGGCAGATCCAGAGTTTGCTCCCGGAGGGAGGGACCAAGCTCTTTCCGTGAAACCAGAGGATTTTCCGGGGCCCGAGTGGGAGCAGGGCGTCTGGGAGATCGGCAACCGACAATCAGGCGAGACAAGCCGTTGGTTCATGAGTGACGATTATCCAGGAGGCCGAAGCTCAATGTCTTACGGTTTCATCAGGGACTATTACGTGTCGGTGTACGTTGACGAAGGGGCGGGCGGGATACTCATTACGACAGTCCTGTGGAGGGGAATGTGAGGCGCCCATTTGCGATCACGGCCCGACTGGGACCGGTGGCGACGAAGGCGGTGTTGGAGAGCACAGAGGAACGACTAATTCACCAAATGATCCTAGGATCGGTGCGCATTGAGTTCAACGGCGGGGCGCCGCTGGCGTCCTCAAGAGACGTGCAGGTCCAAGAGGACGGCTCGTTGACCCAAGTGGCCCTCGTCCCGTTCCTTTGGGACTTGGTGGCCGCATGCAGCCGTCTCATTCGAGGCCTCTCAGGCAAGGAAACAATCTCCATGATTCCCACTACCTATGCCCTAGTGGTAGAAACAAGCGACGACCAGGCGACCGTTCGGTTGATGGCAACGAAGGAGCACAGGCTCAACCAGGTTGCGGCGGTCAGTCTGACTCTGAGAGAATTCGTCAACGCTTTCATACCGCTCGCATACCTTGTTTCGAGATGGATTACCGATACTAATCCTGAACTAAAGGGGAACCTCCACCTCCAGCGGTTTATCGCGGCCATCTCCAAGCTCCAACAAGAAGTTGGCAAATTGGCTACCGAGACCCCAGGGAACAAGTGAATTGAATCGATGCTGCAAAAAGACACTCCTTCAGCGACTCATTCGTGGAGCCGCGGCGCGACCGACTCTTAGTTGGCACCCCGCCGGGAGTCTTCACTATGATCGCCATGGAGGAGGATGGGTTTGAACCGTGTAGACATTCGTTCCCCGTCGGGAGCGCTCACTTTTGGCAGAAAAACGGGACTCACACTTCGCGCACCCCGCCGGGAGCACTTGCACTCAGTGCAAGCCGGTAGCATTATTCCGTGATGTGAAAAGGCATTACCACGAGTGGTGGCCGTTTGATCGAGCAGCGGATTCTGAGGCTGCACCACGGGTGGCCCGGAATCACCTGCTTCCGGCGCCGCGTCCTCGTCTCCTGGTAGCGAGGATGAAGGCACCGATTAAAAGAGTAGCTCCGAGGGCGAGAGCAACGAGAAAGGTCGGAGGCCCCAGCGGGGGTACCGGCTCGCAAGTGTCCCTGGCGACACAGTTCGCGGCAAGCGCGTTGAACCCGACACCGAGGCCCCCAAGGACTGAGAGTGCGACCCCCGCCAGGAGCATCGGCCCAATCCATCTCCTGCCGAGAGGGGCGAACTCCCTTCCCTCGGTCAGCGCTCTCTCCTGCAGTCGCGACATCCCGTAAGTAGTCGACATCATTCCAACAAGGAAGACGAAGAATCCAGCGAGTGCCCAGGTCAGCCAAGCTGCAGACCCGACGTAGGCGGTCTGAATCGCTGCGAGGATCAACAAGAAGGACGTGAACCCGAGGTAGGCAACAACAAATTTCGGCCTGAGTTTGCCTCGCTCATCGATTGGCTGCAACATGCGGAAGCCTCTATGCCGCGACATTGGCATACGCCTTTCCGCGCCTCAGTTGGCGGTCCGACGGCTTCTCGTGGGCTGACCTGACCGGCCCGCCAGAGGGCGATTGGACGAAGACCGACGGTTCTGACATCCCCGCCTAGGGGCCGTTGGGCGAGGACCAGGCCTCTAGTCTGCTTTCGGTATATTGGCCATGGAGGAGCCTGGGATTGACTGTCCGCTCGTCTACTCCCCGTCGGGAGCATCCCCGCGCGGGGTTACATCCACGCACCCAGCCCCGCGAACCACCGGAAGTCGTTATGGAAGAGCTCATTTACACTCCGAGGCCATCGAGGGAAGCAACATCAGGTTGGTTGGCGCGTCCGTGTCCATATAATCGAGCATCATTCCTGCAACCATAATCGCCAGCAAAAGAATCCAACCTAGTGCAACTCCCGTTTGCAGGGCCGGCGGCCATCCCAGCAGCAGATTAAGAGCTGAGCCAACCAGCACAAAAATCGCCAGAAATAGCACACTTAGGGAGAGATGTTTCCAGCCCTTTTCAGCCATCGAGTGTCTCAACCCGAAGAACCACAAAGCCAGCCAGAGGATGCCCCCTGCCAAGCCCATATAGGGTCCAAGCAGCACCCACCAGGGGACGTTTGTCGTGAAATCACCACATTCCTAGATATGCTACGGCCCAACGACACCACAACGCGCAAACGCAACATATTTGTAACGTTTGCATCCAGAGCAATCCGGAATCCAAGTCGATCCAGCCGCCCACCGGAGCGGGAGCGTTAGCTTGATTTTGATAGGAAGAGCTGGAGGTAACCCCGCGTGACGCTACTCCCCGTCGGGAACATACCCATGTGGGTGTACTACCACAGTTGCCCCAGGCGGCGGACTACGTGAACGACTCGCTAAGGGGGATGAACCGAGGCCCACTCTTCGAGCCGCTTTGCAGATTCGAACCCTGGCGCATCTCCCGCAATGCTTTGGATCATTCGACGTCCTTCGGGCGTCAGCCGGTACTCGCCTTTTTCGGTCGAGAGCCAACCTCGCTTCCTGAGCCGCAGGAACGCCCAAGCGACTTCGTCGGCAGTTGGAACGGCGATGTTGATGGAGTCGGCTTGCTCAAGGACGTCCTCCAGCCGGTGCGCGGATTTTCCCGACAAGTCCTCGCAAAAGATCGATACCGCTATCCAGGCCTCGGCAAAGGGTTTTTGCGGCGGGACTTGGCGCTTTCCCGCAAGAGCATCCTCGATCTTCGGTAGCATGTCGTCAGCGAAGTGGTAGTAGGATGAGGGTCGAGGTACGCCCTCAAAAGCACTCACGATTTCTTCGGGAGTGCATCCGACTGCTCTCAGGGCCAGCCACAGTTCATTGGTTGGCATCGGACGGGACGATTGCCAGATCGGATCAATTCCGTCTCTCGTTACCTGAGCCGAATACAGATTGCCTTCCTTCACTACCTTGATGTTCATTCGCCGCGGATCTCCGGTGTTTGGCTTGTCGGACGAGGAGAGTCGCGGGGGGTTAAACGAGTATTGGCGCCCCTCCTGCCGGGTGGGCTCTTGCCCTCTGCGACCGACTTCGACACTGGGTCGCGAGAACTGGCCGGATGGCCATCGAAGGACCGCTCGAAGAGGAAGTGCTCCAAGGTCTCAAATCCTGTGTGCCGTACCCGCAGCCGTCCGTCCAACTGGCACGAGCTGGCGACACGTTGAGAAGTCGCTGTCCTGATTCGAGTTCGTTAGAAATGGCTGTAAATCACCCTGACTCCTGCTAATCACTCGACTTTGATAGAACTCCGGTAGTAAACCCATGCAAGGTTACTACCCGTCGGGACCACCCCTACGACGGCCCACTGTCTCTGGCTTCTGCGGCAATGTCTCGACTTTGCCGCACTCTTCATCCGCGGCGGAATGGCTCGTCTTCGTTTCCTACACCGTGTTGCGTCCAAATCACTGAGGCGCTGTCCCGGATCGGATGGTTCTCCTAGGGCACCGTGTACACTTCGGTGAGAGTCTTCGTCCCGCTCTCTCCCTCGATCGGGTACCGGCCCGCCGCCCAGACGATGTCCGTCCCCAGGGCGTCCACGGCGTACAGGGTGTTATACCAGGGGAGGTCCGGTGCAGGGACTTCGTTCAGGGACGTCCCGTCCCAGTGGAACAGCCACGCGTCCCCCGAGGCCTCACCGACGACCCAGCCGAAGTCGCTCGCGACGACCGAGACCCCGTAGAAGTTCGTGGAAGAGTAGTACTCTCCCGGGTCTAGGAACGTGAAGTCCGTGATCTGGGTCCACGCCGCCCCGTCCCAGTGGGCGGCGAAGGCCACATGCCGGATGCCGCCTTCGAAGCCAGCGTCGAAGACGGTCGCTCCGACCGCCAGTAAGTCGCCGGAGGACGTTCCCGAGACGCTCCTGAAAAACGATCCGTAGCCGCCGCCTCCCAGCCCGTCGGTCGAGATCGCGCTCCACGCCGCACCGTCCCAGTGGAGGGCGAGCGGCGCGTAGGGGTTCGTCGAATTGCCCGAAACCCCGACGGCCCAGATGTCGTCCGCGGAGAACGCCGCGATCCCGTAGAGCTCGTTGCTCGCGAATTCCGCATTCGGATTCGGGCTCGGGACCCGGTTCCAGCTCCCGCCGTCCCAGTGCAGGATGAGCGTGCTCGACCGGTACCATCCGGCGCAGAAGCCGACGGCCCAGGCGTCGTTCGTGGACACGGTCGCCACGGCCCTCAGCTCGTTCACGACGGCGCCCGGGCTCGGGGAGGGCACGATGCTCCACGCCGTCCCATCCCAGTGCTCGACGAGGGTCCGCCCGGGGACGGAGGCGACGTCCTGCGAGGCTCCGACCGCCCACACGTCGTTGGAGGACGTCGCCGCGACGCCATAGAGCCGATTCCAGTCCATGGGAGCGTTCGGCGTCGCCACGATGCTCCAAGCGCTTCCATCCCAGTGGAGGGCGAGGGTCTGAATGGAATACTGCGGCCCGCTCGGGTTGTTCGCGTACCCGACCGTCCAGACGTCGTCCGGCGCGATCGCCTCAATCCCTTGGAGGGTGTTGTCGACGATGATCGACGGCGACGCGGACTCAACGTTCGGGCTCGGAACGAACGTCCAGGTCCCGACGGGCCCGGAGGACGAGGGATCGGACGCCCCGACGGCAGGCGTCCACGTACCGTACGCATTCGCGGATGGAGTACCGCAATCGTCCCCGGATTGTACAGAGAACCGGATTGGGTAGTCGTCCGGGTTCGCGTTCCGGGAGAGGTCTCGGCACCGCACATAGAACGTGAACGTGCTCCCGTCCTCGAGTCCCCCGACCGATGTCGCGTGCGATGTCCCTCCGGTGCTCGAGAAAGTGTTCTTCATCCGAGTGTACGCAACCCCCGCCGTCGTCGAGTACCGGCACGTCGCCGCCTCGTCGGTGGTCAAGGAAAGGGTCGTGGACGTCGTGCCGGGGGGAAGCGTCCCCGTCGGCGAACCGTCGCTCCGTCCGGGCGGCGTGGTGTCGCTCCCGCTCCTCCCGGCCTCTGAGGCATCCGGGGAGACCACAAGGATGGCGGCGAGCAGCACGAAGCCCGCCACGGCGACCGCTGCTGCCATCCGAAGCCCGCGCCACTTCACCGTGTTCATGGGAGCTGCCTCTCTGGCGCGATACAGGCTGAGTGTTTCGACTTTGTTCAGAATCTCGCCAGAAACTCGCCCTACTGCTCGGGACCTGCGAGAGTGCCTGGGTACCCCCTCGGCCGCAAAGTCCGCGCATGCGGAGCCTTGCAGGGCAAGCGCTCAGTCGCGGCTCATCGTCGTGGCCACGTCCGCGAGGTTGCCCTCGGGATCGGCCAGCGTCCACCAGGCCGGCGCGTACTTGTCGGTGACGAGGCGGCCGCCGGCGGCGATCGCGGCGGCGATCCGCACCTGGGACTCGTCCGGCGGCACCCAGATGTCGAGGTGGATCCGGTTGACCTGCGGGTCCGGCGCGTCGATCTTCTGGAACCAGATGGACGCCCCGCGACCGCGGGGGTCGACGAGGTCCTCGGGGCTGTCCTCGCGGTCCTGGTACCCAAGCACGGCACGCCAGAACGGCTTGACCTTGGGGATGTCAAACGCATCGATCGTGACCAGGACCGTCTGCACGATGGCCGGTTCGGCGGGGACGCCCAGTTTGCGCGCGACCGTTGAGATCTGCCGAGCCAGCTCGAGGTCGCGCTCGCTCAGCCCATAGTTGTCGGGCGCGACCGTGATCAATCGCACGATCACGCCATCGTACCGCAAGTCAACGTCCGGGTGGTGGTCCTCGAGGCCGGCCAGCTCGCTGATTGCCTTAACGAGCCGGGCGCCGGCCGCGAACGACCCGGTGCGGAAGCACGTGCATGCGCCTTCGCCCACCACACGCCAATCCTCGACGCCCTGAGATTCGTGGAACTGCCGCGTTGTGATCCGGTCGCTCATCCTCTCACCGTAACCCTTCGGATGCGCGAATGTCCGCATGGTATAAGACGATGCACGGGACTGCGTGCTCGTCGCCGTCGGTCCGGACAGGAGAAGGAGAGCGAAGAACCGAACACGGGACGCAGTTGAGGAGTTCGCTCAATCGGGGCGGCGTTGCAATACAAAGGGTCTAGTAACGAAGAAACCTGAGGCCCCTCAGGGCCGTCGGCATGGCCTCCCCAATCATCCCCGAAGCGGCTCCTCGGACCGGAGCCTCGCGAAGCCGATTCGTGGTCCAGAAGCACTGGGCGAGAAGTCTTCACTACGACTTCCGACTGGAGGTCGGCACGGTCCTCGTCTCGTGGGCGGGGCGGTGCCGAAGGGACCATCCAAAGATCCGCAGGTGAAGCGCCTCGCGATCCATGTCGAGGACCACCCTCTCGACTACCTTCTGTTCGAGGGAACCCTCCCGGAAGGTGATTATGGCGCGGGCGAAGTCATCGTGTGGGACTTCGGCGAATTTGACGTCGTCGGACCTGCTGAACAAGACGCGGCATCAGCGCTCAACGCCGGCGTGGTGCGATTCGTTCTGTATGGAAGGAAACTCCGAGGACAATGGACAATCATAAGGACGAGAATGGGACAGGGAAAACGTGAGAATTGGCTCTTGCAGAAGACGCAAGACGAATTCTCTCAAGCAGATTACGACCCTGAAACCGAGCCGGCATCCGCGTTGACCGGCAAGGTTCCACCAGGTCGGCGTTGATCTCTCGCTTCGCTGTAGATCGTCTCGAGTTTACCGCCCATCAACCCTCAACCCAGACTCCCGACCCGTATGCTACCCGCCCTGCCTTGGTCGGACGAAGACCTGATACGTGACGGCGTCCCAGGCGTTGTGAATTCCGATCAAGAGCAGCACCAGCGCTGCCGCGCCGACGAGGAAAAGGGCTGGGCGCGCGTCGTACGGAGCCGCGAATGCCGAGATCGCCAGAATTGTGTATGCCGCCAGTGGAAGAAGAACATGAAACAGCCAGTCCTCGAACACCGGGCGATAGGCGCTCTGCATGCGCATCCGGCGCGCCACGACGACGATGTACGCGACCCCGCCGAGACCCACCAATCCCCAAAGAACGGCGACAACGGTGATTTCGTCCCATGGCGCGCTTACAATCGCGGACAGAAACAGCACGAGTCCGAAATGAACGACACTCGGCGTTGCGAAGGCGCTGCCCGCTTGCGCGGCGTCTTGGGTGATCGGCCTTGCGGCAATGAGCGTAATGACGACGAACTGCAATCCGATCAAGGCGCCGGCGGACGAGCCGACGATGACGTAGAAGTTTTCCCATCCGTCGATTACTGTCATGATCGGTCGGCCTCGCTCGCAGACCGAACTTGTCGGTAGAGTTCGTCGCTGACTTTCTCCATCCAGTTAACGGCCTTGCCGTCGAGAGCCTCCTGGATGGCGATGTGCGTCATCCCGCTGTCTGGTGTGGCACCGTGCCAATGCTTCTCTCCCGGCGGACATGAGACCACATCGCCAGGGTGGATCTCTTCGACGGGACCTCCCCAGCTTTGCACGAAGCCGCGACCCGCCGTCACAATGAGCGTCTGGCCGAGCGGATGGGTATGCCAGGCCGCGCGGGCGCCGGGCTCAAACGTGACGCTCGAACCTTGGACACGCCCCGGAGCGCTTGCTTGGAACAACGGCTCGAGGCGCACCTTGCCGGTGAACGTTTCCTTCGGCCCCTCGCTCGACGATCGCGAACCGCTTCTCTTGATGTCCATGTCTTCACGACTCCTCTTGCTCGATTCAAGCCCCAAAGCTGGCGCAGTCGACCACGAACCGGTAGCGGACGTCGCCACGCTGCATGCTTGCGTAGGCATCGTTGACCTTCTGGATGGGGATGACTTCTACGTCCGCGACGATTTCGTGCTCGCCGCAGTAGTCGAGCATCTCCTGCGTCTCGGGAATCCCGCCGATGTTGGAGCCGGCGAGGCGCTTGTTCCCGAAGATGAGCGAGCCCGCGCTGATGGCGGTGGCAGCGGCCGCATTCGGGGGTAAACCCAGCAGCACCATGGTGCCAGAGTTCCGTAGGAGGGCCAAATGCCCATTGATGTCATGCGGCGCGCTGACCGTGTCCACGATGAGATCGAACTTCCCCCGAAGCGCGTCCAACGCGCCAGGCTCCTTGGTGGGGACGAAGCGCTTGGCACCAAAACGGGCCGCGTCCTCCTCCTTGCCGCGCGACGAGCTCAGCACGGCGACGTCGGCACCCATCGAGCTTGCCAGCTTGACGGCCATGTGGCCAACTCCGCCCAAGCCCA
>Ga0137374_10004862_pt1 | contig 15971 bp, 22 predicted proteins | sample SagtaG_20_FD_104811 | JGI IMG/M metagenome (GOLD analysis project Ga0137374, IMG submission 104811) | Vadose zone soil microbial communities from Sagehorn Ranch, Mendocino, California, USA - Sage1_R_100_16 metaG | ecosystem: Environmental > Terrestrial > Soil > Vadose zone | place: USA...
ATTACGTCTTTATTATTCTTGATTGCTTTTATATCAAGCTTCGTTACTTTTTTACTGTGTGAAAGGAGGACTAAATTCCCACTCATCACTTCAAGCCTATTTCTGGACAGGAGAATTTTATCATCAAACATTATTTTACTAATTGTAGGTATGTCTATGTTCACTATTTATCAAACATTGCCTATATTAGCTCAAAGTCCGTACCCTGTAGGTTTTGATAATAATGCAATACAGATGTCATTAGTGCAGATGCCATTTGCACTAGTACTTTTAGTTTTAGGCCCTTTAACTGGTTTAATTATAACAAGAATTGGACAGACAACTCCGTTATTGGTTGGGACTCTTGCCATGTCATTTGGTTTTTGTTTGCTTTTGTTTATGAGGTTAAATGAGCTCTATATATCAATCTATTTGATAATACTATCTGTTGGTATTTCTTTAACAAATGTTAGTAGTACTAATATCGTAATGGTGCAAAGTTCATTCGAACAAATAGGCATCTCGCTTGGAATTAGTAACTTATTAAGAATCATAGGGAGTTCGATAGGTCCAACAATTGCGGGTTTGTTCATGCAAACTCACTTATTTTTAGTTACAGTATCCAAGAATCAATATCAATATTTTCCATCTACAACTGCATATGATCTTATTTTTGGTACCATGTTATTCCTTTCGCTATCTGCACTAGGTATCTCATTATTTCTAGTCAAAGAACAAAAGCAATCTAAGATTCAATCGTAGACTCAATTCAGTTACTAATACGGGTTAGTCAAGAAATTTTATTGTCGCTCGTTTTCTATACTTGAAGATCTTGTGAAGTTTGAATCCAATGTAAAACTCTAATATTTTTCCTAGGAATCCATAGGGTAACCCAAACTCAATTCTATCGATGACCTGCATTTTGCAATCTTCAATTTCCTTGAATGTATGCTCATGTTTCCATATTTGAAAGGAAGACTTTTTACTTTCATTTGGTATCATTTCATCCACATATTTATATTTTTCAAAAAAAGTTATTTTAGAGCACCATTTTGCACTTACAACTATTTTTCCAGAAAAACATGCAATTGTTCCTTTTTTTAATATTTTGTCCGTACTTTGCATTATATTCAATTTTATATCTTTTGGACTAACTACCTCAAGATGTCTTATGTCAGTATAAAATTTCCAAACTTTATCTATATTAGAATTTACCTCAAATTCATGATAAAAGTTTTTCATTTAATATTTGATTCCTACCAATTATTATTCGATTGCACATATAGAAACATATTGTTTAAAAATCAGCAGATCATAAATCATTCATGGTTAGAGTAATATCATCCAAAATTATTAATTTACCACAGGAAAAAGTTTTTTCTGTAATTAAGGATATATGTAAACTACCAAGTCTATTTCCAGATAAATACAAGTCATTCAACATTTTGGAACAATCCGATAATCACATACTCACAGAAGAGATCGTTTCAATATCAGGAAAAGAAATAAAGCAGAAAGTAAAACACATCTTAGAACTAAACAGATTGCTCAAAAGTAAAATTATTGAGGGTGATACCAAGGGTACGATTTTGATGATAGGGTTATATCAAAAATCTAATTCAAGGACTGAAATAAAAATAGATGCAGATCTTAAATTTGGAAAAATTGGAGCAGTATTTGGCATTTTTGCTAAACGTAAAATAAAAACCGGAATTGGAAATCTTATCAATCGATTTGCCAACGCAAAAGAGTGCTCAAATTGATAATTAATTCTAGATGGATTAGCTCATGAATTCACTCTGATTTTTATTTCAAACTCATGATTAAATACTGATTTTCTGCGTCTATTGTTTTGAGGCATGAGTCTAGAGATGCCTTATCTATATACTATATCAAAGATAATAAAATCATCATTGATAAGAAGATTTGTCCGGCTTGATTTCTCTAATACTCAAATTCTTGAAATCCCAAATCAAGTTATCGGATCTAAACGTAGCTGTAGATCCTGAATTAGTTATTATAGAGTCCTTATCCATGGAACAACCAGCATTAAAAAAATTAGAATCCGGCATTTTTGCGTACCATCCTCCGTCATCAACCAAATCTGTAACTCTAACCCAATAGTTAGAATTTGTATTATCCAAATACGACTCTAATTTTACCTCATTATTATTTATGTTATAAATTACTACCTTCCATCCAATCCATCTATCAAGTAGCGAGTTAGTTACTTTGTTGGATTGCCTTTCGTCTGTATATCCTCCTACAAACCATAATTCTTTTTTCCACCCAACTTTACCATTGTCATAAAGTCCTCCCATATAGGCCGTTGCTTCGCATGGTATCCCTGGATTATGTTTTCCGCCTCTAGCATACCATGTCAAATCATTTTCTATCACCTTATTGCTACTATTTTTAATCACTGAAACTATCTTTGCGTAGCCTGTCATTTCCACATTTTTCCAATTTGTTTCCCCTTCAAGTGTCTTCACATTCATCCTAACAACTGGAACAGAAACCCTCCATGAACCATCTTGTTGTTTCGTAAGATTTGGATTAAAGGTAACTGCAAAACCTTCATCATCTTTTGGATTCTCCATATTAACATACCACACTCTACCATTTTCTTTCGTCGGATAAATTTCTCTAATGCCAAACTTGTCATATTTTTCATGATTTTCGTTTGACACAAGTGCGTGTGAAGTCGTTGGGTATAGAATTGGCAGCTCAGATTGGAATAAATAAACTGAAAAGAGAAAAAATAGAATATAAGCAACAAGAATAATTTTCATAATTTAATTACCAAGAGCCGCAATGGATTGTATAATGTCAAGTTTTTTATTTGTTGGTGAGAATCTTATTTCACCTTTTAGGGAGTCGATATTGACTGGATATTCTTGTGGTCGTTTGTTACGCCTGCAAAATATCGTTGTAGACATTTTTGAGTTGCGCAATAGAATTAATATCTCTTGAACGGTTCAGTATTTCTCACATGTTAGAATATGGTTCAACGGGATCAAGAATTCTCCATATAGGATTTGACGATACTGATTCTTATTCTGGAAGATGTACTACTAACTTGGCCTTTAAGATAACTTCCAGACTAACAAGAGAATTGGATTCTGTTTTCATTGATTATCCACTCCTTGTGAGACTAAATCCGAATATTCCTTGGAAAACAAGAGGAAATGGAGGAATATGCCTCAGGATCAAAACAAATCAACCTGGTCAAATAATTGAATACTTGACAAAAATTATCAATTCAGAGTCAGACATCGCCAATGGTGCTAATCCGGGGTTGGCAATATTTGAGGGTGATACAATACCACTTTCTCTAAGGCAATTTAGCAACAGAGCAATGTATGATGTGCTAAAGATGGAAGAGGCCGAGAAATTAGCCTCACAACTTTCGATAAAGATTTTCAAGTATGGAGAAGGTTTAGGTGTAATTGGTGCTATAGCATCGATTGGATCTTTATTAGAAGGAGATCACACATACGAGGCCATTGCATATAGGAAAGAAGAATTTCAAGGCACGCCTAGGAAAATAGACAAATCAAGGGTATCAAAAATAAATACAGATACTCATCCATTTACCTATAACAACTATGATAGCATTCATGATAGAGTACTAATCACTCCACATGGTCCAGATCCTGTCTTTTGTGGGATTAGAGGTGAAGATCCTTTTACTGTTATCAGAGCGTTGCATTATGTCCTACCTATCGAAAAACTTGAAGGGTATATGGTATTTAGGACTAACCAAGGAACCAATATGCATCTTCAAAATGAATTATCTCTAAAAAGAATTCGAATACATAAGGCAGGATATGTTAGATGCAAGGTTACAAAAAAACCAAGGATTATACGTGGAGGACATGTTTTGTTTGAAGTATCTGATTTTAGTAACATCAAATATCCTGTGGCTGTGTATGAACCAACTGGGCTTGGAAATATTGCATCGAAATTGATAGAAGGAGATGACATAGATATTGGTATTGGAGTTAGTAAGAATAATTCTCATAGTTCAAGTATTTTGAACGTTGAGTATCTCTCAATATTAAAAATTACAGATGAAACGGTAACTATCAATCCATTATGCACCAAATGTGGAAAAAGAATGAAGTCTGAGGGTAAAAACAAGGGATTTCAATGCAAAAACTGTGGAGACAAAAAGAGCTCGAAATTACTTGTTACTAAACATCGAGATATCCAATTGGGAATGTATCAACCATATCTAAAGGCACTTAGGCATTTGACAAAACCATTACATAGATTTGGAATGGAAAAAACTTATCCATGTATTGCAAATATTATCAAACCTCTACACGGTGAGTGGTTCAAATTATTTTGAACGAGTCGTCATGTATCATTAAGAAATCTCAATGAAATGACATACGATATGTAGCGGGGGGTTGATTTGAACCTACGGCCATCAAGTTACACTCTAAATGGAAACCGCTCTGCGGGTTATGAGCCCGCCGGGATAACTTAGCCTACGATATCTGGCTTCCCCACCCCGCTATTAGCAGATTGAAATTGGGGAAATATATCTCTGTCTCTATTCCAAATTAAAAAATAAAATCCAAACTGGACAATAAAAGCTGAAAAAAATTTCCAAGAAAATAAATAAAAAGCATGTTGCTCCATCGTAAAAGATGCGACTATAACCATATCCAACTCTTGAAATTCTAAATATATTCTGACTCAAAGTTAATACACCATCCCGAGTCTTGATTGTAGATAAATTAGGTCAACAATCAGCACGTAAATAACATAAATTCTTTTTGTGTTTCATTTCCATTTGTGAGATAAAGCTGATTTAATGCGGGGGATGGGATTTGAACCCACGAACCCCTACGGGATGAGGTTTCCCTGCTGGATCATTTCTTCTGAGCCTCGTGTCGGATTTAATCTCACGCCTTTGACCAAGCTTGGCAACCCCCGCGCAAATGTCCATCCCATTGACCTTCATTTAAGTAATTGAAGGATAACTAACAACCAACTTAACTTGACTTTTTTAGTTTTCTTATTTTAACTCTCTTACCATGTGGAGATGGTATGATTTTCATTTTTGCGTTCTGGAAGGAATAGCCCAATTCCTTACCACGATATAATCTATCCAAGAAAATAGCTAATGCAGCAATCTCCGAATGTGGTTGATTACCAACCGCTATATTCATATCGGCAATAGCATAAACTTCCTTTGGGACTTTACTAGCTCCAATTACTATCAATATATTTTTTTCTTTCCCGAAATCAAGTGATATCTTTTCTATATTCAATCCATACATAGTTAGATGAACAATTATTCCATTATTGTTCTTCCATGAATTTATCAGTGATTTCCAGTCCTGAATAATTTCAATATCAAATTCATTCGAACCTCCCCAATCCTCGCATACTTTTCCAATCGTTTCGAGTATAGAATCGTCTACCTGCGTCATGTAAATCTTTTTACAACCAAAAGCTCTTGACACCAACGCAACGTGTGTGGTCGTACGATCATCCCTTACAAGTCTGTGCCCCAATCTAAGAACTGCAATGGACATTAATTATCTACCTTCATCATATTGATAAAAATTTTGGATTGAATGGTTTCGAAGAGAACACTAACATTCATTCCTGTCTTTGATGATATCATAACACTGTCGTTATTACTTTCATTCAATATTCCAAGTTGCTTACGCTTTTCACTTGCCTCTTCAAGGTTCACCAGATCCAACTTATTGAATACATAAATTATCTTTGCGATTGATACTCCCAAGTGAATCAAGACAGTAAAACTACTTGATAGTTGTTTTTTTATGATTTCGTAACTCTGACTTATATCCACTACAAGTAGAATAATATTTGAAAAAATTAATTCATGGAGGGTTGATTTAAAAGCATCTATCATATATGCCGGCAGTTTACTTATGAATCCTACCGTATCAGAAAACATTACTTTATTCCCCTTGATATTTACAATTCTGCTAGATGTAGATAACGTCGTAAACAATTCAATACCCACCAATTTTGATTCTCCTGTTAATAGATTAAACAGAGTTGTCTTCCCAGTCGAGGTGTATCCTATAATAGATACAGTTGGAAAACCAGATCTAGCTCTACTAGTTCTTTGTAAAACCTTTCTCCTCTCTTCCTTTACTAGTTTTTTTCTTAGAACAGAAATTCTCCTTCTTATGTCAAGTAGATGAACATCAGCGTCGTATTTTCCCAAGCCAAAAAAACCTGGTTGTTCGCCCCTCTTTGCAAGCCTCACCTTCTCCTTGATTCTTACTGCTTCATAATGGAGTTCAGCAAGTTTTATCTGAATTTTAGACTCCTCGGTGTTAGACCTCAATCTAAAGATTTCAAGAATTAATTTCTCTCTATCAATGATATCTGCTTCACATAGTTTTGCCAAATTATATTGTTGGGTCGGTTTTAATATTTCATCAAAGATTACAATTTCAATATTCAAGGATTTAATTAATTCTCTTACCTCGTCTGCTTTTCCTTTTCCAATGCCAAACTTTGATCTTGTTAAATGTTTCTGAGTCACAGTACGCACTACAGAATAACCTGCAGATTCTGCCAACGACTTGGCTTCACTAGCGATGTCTTTTATCGGATAAGTAATAAGTACTGCAGATTTATTCACCAAAATCAACCTCAGTATATAGGTTTATTCGAAAATATCTTTCTAGCTTTTTGGCTAATTTTTCATCAGGCTTTAGTGAACCACTCTCTATTTTTCGTAACAATGAAGCCCGCTCCTTTATGAGAATTCCTAACTGTTCATGTGTAAGGCCCTGTTTCGTCCTAGATTTTCGAATGACTTCTGAAAAGTTATTGATCAGGATGGTAGAGTCATTGAGTGTGATTTTGTTAGGCAATACAATTTTTTTTGGTCCAGCGGAGACTCTTTTTTGATTATTTTGCCGTTCATTTGATGGCTTGCCTCTTTTTGAACATGTCCTGCATACTGTCAGCAAGTTGCCTTCTACAAAAACCCTTTCGCCATTATCTTTTATCGGAGTCCCGCAAATTTCACAAGAAGTCATAGATGATCTTATGATAAACTAATAGCTTGTTTATTTTTTTCTAATCCATAGTTAGAATATTCATCAATCAATTATATCTACTAGTAACAAAATAGACAAAGTGTAAATAGTATATAGAATCAGGCCTACAAACGGTGCGTGTCACAATTGTTTTCTGAAATTTTCAACTATGAGATTATTATTTTTTTGCCATATATGTTTTAAATATAGAGAGTAAATAAACCTATGCAAGTGTTGAATCCTAACGAAAAAATTTCTTATCACATAGATGCACTTTTTGGTAAAGGTGTATCAATTGTTCTACCAAGGCAACTTACATTCTCATATTCCAGAAAAACGGGAAGAATCAAGAGTTTTGGAATAAACGATCAGCTTATAGGTACCTTAAGATCAGATGGAGGAATAGCTCTTACTATTTTCGGCGCTTCAATTTTGTTAAACGAGAGTAGTTTCAAACAGAACTGTATAATTCCAAAAGAAGAAGCTCTTCCATTTGTGAGCGAAGGAAGATCATTATTCTGTAAGCATGTTGAGTGGTTCGGTTCAAATATCAATATTGGATCGGAAGTAGTAGTGATAGATAAGAGTGACGTTGTATTTGCGGTAGGAAAGTCGGTTGTCAGTCAATCACAGTTGCTCGGTAGGATAGGAGACGTGGCAGTGAGGGTTAGAGAAGGAATAAAAAGTAGAGGAGAGCAACAAAATCCATGATGCGCGGAAACCGCGATATGAGACGGATGCTGGACAAAATGGGCTTAAATATGCAGGAACTTGGCAATATTGAAGAAGTTGTTATTAAAACTGATAGAAAGGAAATCTACTTAATAAAACCACAGGTAATTGAAATGAAGGGGAAGGATAGCACTATTTTTCAAATTATTGCAGGAGATATAGAAGAAAAAGAAAGAGAAGTTCCTACTTTCAAGGAGGAAGACATTATCCTAGTGATGCAGCAATCCTCGAGTTCAAGGGAGAAGGCGATAATGGCTCTAACTGATACAAAGGGAGACATCGCACAGGCGATACTTAATCTTACGACATAGAACCATTCCGACGGACCTACAAGTCACTTGTTAATGCAGAGTTAATATATGGATATAGGATTTTTTGGTACAGGATTATGTCCTCTGTAGAAAAAATTGTTAACGTACTATCCGAGCTCGAAAGGGACATCGAGACTTTATCAATCAAAGTTGAGGATATGAAAAAGAGAATCTTTACCAACTCTGATAAAGAAATATCACAACTTAGAGAAAAGATAATAGAAATTGCAAAGACGGAATCAGAGAAAATAATTTCAGCTGCCAAACAAGAAGCAGAGGAGAAATCACAGAGAATTTTGACAGAGTCAGATACTAATCTGACAAAACTTAGAGAAAATACAAAACTTTCGTTTGATAAATCCGTTAAACTAGTAGTAGATTCGATATTAAACAAAAACGATGCGAGCGAGCCATAGTTTTGGATTAAAGCTCAAAAAATTTAATAAGAATTAAAAATTAGTATAATTGAATGGAAATCCCTTAGTGACAGGACCGAATTCAAGCCAAATAGTGGTAGCAACTGTCGAAGGTCGGTCGTATTACAAAATTGTGAGTATGTTAAAATCTATGAATATTGGTTTTTCTTCTCTTTCTCCAGAAGAAGCTTCAAGGACAAATGCAAAAATAATCATAACAACAAGGAATGAAGCATCATTAATTAGAAGAGAAGATTTAATTTTCGATTTCCAGCTTGATACATCCCCAGCCCTCTTTAAGGCGATGCTATTAAAAAATTTGAGCGGTAATTATATTGAAGATATTTTAGTCGTAGGGGTAGACCCTGGAAACAGGATAGGAATCTATGTGTTATACCTACACACAGAATTATACAGTACCGTTCGAAGCTCCTTAAGAGAGGCAGTCAAATTCATTATGAATATACTGTCCTGTATAAATTCCAGTAAAAAAATACTGAAAATTGGAAATGGCGATTCGATTAAGTGCAACCATATTGCACAAGAAATCAAGAATCAGAATAGATCAGTAAGAATAGAGATCGTTAATGAATTCGGTACATCGCGAAATATACTGCCTAATTGTCGTCGAAACAGGGATGTAGGGTCTGCAAAATCTATAGCATTCCGCTCTGGTCGTATTTTCCAGGTCAAGTAAATCATTGACTACTCTATGAGGAACTCTAACTATAGAGAAATCTAGGATTGACAGAATAGAGGAAAAGATGCTAAAAATGGAAAAGATGTATCGAAAATAAAATATCTTATTTTAGAAGAACCTACTGTGGAAGATTTACGCAAAATGTTATTAGGCAAAAAAACTAGATCTAGAATAGGTGCCCATCATAGTGAAACCAAAGCCTATCATTGAACCAATAGAAATAGAGAAAGTAAAACTGGAAGAACTAGAATCAATATTAAAATCTATTAAAACTACAGAGAGTTTAAGATACGAGGCAATTAAAGAATACGCTGGCGGAGTATGCATGCTTTGTGCTCAACTTCCCACTAGATTAGTAAGTTATGATTTGGATGGCGCTCAATTAGTCGAGAGATATTGTGACAAGTGTTTTGAGAAACAGAAATTGGACAAATAAAAGGAAGAGAAATTAGAATATTAGACTCTGAGGAAGAAAGAGAACCTATCAGTTATTGTCAGAGTTGTTTAGAATATGGTGTTTATTCAGTATTACAGGAAAGAATATACTTACCAGATGAAACTGTTACGCGCGATAAAAATAACTGGATACAGTGTCATAATTGTGGCTAGATAGTACCCATTTATGAAGCAAAAAGGAATCTAAGTTGAAAGACTTTGTTGAAACTTCAAGGAATCCATTTGATCAAAGTAAGTCCATAGTAGGCCTTGATAACAAGATAAAGAAAACACCAAGACAGAAAGAAAAGCAGAAATTAAAAGAAAGAATTGAACAAGAGAAAGATGAAGATATCAAACGAGAATTAAGAAAAGGAAATATTGTTAACATAATACAAGATCATTAGATTATTAAAAACTGGTGGGAAGGAAAGAGGAATAAGTGTTTACCCACCAGTTGATGGTAAGTACAATAGAGTTAAATGATTTGTAATATATTGATTTGTAAATTGAAGACCGGCGGGCCATTTGGAAGCGGTACCGATAGAGACCCAATGGACGGAGTTCTGCAATGAATCGTGTTATATTATGCCCAACAAATAATAAATGAGTTAATTCTAGAAAATAATAGAAAATTCATTATCATATTATTGAAACACTGGTGGGATTTGGAAGCGATAAGGATATAGGCCCTTAATGCCTTCATCGTCCCTCCCATAATAACAGCGACCGCTTAATACTTTATACCAAAGTGCAGATTATACCAAAGTGCAGAATAAAAATATTTTTTATAAAGAATGTAACCCTTCTAAGACTGTATGCTAAATTAGAAAACTCTATTTTACAAGTCGGCATAAACGGGTGCAAAAATATTATTAGACATAACTTTTAATTAACTTTTGATGAAAATCCTTAATGCAAGCGAGCTAGGTCTTGGCTCATCAATGACTCAATAGGAGACAAGAGATTTTCTTTCAAATACCAGCTTATTCGCTAGATTAGGGACAATAGATGAAAAAACAGATCCTAAGGTACATCCCGTATGGTATTATTTTGATAATGAGAGAATCTATTTTCAGACAGGTAAAAAACTCTAAGAAACTTAGAAATATTAAGAAGAAAAATAATATTTACTTTTGTATACACCAAACCAATCTACCATATAAAGGAGTTAGAGGTAAAGGTACAGCCATTATTTCTGAAGATATTAACAAAAATATACCAATAGTAGAAAAGTTAATGCTCAAGTATAATGGCAGTCTTGACAATAATATGGCACGATTTCTTTTGGATTCGTTAAAGAGAAGAGAATCGGTCATAATTGAAATAATACCGCATTTTTATGCCACATGGGATAACAGTAAGGGGGCATTATAACAAAAAGATCTTTTTCAGAAAACCATTTACACGTGTGGAAATGAATTACAACCTACATTCTTTTTATTTCGTTACTACAAACCCAATAGAATATCCAATCCAATATTCTTAATTCACTATAATTAACAAATGAAATAACTAAAAACCTTGGTATTATTTGGTGTCTTCGTTTTACTCACAAATAAATGCGGTTCTCCTATAATGTCTTCCTTCATCATTGAAAACAGGACTAGCGGACATTTTAGAGATTTCAGGATTTTATTCATGTCTATTATCAAATTCCATATGACCATAAATCATTAAATTAATTAAGTAATTTGATACGAGTATCTAAGTAAACGATACGGTTCGAGACCTGTACTAAATTCTTTAAATATTGAATTTAAATAATATCGGCTAACATGGAAAGAAACGGATACTTAAATTTTATTATAATCGCTCTATCAATTTCTCTTATTTCTGTGACTATCGTAGATTTACCTATTGTTTCAGGATCTTCAATGACTAGCACGTTTCCAAATAAAGGACGCATAAATTATTATGTTACTACTGAGAGGGATTCCAATGGAATGAGAAATGGTCAACCCATGGTTCCACATCTAGAGAAATGTGGAGATGGACAGGATAATGATGGCAATGGACATGTTGACGAGAATTGTCCAATTGAATCTTCTTCAGGTGATAAGCCGTCTGTTAATTTTGATACATCAAAGACCTTACGTGTTGCTGTAGTTGGAGATATTGATTCTAATTCTGGATTGACTACTCAATTGGATATTGCAAACCAATACAATGTCCAGGCATTGATACTAACAGGTGACTTCGAATACACCAACGGGAACAAAGTTTTATCGGATCTTGAATCCCACGGATTCACGAAAGAAAATGCGGACATCGTCGTAGGAAATCATGATTCAGAACAAGATGTAGAAGGATGGTTAAATGAGAAAAGGACATTTGGACAAGTTAATTTTGCTTTTTCTGGTAATAGATTGGCTTTGTTCAACATAGATGCAAATACACAGTTTGATTGTTCTAGTCCTCAATTTAAAATTTTGAAATCACAAATTGAATCCAGTAATTTTGAATCTAAATGTTCTTTCTAGATAGAAACGAACTCTAGAGGACATAATACTATGTCCATGTATATGAGGGCGTTACATTTCTTCAGATGATACTTCTTACATACCAGTGTAGTCAGTGAATGGTTAGAAGATGGTTCAATTTGTGGCGAATGTGGTGAAGTAAGTAAATAATTATCTGTTTTATGAATTCAATAGGTTGCTCCCTATAAGTTGTCGTTCATAAGTCAGCCGAATTGTATATTTATCATAATTTAACTTGACTAGAGTTGTTGTATGCTCATAGAATCAATTAGCAGTATGAGGATTTATTATGCCAAGTACTTTAGAGAGAGGGAGTTTCATTGATAACTTGCAACTAATTTGTAATGATCTATCAGGGAAGTAGGAACACTTGCAGACATCAATGTTAAATCGAAGGGAGCCGTTTCACCAGAACTAATGTCAGACGGGTTAGTATATGTAAACTGAGTGCCTACAACCGCATTATTAATATCATAAAAAGTGCCGGTTATTTGCACAAATTCCGCAGTGCTGGGGGTATTATTTTCAACCTCTCCCACAACATGAAAGTATCCAACACTATCTGTGTAAGAATTATGGCTGAGTATTGTGACTGAAAGAGACTTATTTAGGAATGGTATTGAATTTCCAGTAGACGAAGTATTCGAAATGGTGGTAGAATTCAAGAAAGAAGGTTTCTTTTCAGGTATCGGAGCGGTGAGTGTTACAGTTTTCAGCATATTTTTAAATTCATCTAGATGTTTGTTAAATCGATTATCTGCAGGTCCCGAGTAACCAAATCTATAACCAATGTTACCGTTTAGAGCTTTCACCGTAAAATGCTTATTGCCTGAATCACTGAACTCTGTTTCTGTTTGCCAAGCACTGTAATTATTTCCTATAATTGTTTGATTATCATTTATGAAAGTTCTACCTTCTTTGGGAGTTCTAATATATTCCCAAACAACAAAATCCTTCAATGTATTGAAGTTACATGGGTTAGAGTCTACGTTAGGTTTATTTAATTCAATTAGTGTAGCGCCCATTGTATATGAGCCAAATTTATGTTCTTGCGAAGGCGTGTCGATGACATTCACCCCCGTGACGTTTGCCAATATTTGTTCAACAGCCTTCAATGCTGCTTCTGTTGCATTCTCGGAAGGGCTCACGGTGGCCTCCGAACGTGGCTGGGTAGCGTTAGCGATCTCCTCAGGTGTGGGCAATATGATAAATGAGGGACCACAAGCAACTAGCGTAGGATCTCGGCAATCCAATTCAAGAGGTTCTCCCCACGAAGAAGGGTATTGAAAACTTATCCCAAATTTGCCGTTTTCATATTTTTTTAATTCTTCTTGTGACTGAGCGTTAACTTCTAATGAATTTGCCAATAGTGAAATCCCAGTTATTGAACAGATAATTGCCACAGTGTGAACTGTCTTTATTTGCACATTCCCAGTTAGTATGGAGGTAGGTTATATCTTTTTTAAGACCGACGAAATGGGCAGCAAGGAATAATAAGATCCCTCTCGCACCTTTGGACACTAAATGATCAAACCTAAACCTAAACGAAATTTAAGTAAGGGAATGAAGATTCACTTAAAGAAACAAAACAAGGATATTACTGAAGAGCAAAAAGACTTGGCGATCGGTGTATGCGATGAATTAATGAAAAAGGTAAAAGAGCAGATTTATGATATAGAGCGTGAACGTGGATACGTGGAACAAGATGTGTTAAACTTCTACCGATTACTTGTAATGAACCAGATCAAATTTATACTTGAGGCATCAGATATGATTGAATCTGAGTATCGAGAAGAGTTAAGTCTGAGATAATTTTCATTTAATATTATATTCCTTCAAACTTTTTTATTTCGTTACTACAAACTAGATATAAAATCCAATCTATTGTAAAATAGATAATAAATAATTATCTCAATCCACTTGTTAATCCTTAATAATAACTGCTATCGTTTTAGTCATTTTCTTAATATCATTGTGATAATTCTTCGGCATTATAATCAATCCATCCAATCCATATCCCAACCATCACTAACTGACTCTAACCTCAAGATAGAAGAGGTAGCAAAAGGATTTGATTTTCCAACAAGTATGTTTAGTTCTTTTTATACGAAATGTAACGAATGCTATGGGACGTGTGAATGACCTGTATTCTTGATAAGAGTTGTTAAAAAAATAATCACTATTGACTGACTATGAAAAAGCAGAGTTTAGGTCGTCATCCGATGTTACTTTATTTCACAATCTCCAAACTCACGATCACTATCTAAGCCGTATAATACATCATTACCATCACGTCCGATAAGTTTATCGCGACCATCTCCTCCGTTCAGTTCATCATTTCCGGGACCTCCATCCAAAGTATCGAAACCATCACCACCTGAGAAATAGTCATTGCCATCTGAGCCGTTCAGAATATCGTTCCCCTGCTCTCCTTGTATTTCATCATTACCTTAGAGTCCATCTAAAATATCGTTTCCGTTATGTCCCCGAATGTCGTCATCCTTTTCGGTTCCCTAGATATTGGCGGGTCCTGGTCCACCATTGATGTCGATTGCTGATGCAACTGAAATACTTGACATGAATGAAGGAAAGGATAATACAAATATCATGATAACTAACTTCCGAAACCAATTCTTCAATTCAAAATTATATCTGTTCAGATGGAGCCATTCTTTAACTTATTGGAAAGTCATTGTGCAAAGTTTATAGGCAACACAGATATCTGTGAACTCATGTTACTTCACAAGAAAGTCCTTGGAATTATCATGATGGGAATTGTTTCCAGTCTCGTTTTGGCCGTCAGTATAGATTACAATCAAGTAAAAGCGGCAGTAGCAAAGCAACAGTTCAAAGCAAAACTAAAGAGAGAAAATGAGGTTGCTCCTGTTACTACTGATGCTGAGGGAAAGGTAAACTAAAAGTAAAGGAATCAAATATCAAGTACAAACTTAACATTACAGACATCACTGATGCAACAATGGCTCACATACACCAAGGAAAATCTGGTGAAAATGGCGAACCTGTGGTTGACTTGCTTGCTGACGGCAATAAGCAAAAGACATCAAATGGCTTGTTTATAAATGGAAGTATTGTTGATTCGAGTCTCATAGGTCCCATGAAAGGAAAGACAATTTCAGACCTAGTCTCTTCATTAAATGATGGAAATAATTATGTCAATGTTCATACTCAAGCGCATCCAGAGGGCGAAATAAGAGGACAATTAGAACTATCTGGTTCAGCGAATATGACATCAGCCACTGGAAATGAAACAGACACAGACACAGGGTCAGGGACAGCAATAGTTACTCCCACGAAAGAATAATAATTTTTGTGAATCGATATTAGTCGTTAGGAAGAAGTGTGGGTAACGTTTTATTTTTTTATTAACGCACAGTGATCTTTATCATTCATATGTCTGTTCTCATAGAATGTTCCCATTAGTTCCGTTCCACTATTTGTTAGGTCTATATTTAGAAAACCATTACGCATAAATTGAGTTATAACATACTGGGCTTGACCTGTGAAACCAGAGATCATCTCCTCCTTCTAAGATCGTGTATTTACTATTACATTACAGAAGAAAAATAAATGGGTTTTCAAAGATTCTATTTGGGCAATATTCGATATACTTTGCCCTGTCCTATAGATACCACATACAAATAACCATCTGGCCCTACTGTAAGATCGGTAACTCCGCTAAATCCGTCACCAAATACTATACTTTCGGCTCCAGGATTGACTGGGTTCTGAATAAATTTACCTGCAAGGCTCTCAGGAAGTAAAAGATCGTTCCTTTCATTATTCAATTTAAAGTGGTAAATACGGCCATTGTGAACGTCACCAACAAAGATATCAGTTTTATATTCCAC
>Ga0137374_10004866_pt1 | contig 15963 bp, 21 predicted proteins | sample SagtaG_20_FD_104811 | JGI IMG/M metagenome (GOLD analysis project Ga0137374, IMG submission 104811) | Vadose zone soil microbial communities from Sagehorn Ranch, Mendocino, California, USA - Sage1_R_100_16 metaG | ecosystem: Environmental > Terrestrial > Soil > Vadose zone | place: USA...
CGCATCGTGCTAAAGGGCCCGTCTCGCCGAAAGGAGGACTCCGCCGCCACCAAGTGACCCGCCAGCGTCGCTTCGCTCCGTTCACGATGACCGATCTGGGCGATCACGATGCGGCGATCTCAGCGTTCACGATGGCCGGAATGCGCACGCGGCCATCGCCGACACGGCCGCCGACCGGGATGATGACGACGCGATTCGCGTCGACGCCCGCATAGACCGTGGCGGTCAAGTCGAACCTCAGGACGGCGCGCGCAAGGGCGGTGTCGCCCACGACCTTCACGACGAAGTTCCCGGCGACGGTCCGCCGGCCGTACTCGACAGTGTCTGGCACGTATCGCTCCTCCCGAAGCGTGGAACCCGTTCTGTGGAACACCATAGGGCTCGACACCGAGCCGTCAAGTCGCGTCGTTCCATGCCGTCGTACGCGGCCAGCTTGCGTCGCTCGCACCGCGGGCGCAGCTCATCCGCAGCGCTCGACCGCGCCAGCGGCGACCGCGGTCTCAGCAAGGCCGAGCTCGCTCACCGTGTCGAAACCGCGCGGCAGATCCCGCAGCCCGGCTCGACGGTTCCCGTCGTTCGTCCAGAGCTCACGGCCGCTGTCGAAGCGATCGTGGCGTGAAAGGGTCGGCGGGCGATGGAGTTGAAGCAGCAACCACTTGCACCCCAAAGATGCTTCCCGGCGCCGCACCGGGTCAGACCGCGCGCATCGAGACTCAAGCGCCTGAGATTCCAGCGCCTCCAGATCCATTGCCAGACGCGCCGGGCGCACTCTGCGCAGGCAGCAGCACGGGAAATGGGGCGCCGGTGGGGCGCGGGGTCCAGCACACGAGCGTCCCGCCGCCCTCCTTGGAAGACCTCGCGAAGCGGGTCCGAGAAGCGGTGGAGCGCGGCGACTTCGACCTTGCCCGCGAGCTGATCGCCTCCTTGACGCATCGTGCTCCTCGGGTAGCCTTCGACCGGGAGGGGTCCATGCCGAAGATCTGCGGCAACGATCACAGCACCGAGCTGCCGGCGAGCTTCGCTACGCTTCCGGAGTCCCAGGCAGGGCGCTGGAGGCACACCTGCGCCGGGTGCGCATACCGGTTCGGCAGGAACGAGGCCGCCGCGGCCGAGGAGCGCCTTCGTGAACGCGTACGGAAGCTCGAGGCCGAGCTGAAGCAGCTCAAGACGTCCGGCAAGTGAAGCGCTGGCCTGATTTCTTTCGACGCGCGGGAATACGAGTACGCTGCTGGTTTCCCCGGGGGCGGAGAACAGAATGCCACGCATCGCTGCCGCCGTTCCCATCGATCAGATCGTTCATGACGCCATCCGTCCCGTCGTCGCCCGTGCCTCAGAGCAGATCGCCCGGTCCATGGCGAACATGGTCGCCGAACGGCTGGAGGCGGAGCTCAGGCGGTCGGTTCGCCCAGCGCCCGCACAGACGAGAAAGCGCGGTCGCTCGTCGCGTCGCGGTGAGATCACGAAGTGGGTCGCGGACCGACGCGCCCGGCGAGTTCCTACGTTCGTGATCCAGGCTACGGGCCTTGATACGAAGAAGAAGATCGTCGCGAAATACGGTCCGAAGGCCGTGTTCGAGAAGTCGAAACGGCTCCCGAAGGCGAAGTAGTCGCAGCCGCACGCAACTTCGGATGAAAAGGCCCGAGGTTCACTGGCGCAACGCCCAAGGTACGGTCGCCTGTAACCCGCGCGACCGCGAGGCGGCTCACCGCGCTGACCAGGGCAAGCTTGTCGTCGCAGATGCTCCAGGCGACGTCACCTGCCGCAAGTGCCGCGCGGTTCTTCACACGACTTCGCGAGAGGAACGCGGAGGCAGGTGAGCTCTCGGCACTCACCCTCGACCCTCGCGATTTCCACGCGGCGGGCCGGACGCCGAACACCGGCCCGCTGACAGCGGGGACGGAGCTGACGCGGAGCGATCACTGCCGTGAGTCATCCTGCTCGCGTTCCGGGCGCGCTCGGCTAGGAGCTCGTCAAGCAACAGGCGTTCGGGCCCAGTCGTACGGTCGCGGGCGGCAGCAATGATCGCGTCTTCTTCGGCTCGCAGGAGCGCGTCCCGACGCGCCGCCCACTCGCAGTCGATCCGAAACCAAGCAAGCCACATCAGCCGTACGCTACCATGCTCGCGCCTACCGTGCGGCCTTTGAGTGCTGGCCCATGCGCGCTGAGGAGCCTTCACGATGCGCCTGAAATCCGCCTTCTTCGTCCTCGTAGCGTCGCTCTCTGTGCCCATCTCGACGCAAGCCCAGCCAGCTACCGGGAAGTGTGGAAGCGACCGAAGACCGATCAAGACGCGCTTCGTGTCAGGTGCCGCAGACCACCAGTTCAGCGTGTCTGAACTTCTGGCGCTCGGCAGGCCCGACGGCAGCGAGAAGAAGAGCGCGTACCAAGCGAAGCTGATCGAAGGCGGACAAGAAGGCCGAATGGTGAGCCTGCGCGGATTTCTTCACGGCGCCGCCTTGAGTGCTGACGACAGCGACTACCACATCCAGATCACCAGCTCCCCCGACGACTGCGCCGAGATGATCATCGTCGAGGTGCCGGACGATCACTGCGTCGATGACGCCGCTCTCGCAGAGCCCGCGCTGCGCGTTCGGAAGTTAATCGCGAAGCTGCTTGGGAAGACGCCCACGCGGACATACAGACGGGTCACCACGCCGACCGAAGTGATCGTAACGGGGCAGCTGTTCTACGACCTTCACCACGAGAGCTCGACGGATCCCGGCGGGGGACGAGGCAAGGCGCCCAAGAACCAGCACTGCAAGGCAGGCGGTCTGTGGGAGATACATCCGATCATCGAGATCAAGGCGGTCTCTGACTAGCGCAGCCGAAGGGGCAAGTGGTCCAATGCGCGTGGTCTGCCCCCAATAAAGCGGTCGCGCGTTGTTGACCCGTCCCATGTGGACACGAGACTAGCGAGCGCCGCGACGAGCGCACCCGCCGCTGCACGCGGAAGCGCACTCGCCACTGAGCGCATCGACACTATCGACGCCATCATACTGCGCGTCCACCTGCAGATCCCTCGTCAACACGTCGGATGCCGGTCGGTTACCCTTGAACGACGCCGTGCCCGGCGCCCGCCGAGCGCGGGCGCGCCCGACTCCTAGCGATTGGCCTGGTCCGTCGTCCAATTTGGCCGCCTCGGTACGGCTCGAGCTTCCGTACGGAAGGAGCCCGGCTTCCGCACCCGTGAGCGGCCCATAAGAGATCAGGCCGGTGGGCGGCCTAGTTCGTCTGCAAGGGCGTCACGAAGTCATCTCGCATGCTGAACGCAGCCGATGAGCCGCGGTCCACGAGCTTCTCAAGCAGCTCAAGAATCGCTGCCTGCAACCGCCGATCGCTCTTGAGTTCATGAGGCCTAACGTAGACGTGACGTTCAAGCAACCGCTCAATCAAGAAGAGCGTGTTCCGCGCACTCAACATCTGCGACGCGTCTCCAGCACGGAGCTTGTCAGCCACGCGAACGAACGACGACGGTAGAGACCTCTCGCCGATGGCGTACAGAAAGCGGAGATAGTCCTCGAGCACAACAGCAGACGGTGGCAGCGCCTCGAAAAGTACATGAACCTTTTCGGCGTGCCCGTCGAGACTCCTCCAGTGACGAGCGTCCTCCTTCCAGCCAGTCGCCAGAAGGATCGCCGACATCATCTCAGTTCCCCTCGAGTACTCGCTGTCGATGTGCTTCAGCCAACTGGCGGAACGGACCCGATCGGCGAACAGACCCCATAGCGTCCAGAATCGAACCGTATTGGGTCGTTGATCCTCCCGCAACACCAGTCCCCTGACGACCCAGTGAGTCTCTCGCGGATGCCGATCGACTGCTTCAAGGATTGGTTCGGCGGCGCTTACCGCATGAGACTCAGGGGCCGCCATCAAGAAGGCCGTGAGAAGGTCTCGCAGCTCCCACTCTGCCTCGTAGTTCGGACGCGTTCGGCTTTCTCGGTTCTCGCGCGCGTCCCACCACCCGACGAGTGTCTCGGCTACGGTGCGGTACGCTTGGACCGCGGAAGGCTCGTCCGGCGCACCGCCGAGGATCTTGAGTATTCTCAGGTGGGCAGTCGCTCCGATCGATTCACTTGGATCGAATGCCCGAATATCCGCATCACACAAAGGGCCCGGCTCCAGAAATCTTGCCCGAACGATCGCTGCGACCTCGGCATCTATTCCCTCATAGTGCTTTTGATCGGGATAGGGCTTCGACGACTCAGCATCATGGGCCTTGCGAACCAGCGAGGCCTCCATCTTCAGGAGGTCTACGCATCGTAGAGTCAACTGACGGTCGATCGCCCAGAGACTCTCCGCCGCTCCGTCCGCCGCGTACGAGCGCACCTCGTCGATCGCGTGCGTTATCGCGATTGCAGCTGCGCGCACAACCCGCGCGCGCTCCTCGGGTGCAAGGTTCTTCCCAAGCAGCCCATACACAGCCCACGCGCAGGCGCGGTCACCGTCCATGGCTCCGCGCTGAACGCGCGCGAGGTGGTTCCAGTTGTCCGCGTCACGGTCAAGCTCGGCGCAGATCGTGGCAAGGCACCACTTCTGCTCGTCCGCGGACATCTGTTCCCAGTGGTCGCGAACGCAGACGGCAGCCATGAACCCAGCCGCTCCCCGCCCGAAGTCGTACGCACCCTCGGGGGGATCCGTGGCGCCGGTGCGTGCAGTTTCGAGGTGCTGACGCCACTGACCTGGATCGTGCCCCTTGCTCCCATCTCTCTCGAACGCCTTCTGTGCCCACATCAGCAAACCGATTCTCGACGTAGTCGCTGCTGTGTCCGACACACTGGCGCGCACCATTTGCTGAAGGTCCGGTGCGGGCTCAGTGAGCGTCAGCACCACTTGGCTTGGGGGTGCGGATTCGACGCCATCGCTGTTCGGGGAAGAGGATGGCTCGACTGCGAGTCGGTATTGCCTCAAGTCCATGCGGTGAAGCGCGAGTCGCCAGAGACGATCCTCTTCAGTCTGGTCCTGCGGCGAGGGAAGAGCCGCGAGATGCGCATCTAGCAGTTCCTGAACGCGCGGTGCGACCGGACCGAGTTGTAGCCTCGCGATGGCCGACTCGAGGTCTTCCTTCCGGTGCGGACGGCCATCGGAGCGCTTCCTCTCTTCTTGAAAGAACGAATGCTCGGGATTCTGGCGCATGAAGAAGGTCGATCCGCTCGCGCCCGATTCACGCGCCACCCGGTGGCGATCGAGCCGCACACAGGCCTGCGACCGGAGCAGCACAAGCAGCGTCTCAGCGGCATGCCGATGAAATGCAGTCGAAACGCTTGCCACTACCGCCGTCGGTGAAACGGAATTAATCTGGCGAAGGATCGCGAGCAGCAGCGAATCCAGCAGCTTCGGCTGACTCTCGCCGACGCCTAGGAGCCATTCTTCGAGCGCCATGAGCGCGCACTGAAGGACATTCGGCCCAACCGTGAACCCTCTGTACAGGCTCCAAAGCCGCTCGTTCGCCCACTGGCTGCGCTTCTTGCCATCCGGGAAGGTAAGTTCGATCTCGACCGGTGGTTCAATGACACCGCCGCCTTCGATGGGATGGGCGTATCGCTCCATGCAGTGATTCAGCAGGGAGAGGACAAACTCAAGTCCCTCAGCATAGTGGAAGCGCAGCAAGGGCAGGAACGGGCCTCTGTAGGCGCTCGGAGGGAAGAACTCGATATCACCGTGCTCGCGAAGTCCGAATACGGTCTCGAGGTCGCGGTGCGACGAGTACCCATATTCATCGTGCGGACTCTGTTCGACCTGTTGAAACTCATCCCGCGCCGCCGCGATCACCGCTTCAGGCACATCTCTGCACGCAGGAATTCCCTCCATGGAGCCGAGGACGATCTTCCGCATTTCGGCCGTGCCCCGCCGGTTCGCAGTCGCATCGCCTCGCAGAAGCTCGGTGAACGACGACGTATTCGCGGTCGGGATCTTGGCGATGACGCGAAGCAGTCGATCGCGAAGTTCTCGTTGACCGTACTCAGCAAACTGCGGGAGCAGGCCGTGTGCGATCGCAGATGCATCCTGCGATCCAGGAGGATACGGGGTCTCCGACGACACACCCCGGGCCCACTCCTCAACAAAGCTAACGAGCACCGGGCGTTCGTCCTCCGAGAACGACGCGAGGTGATTGCGCACGATGCCGAGCACGGTCGGCCACGCGGCGCCGTGTGGCACGCGCCACAGAGACATGACCCCGGGGCTTGCTGGCACAGAAGGACTCTTCACGCACGCAATGCGCAGTAGATGCAGGACGCGGTGAAGCAGACGCCTCTCGTCCGCGACTAGGTTCGACGAGTTTCTCGCTAAGAAGGCCGGCGCCTCAGCAGACTGCAGGAACGCCAGTAGGAGGTCGTCCCTGAAGTGAGTCGGAAGGCTCGTGTTCGCTATCGCATCCTGGAGCAAGGCATCGGCGGCCTTCGGATCCACCGCAACCAGTTCGCCTACCCACTTCCGAAACACCCTTCGAACAGCCGGATACGGCCCGAGTGCGGACGCAAACTGTGAGGCCGCCCCGTCGAGAACGCTATGTTGCTCGTCGATCCACCGAAGGATCGCCCAGTCCTCGAGGACGTCGTGTGCTGGTGCGGCGAGCACGTCGTGCTTCGGTGAACTTACGATAAGTGAATCGCGTCGTAGCGCGCCGAGAACCGTAGGGTCCAGGTCTTTGCAAGGCGCGTACAGGGCTAGAGCCCGCGCACGGCGCAGCGCTACGAGGCCGAAGGCTTCCTCCCGCCGCCGAGGCATCCCAGCGGCGGCTTGATGGTCGACTCGAACCACATCGGACCAGAAACGATCGCGAAACTCGCGCTCGCTCTCCGGAAGGGGGCCACCATCAGCCCAGTTGATCCGAAGTGCCTTGTCGAGGACGTATGGATTCCGGAGGAGGCGGCGCAGGTGAGCGCTCTTGAGCGGAAGGGCCAACGACGGACATGCCGCTGCTACCTCATCCAGCTCCGCGTCCCGAAGCGGCGGCACTTCGACATCGACATGCGGCAAGCCACTTCGTTGCAGGAAACACGACTTCACCAGCTCAGACGAGTAGTCGCGGCACGTAAGTATCAGTCGCCAAGTTTTGTCCTGCGCGACAAGCGCCAGCAGGTCAGAGAGCGCATCCCGGGTCGAAGCCTCGAGTAGGCGCTCTAGGCTCTCGACGAGGAGTACCTTCATCGCCTGCCCGGCCATGATCGCCCCCAACGCTGCTACGTTGGCCGGGATCTGAGCCTTATGGAGCGTTTCATCGACGTGAGCGGTCGCGAACTCCTCCGCGCGGAAGCAGAACGCGAAATGGTGCTCCCCCAGAACGCCGAGCGCATCCTTCGCGACAGCGGACTTGCCGCTACCCGCAGGACCAGACACGAGCACCACCCGGTTGCTCTGGATCCCATCGAGCAACTTCTGAACGAGTTCTCCGCGAGTGAGGTGTAGGTTCGAGCCGACAGTCGATCGGATGCCAGCGAGGATCGGTGCGGAGTGCTCGGCGAGGCGCTGAAGAGTGGTTCTTTCGGTACCGCCGATGAGGGAATGTCTCTCCCGCAGTACCTTAGGGAGTGTTTCGCGCGTGAAGGACCGCGCGACCGGCATACCGTCGCCGACCTCTTTGAGCAGCGCGATCCACGTGTCTTCGGCGTCGGCCCTCCCGCTTGGTCCGTGGGTCGTGTGGGCCAGAAGCGACTTGGTGTATGCCTCCGTCTGGCGGGTCGGCGTCGCAAGGTCCAAGCTCAGGACGTGCAACACGCGCAGAAGCGGCCACACGTCTGCTGCCGACACTGCCCGGCCTTCGCTCTCCGCAACGATGTCGGAGATCGACGCGCAGTATTCGCGCGTCTTCGCGCTGACGAACCCCGGGACGGTGAGCCGCCGGGCGAAGTCGGCCCCGTCAGGTACTGAACGAGCCAAATCGAGCAGCCCCGCGAACGTTTCGAGCAGAGTGTTCGTTCCGCGAAGGACCACCAGAGCGAACCGATCCGTCTGATCCGAGAACTCCTTGTTGCTCGTGAGATCCTTCCAGAAGTCGGATATCGCCTTTTTGCACTCAGGATCCGTAGCGCTGACAGTGAACGTCCGCTTGACCTGACCAGCCAGCTTGCGCCTGTTCTTCGTGGCGTCTTCCGCCACTACGAGGAAGTCGTCTGTACTCCAACCGAGGTGCTCCGTCTGCAAGTGCACCTCTGTGACGCTGCAGTCGTGCAAGATCGGCGGGATCCCGTTCACCAGTAGCAGGGCAAGCCAGTGGGCGTTGACGTGTTGCTCGAAGAACGTCCCGGCTCCGCCTGTCGCTGCCGGACTCGAAACAGTCGAATTCGCCGGAGGAGCAGTCATTTCGCAGTCCACGCCCTTTCGCTCGCCTGCGATCAAGTCGCGTCGCGCACCGTGGTCGGTTGTAACACGCAGCAGCCACGCACCGCGTTGCTGTGAGAGTTGGAGCTGGGTCCGATCGCCAGCGTAGTCGGTGCACGGCCGAGGGGGCGTGCGGCTCTGCGTGCGAGCAACCTGGCGGGCATCGCCCGCGTGCCAGCGGCGAGCAGCCTTCGGTAGCATGGAGGGCACCGTGGCCCGACGTCCTCGTAAGCATCATGCGCCGCATGAGCGCGTGCACCGCCGGTTCGGGCCGCCGCGACCGAAGCGCACCTACCAGGTGACTTTCAGTCATTCGATACCGTGCTTCCGTTGCGGCGTGCGCGTGACCGTCAAGGGCGAGGGCGTCCTTCCGACCTTCCCTGAGCACCTCCCGCCGGGCTGGCTGTGCGACGACGGGGGACATCCGGCCGTGGAGGAACGCGCTGGGCGAGGAGATCGAGCTGTTCGACTCTGGGCTGATCTTGGGGGTACCTGCGCTCTACTGCTCACGAGCGTGCGCCAGGGCGGCAGGAGCGAGGGGGCCGCTCAAGGCTGCGATGCCCCGGCCGGGTGGGAAGTCCCCGCCGATATAGTCGATTCCAGGCGACGCGAACGCGCACCGCGAGGCGCGTCAGCGAGACAGGAGCGCGCCACTCTCGCCCCTCGCCCGGACATACGAGCGCGATACCGTCGCCAACGTCACGCTTCGCAGGCTGGGAGGCCCCTATGCGCCCGGTATCCCCGGATCTTCACGTGCTCGTCAGGAAGGCGCTCCGCGCACTGAAGGCCTACCCGCGCTCGGAGTGGTCCGCGAACGACATGGACGACGGCCTCCTCCGAACGCCCGGTGGCTTCCTGTCTCTCGCTGTCGCGCCCCAGCATGTGGAGCGTGCAGGGCGGCTGTTGGATCGAGTGATTCGCCTCGTGGAGGACGCTCTCCGAGGCCGCGTTGTAGTCGATGGAAGGAAGTCCATCATCGAGGTCGGGACGGATCGGTTCCGGTTCCGACTGAAGCAGGAGAACACCCGGTCCCCGCACCGTCCCAGTCCGGCGGAGCGTCGTGAGATGCAGAAGCACGAGTTTCCACAAAGTGCCGAAGTGGGAGTGGCACCCGACGGACCGGTTCCGCCTCGAGATCTATGACGCCGACAACTCCTATCGGCCCCCCTCGCGCGAAACTCGTGGATGGCAAGCGTGCTCCACTCGAGCAGAAGATCGATCGCCTTCCCGATCTCATTCGCGAACTGGTCCAGGAGAACCGCGCCCGCGAGATCGAGCGCGAGCGGATGCACCGTGAGTGGGAGGAACAGAACCGGCGCCGGCAAGAAGCCGAAGATCGCGCGGCCCGTTACCGGCGCGCGGTCGAGAGCCTGTTCTCGGAGGCGGACCGGTGGCGACAGCGGCGCGCGAACGCGCTTCGCGAGTACCTCGTCGCCCTCGAGGCCGCGTTGCGCGCTCGCGGGAAGCCCCGACGATTCCGATGCGTGGGCTCGCGTGAAACTCGGGCACGCGGCGGCGGAAGGCCTCGATCCGCTCACGCCCATCACGCGGTAGTACGCGGGACGCTTCAGCACCCTCCGCGCTGTTGCTGCTTGAGAGCTGCCGGGATCAGCCCTGCTGACCCAAGGACCAGCGTGTCAGCGGTTTCGATAAGCCGCCGGATCAGTCTCTTGCCGAAGACATGGCTTAGGGCGACCACTCCGCTGCCGCCACCAAGCTCCGCCGCGATCCCGCGGTGTTCGAGAACGAACAGCCCGGGGCGAGCGCGGACTGACTTGTTCCCGCTGTCTTGCCGCGCTCGCATCGGGATGAAGCTGAATCCTGTTCCGTTGCACAGAGCTTCGACGAGAGCGTCGCGCGTCAGGACCTCAGGCTCGTGGCGACTGCCCACGATCTGCAGATGCGGGTCGATTTCCGTGCGGTGGTGTCCGCCCGTGGAGGTGCTGTCCTTCAGCCCGAGCAGGTAGGTTCTGCTCTGCAGGAATTCATCGAGGCTTCGCTCCTTGTCGAACGGCCGTTTCGTCGCTGCCGGCCAGTACTCCTCGAGGTTCTCGACAATGGTCAGACAGTTGTTCCTCTGGGGAATCGACATGCACTCCCCGACGCAGAGCACGGTGTCGGACCAGAGGAGGTGAGTGGACAGCCAGTTCCCGAACAGCACCAAGTCTCCGGGACGGACCACCTCGCTCAGTACCGCCCCTTCTGCAGCCGCGGCTGGCAAGTGTCCGCGAACGGCGGTCTTCGACGTCCTCTTATCGACGTTGCAGAAGCTCAGATGCCGGGGAACGAGGTCAGAAAAGACGTGCGGATCGATGTTCGGCCCCGGCGTGTTCTCGGCAATCCCGTCGGCGTACACCACACCGGCCCAGTCGCGCTTCTCGGCCGATACAAGGTCGATGATCCGCCCCTTAACGTCGTAGCGGTACCGGCCGGGGATGCCGCGATACTCATCGAGGCCGTGCTGAAAGAAGTAGACCCGCATGCCTCCCTCCGCGCGCTCTGAGCGCGCCCGACTGCAGTGTCGCGTCCGCCGAGGCTCGGTGTGTCCACCGATGAAGGCTCAGCGGTTTCACGTGTAGGATATGATGCGTCCATGCCGGACTACATCTATTGCGGCACCGACGCCCAAGTCAGCATGGATAACACCAGAGCGCTGCTCAAGGCCGCCGAAGCCATTTGGTGCCCGCCACCACTCCTGCGCCCTTGGCACGTCCGAACCGAGCCGGCTGGCGGAGAGCGCGTATGGTTGTGTTGGAGCCCAACGCCGGAGGGGCCCTTGAGCTTGCTAGCCGGTGGTCGGCTTCTTCCGAACCCTCGCGCCCTCACCAGCTCACCGGTGATCTGGACGGACCCAGGTGCACGCGCCACAGCCATCGAGCTGGGCTACACCGGTCCAACGAACATGACCTTCCTCAAACTGGTCAAGGTCCGGTTCTTGGATAGGGAGCGCGACCTGGACCTCGTTCTGCCGTCCGGCCTGTCGGAACTTGCTCCGCGTCAGGCCAGCCTGTTGTCGAGCTTGCTCCCAATTCCTTCGTAGGCGCTCCCGCAGGAAAGAACCATTTCCGCACGCGCTCAACAGTTAGCTTCAAGGCGAACGCGTTGAACCCCCAGTGCGCAGCGCAGTCGGAAGCATGGCGTCGACTTCCTTGTCTGAGAACGTCAGCTCCTCATCGTTTCGGAGCGCCTTCTTGGCGGCCGCGTAGGCTTTCGCATCCGTCTCCGGGGCAGACGCGTAGATAAGTGCGGCATCCTTCGTGAGTGCATCGCGCCTCGCCCTGCCCTCGTCGGCCGTGCTCGCTCCGGCTTTCAGATCGCAGATCAGGTGGAGGCACCGCTCCCGAAGCAACCACAGGGCGTGCGCGGCCAGCCGGTGTTGCTCAACCAACCGGTCGCGCGAGCGAGACAGTCCATACACAGTTAGTACGAGCGCCAGCCCCGACGCGACGACCGCAGCCACCTCCGCGCGTCGGGTATTCGCGGCAAGCACGGAGATCGTGTTACCCGCCGTGATGGCGATGAAAAACGCGTTGATTCGTTTCTCCCACAGAAGGCGCCCGTTTAACCGCTCGATCATCTTCTGATGCGTCTTGTGGCTGTAGGCCAACCGGCCGAACTCGTCCCGAACGACGTCCAGCAGCGGGTGCGGTGACGCGGTCGATGGCGGCTCGGTCACGTTTGGTTGCTCCGGGGCCCAGGCGGTCCTCATGCGACAGATGCGAGCGCAGGGAACGGGTCGTGGAAGAAGTCGCGCCAGCCCTCGCATGCAGCGACTGGGTCGGCCTCGAACGCGAGCATGTACGCTCGACGACTCTGTCTGCGGATGAAGTCCTCAACCTGGAGGCGCTCAAGTCCGTTGAGGCCCGACTCGACCTGCTCGGAGAAGCTCCCGGGAATGATGAGTGGGACCCGAACGAATTCGGGCGCATGCGCGAGGAACGCCGCAAAGACGTGAGGCAGCTCCCACGTCCGGCCCCTTCCGCACCAGTCCGCGAGGATGCCTGGAACCAGCCCCGCTGCCAGTACCTCGATGAAGAAGCTCTTGAGTCCGATCCCCGAAGCCCTGAACCAAGCCTTTGAGAGCTTGATCACACGCACCAGATCACCCGCCACGTCTGCCCGTTGGTTCAACGAGGAGATGTACTGCGCGTCGTGGTCGTAGTCTGCTCGGATCCAGCGCCCGTCAGCGCCGGGAACCAGGTAGCAGGCCGGGCCCCAGGGTCTGGTGCTGTATCGGCTCGTGTCAGTGAACGCCGGAACCAACTCAACGCTGAACGCCTCGTCTGCGTATCCAAGCGTCACAGTCGGCGCATCCTTCTTCGGATGCATCAGTCGGAAGCGCCCGTGCTGAGCGAGTGCTCGACGAAGCGACTCCAGAACGGATTCCGTGCTGATCCCTCGCGTGCCAGGGGGCGCGAGCCCCTCGACGGCCCCGAGACAGACAAGCGCGTCGACGTCAACCTCGTGCCCTTCTGCGAAAGGCCTGATCTTGGTCTGACGCTGGAAGGAGCCGATGCGGCGGACCGACGCGCCGGGGAGAACGTTTTCGAGCCAGGTCTTTACGAAGTTGTAACTCGTGGCAGCCTGTTCCGCTCGAGCCGGGTTCAGCTCAAGACGGCTCAGGTACTCACGGAACGCTTGCGACGCGACGCTCGTCATGCGCGAGGGGGCAGCGGCCACTGAGACGCAGGAGGCGGCTTCCGTCCATCGACGAGCGCAACGATCGCCGCGATCACCACAACGACGGCACCTACGACGAGTGCACCTGCAGTCCAGGCCCACGCGGACTTGTAGGTCTTGAAGTCCATGGGGGACACATACACGTGTCGTCTGACATGTCGCGGGGATCCCCGAACACTGAGGCCGCGTTCCCCGTCGGCTTCCCCCAGAGTTCCCCAGCATCACCACGACATCAAACGTCGGGGGAACTTGCACTTTCCTCTTCTCCGAAGCAGCTCCGTCCACGCCCCGCCCGACGCAAGATCATCAAGGCGCGGGAGGACGCCGCTCTCGCTCTCCGGTACGGCCCCCTCACGTGGACCGAGCGCGCCACCGTGGCCGTCGTACACGCGGTTAGCTCCCGCGGTCTCCGTTCGTTCGCGCCCGACGAGGTCTTCCTCATGTACTTCCTCCGGCGCGCTGCCCGACCGCGCCGGCGAGGTCCACTTACGATGCGTCCGCCCGAGTAGCCAGTACCACCTGCTGCAGAGCGCGTGAGCTGTTCCGCCCCTGCGTCCCCCGCGTCGGAGCGCGCAACAGAGAAGCCCAGCCCTGCGATGGCGCTCGTCAGGTAACCCGGTCATTCGTGCCGAATCGGGGGCAACGACGCTACGCGCGGCCGGCGAGAGGCGAGAGGCGTCTGAGGACGAAAGCGCTCGCGCGACGCTGAGCGTCGCCGACCAGTTCGGGCTCCTCCTGCCGAAGTCAGGCCGACGTCGAAGGTTCTCGTGACTGAGGCGCTTCGCGCGTACACTGAGAGCTTGTACGAAATTCACCCGCAGACGACGACCGAGGAGGACCCCTCCTCGTTTTCCCGGTTCCGCTCAGGAGGCACTCAATGGCCGCAGGCGATGTCCTTAAGAATCTCGAGGAGAAGCTGAACGCCGTCATCAAGGACTTCACCACCCTCACGGTCCGCACCTTCGTCGGGCCGGTCACGGGGGAGTGGGGGCACGACGACAAATTCACCGTTCAGGGGCGCGCGACGACGAAGCTCATGGCGATGACCGAGGTGAGCCTCGACGGCGACACGGACGTCCTCCTCCCCCCGAAGGCGGATGGCTCCATCGACCGGGAGCTGCTCGATCTCCATCACGGCACAGTCGCCGAGGCCCACGCCGCCCGGACGGCGCTTGTGAAGGCGATCGTCGACGTGGTGACGGGTGGGAAGAAGTAGCCGTGGGCCTGCGGTCAGCGTGGCATGCCTTGGAGGACGCGGCCGGTGAGGCCTTCCGGGACCTGAGGACCGCGACGGTGCTGACCCGCGCGCCGGCGGGGGCCACCGCGTTCGTCCTGACCACCACGGCGCTCGACGGCGACTGCGACACCCTCGTCGCGGACGGCGCGTCGCCCCTCCTCCTTCCGCTACACGGAGAGGCGCTCGCGGCCGGCACGCGCTGGCGCGCCGCCCGCCTCCTCGCGGTCGCCCGGCTGCTGCGGGCCGCGGGTTGAGCGCGCTCGAGCGGGTGATCGACGGCCTCTACCGCCTCGACGTGGAGGCGCTCGTGGCCGCGTCGGCCCGCCGCGCCCCGCCCGTCGATTGGGGGGAGGCGCCCTGGCCCGAGCTCTCCCGCGACGCCGCGAAGGGCGACCTCGACGCCGCCCTCGACGAGCGGCTCGGCGCGATCGATGCCGCGCTCGAGGACCTCCCCGAGCCCCCGGAGGCGAAGTCCCTCGCCCCGCCGCTCGACCTCCCGGACTTCCCTGGCGCGCGTGCGTTCCGCCACGTCCTCTCGGTCGAGCCCGGCATGTACCCGGCGCACCGGAAGGACGAGGCGCTCCGGACGGACGTGAAGACTATGTGGCGCGCGGTGGTGCGCTTCCTCGAGGACGTGCGCGAGTCCGTCGCCGGGTTCGGCGAGGAGATCGGGGCGGGCGCCGAGAAGATCACGGTGCGCGGCGATCTTGACGGAGACCTCTTCGTCACCGTGCCGGCGGACGCCAGCGTCGATCCGGCCCAGGCGCTCCGGTCCTCGCGCGCGCTCGGCGAGTGGCGGAACACGCGGCTCGCCCGCATCGTCGCCGGCCTCGAGCTCTTCACGGCGGTCGTTCGCATCCTCGTGCTGATTGTGCTCTCCGCCCTGACGCCGGCCGGCTGGGTGCGCGGGCTCTGGGCCACGTTCCGGGAGCTCTACGAGTTCATCCGCGATCAGGCGGCGGGGTAGGACCGGCCGGCGCCGCGCCGTCGCCGGCAGGCCCGCCCCGCTCGCGTCCTCGCGGAGTGGAGGTCACGCTGGACCCTCGTTGAGAGCGCGCAGGATCGGCGACGGCCATCATGCTCGCCAGACGTCCGTCACCGGTCGGTTACGGGGCGCCGGGCGGCTTGGTCGGCTGGACGTCGAGGCGAGCAGCAACCGCGGCGGCCGGCGCCAGTCGCGCCTGCCGCTCGCCTCAGGTCCCTGCGATGTCGCCCGCCGCGGGTAGGAGCTCGGCAATCACATGTCACGCTCTTGCCTGACGAGTTGGCACGCACGTTCGTCGAGCTGTACCAGCAGCGCAGAGCCTTCGGCCTCTTCCTGTCGTCGGCCATTCGTGGAGGAGCGATCGCCACCATGGACCGAATGCTCGCCACGGCCGAGCTCCTGCGCGGCCCGTATCGATTTCGCGGCTACGTTCACCTGAAGATCATCCCGGGATCGAGTCTCGATCAGGTGGAGCGCGCGATGGCGCTCGCGACGCGACTTTCCGTGAATATGGAGGCACCTCCGGCGGATTACCCCCAGCAAGCAATGCGACAGCCAGATACTCGCGCCCATGCGCCAGATCGCTCGTGCCGAGGCGGACGGCCTATTCGCGCGATCTGGTCAGACCACGCAGCTGGTGGTGGGCGCAGCGGGAGAGAGCGATCGGCAGATCGCGGGCGCGGCGGAATGGATGTACCGCGAGCTCAAGCTGGCGCGCGTCTATTACTCCTCGCTGCAGCCG
>Ga0137374_10004886_pt1 | contig 15946 bp, 14 predicted proteins | sample SagtaG_20_FD_104811 | JGI IMG/M metagenome (GOLD analysis project Ga0137374, IMG submission 104811) | Vadose zone soil microbial communities from Sagehorn Ranch, Mendocino, California, USA - Sage1_R_100_16 metaG | ecosystem: Environmental > Terrestrial > Soil > Vadose zone | place: USA...
CACGCCGGCCTGATCCTCTCCGGGCACTCCTGGCGTGCTGCTACGATCGACGAGCGACGCGAACTCATCACGCCGCTCGTCACGTGCGTCACCCTGCGCCCAAGCCAGGCATGCGCCTCCGGCCAGCTCGACCCGGCCGCCGTCCTGATCACCTGGAGCGTCTGACGCAGCCCGACCTGAGCCGCTCGCCGGGTGGCATCTCACGGCCGAACTACATGCAGCGCCGGCAGTGCGGTTGCTGCGCCCACGGCGGATGACGGGTGGTTACGAGTTTCCTTACTGGATCAAGGTCGGCCTGCGGGCGGCCGCCTGCGGCGGCCGTCCTCGCCGCCAAAACTTCGCTACCGACCTGCTTCCACATCATTTGCGGATATTGTAGCGCTTATGCTGATTGGCTTGTGCACGTAAAGCGGTACTGAGCACTCCACACTATCAGCATCATCGTACTGAATCTGTGCCACGATCCGGTGCACCCCGTACTCATATGCAGTAAAGGTGAATTCGGCTGGAATATCAACCGACGCAGGCAAATCCTTCCACACCTTTTCCCCCACGGCCAACTGCCCACTCTGAGCGAGTAGCACTCGACCGGATGGGCTGTGGACAGCAAAGCTGAAGTGCAGCTTCCCACGTGGCCTAACTGAACCCTCCTCGTCCACGAGGTGAACCAGTACCGCTCGCTTAGTGCTCGCTGGCAACGACGGGGTCACCAGGATACTTTGGTTGAGACCTATTGCAGTTACAGCGCCCTTAGCATCCTGGCCAAAGCCCTCAGCAAGGAGCATCCAATCAAGCTTCACGATTCAGCCCCTTCACTAGTAACTGTTGACTCGTGACGGTTCTCTCGCTCCACCACGGCCCCGGCTCGATGACTTCGGATCGGAGCCTGAAGTTATAGGCAGTCATCGGACCGAAAAACTGGGATAGCGGGACCTCAAACTCAAAGCTTCCAGCGACCGGCATGACAAGCTTGAATTCTGTGGAAGGAGGCTCAACGGCCCAATTACCTGAGGGCGTGCCGATGACAAAGCCCGCCGGACCCTTCCACTGGTCAGGCGGTAGGTATATCGGCCGAAGCTCACCGACCAGCTGATAACCGAGAATATCCACTATCTCAGCTAGCCGGGCCACTCCTGCCTTTTCGTACCCGCGGGACTCGTCTTTCTGCACCATCTGTTCGCTGACTCCCAGGGACTCTGCCAGCTGCTTTTGCGTCCATCGTCGAGCAATCCGAGCTTTAGTAACCGAAGCTGCTAAGTCATCCACGGACTCTATAGCAAACAGATTGACATACCCATCTCGAATTCCAATGTACTCGTCGATCTCTTGCTGAACCTCATCTATGAGGTCGCTGTAGATGGTGGCATCGCTTGGCTTAGCGGTAGAAGCCGCACTTTGCAATGCTTCTTGCTTCTCCTTGGCGATCGACAACTGGTGGTCATTTCGGATCATCCTTCGCCTCCCTCGATAGCTGGATGAGCCCCTTTGCCACCCCATTTTCGTCGGTGCCAAAGAATTCCTTAATCGTCTGGCGTTGCAAGGGCTTTCCCGGTACCCGTTGAGGAGAGTCGGACTTCCATAGATCCACTCTCCTAATCTTCTTTAAATCCTTCCGGCGGGCGGGCGACAAGAGTCCCCACCCAGCAGGGTCGCCGCCGGGTGGGGGAACATAAATAACGTCCACGTCACCGGGACGCTCCTTGTCGGTGACGAACGATCCGCCTATCCAAATGATCCTTACGCCGTTCGCCTCCAATTGCTCCACTACGCGCTTCAAACCGGTGAAGATCTCTCGACGCCGATAGGTCCCGCAGAACCGCTGCTCCATCTCGTCGAGGGAGGCGTCATGGTCTCCCGCCGGAAGGTAGCCCGTCTGGTCATCGAACTCTGGTATCGGCATATCTTAGGCCCGGCTTGAGGTTCACACAACCTCCAGGTTGTGAAGGCACTATGTCTACCGCAGCGCTCGGCTAGCCGTCAACTCGCCCACTCCAGACGGTCAACTCACCTGCGAGGTCAGGAACTGCTACAGCCCGCCAGGCATCCAGACCGCTGAGACCCGACGCTCCCTGACATGGAAAAGGTGATGCCGGCTGCCGCGCCGCAGTTGCAGCTTGCCAACGAGGCAAGAGGTCACGCGCCGGATTACACGTCGCTGAAGAACTCCGAGTGCACAGTGATCTCCTCGACCTGGCGCACGGTGGTCTCCACTCCAAGCTCGTACTCCTTGAGCAGTTCACAGAGACCATCGCCGTCGATCAGGTCAATCGGCGGGGCGCCGTCCCTGGTGGCCTCCCGCTTGGCGTCGCCGGTGAAGCTGCCCGTGGTGATGAGCAGGCCCTTGTCACCGCGGCCGGCCATGGCGCCCCGGAAGTCCCGCACGACCCCCGGCCCAACGCCGCCTCGGTACCGCTTGCACTGGAAGTAGACCGGGAAGCTGACAAGTGACAGACGGTAGACACCCAACCCATCGATGCCGCCGTCGCCACTGCGGCCCATCACGGTCGCGCTGATGAACCCGGCCTCCCGCAGCAAGCGCTGAGCTAACCGCTCAAACCCGGCCGGCGGCATGGCCAGCAGCGCCTCCAGCAGTTCCTCCCTCCAGTCCCGCGCCGGCTCCTGGCCGGTCTGGCCTCCGGTGGCTGGTTCGCGGTCTCGCTCGGCTTTGCGGCGCGCTCGCTGCCTGACCCGAAGCTGCGTGGTGTACTCGCTGTGCAGCTTGAGCACAGTTGCCTCGTCCAGGCTCGGGTCACGGCCCTTGTCCGTCAGCGCCCATACGCCGCGAGCGCTGTTGTCCAGCAGGCCCATCCCTTTCAAGTACGTGCGGCTCCACGCCAGCCGGTACTGGATCTCGCCGCCAGGCCCGTCCCCGTGCAGCACCGATTGTTGTTCTTCGCTGAAGCCCTCCAGCTCGACGACCTTCTCGACGATCTCTTCGATACTGCCCGACTCGCCGATGGTGCTGATGGCCCGAAGAGTGGGCCACAGCAGCTCCCCGTACGAGGGGACGATAGGTGGTTGAGCCATTCACGGAGTATACGAAGCGCGCAGGCTGCGCGCCGCCTTCGCGGCTTGCGACGAGACAGGGATCGCCGAGGATGGTCCTCACCTCGCACGCAAGGCGGTACGCTCGCTTGAGGCGATCGAGGGTGGGGAACTCCTCACCGTCCGGTGGTCGTGCCATGAACGTGCCAGTTGCGACGGGCTTGGACGGTCGCCAAGAGGCATGAGCGGGCAGTTGAGACCATGTCAACCTCGGCGACCGTCCGTCAGACCTGGTCCTCGTCGTCCTCGAGACTGCCTCCGGAGCACATGCTCACCCGCTGGTGGTTCCCGAGGTGGGGTGGGTATCCGATACGCGCGTGATCGACCTGCACAGTCGAGCCGGTGGCCTAGTCACCAGACATCAACGCCGCCCGCCTCGGGGCACTGCGCGCGGCGGCCTGACGGCCGCCGTGCTCGGCCCCGGCCGGGCGGCAACCCCAGCTTTCACCCGAGGACCCGTCGCCGCCGCGCGGCCATCACTGGCCCCGGCGCCACACGCGGCGGCCACGAGTCCCGGTGCCCGGCTGGAGCCCGCCCGACCGCTCGACCCAGCCGGGATCAACGCCGGCTCAGAGCTTCCACTTGATGTCGATCCTCGACGGATCGAAATTCCAAGGTCCGCCGAGTGCCTCTGCACGCTTGATCAGCGGGCTAATCTCAGCGGGCCAGACCCGACGACCGGGGGCGCTCGGGTACAGGACGACCTTTGCGACGACCAACGAGAGGATCGTGCGCCGCCAGCCGAGATCCGCCGCATCCCAGGCTTGACGCAGGGTCATTCCGACCGGGATCTCGGCCAGTGCCCTACCCTGCTCCAGTCGCGCCATCCGGCGCTTCGTCAGCTCCATGGCTTCCTTGATCTCGGCCTGGATCGCCAGGAACTGACCCTCTTCGAGCCGAAGGGGATCGCCCTTGCGGCGGTAGCGGTCCCGACTGGCCTGCTCCAGCCGCCGCCCGTCCTCACCCAGCGACGCGGCCAGCTCGTGCAGCTCCTCCGGCGCGTCGGGGGCGACCAGCTCGGCCAAGTCCTCGCCCTCGTACCGCGCGAGCACGGCCTCACTGACGGCCAGCTCAACTGGATCGGCGAGCCGCACGAGCGCCCCACAGCCCACCGCGGCCCCGTAGTTGTTGTTCCTCTCGCACCTGTAGCGCCGCCTGTAGGTGGTCTCCACGCCGGCTCTCGTCCGAGCACCGCGCAGCATTGCTCCGCAGAGCTGGCCTTCGGCAACAGAGACACCGCACTCGGCAAAGCCAGTGAGCAGATACGAGCGAACCCCCTTAGAGGCGGCGCCCAGGTGCCGCGCCTCGTCGCTGAGAAGGAACTGAATGCGCTTCCAGTCCTCCGGCGAGATGATCGCCGGCCAGGTGGCCGGGTACTCCGTGCCGTAATGGCTCCGCACGCCCCTGAGCGCGGGCGCTTCCAGAAGTTGACGAATGGTCGCTCGATGCCAGCTCTTGCCCTTCGCGGAAGGGATACCGCGCTCGGTCAAGTCGGATGCGATCCGAGACAACCCCTCGCCGTCGAGGACTCGCACGCGAATCTCATCGACCACCGCCACCTCAGCGGGTATGGGCTGAAGTGTGAAATGCCCCGGCTCGATCACGCCATCCTCGTTGACCACCGGGACGCGCATGTAGCCGTATGGCCGAGCGCCGCCCGGCCAGTAGCCCGCGCGAGCGTTGGCACGCTTGCCGCGCTTCACCCGATCGGACGTATTGCCGGACTCCCGAGACGCGCCCACGACGGCCTCTAACAGGTTGTGCTCGCCCTGTACGGTGGTCAGGTCATAGCGAGCGCCGCCGGTCGTCTCGACCCAGCGCAGCGGGGTTGCCCGAACAAGGTTGAGAAGCTCGACCGCATCAGCGAGGTTCCGGAACAGCCGGGAAACCTCGGTAATCAGGATCAGCTCGACCCGACCGGTGCGGATGGCGGCGAGCAGGTCGAGATAGCCGGGACGCGGCTTGGTCGCGTACTTCGAGGCTGACAAATCGTTGTCAGTGAAGTACAGGGTCTCGTCCCACGGCCAGCCCTGCCGCTGGAAGTACTCCTCTTCCTCGAATCGCTGATTGGCGGTTGACTCGCTCACCTTGCCGTAGTCGCTGGAGAGCCGCGTGTACGGTGCCCTCCCTATCAACAGCACCACCATCGCCGCGTTCCCTCCCGGAGTCAGGTGATGCGGCGCAGCGCGTTCACCAGCGGCACGAACACCCACAGCGCCAGGCCGAGGCCGATGAGGTTCAGACGCCCCGCCCAGGTGGCGCGGATGCCGAAGGCCGCCACCAGGAAACACAGAAAGGCAGCCAGATAGATGAAAAATTGGAGGGTGTCAGACACGACGGCCACCCCTTTCTCGATTGTCGGTGAGGTACAGGTCTCCTGCGGCCAGCCTGCCGCTTGAAGTGGTCTTCTTCCTCGAACCGCTGGCTAGCGGTTGACCCGCCAGCGCCTTCCTCCCGAGAGCGCGCAGCTAGCAGGTTCAAGCATACTCTCTAGATAGATGACGAACTGGAGCGTGTCAGACATCGTAGACGGTTCCTCCAGATGGGGGGTCGATGGCACGACCCGGCCGACACCCGACGGATACTTGCTTACCGCCACAAACCCCCGAAGAAACGCAGACTACCAGCAGTCACAGGCTGTCAGACGGGCGGTAGACGCCGAAGACCTCGCGCAGGGCGTCGCAGACCTCGCCGACGGTGGCCATCCGCCGCAGCGCCTCGCGCATCGGCACCAGCAGGTTGTCCTGGCCGTCACCGCTGCCCGCGGCGTCGCGCAGCTCCTCGAGGGCGGCCCGCACCGCCCGGTCGTCGCGCTGGGCGCGTACCTCGGCGAGCGACTTGGCCTGCGCCTCCGCGAGGGCCGGGTCGAGCTCGAGCAGGCTCACCGGCTCCTCCTCGCCACCGGTGTAGCGGTTGACGCCCACCACCACCCTGGTGCCCGACTCGACCGCTTTGAGCTGATCATAGGCTGAGCGCTCGATCTCCTGCTTCTGGAAGCCGCGCTCGATCGCCGCCACCGCTCCGCCCAGCCTGTCGATCTCGGCGATGAGCTCGCGCGCCCGCGCCTCGACCTCGTCGGTGAGGCGCTCGATGAAATATGACCCGGCCAGCGGGTCGACGGTGTCGACCACGCCCGTCTCGTTGGCGAGGACCTGCTGGCTGCGCAGCGCGAGCCGCGCCGCCGACTCGCTCGGCAGGGCGAGCGCCTCGTCGTAGGCGTTGGTGTGCAGCGACTGGGTGCCGCCAAGGACCGCCGCGAGGGCCTGGTAGGCCACGCGCACCACGTTGTTCAGCGGCTGCTGGGCGGTGAGCTGCACGCCCGCGGTCTGGGTGTGGAAGCGCAGCATGCGCGAGCGCGGGTCGCGCGCGCCGAAGCGGTTGGCCATGAGGTCGGCCCACATCCGCCGCGCCGCGCGGAACTTGGCGACCTCCTCGAACAGCGAGGTGCGGGCGACGAAGAAGAACGACAGCCGCGGCGCGAAGGCGTCCACGCCCAGCCCCGCCTCCAGCGCCGCCTGCACGTAGGCGATGGCGTTGGAGAGGGTGAAGGCCACCTCTTGCACCGCGGTCGCGCCGGCCTCGGCCATGTGGTAGCCGGAGATCGAGATGGTGTTGAAGCGCGGCAGCCGCTGGGCGCAGTAGGCGAACAGGTCGGTGGCGATGCGCAGGCTCGCCCTTGGCGGGTAGATGTAGGTGCCGCGGGCGATGTACTCCTTGAGGACGTCGTTCTGGACCGTACCGGTGAGCGCCGCCGGGTCGGCACCCTGCTCCTCGCCGACGAGCTGGTACAGCAGCAGCAGGATGGCCGCGGGCGCGTTGATGGTCATCGAGGTGGAGACCTCATCCAGCGGGATCCCGTCGAAGAGTCGGCGCATGTCGGCCAGCGAGTCGATCGCGACGCCGACCTTGCCCACCTCGCCGGCGGCCATGGGATGGTCGGAGTCGTAGCCCATCTGGGTGGGCAGGTCGAACGCCACCGACAGGCCGGTCTGCCCGTTGTCGAGCAGGTAGCGGAAGCGGGCGTTGGTCTCGGTCGCCGAGCCGAAGCCGGCGTACTGGCGCATGGTCCAGGCGCGGCCCCGGTACATGGTCGGGTGGATGCCCCGGGTGAAGGGGTCGCGCCCCGGCGCGCCGAGCGCCCGCTCGGCATCGAAGCCGGCCAGGTCCTCAGGGCCGTACACGGTCTCGATGGGGATGCCGGACTCGGTGCAGCGCTGCTCGTCTCCGCCCATCTTCGCCTCCCTGTCGCCGGAAGCCCAGGGTAGCTCAGCGCATCCGACGGGCTACTCGGTCTCTTCCTGCTGATTGAGCAGTTGCCGGGACCCCGCCTCCACCGGCTGCCCCGCCGCAACCCGCCGCAGCAGGTACCAGACGTCCGCCGAGCTCGGGCGCTCCGCGGGCTCCTTCGCCAGCAGCCGCTCGATCACCGGGGCGAGCGCGCCGAGCCGGCGTGGTGGGCGCGGTTGATCGTTGACGATCGCGTTCACCACGTCGAACTGCGCCTTGGCGGACTTGAACGGCGGTTCGCCCTCGACCGCGAAGTACAGCGTCGCCCCGAGCGCCCACAGGTCGGTGGGCGGCCCGACCTTGCGTCCCTTGATCTGCTCGGGCGCCATGAACGCCGGCGAGCCCACCACGACCCCCGTCGCGGTCAGCTCCGGGTCCCCGGTCAGCGAGGCGGTGCCGAAGTCGGTGAGCTTGGTGGTGCCGTCCTCGCGCACCAGCACGTTGCTGGGCTTGACGTCGCGGTGCACGATGCCGGCCCGGTGCGCCGCCTCGAGGGTCGCCAGCAGCCGCAGGCCGATGGCCGCGACCTTGCGGGGGTCGAGCGGCCCGCGCTTGGCCACGAGCTGGTCGAGGTTGGGCGCCTCCACCAGCTCCATGACGATGAAGTCCTGGCCGGCGTCCTGGACGACGTCGAACAGGGTGACAGCGCCCGGATGGCTGAGGCGGGCGGCCGCGCGCGCCTCGCGGATCACCCGCGCGCGCAGCGCGTTGCGCTGCTCCTCGCGGACCGCCGGCGGAAGCTCGACCTCCTTGATGGCGACCGGCCGGCCGAGCAGCGTGTCTTCAGCCCGCCATACCACGCCGACGCCACCCTCACCGAGCTGCGGTCCGAGCTCGTAGCGGCCGGCGATCCTTCGACCCTCGACGTCCTGCACCATGCCGCCGAACCCTATCGTCTCCGTGCCGAGTTGACCATGCCACAAGCGCTCGAGGGGCGCACGGGGCTCGGGCGCATGCCCGCTCGGCCCGGGCTGCCGCCCGCCGTCAGCTCAGGGCGGTGAAGGCGCGCTCGAAGTGCGCGCCGACGGCCCGCGCCTCGGCCCAGCGCGGCTCGGGCGCCTGCAGCAGGACCGCGTAGCCCCAGCGCCCGTCGGCGCTCTTGAAGGTCACGTCGCGAGCGTGCACCAGCTGCCCGTCCTGCAGGTAGCTGAACTCCCAGACGGCCGCTTCGAAGCCGTTGTAGCGACCGCGCTCCAGCGCGACGCGGTGGTAGTCGCGCCCCGCGTGCGTCCTGGCGAAGCCGCGCTCGAGCTGCGTCCAGGCCTGCATCGGGTCGCGTGGGCTGTCGCTGGACTGGACCCTGATCAGCAGCCCGTCGGGGCCGCGCACGTCGGTGTTGTTGTTGGCGCTGGAGGTCGAGACCTTCCAGCCGCGCGGGTACGCCAGGCTGTAGGCGCCGGCCTGGCGGCGGAAGGTGTCCCAGCCGCTCGGGACCGTCCCTTGCCCGGGCGCGGCGCCGGACGGTGCGCTCGTGCCCGGAGCGGCGCCGCTCGAGGTCGGCCGCGGCGTGTCAGCGCTCCCGCGGCGGTCGCCGTTGCCGGAGAAGGCACCGCTGAGGCCCAGCGCCGACAGCACCAGCGCGACCACCACCAGCACCGCGATGGCGAGCCTGAGCCGGTCGCCCGGCTTGCGGACAATGCCGCGAAGCCGCGACCAGCCGGCCGGCGGGCGCGCCGCGGCCGCCGGGGAGAGAGCCGCCGGCGCATCCTGCCGCTTGGTGTGTCCCGCCGCCGCCGGGTCCGCGCTCGCCGCGGTCATGCCGAGGGCGGCGTCGCCGGGCAGCGTGACCGTTGCCACCGTGAGCGGCCGGGCCGGCTGGTCCGGCCGGGAGCGCCCGGGGCTCGGACGCCCGGGGCGTGAGGGACCGGGCCGAGGCGACCGCGGGCCGCCCGCTCCGGGTGGGCGGACCGCCGTGGTCTCGCTCTCGGCGGCCACCACCCGCTCGAGCTGCTGGCGAAGCTCCTGGGCGGACGGGCGGGCGTCAGGGGACTTGGCGAGCAGCGAGACGACGATCGGGCCGAGCGCGCCGGCGCGCCGCGGCGCGCGGGGCGCCTCGTTGACCACGGCGGCCAGGGTGGCGATCGAGCTGTTGCGCTGGAAGGGCGGGTGGCCCTCCACCGCGAAGTACAGCGTCGCCCCCAGCGCCCACAGGTCGGCGGGAGGACCGGCCGCCTCGCCGCTGGCGTGCTCGGGAGCCATGTAGGCGGGCGAGCCGACGATCAGGCCGGTCGAGGTGAGCTTGGGGTCGCCCTGCACCCGCGCGATGCCGAAGTCGGTCAGCCGCGCGGTGCCGTCGGGGGCGAGCATCACGTTGGCGGGCTTGACGTCACGGTGGACGATGCCGGCCTGGTGGGCGGCGGCCAGGGCGGCGGTCACCTGTAGGCCGACGCTGGCGGCCCGGCGCGGGTCGAGCGGGCCTTCGGTGTCGACGACGTCCGCCAGGGTGGGGGCGTGGATCAGCTCCATCACGATGAAGGCGTGGCCCTGCTCGTTGATGACGTCGTAGAGCGTCACCGCGCCGGGGTGGTTCAGGCGGGCGGCCGCGCGCGCCTCGCGCAGCACCCGCGCCCGCATCGAGTCTCGCTCGCTGTCCGGGACCGTCGGCGGCACGCGCACCTCTTTGATGGCGACCTCGCGGCCGAGGAGGTTGTCCCTGGCACGCCAGACGAGGCCCATGCCGCCCTGCCCGATGGGGTTCTCGAGGGCATAGCGATCGGCGATCAGCCGTCCGGCGGCACGGTCAGGCATGGCGAACACGCTACCGGATGCCGCCGGTAGGCCACCAGGCGGCCTCACTGCGGCGGCACGAACGAGCCGAGGGCCGTCTGCAGGATGGCCTGCGCGACACCCCAATCGGCGTCGCGGGCGAAGACGCTGATCGCCACCCAGCGCCCGGTGCCGCCCTGGCCCGGGGGCGTGTCGCCGCCGAGCTCCAGCGCGCGGAAGGGCTGCTGCTCGTCGCCGAGGTACGTGAACTCCAGCACAGCGCCCGGGCGACCCTGGAAGATGGTCGGCTCGACCCGGACCTGCTGGTAGCTGCCCTGGTGGTAGCCGGCGTGCTGTTGCGAGGACTGCCGCTCGGCCGCCACCGGGTCGCCCGCCGGCCCGTCGCGCCACTCGACCCGCAGGAAGGTCGGCAGCGAGCGGTCGTGGAACTCGGTCATGTGGTCGCCCTGGCGGACCACTTCCCAGGTCGCCGGATAGGCGATGCGGTACGCCACGTGCTCGTCGGCGAAGACGGTCCAGCCGGCCGGCAGCGGCGGGGCCGTGCTCGGCGGCACGGTGGTGGAGGTGCTCGTCGAGGTGGTGGCGGAGGTGGTCGGGGCGGGCGCGGCGGCACCGCCCTGGGCCTGGCGCCGCGTCCCGGAGCCGGTCGGGTTGCCGATGACCGCAACGATCAGCGCGAACGACAGCAGCGCGAGCAGCACCGAGGTGACGCCGATCAGCAGTCCCCGCCGCCGCGGGTCCAGCAGCCAGCCGACCGCCTCCCGCCACCCGGGCAGCCGGCGGCCGCGGCCGCCGGCGCGGGCCGCTCGGCCGGCCGCCGCGTCGGCGCGCGCGGCGCCGCCGCCCAGCCCCAGCGCCGTGGTGACGGGGCTGAGCACCGCGGTGGCCTCGTGGCCGGCCGCCGTGCGCGCCAGCGGCGGCGGGGTCGAGATGGTGGCGGGCATGCCGGCGCCGGCGCTTGTGCCGCCCTCGGTGACCCCGTGGAGCCGGCGCCGCAGGTCGGCGGCGGTTGGGCGCAGCTCTGGCGTCCTGGCCAGCAGCGCCTCGACCACCGGGGCGAGCGGGCCGGCGTGCTGGCAGGGCAGCGGCTCCTCGTCCAGGACCGCCTGGGGGGCGACCATCGCCAGGCCGTTGCCGAAGGGAGACTCGCCCTCCACCGCCATATACATGGTGGCGCCGAGCGCCCACAGGTCCGCGGGCGGGCCCGCCGACTCGCCGCGGGCCTGCTCTGGCGCGGGCAGGGGCATCGGCTGGCCTGGCGAGGCGACCGCCGCCAGCCCGACGCCGGCCAGCCGGGTGACCCCGTCCGTAGTCACCAGGACGCTCGCCGGCTGCAGGTCCAGGTGGGCGAAGCCGGCGCGATGGACGGCCTCGAGCACGTCCAGCACGTCCAGGCCGATGCCCGCGACGCGGCGCGGCGGCAGGCGGCCGTGCCGCTCGAGCAGCTCGTCGAGCGTGAGTGCCTCGACCAGCTCGGTGACCACGTAGAGGCGGTCGACGTCGAGCAGCACGTCGTGCAGCGTGACCGCGCCGGGATGGCCGATGCTCGCCGCGACGCGGGCACCCTGGACGATCCGGGACCAGCGCGCCGTGCGCTCGGTCTCGGGCTCGGCTGGCGGCTCGATCTCCTCGACCGCGACGGCGCCGCCGGTGACCAGGTCGGTGGCGTGCCAGACGACGCCGGCCCGGCCCCGGCGCACCGGCGACTGCAGGAGGTAGCGGTTGGCGACGAGCCGTTCGGGGGGAGCCTGCTCCATAGTTCAGCCCGGTCCGAGTCGTACTCCACTTCGGGTTGTGAATTCGGGGTTGTGGGTTCGGGGTGCGGGTTTTGGGGGGTATGCGGGGGACTCCGCCCCCCGCAGCCGTACTGTACGTCCTTTGAGTGGTGCGGCCAAACCCCTTCTGAGCAGGCAATCCAACCCAAACCGGCAATTGAGGGACGATGGTAGAGTCGAGGCCGGTGCGGGTGCGGCATGCTGTCGTGCTGTCCAGGAGGTGACCCGCCGAGGATGCGACGGCTCGGAACGCTCTACCGTGGCCGCGAGGGGATGTGGACGTGGGTCCTGCACCGGATCTCTGGCGTCGCCATCCTGTTCTACCTGTTCGCCCACGTCATGGACACCGCCCTTGTCAACGTCTCGCCCGAGGCCTACGACCGGGTCATCGGCACCTACCGGACGCCCTTGGTCGGGCTGCTCGAGATCGGCCTCGCCGTCCTGGTGATCTTCCACGCGCTCAACGGCGTGCGGGTCATCCTGTTCGACTTCTGGTCCAAGGGCGTGGCCAGGCAGCGCCAGATGCTCTACGTCCAAGCCGTGCTGTTCGTGGTGCTGTCGGTCCCGCCGGTCATCGCCATCGGCACCAAGGTCCTGCGGGGAGAGTGACATGCGCGTGGACACCACCAGCCCGCGGCGCTCCGGCACCGCCCGCCGTGGCCGCGGCCACGGCGACTTCGAGCTGTACGCCTGGGTGTTCATGCGCGTCTCCGGCGTGCTGCTGGTGCTGCTGGTGCTCTGCCATTTCGCCATCATGCACGTGGTCGGCGACGGCATCTCGCGGGTGGACTTCGCCTTCGTCTCCGGCCGCTGGGCCAACCCGTTCTGGCGCGTCTACGACTTCGCCATGCTGACGCTGGCCCTGCTCCACGGCGGCAACGGCTTGCGTGTGATCATCGACGACTACGCGCGCAGCGGCGCCCGCCGCCTGGTGTACCAGAGCCTGAACGCGACCGTCATCGGCCTCACCTGGGTGCTCGGCTCGCTGACGATCTTCGTGTTCACCCCGGAGCCGTAGGTGATGATGAGCTGGACTTCTGGCGGTCCCCGACCCATGTGGGGGGAGCTCGCTCCCCGGAGTGTCAAACTTCCTGTATAGTTGCTGGCTACACATGCAGGGAGGGTACCGCCATGGAGCAGGCACCGTGGGCCATCTACGAGCGCATCTCCTACGCCAGAAAGCCCGACGGCACCATCGACACCCTCGGCGTGGAGCGCCAAGACCCGCCCTGCCGCGACCTGGTCGCCCGCAAAGGCGGCGACGTGGTGAAGGTGTTCGTCGACAACGACCGCTCGGCGTTCAAAGGCACCCGCCGCGAGTTCGAGGAGATGCTTGCGTGGGCACGCTCCGGGCGGGTGCGGGGGATCGCGGGTGCGGGGGATCGCGGTGTGGGACTGCGACCGGCTGTCACGCAACCCCGACCGTGACAACCTCCGCATCATCGAGCTGGCGGAGAAGTTCGGCGTGGAGCTTGCCACGGTGTGTGGCGAGTACGACCTGTCCACCAGCTCGGGGCGGATGATGTTCCGGATCGCGGGGGCGCTGGCGCGGCGGGAGTCCGAGCACAAGGCGGAGCGGCTGATGCTGTGGAACGACCAGCGGGTCAAGGATGGCATGCCGCACGCTGGCGGCACCCGCCCGTTCGGCTTCCAGCGTGACGGCATCGACCACGACCCGGCCGAGGCCGAGCTGATCCGCGAGGCAGCCGAGCGGGTGCTGTCGGGGGAGAGCATGGGCGCCATCGTCCACGACTGGCACGACCGCAAGATCACCACCCCGACCGGCAGGCCGTTTCACACCACCACCCTGCGCCGCGTGCTGACCAACCCCAGGATTGCGGGGCTGCGGGTGCATCGCGGCGAGGTCATCGGCGAGGCGTCCTGGGAGCCGATCATCAGCCGGGCAGAGTTCGAGCGGCTGCGCGGGCTGTTCTCCGGCCGCCCGCGCCAGCGGATCGGCCGCCCCCACACCTACCCCTACAGCGGCGTGCTGCGCTGCGGCCACAAGAACTGTGGCGGCAGGATGACCGGCAGCTCGCGCGGCGCGGCGCAGAAGGCGTACGGCTGCGAGCGGTGCGACCGGACCTGGATCACCGCGCGACCGGTCGAGCGGTTCTTGGACGAGGCGGTCATCGCCACGCTTGCCGGGGAGGAGTTCGCGGCGTCGCTGGCCGAGCAGATGCGCGCCTGGGCGACCGAGGACCCGGCCACCGCGGCGCAGCTTGAGGCGGACAGGCGCGAGCTTGCCAGGTTGAAGGGCCAGCGCAATCCCAAGACGGGGCGGCCCTGGTTCACGATCGAGGAGTGGCTGATCGCCAAGGCGCCGATCGAGGAGCGCATCGCTGCGGCCGAGGCGCGGCTGGCGTCCAAGCCGGACTTGGCGGCGCTGGCCGATGTTGCCGACACCGAGGAGGAGATCCGCGCGCAGTGGGGGCGGTGGAGTGTGGAGAAGAAGCGGCGGGTGCTGCGCGCGATCCTGGAGCACGTGACCGTGCTGCCGGTCGGGCGCGGCGGGCGCCATCTGGCAGAGAACCGGCTCCGGCCACGGTGGCGCGTGTAGTTACCCGAGCAGACGATGCCCGAGGCCCCGGCATGCCGAGGCCTCGTGCTTGGTGTCGGTGCCGCGCGGCCGGGACAGGGCCGGCGTCGACCACCCTGCTCCCCGTCTGGGGATCGCAGGGGGAACATGGCCGGCTCCGTTCCGGAGTCGGGGCACCAGCACGCGCCTGACGGGGGCGCTGGCCTGCGAGGATCGGCTCCCGGCCCCTACGGGTCAGGGCCGTAGGCCGATCCGTACACCGGCCCGTAGGCGGGCGCATAGGCCGATCCGCCGACCCCTACGGATCACAACCTCCAGCGGCGCACCGGCCACGGCCCACCCGTCCTCGTCGACCGAAGCGATGCCGCCTCCATTCCATGAGTCGGGGACATCACCTGCCACCCTTGCAGGCGGCTGAGCTGCGCCAACAGCGCCACCAGGGTCGGCAACTCTAAGTGGCCGAGGGAGTTGCCGACGGACTTGCCGAGGGAGTTGCCGAGGGACTTGCCTCTCCCGGCAGCCCACCTTGGCTGTCACCGTCGTCGTGGCGCTCGGCGGGCTGGCGGTCGCCTGGCGCGGGGCGGAACAGCATGACCAGCTCGGCGATCACCTCGGCGTCGTGGACGTGCAGGGGGAGGCCCTGGGCGGTGCGGGTGTGCGCCACCCACGCCCGCGCCGCCGCCCGCCGCGCCTGGACGGCCGCGCGCTCCCGCTCCGCCGTGGCGTCGGCGGGCTGGTGGGGGTCGGGCGTGGTCGGCGTGGGCATCCCCGGTCCTTGCGGCAGCGGCGGCAGAACCGGTCCAGCAGGCCACAGCGGGCTGACCGGATTCTTCAACGAGCCGACAGACACCGGGCTGATAGCCGGCTGACAGCCCAGTGACGGCGCCCGCGCCCGAGTGGTTGGCGCTAGCACCGTGCTGTCAGGGCCGCCCTGGGCGGGCGGTGAGTGGCGCTGTCAGCCGTCCGTCGAGGCTGTCAGCGAGGCGGTTGTGCTAGCAGGGCTTGGCTTGCTAGGCACCTGTGAGTGGGGCGTTGAGGCTCGCGGAGAGGCTGTCAGCGAGGCGGCCGTGCTGGCCCTGCTCGACTTGCTGGGCAACCGCCTCACGGTGGCGCTGACCAGCAGGTGTGAGCTATCCGTACAGCCAATGGTCAGCGCTCCGGTGAGGTTGACGGTGACGTTGATTCCGCGGTAATCGCCGTGGCCGAGGGTCGGCGGGCGGGCTCGGGTCGCGGGCGGGCGGCGTGCCGTCGCCCACCCCGGGGGCGGCGTGTGGGCACGGCCTGCGGCGTCGGCGGTCGGGTCAAGGGCGGCCCAGAGGGCCGGTCCGAAGGACCGCGGAGCGCCCTAATCCGAAGTTACGTGGCTTGGGATGACTGAACCCCCTGATATCCAGGGGGTTCGTTGTCTTGAGGAGGCAATGGTGGTGTCTACGCCAGGGTGATCGGGATCGGGGCTTGGAGCAGCTCGAAGGCGCGGCGCTGGGTTGGCGTGGGGGTGGTGATCTTGTCGATGGTCTGCCCGGCGATGGTGATGGTGTCGCGGGTGAGGGTGGCGAGGTGGTCGAGCAGGTCG
>Ga0137374_10004888_pt1 | contig 15945 bp, 14 predicted proteins | sample SagtaG_20_FD_104811 | JGI IMG/M metagenome (GOLD analysis project Ga0137374, IMG submission 104811) | Vadose zone soil microbial communities from Sagehorn Ranch, Mendocino, California, USA - Sage1_R_100_16 metaG | ecosystem: Environmental > Terrestrial > Soil > Vadose zone | place: USA...
ACGAGCTAGCTCGGACTAGCCCATGTGCCCCCCTCCGGCGTGCTTCTCCATCACCCCGATCTCGCGCTGTTGCGCCTCGATGATGGCGTCGGCGAGGTCCTTGACCTCGCCGTGATCCGCCTTTTCCTGCGCGAGCTCCGCCATGCGGATCGCGCCCTCGTGATGCGGCATCATCGCCTCGGCGAACGCGCGGTCGACGTCGTCCGCCCCTCCGATCTCGTCGGCCCCGTGATCCATCATTCCCATCTCCGACTCGGATAGGCCGAGGGCCGAGGCACCTTGCGGGTCGATCTCCCGCGACCCGAACCACTGCTCGCGCAATTCGAGCATGCGATCGATCTCAGACTGCTGCGAGGCGATGATGTCGTCTGCGATCTCGATCAGCTCGGGCTCGGTCAGACCCGCTTTCTTCGCCGCCCGCGCCATCTCGATCGCGCTCCGGTGGTGGGGGACCATCGCATCGATGAAAGCGCGGTCGAAGGGCACAGTACTCGTCCCTGCCGTCTCCTCGGCCTCGCCGTCGTCTCCGCCGCCGCAGGCGGCGACGGCAAAGCTGAGCGCGATCAGCATCGCAGCGAAAAGCGTCTTGATCGGCGTGTTCATGGTTCTCTCCTTCAGTCGTTCTGGGACGCGGGCGCGGTCGGCCAGCGAGGACGGCTGAGGAGACTCAGTTACGGAAGCGCTGGAGCCAAGGCTGGCGACGCGCGGGCGCTAGCTTTGGGGAGGGGGCGAGCCGGGGTCAGAAGGAGCGGCGCTGTCGAGAGAGCGGGCACGACGCTCGCCGGACGCGGCGGGGTGGCAGCGACGATCAAGGGCACGAGCGCGCCGAGAAGGACGAAGCAGAGGCCGGCGATCGTCGCCGAGCCGTGGTCGTGTCCGGGCTCCAGGAGGGGGCGGAGATCGTGGCTCGCGAGCAAGAGCACGACCACGACGCAGGCGAACGAGCCGACGAGCGAGCCGCGGGTGCCGCGAAGGCCGGATGCCACGGCTCCCTTCACAGCGTGAGGATAACCAGCCGCCGCCGATGCATGCGTGTTTGCCCCACTGTGGCGGATAATGCCTCAAATGGCTTTTTGGTCGCGGCGCTCTCCGAGCACGCTCGCCGGAGTCCTCGCCTTCGGCGCGGTTGCGATCGCGCTTGGGGCTGGCCTGATCGGCTGGGCAATCGGCCAAGCCACTGACGAGGAGGCGGTGACGGTGACGAGAACCGTCGCCGGGCAGACACAGCCGACCGCGCAACCAGGAGGAGAAGCGCGCACCGGGAGGGCGGCCTACCTGGCCGCTGGCTGCGCGGCCTGTCACGGTGAGAATGCGGAGGGGACGGCCGTCGCGCCGTCGGTGGCCGGTCACACCTCCAAACAAGTGCACCAGCAGGTGCGGAGCCCGCTCGCCCAGATGCCCGCCTACTCCGAAGAGCAGCTCGCCGACGATGACCTCGAGGCGATCGCCGACTACATCGCCGGGCTCGAGCCCATGGAGGATCACATGGAACCGGTCAAGCTCTCCGGGGTCCTCGCGATCCACCACTGGATGGCGATCAGCGCGATCGCAGCGGGCGACAGGGGTGATGCGCTCCACCACGTCGGGCACATCATTCAGGCGGTCAAGGGGGAGCACCTCGAGGCGATGAAGGAGGCTCGGCAGAAGCTACGGGCGGGCGAGCTTCACGAGGCCGAGCACCTGATCGAGGAGATGCTCGCCGGCAAGGCGAAGCCCGAGCTCAGCCGTGAGAGGCTGAGCCTGCGGCTCGCCCTCACCGCGATCGACCAGCGTGATCGCGCGGAGGCGATCCACCAGATGCGACACTTCCTCGCGCAGGCGCAGGGAGCGGAGCGCGCGAAGGGCCGGGCCGCCCTCGCCCACCTGCGCAAAGGTGACCTGCACGGGGCCGAGCACGGGATCGCAGAACTCCTCGGTAACGAGCGCGAGTAGATCCCAAGCGTCAGCTTGTCTCCGGCAGTTTGAGCCGCTTGAGGGCGAGCGCGTTCACCGCCGCGAGGACGCTCGAGCCGGACATCGAGATCGCGGCGATCTCAGGACGCAGAGTCAGGCCCCAAGGGTTCGAAGACACCGGCCGCGATCGGCAGGGCGAGCGAGTTGTAGCCGATCGCCCAGCCGAGGTTTTGGCGCTTCCGTAGCGTGCCGCGCCCGATCGAGACTGCTGTCGCGACGTCGAGCGGCGACGTCCTCGGCGTGCTCTCGGGCGCGCTGGCGTACGTCGTCGTCGACCGCACGTCCGAGCGCCAGCAGGCCCGCGCCACCAGGCTCGCGACGTGGCGGCCCGCGCTCCCTCACACGTAGAGCTACATGGCCACAGGGCTGCTTGGTCGCGCCGACTCGCCCGTCACTGAGCGACGACCCCACCGATGGGCTTGACGGCGAGGACGTAAGTTCGTGGACGGCTGGTGGACGTTTTCCGAGGTGTCGGGCGATAAGGATCAGCACAGGATGCCAAGAATGCCTGCAAATGGGCATAAGTCGGCGCTTGACTCCAACCGGAGCCCCTTCAGTACGCATGAAAGTGCTCACCGTCCCCGATGAGCGGGAAAAAGGTGGCCTCTAAGCAGGACTTTTAGAGCCGACGCCCGGACTCGAACCGGGGACCCCTTCATTACGAGTGATGAACCGATGTCCGCTCCAGTCCGCTCCAGTCACACCAGGCCTCGTTCGAAGCCTTGTCGACGGGACTGGGATTGACTCTACGTGACTGGAGCGGACAACCTCGTGGACGGCTGGTGGACGGCTGAGATGTTGCCATAATCGCCAACGATACGTCTCACCTGTCCCGGGCGTGCGTGAGAGGTCACTGTGGCGGGGCGTGTCGGGGACCGCTGTCACCTTGCTCTCCAAGCGCGCGAGTCCTAGATTTGGTGCAAGCCGATGAAAATCACGATTGTTGCGTGCTTCCTGGCTGCGTTGCTGGTGGCGGGCACCGCGTGCGGGGGCGGAGGGAGCGACAACGCAGAGGGCCACAAGACAATCTCCGGCGGCAAGACCTTCCGCGGTGGCGGCCTTTCGTTCACGTATCCCACCGAATGGCGTGTGAGGGAGGCCGGAGAGCCCATGGCCGATGCGAACTACCAAGTGAGAGTAGTTCCGCCGGGACGGCCGCACGACCAGATCACCGTCACGATCGCGGAGCTCGGGATCGTGATCGAGGGGAAGGACGTCGCGATCACCAAGAAGAACGTCGACGAAAACAAGGACCTTCTTGTCGCTGGCGTTGAGGCCGCGGTCGGGTTTGGGGGAGGCGAGCGCAGCGAACCACCGACCCGAGTGTCCCTCCGCGGGCTGCCTGGGTACCGATATGAGGTCTCGCACGTCACCGACCCGGGAGGCGGCAAGGTTGACTCACACGTCACAGACGTGTTCAAAGGGACAAGCCGCTACACCGTGGCTTGCGCGTACACGCCCGACGGCGCGCCAGAGATCAAGACGGCGTGTAACCAGGTTCTGGGCTCGTTCCACCTGTCCTGATCTTCTGCCCCTAGCTCAGGCGTAAGCTGGCCTACCGCGTCGTGCGACCCCGCTCTCGCAGCGTCCACGGATCACTTTTGGATCGCTCGGCTAAGAAGCCGACGCCCGGACTCGAACCGGGGACCCGTTCATTACGAGGGAAGGACAAGTAGGGGACGCGCGTCCAACCCGCGGGCACACACGGGCACGTTCTCGCTGGAAACCAGCATTTCTTCAGCTTCCGTCGGTGGACGCACGTGCCCGCGCATGCCCGAACGGACGTACCCGTTTCGTACCCGTCCGGGGCCGCATGCTTACGCGCCGAGACAAACGATCGACTCGAAATCCCTCCGGGGAGCGTCCGGTCCTCGCCGCGATAGCCGTAGTCGGTGTCGACCACGCTGTGCCCCCGGCGGGCGAGCTCTGCCAGGACCAACGACTTGCCCGTACCGGACATGCCGGTACGAGGATCACGGGCACGAGCTCACCGAAGTCACCTGAGCTGTCCTCAACCCAGACTTGACGCGCGCCCCGGGACTCCCGCGATACTGGACGCGGATATGCGAGAGGGGAGCGAGTCCGCGTTGCCAGGCGGAAGCGAAACAGCTTCCGCAACAGCGTCACGACAGGCGGTCCCGGCCGGCGAGGCACTGCAGGCAGAAGACGCGGCCGTCGAGCGCCGGCAAGAGGACCCTGTCCTCAGCTTCACGAACTACGCCGTCGGCTTCCACTTCGCGACGTCTGCGAATGCTTCCGAGTCCGGAGACCGTGGAGCCTCCGAAGAGGCATCCGGGTCGCTAGAGGCACGGGCCCTCGAGTCTTTCGAGCGCGACATGCTGCTGTACGCATATCGCCACGTCGCTCCGCTGAAAACTCGATCGCTCGGGCCTCACCAGAGAGAGCCGGTCGCCGTCACTTTCCCGCACGAGTTGGACCTCGAGTCCGAAGGCGAGCCGATTCGCCTCGTCTGCGAGGGTGCCCATCACGGCGAACGAGTGCGGCACGCCATCGTCTTGGCGAGCCGAACCTCCTTCGCCAGGAGCGACGTGGCCGTCATGACGCTCGTCCTGCGGTCGGCCGGTCACGACCCATCGGAGTTCAACGAGTACGACCTGATCAAGCTCGCCAAGCTCTGGGAAGGAGGCGAGCGTCTCCCCGAGCCGGGGTCGCGCGACGAGAGGCGCTATCCAGTCCGGTTCGAGATCGACGGCCGGCGGGAGCCGCTGACGGTACTCGCGAGCCGATTCCTCCCTCCGGACTGCAAATTCCTCGATTACCACAGCGAGCAGCTCGCCTCGGCCATGCGCGACCCCGCCAGTGAGACCCGCGCGCGCGCCGAGGATCCCGATGTCGCGCGTCACTACCGGGTCGGCACGATCGCGCTCAGGCTCCCCGCGACGCGGGAGAACCGTCGACTCTTCGCCGATGCCCAGGCGGTCAAAGAGCTCAGTGACGACGTCCCGGGAGACGGCACCCGCCGCTGGAAGCGAGTGAGGGCCGTCGGCGGAGTGATGCAGGGACTCCTGGACTTCGAGACCATCGGCCCAACCGAGCTGAGCGACGTCTTCGCCGGGACCGACCTCGAAGAGGACTCACTGCTCGCCTTTCACAAAGGCACCTTGCTGTCGGTCGCTCTCCAGGGGTCGCCGCACGATGACGCGCGGGAAGCGGACCTCGCACGCCCGATCGGCATCAGTCCGTATCTCGTCATCCCGCACGCCGTGTTGCTGTACAACGAACAGCGACTGAAGTGGGCGTTGATCCGGGCCAACGAGTTGCTCCGCATGCAAGGCGGCGCAGGTTTCGCAGGACGTGACCTGCTACTGGAGCTGCCGCGGCGAGCAGCACGTCGCCCGCGAGGACGTGCTGCCGAGCCGCCTAGCGGTGGCAGCAGGCGCGTGTCGATCGAGGAGACCGAGGAGGGAGTCCGCGAGATTTCGCAAGCCGCCGCGCAGCACCTCCCGAATGTCTTCCACTACAGGAGCGAGCGCGAGCTCTACGAGCGCGGGAGCGAGTCGCGGGGGTTCAGCGACTTCGAGCCGCTGATCCGCTCCCGCCTGAAAGAGCTGGAGGACAAGCTCGCGGCCAGGGTGCGCCAGCGCGACACGTGGACCTTCGGCCTAACGCTCGCGTTCTTCGCGATCGCCGTTCTGCAGCTGGCTCTGAAGTCAGCGGCATTGTGGTTCTCGCTTTTGCTTCTGGCTGGGCTCGCCGTCCTCTTGTGGCAGGTCCGAAAAAAGGTCTTCTGAACGGTCGCTGCCGCCGTTCTCGCCTCGGAGACACGAAACCTCGCCTGAGCGGAGCTTCCGCGAGAGCCGACGCCCGAATCGAACCGGGGAACTGCAGGGACCGGTATCTGCTCTACGTCGTCGTCCGAGCCTGCGATCAGCACGTTGAGAATGTCCTCAAGTTTGATGGCAGCTGTTGTCGCAGGTCGCTGGGGCAGCGACCAGACCGCTTGCAGGGATTTGCGCGGACTTGAACCTCGGACCCTTAGCTGACGGGTGGAATGCACTCCGCGCCTTCCGAGACAACACGAAATCCTGTTACGCAGGGATTTCCTCGACCTTACAAGCCGACGCCCGGACTCGAACCGGGGACCCCTTCATTACGAGTGACGGACCGATGTCCGCTCGAGTCCGCTCCAGTCACTCCATGCCGCTTTCCCCGCGCGATTCCAAGGACTGGAGCGAACTGCAGGTGACTGCAGAGGACAACTTGGTGGACGGCTGGTGGACGCGTGCCATGTTGCCTGGCTTGGAAACGGCGCGCTGAGACAAGCTACTTGGCTCAGCGGGGTTTGCCTCCCAACGATGACGCGAAGGGGGAGGGCGCAGAGCCGAAGCGGTGGTCTGTGGTGACGAGAGGCGGACGACATCGGCGTAGTGGCAGCGGTGCGCTCCGTGTTTCTGGCGAGGCATGGCTTGAGGCCCGCACTTCCTCCGGCCTACAAGAGAAAGGGGCCGTCCTTGATACGGCCCCGATTCTCTGTGGTCCGTCCGTGCGCGCTATGGCGCCTCGCAGTTCACGACTGCCTCACCGTTCACGCACGTGTCGAACCCCGTGTCGCCATCGAGGGCGTCGAACCCGGCTCCGCCGTCCAGCTCGTCATCTCCACCATGCGGAGAGTCACCGATCGTCTGGTCGCCGTCGAGCGAGTCGTCGCCGTCGCCGCCCAAGACGTGGTCATGGCCGCCGGTGTCGATTGCCTCGAGGCCGTCGCCCGCGACACCCGTGTCGTTCCCGGCATCGCCGAACACCCAATCGTTCCCGCCGGTGCCGATCTCGGCCCCGTCGCCCTCGACCGAGTCGTCGTTGCCGTCGCCGCCGGAGACCCAGTCGTCACCCCCGGTCCTGACGCGGTCTCCGTCGCCGAGGAGGAAGACCTCGTTGCCGTCGCCACCGTAGATCCTGTCGTCACCGGCCCTCCGGATGTCGGCGGCATCGCCCATCACCCTGTCGTTCCCGGTACCAGCGTAGATCACATCGTCGTCCCCCTCCCGGAGCCCGTTCACGTCCCCGCAGATGCGGTCGTTCCCGCCGAGGCCGTAGATCACATCGTCGCCACCAAGGCCGGCGATGATGTCGTCCCCGGCTGTTCCCACAATCACGTCGTCGCCGGGCGTGCCCAAGGTGACCGCGACGCGGGAGCCACACATCGGAGTTTTCCCCGCCCCCGTACCCACGGGAACGAGAACGAACGCGATGACTATGCCCACGCCCAGTAGCGCGAAGAGGGTGCGTCGTCTTGTCATTGGAGCCTCCTTCTGCCGTGAGAGCCACGGGCGCGCAGGGCGAGTGGCCCCTCCCGTTTGAGGCCTCGCGCCGGACGCTCGCCGCATCAACCGGGCGATTCTCTCGCTCTGGGAGGGCATGTCAAGTGCGTGGGCTTCCCTGTTGCCGACACGTCGGCGGGGACGGTGCAATGTGGAGTCATCACCGTTGGTACCGGAATCCGCCATGCGGCCGTCAAGGCGGATAAGCGCTGTCTCACGACCGTGACGCAGGTCTGCGAGAGGTCCCACGCATGGCGCTCGCTGAGCACTTCACATGTAAGAACCTGTGATCGCCGCCCACTCCTCGTCGGTCGCCACCCAGCCGCTTGGCATCGACGGGTGCATGAGGAACAGCACACTGGTGCGTCTCGAGACCGCCCTCGCGAGTGCGTCGAGGTCGAGCCGCCAACCACTCGCGTCCCCGCGCAGAAGCACGAGCCGAGGAACGGCGCCGACTAGACGCACCCGTTGGATCATCCCCGCGTAGGTCGGGTCGGTGAGGATCACCTCGTCGCCGGGGTCGGTGAGCGCGAGCAGCGCGTCGAGCATGTTGTCCCCATCGCCCTGCGTGATCACGATCTCGCCGTAGGGGTCGTACTCCGGGCCTCCTCGGCGGCGGATCAGGCCCGCCACCGCCTCCTTCATCTCGTCAAGCCCCGAGAACGGAAGGTACGAGTTGGCCTCGTCGCGGCCGACGGCCGCGCGCGTCACCTCGACGGCGTCGGGATGCGGCGGCACATCCGTGTCCAGGTTCTCGAGCCGCAAGACCTCCGGATCAGCGCCTGCCGCCCCAGCTACGCGGTCGATGCCGAAGCCCGGGATGCCCTCTAGCCGTCGTCCCACCCGGCGATCATCCCCAGAACGGCCGCGCGCGTGCAAGTGGATGCGCCACGATCGCCAGCGCGGCCACATGGCGTCTCCGGGGACGACGTCGACATCCCGATACGCGCAGACAAGCAGAATTCGCGTCTCGGAGAGCTCGCCGGCGATGAACCGAAGACAGAGGAGCGACGGCGTGTCCGCCGCATTGAGGTCGTCGAGCTCGATCAGCAGCGGCTGAGCGGCGGAGCCTGGCGCAGGAACGAAGCAATCGCGTCAAAGAGGCGAAACCGCGCCCCTCGGGTCGAGCAACGTCGGCGGCGCTACGCCCCAAGGACCTCGCGCACCTCCGGCAGGATCTGTCGAGCTCGGGCGAACCCTCCCCGAGCTGCACGCGCAGCTCTTCCGCCGCCAGCTCACGGACGTGGCGCGCGCAGGGCCTGCACCCAAGGCCAGACGTAGGTGCGCCCCCCGCCTCCCAGCACCGGCCATAGAGCACGCGCACGCCTCGCTTCCGTGCCAGCGCCGCGAGCTCGTCGGTCAGCCGGCTCTTGTCGATGCCGGGCTCGCCAGCAATGAGAAGGAGCCGCTCGGCCTTCGAGCGCATCGTCTAGTCCGGCCAGCAGCTCGGCGAGCTCGCGCTCCCTCCCGACGAAGTCACCCCCGCCGCTTCGCTCCCGATCGGAAGTTGGCTCAAGCCCTACGTCCACGTGCGGCTCATTGTCGCGCCTTTCCAAGTCGCCCGGAAGCTGGGGCACTCCGTGCCAGGATCCTCGGCGCTCGTCTGGGAACCGCGAGAGCGCCCTGCATGGCGCCGGTCGCGCACCGATTCGTTCGCCGCCTGCTGCGGCAGCTCGCATTCGGGTGGACGGCCGGTGGACGCTTTGGGCCTCCGCGGAAGCGAAAGCAGGCGACGCGGGACGTCAGGAATCCCTGCAAATCGCCTAAAGCCGACGCCCGGACTCGAACCGGGGACCCCTTCATTACGAGTGAAGTGCTCTACCAGCTGAGCTACGTCGGCGCGGGCCGTTCAGTATAGAGAGGCCCTCCGGCATCGACCCTCGCGGGAAAGATTCGAGCGCCGATAACAGTAGGGTCCCGCTGATTCGCCCCCTGATCGTCCTCACTGCCGCCCTCGCGATCTACGTCGGCGCCTCCGCCGACGCGCACTCGCGACGCTCTGTCGAGCACCGGCCGGCGGTCGGCGTCCAGTTCCACTGCACGTGGAGCGGGTACAGCGACGCTGACCGAAGGGCCGTCGTCACGAAGCTCGCCGAGGCGGGCGTCAGCTCGGTTCGGATCGACCTCGGCTGGAGCTCGCTCCAGCCGAGCGGCCGGCGCCGGGTCAGCCGCTGGCACGTGGCCCTGGCCGACCGGTGCGTCAATCTCGCCCGCTCGCGCGGAATGGACGTCCTCGCGACCCTGCTCTGGACGCCGGGCTGGGCGAACGGCGAGCGCGACCAGACGACGCCGCCGGCGCGCGCGCGCGACTACGCCTGGATCGCGCGCTGGGTGGCGCGGCACTTCCGGGGGCGGGTCGCGGCCTGGGAGGTCTGGAACGAGCCGAACGATCGGAGCTTCTGGAGGGGCAACGCGCGCCGGTATGTCCGGCTGCTTCGCGCCGCCTACCCCGCGATCAAGGCCGGTGACCCAGGCGCCGCGGTCGTCTTCGGCGGTGTCGTCCACAACGACGGCCGTTGGCTCGCGGCCGCCTACGCCGCGGGTGCGAAAGGCTCCTTCGACGTGATGGCCACGCACCCGTACCAGGGCGTCGGCGACGCGGCGCCGGAGACGGCCGACGACGGGAACGACTGGTGGCTGATGACGCACGTGCCCGCCGTTCACGAGCTCATGGCACGGCACGGTGACGGACGCAAGCCCATCTGGTTCACAGAGTTCGGCTGGTCGGTGCACGAGAACGCCCCCGGCACTGCGCCCTGGCGCCGCGGCGTGACGCCGGAGGTGCAGGCGGCGTACCTCGTCCGTGCGATCGCTCTCGTCCGGTCGCGCTACCCCTACGTCGAGCGAGCCTTCTGGTACAAGGACGCCGCCCGCGCCGGTGAGGATGACGTACAGGCGGGCTATGGACTCCTCAGGGCCGACCTCGGCCCGCGCCCGGCCTACTGGGCGCTGAAGGCTCTGCTCATAGGCTAAGAGGTTCCAAAGCGCGTGGGCCCCGGGTTCCGGGGCCCACGAAGGCGACAGAGCTAGATCTTTCCCCTGTCGCGCCACTTCTTGAAGATTCGCCGCGCTTCCGTGGCGGTGTCCCTGACCGACTCCGACGTACTCTTGCTGCCTTGCGCGACCTGCGCGAACATCTGCGGGATGAGCCAGGTGTTGAACACCTCGTCGATGGCCGCGTTGGAGTAGCCGGGAAAGCCGACGTTGGCCGTCGCCTTCCTGGAGATCGAGTCGAGGACCGTGTACTTGCCACTCGGATCCTTGGCGAGCCGCTTCCTGATGTTCTTCACCGCCCCGGGCCAGCCGGGGAAGTTGTAGAACTTCGAGTTCAGGAAGTGCCCGACGTACTGGAGCTGCTGGTCCCTGAGGTACTTCTTGGCGAGCGCCTTCTGCTCCGAGAACTTCCAGATCACGTAGACGCCCATGACGTGCTCGAGGCCGAGCCGCTGCTTCGGGCCCTTCGGCACCGGCAGGATCGCCAGGTTCCTGGCGAGGTCGGGATTCTGCCCCTCGGCCGTGCGCAGGATCGAGATCGCGTTGAACGCGAGCGAGATGCGGCCCGCAAGCATCGCGTTGTTGTTCGAGGCGGGCACCCACGCGAAGACCTCTGATGTCATCCCTCGCCTGTACAGGTTGGCCATGTAGTTGACAGCATCCCGGGTCGCCTTGCTGTTCAGCGTCACCTGCGCATGGTCGTTCTGGATGTAGGCGCCGAAGCACTGCAAGAGGGAGATCAGGGCCATGTTCGAGTCGAGCTCGTTCGACATGCCGATCCCGATCGGGTGGCCGTCGGCCTTGAGCTTCGGGGCCGCCTTGAGGACGTTGTCCCAGCTCGTCGGCTTGAGCCCGGTCTCGGCCCACAGATCCTTGCGGTAGTGGACGGGGTCCGGCACGTAGTTGTCGGGCCAGCCGAACCACTTCTTCGTCTTCGGGTTGTAGCTCGACCGCCGCGAGACGCCCTTCATCGGGCCGAGCTTCTTCGTCACGTCTTGGACGATGTCTCTCAGGTTGACGACCTGGTCCTCGAAGGCCGCCGGCGGCGAAAGGTGCTGGAAGAGGTCGTGTCCGCTTCGGGCCGCGACCTCCGAGGCCGCACGCGCCGGGAGGTCGGTGAGGTTGATGTGGTCGACGATGACGTCGGTGTCATTCTTCCGACCCCAGACCTTGGTGTAGGTGTTGTCGAACCACGTGTCGTAGGCGGGCACGAAGTGGCGCCACTGGATGATCTTGAGCGTGTTCTTGAGGTCCTTGTGGCGGAACCTCGGCACGGCGGCGACCGAGGTCTTCGGGGCAGCGCCGCCATAGAGAAGCACCGCCGTCCCCAGCCCGGCGCGTCGTAAGAGCTCCCGCCGAGACAACCACTCTCTGCGTTCCCGCTCGTCTTCCGCCATAGCGGCTCCTTTCTCTCTGGCCCTCTGTGAGCCGAGACTACTCCTCCTATTAGCGAAATGCGCCTCCGGTAAACCCGGCGATGAAGCGATCGAGAAACGTGTTGTAGAGCAGTGCGAGCGGGATGCTCGGAATCAGCGTCGCCGCCATCAGCGACTGCCAGAAATAGACGTCGCCGCGGATCAGCTCCAGCGGCACCCCCGTCGAGACGGTCCGCGCGTCGGAGGTGGAGATGAAGGTGACCGCGTAGATGAACTCGTTCACGCACAGTGAGAAGGAGAAGATGACGACGGTCAGGATCCCGGGCAGCGAGATCGGGAACACGACGCGCACGAGCGCCTTCAGCCGCGAGGCTCCGTCGATGAGCGCCGCGTCCTCGAGCTCAGGCGGGATCGTCTTGAAGAAGCCCATCAGGAGCCAGGTCGAGAACGGCACCGTGAAGGACGGATAGACGAGGATCAGCGACACGAGCCGGTCCTGCAGGCCGAGCTCGGCGACCACCCGCGACAGAGGCAGGAAGAGCAGCGTCGGCGGCACGAGGTAGGTGAGGAAGATCCCCACGCCTGCGCTCTGGCCCCACCCGCCGGAGAGACGCGCCAGCGCATACCCAGCCGGCAGAGCCAGGGCGAGCGTGATCAGGACGACGATCCCGCCGACGAGGGCCGTGTTCTCGAGCCAGCGGACGTAGTGGATGCCCGGCTCGTGGAAGATGAAGTTGTAGTTCTGGGTCGTCACGTTCTCGATCCCGAGCGGCAGCCAGTCGTGTCCCTTGAGCGGCTGGTGCTCGTTCGGAGCGGCCCGCGCGGCGTTGAAGACGAACGGGTCGTGCTTGACGTCGTACAGGTCCCCGTTCGTCTTGAGCGAGGTCATCAGCATCCAGTAGAAGGGGAAGGCGAGGACGATCGCAAACGGACCGACGACGAGCCACGAGACGAGGCTGTTCCGGCTGCGGGAGAACATCTAGTGCCCCTCGCGGTGATGCTGTCGAGGTTCTGGGTCGCGAGCCCAAGGCGCCGCCTTGGCGGCGCCGACCAGAAGAGGCGGTGCCGGCTTTGCCGGCGCGGCCGTCTCAAGCCAGAGGCCGCACTCGTCCGCGCGGGGCATCGCTTGCGATGCCCCGGAGAGGTCACGGCAGCTTTGCTGGCGTGACCGTTTCATGCTTGCAGCCTTGGCAAGGGCGAGGGTGGGCTCTGGCGCCGCGTGATCGCGGGCCAGAAGACGGCAAGTATTGCCGGGAGGGGCACTAGGTGACCTCCGCCCTCCGGGCGAACCAGAGCATCCCCACCGAGACGACGACGAGGATCGGCAGCAGGTAGAGCGAGATCGCCGCGCCGTCGCCGAGCGAGCTGCTGCGGATGCCCGTCTGGAACGCCCACATCGGCAGCATCTGCGTCTGGTTGAACGGCCCGCCGTTCGTGAGGATGTAGACGACCGTGATGTCGGTCGCGGTGAAGACGATCCCGAAGAGCAGGGCGACGAGCGCGATCGGCAACTGGAGCGGCAGCGTGACGTAGAAGAGCTTCTTGAGGCCGGTCGCCCCATCCACCTTCGCCGCGTCGTCGACCTCGGCCGGGATCGAGGCCAGTCCGGCGATGAAGATCACCGTTGCGAAGGGCAGGATGCGCCAGGAGTGGACGGCGATCACCGCCGCCATCGCCAGGTGCGGGCGACCGAGCCACTGCGGCGGGTCGAGCGGATCGATCAGGTGCAAACCGAGGTGGCCAAGCACTCCGGTCTGCAGATGGACGGCTGTCCAATTGACCACTGAAAGGGTCGCTTCGAAGATCCAGAGCCAGCCGATCGTCCCGAGCGCGACCGGCGCCGCCCACGGCAGGACCACGAGGAAGCGGAGGAACCACCGGCCCCGGAAAGGCCGAATGAGCCGGTGAGCGAGGATCGCCGCGCCGACGAGCACGATGGCCTGGGAGACGAGCGTGAAGAAGATCGTGTTCCGGAGCGCGCGGCGGAAGTTCTCGCTGTGCCAGACGTCGGTGTAGTTCTGCAGCCCGACGAAGTTGCCCGACAGGGAGCCCGCAGTCGCGTCGGTGAGGCTGAGGTAGACCGCGAGGACGAGCGGAGCCCCGACCAGCAGCAGGATGTAGAGGATGGCCGGACTGATCAGGAGCGGTGCGAGAAAGCGGCGCTCCTCGAGAGCGTCGCGCCATCTCCCCCTGCGCCTCCGGGCCTCGGCGACCGCCTCCACGGCGCGATGATCCTATAGCGGGTCGCCGGCCTATGGGAAACTGGGCCTCGGGAGCTGTCACCTTGGCGGAGATCACCCTCGAGAAGCTGACGAAGGTCTACCCGGACGGGACTCGGGCGGTCCGCGAGCTCGATCTCGAGATCGGCGACGGCAAGATCGTCGTCCTCGTCGGGCCTTCCGGGTGCGGAAAGACGAGCGCGCTGCGCATGGTCGCCGGCCTCGAGCCGATCACCGGCGGCGTCGTCCGCATCGGAGGCCGGGTGGTGAACCACCTGCCGCCGAAAAACCGCGACATCGCCATGGTCTTCCAGAACTACGCGCTCTACCCGCACATGACGGCCTACAAGAACATGGCCTTCGGGCTCAAGCTGCGGAAGCTCGAGCGGAGCGAGATCGATCGGCGCGTCCGCGACGCCGCCCGCGTCCTCGGGCTCGAGGACGTCCTGCGCAAGCGGCCCCGGACGCTCTCGGGCGGGCAGCGGCAGCGCGTGGCGATGGGGCGGGCGATCGTCCGCGAGCCGCAAGCGTTTCTCATGGACGAGCCTCTCTCGAACCTCGACGCGAAGCTGCGCGTCGAGATGCGGGCGGAGATCGCTCGCATCCAGCGGGACCTCGCCGTGACGACGATCTACGTCACGCACGACCAGGTGGAGGCGATGACCCTCGGCGACAAGGTCGCTGTCATGCGCGACGGCGTCCTCCAGCAGTTCGACGTGCCGCAGACGCTCTACGACCGGCCGGTCAACCTCTTCGTCGCCGAGTTCATCGGCTCGCCGGCGATGAACCTCGTCGGCGCCGACCTCGAGCGCGACGACGGGAGCCTCTATGCGCGATTCGGCGACCACCGTTTGCGCCTCGACGACGAGGTGCTCTCGAGGCGGCCTGCGCTGAAGGGCTTCGAGGACAGGCCGCTGATCCTCGGCATTCGTCCCGAGGACTTGGAGGACGCGGCCCTGTCCGGAGAGCCTGCAGACGGGCGGCGGATCTCCGCGGTCGTCGACATCCGCGAGGACATGGGCTCAGAGGTCTTCGTCCACTTCGGCTCAGGCGGCCGCCCGGTCCGCGGAGAGGATGTCGCCGCGGCGGTCGGCGAGGAGGCGATCCAGGCGACACAGGAGCAGGCGAAGGCTAAGGGGGGTCTGTTCGTCGCCCGACTGGAACGGCACACGCGCGCGCAGGAAGGCGCGAAGATCGAGCTTGCGGTCGATACCGACCGGCTCCACTTCTTCGACCCGGAGACCGGGCAGGGCATCTACGACGAGCGCGTAGCCGAAAGCGACTAGACCGCAACCCCGGCGAAGCGGGGGATGATCTCCTTCCCGTAGGTCTCGAGGGTCTGCTCCTGGCCCTCCGTCATCAGGTAGACGTTGAACTGGTCGACGCCGATCGACTCCAGCTCCTTCAGCTTCTTCGTCGCGTCGTCGGGCGTCCCGAGGACGCAGAAGCGGTCGCAGATCTCGTCGCTGACGAACTCGCCGTGCTTGGCGCCGACGCGGCTGTGCTCCTTGTAGTCGTAGAACTTGCGCGCCTTCACGTAGTCGGTCAGCGCCGACGGGATCTCCGAGTCGAAGCCGTAGCGCTCGATCAGGTCCATGACGTGGTTCGAGACCATCGCGGGAAACCAGCGCACCTGGTCGCGCGCAGCGGCGAGGTCGCCGGAGACGTGGCTCGGCGCGCAGACGATGCATTCGAGCGCGTCGGGGTCGCGGCCCTCTTCGACGGCGGCTGCGCGGGCGGTCTCCATGATCCACTGGATGATCTGCGGGTCGGCGAGCTGGATGATCACGCCGTCGCCTACCCGGCCGGCGACCCCGAGCGCACGCGGGCCGTAGCCGGCGACGTGCATCGGGATCTCCGGTAGGTCGCGGGCCCACTCGAGGGTCAGCTCCTTCTCGTTCCACTCGACATGCCGGCCGTTCATCAGTTCTTTCATCATCCGCAGTCGACGCTCGAACTCCGCGACCTTGACCGGCTTCAGGCCGACGACTCGCCGTGACGAGTCCCCGCGGCCGATCCCCATCACCATCCGGCCCCTGGAGACGTCCTGCATGGTCGCGTACCAGCTCGCCGTGATCGTCGGGTCGCGGATGCCCGGGTTCGTGACGCAGTGGCCGAGCTTCA
>Ga0137374_10004889_pt1 | contig 15941 bp, 12 predicted proteins | sample SagtaG_20_FD_104811 | JGI IMG/M metagenome (GOLD analysis project Ga0137374, IMG submission 104811) | Vadose zone soil microbial communities from Sagehorn Ranch, Mendocino, California, USA - Sage1_R_100_16 metaG | ecosystem: Environmental > Terrestrial > Soil > Vadose zone | place: USA...
CTGGGCAGGGGCCGGGCAATCCCATCAGCAACAACCCCCCCGCCACCGTGACCCCGTTCGGTTGGGGTAACCAGATGTTCGACTACGACAACAACGGGACGACCGACATCGCGTTTTACGGCGCGCTCGACGGTGCCGTCTTCATCACCGTCGACAATCCGGGCATCGTCATGTCAGGTGACGGCGCCGGACACACGACCTGGGACCGGAACGCGACCGCCTCCTCGGCCGACATGGTTCAGCGCCAGATCGTGCAAGGTATGGCGGTGGGCGACCTGAACAACGACGGGTTCAGCGACATGGTCCACGTATCCTCGGCCTACTTTCCCGCCACCAAGCTCCCGCTCATCGGGATGCAACAGCACTGGGGAAGCCCCTTCGACGCCGTCGCCGCCAAGCTTCCGACCTTCACCAACATCGGGCCTCTCGAGTGGGAGTGGACCGGCGTGCAATCGGATGAAGGCTTGCTCGGCGTTCAACTGAATAGCGCCAACAATGGGAACAAGTGGGTGAAGGTGCGCACCAAAGGTAGTAAGGGTCTGGCCACGGGGGGCAAAGTCAACCGCGACGGGATTGGTGCCATCGTGAAGTTCACCCCCGACAACGGCAAGCAGGTCATGTCGCCGGTGCTCGGCGGATCGAGCTACGCTTCGGAGCATTCGCTCACCCAGGGGTTCGGGTTGGGGGCTCAGACGCAGGGCACGGTCGATATCATGTGGCCCGGCAAAGTGAACAACCGGCTCTACGCGGTCCAAGCCGGCGAAACGATCGTCTATCCGGAGATCCCTTGTGATTTCAAGGGAACCTGGTCGAGCATCAAGACCTACACGAAGTGTGTCGATACCGCGCTGACCGAGCTCGGCATCACCGACGGTTGGCGCAAGCGCATTCGCGACAGTGCCCTCAAGGCATTCAGCAATCCATAGGCCAAGTAGTAGTTAGTAGTAGTGGTAGCACTCGCGGGCGCCCGCTCGACGAGCGGAGCGGGCGCTGATAGATAGGGAGAATGCTGCGGGGGTCGTGGTTTCTCGCTGTTGGTCTCCTCGCGACCGCGTGCGGAGACGATTCGAACGGAGGCTCTCCTCCGCCGTCCGATGGCGGCGTGTCGGACGGCGCCGATCAAGCCGATGGCGCGAACGGGTCGGATGGGCTCGACTACTTGTGCCCCGATCCGACCAACCCGCGCGTTCATTATCTCTATCACGATACCGAAAGCTGCGCGGGCATCGTGCTCGACTGCACGACCGAACAAAACGGATTTCAGACCACGTGCGGATGCGGCTGCATCGACAAGGGCGATCCGATGTGTCCCGTCCTGATCGATCCCAACATCACCTGGTTGAGTCACGATCCCACGAAGTGCTCGCCGACGCCGCCGTCGTGTCCACTGGGAGAGATCGGGTTCAGCAATACTTGTGGATGCGGTTGCATCCAGCAAGGATGAGCAAGTAGTTGACGTGACGCCACGACTTCGTACAGGCTTACTGAGGACAGAGGAGGGATCATGGAAGTGCAGACCAGAGCGCATTGCATGCGGGGCATAGGCAACTATCTCCGCTCGCTCGATCCGGCGCGCGCTCAACTCATCGAATCGAAGCTGTCGCAGGACACCCTGCGCAGTATATACGAGACCTCCCCCGAGATCTGGTATCCGATCTCGGTCTGGAAAGAGGCACTGGACACGATTGTGGCGCAACATTCCGATCCGGTCGCGGCGAGGGCTGCCGCGCGCTCGGTCGGGCGATTCATCTGCGAAGGCACGGTGAATAGCTTTCTGCGGGTGCTGATGAAGATCATGACGCCCACCTTGTTCGCGAAAAAGTCGGGAGCGATGATGGCAAAGGACTTTCGCGGGTTCCTCGGCGGCGAAATCGACTATTCTTACGACCTGTCCAAAGAGCCGGAAGGGCTCATGACGATGACGGTCCGCAACGCCAAGACGATTCCGTACCTCGGAGCCACCGGGCAAGGCTTCATCGAGTTTGCCTTTCATTACATCGGCAAGAAAAACGTTCTGATCGACGAGCCGAACTGCCCCCCCAACGAGTACGCACCCGACGTGGCGCATTGGCGCATCCGGTGGAGCTAGGCGAGCCATCGCCGCGAACAGCTTGATGTTCGAGGGGGGAGATTGTACGGTCCTCGGAGATGGCGGAGTCGACTGAGGGAGATTTCAAGCGAGAGGTTCTCGAGCGGGTCGCCAACATCGTGAGCGTGTTGTCGTCGGTGCGGACGGGGGACTTCAGCAGCCGATCGGAGTCTGACCTTCCGGACACCCATCCCATCGGAGCGCTGTGCGTAGGCGTCAATCAGACGATCGATTCTCTTGCTGCGGCACAGGACCGCACGCTCGCCTATCAACGAGAGCTCGAGGAGAAGCTGAATACGATCCAGCGCCAGCAGGTCGCCATCAAAGAGCTTTCTACGCCGGTCATCGAAATGTGGAACGGCGTCCTTTGCCTACCTATCGTGGGTATCGTCGATAGCACGCGCAATGCAGAAATGACCGAAGCGCTGCTGCACGCGATTACGCAGAAAAAGGCCAGATGCGCGATCATCGACATCACCGGAATGGATGTGATGGATAGCGGAGCTGCCGATCATTTCACCCGGATGGCCAAAGCGGTGGGCCTCTTGGGCGCGCAATGTTATCTGAGCGGCATCAGTCCCGCATTGGCCGAAACGATCGTGAGGATGGGTCTCGACCTCGGTGGCGTGGTCACCCATCGCAATTTGCGTGCGGCACTGCAAGCGTGGGTTCGATTCACTCTGGAAGAATCCGCTCAAGCTCCGGTCGCTCAAGACCACAACGAGCCCAGCCAAGCCGAAAGGTAAGTATACTTAGACTCGTCGCGTCGACGAGCGCCTTTTCAAGAGTTGGCTCTTGCAGTAACGTGGACTCTGAGTGGTGGGGAAAGCGTCGACAGTCTTAGTTGTTGCGCATAGTGATCGGAGCAGCGCAGAGGCTGCCGATGCGCTCGCGCGGCGCGGTTACGTACCGTTGGTGGCGCGCCTGGCCTCACGAGCCCTCGAGCTCTTCCGCTCGCAAGACATCGCAGCGGCCATCATTTTGTTGCCGTTGCCGGACGCTACGGCTAAACCCTTCGTGCGCGCGCTGAAGGAACATGATCCGAGCAGTACGATCATCTTGGCTGGTACCGATTCCGACCTCAAGACTCCTTCCGATGCGTTCGATCTCGGGGCTTATGACTATCTCGACGATATCGCCAAGGATCCGTCCCACGTTTTGGCCGTCCTAGGCGGAGCGATAGGATCGCGCCGCGGGGACGTCCAGCTCCGCTATCTTCGGCAGAAGGACGCTCCTCCGGCGGGCTGGTCAGGGCTCGTCGGGCAATCGCCGCAATTGCAGAAAGTGCTCTCGATTTTGCGGCAGGTTTGCCATCGCACTTCGACCGGCGGAACGCCCACCATCCTTTTGGCGGGCGAAACCGGAACCGGCAAGGGATTCGTCGCCAAGTGCATCCATTACAACTCTGCGCGCAGGAATCACGCTTTCATCGAGGTCAACTGCGCCGCGCTTCCTCCGACGCTCATGGAGGCGGAGCTTTTCGGACACGAGCGCGGCGCGTTCACCGACGCGAAAACCTCGCGCGGAGGCCTGTTCGAAGCGGCCAACGCAGGAACCCTGTTCCTCGACGAGATCGGTACGGTGCCTCTGGATCTCCAAGCCAAGCTCCTGACGGCCATCGAGGAGAAGAGGGTGCGACGCATCGGAGGGCATCAATCCACGCACGTCGATGTGCAGATTATCGCTGCGACCCACGAGAACCTCGAGCAGCGGGTCAAACAGGGCTCCTTCCGATCCGACCTCTACCACCGACTGAACGTCGTCGCGGTGGAGCTGCCCGCTCTTCGCGAGCGGGGGGGTGACGCGGTCGTGCTGGCGGAGACGTTCGTCGCTTCCATTTGCCGCGAATACGCCATCCCCGTGCGGCCACTCTCGCCCGACGCGCGCGCATGGATTGCGCAATATGCCTGGCCGGGTAACGTTCGAGAGCTGCGTAACCGCATCGAACGTGTCCTGTTGCTCGAGAATGACGACGTCATACGAGCCGAACACTTCGGCCCGGCCGCTACCCCGGTCAGCATCGTCCGGGTGACCCAGGGTTCGACAGGGATCAACGTAACGCTCCCACCGGGTGGAGTGTCCTTCGAGGAGCTCGAAAGGGCGGTGCTGTGCGCCGCGCTGGCGCAATGCAACGGCAACGTGTCGCGTGCCGCGCGCTACCTGTCCCTCTCGAGGCAAACGCTGATTTACCGCATGAAAAAGCACCAGCTCGACGTGAAGGCCGAAGGGTGGACGGCGAACGACAAGGTCTCCGAGGAAAAGGACCCCAAAGAACTCACGGAGAACCGACAGGTTGCCGCGGCGAGCGAACCTGGGCCATCGACCCAGAGGTCCAAAAAGAGCATGAGCGGCGTCTCTTCCAGCTCCTCGACCGTGCGCTGAGAGCGGCACTCTGAATCGCCCACGGCGACCGCGCACGATTGTGTGATCCGAATCGTGGGTGCGGGCCATGAACATCAGCATGAGAACCGGAACCTTCTTCGGTTGCTGCGCCCTGTTGGCCGCGGCGATCTACGCTTGTGGTGGCGACAACGCGAGCGGACCTTCCGTCGGCGGCAGCGGAGGCCGCGCCGGATCGGGCGGAGGGGGAGGTTCGGGCTCCTCGGGCAGCGATGCGACCGCAGGCCAATCAGGAAGTGGAATGGGTGGGACGGCCGAGGGCGGTTCCGGAGGGACGGGCGGAGCCGGCATCGCGGGATCGCTTCCCGATGCAAGCATCGACAGCGGCGAGCTTCGCGACGCGGTCTCCGACGTCGGCAGCAAAGGAGACGATGCCGCCGCCCCGCCGAGCGATGGGGCCGCGCCTTGTGGAAGCCCGCCGTCGGGCCTCTACGCCGCGTTCCGCGTCGCCGCCAAGGAAGTGTTCTACGTCTGGATCACGAATAGCACTGGCATCACCGAGGCCCTTGCGCTCTGGCGCGGTCAGTCCATGGCCCGCATCCCCACCGGTAAGCTGGACTGCACGAGCGGCACCTACAACTGTGGCTGGACGTGGCATCTGAAGCCCGACACGATCCGCTTCGCCGAGATTACGATTGAAATCTGCGACGGACGTCCTTCCTACGTGGAAGCCCACTGCAGCACGTTCGCCGATGGTACGTATTGCCCCTGGGGTACCGAGCTCATTGGGTTGCGCGATTGTCGCACCGACGTGCGCTGCCCCGCGCTGCCGCGCTGAGCTCACTGCGTAGCCATCACGTTCGGTCGAGCGTTTGCGTAACTTCGACCGTGGCCGAAGACGTCATGGGAGCCGTCCTCCTGGTCTTGAGTGCGGCGCCCATCGTACTGTTTTCGCTGCTATCGCCGGCGCTCTCTGCGCCCCAGGTGTGCAACGAAGCGCCCGCCGCCCAGGTCGAGCGGGTGACTGCGCTGACGCGTTAGATCTGTCACGGTCATGCTACGGATCGAGTTCGTCGCAGATCGGCGGTGAGGCCGCGTTGGTGCGCCGGATCAGCGAAAGCCACTGCGCGAGGCGGTCGTAACCCGGTCGGTCGGTCCACGCTTGCGCGATGAGATACGCGCCATTGCCGTTGCAGATCGGAATGGTGATGAGTTTGACGCCAGCCCAGGTGCCGCTGAGCGCCCATAGCCGTTCGATGCCTTCGCCGAGCGGGAGCGCAACGCGGGCGGCGCGGAGGAATCGAAATTCCAGCTGTGGCTCCGCTCGGCGTAGGGCGCGAATAAACTCGTTGTCGTCGTGCACATAGGAGTCGGCCGAAACCTCTTCGTCCGATACGGTGAGAAGCGCGAGCGCGAAAGACGGAGCGGGCCTGGTGATCGTGAGCGACATGGCGCTCTTGTCGAGCTCCACGGTGAATTCAGGCGGCAATGGCGCCAGAAGACCGAGCATGTCGTTCGCATAGCTTGTGCCCAGGAATCTCCCCTTCGCAGCGGTGGGTCTCGGTTTCGCGGGTACGACGCGAAGCGGGCCGAAAGGCGGGGTCCGCGCGGGCGGTTTTTCGGGGAGCGCGAGCAGCGTACGCGCCGTGCGCTCGGCTAATGTTGGATCCAGACCTCGTACGAGCGCCACCCGCGTCCCGTCTCGCTTGACCAGCGTCGAGGCAGCGATGCTGAAGGCCTGGGTACGGTTCGTTGCGCTCGCCCAGCAGGCGGTGAGCCCCTGGAGCTGATCGGCAAACGATCGCGCGGCGCCCTCATCGTCCCAGACGGTGCTCCACAGCAGGGCGACCGAAGATCCGGCGCCCTGAACGATAGCGAACGCGTCGCCGCCCCATCCGATACCTGCGCCGGAAGCGGGGCTGCACTGGCGTAAGACCACGCCGGTCAGAAGCTCCCCCATCCGCCCGCCGAGAACACGCCGCCATCCAGCTGGCGGTTCGGGGATCGCAACGGGCACCGGTCCCTCGCCGGCGAGGTACTTGTCGGGATGCAGGACCTGCTCGGTGCTCGTCGGCGGCGTCCGGAACGCACCGTTCATCAACGGGAAGCCCCCGGTGCGATACAGATCGCTCATGAACGTGAGCCCGCTCATGTAAGGAAACATCAAACGCTCGCGCTCGTCGACGGGAGCTCGACGCAGGGCGCTGCTGTGAGCGTCGGTCGCAATCTCGCGCTGCCACGTCCCTTCGCGAACGAAATCCGACGCGCGCGCGAGCACGCGGCGCAGGGGTTTGCGGTGCACCTGCGCAAGATGGCCGAATGCCGCGACGCTGGCGTCGCCTTCGAGCACGGCGGCCAACGCAAGTTGCGCGTCGTCGCTGGCACCCGCGAGCGGGCGAAGCAGCCCGAAAGCTTGATCTTGCAAGGCGTGCCCGAGCTCGTGGGCGACGATGAACCGCATGTCGTCATCCGTCTTGCCGGCTCCGAGCTTGGATGCGCGGACGTGCGCGCTGTGGGAGAACGGGTCGTAGAAGCCGACGAGCTGTTCCTCGAGAACGCCGGAAATACCGGGAGTCTCCGGCCCTACTTGCGGGCGAAAGTTGAATGCCAAGTAAAAGGGACGCGTGTCGACATTCGCTTCGGCCTGTTGGTGCCGTTCTCGTTCCTGAAACGCCGTCCAGAACCCGCTCTCTTGATCGAGAAGGATGGGAACGTCCGCGCGCGGCGCGAGACCGCGAGCCTGCGCGATCCGGAAAAAGAGGCCCCTTGGATCGTTTCGCAGCTCTCGCTCGACGCTCGGCCCCGGGGCGCTGCCGGCGCCGGACGTTTCCGAGCCCGCGCTCTGGTATCGACTAACTCCGAGCGGAGCACACCCTTGGAGAAGCAGCGCAACGGCCGCGGCGGTGCCAAGGAAGATGCGCCCAAGCATCCCCCCAGTTTAGCCCAACTCTGACGATGTTGGCTTACGGCTACTTCGCCGCATGCTAGGGCTGCGCGCCGGTGTGGGTTTCGTACTTGCGCGAGCGCCAGAACCCGAGCCCTTCGTCGAGGACGGTGACTTTGGTGAAGCCGGCGGCGGTAAGCTTCGAGGCGAGCTGGCCCGACTCGGCGTGAGGGCAGGCGCAATAGCAGACGAGCCAAGCATTCTTGGGCAGCGCCGAGAGAAAAGGATCGGGGTCGTAGAACGGCACGCTCACCGCCCCCGCGATGTGTTCGTTCAAGTAATCGGATGGAGCGCGTGCATCGAGTAGTGCCATCTTGGCGTGCCGATCGAGCTGGCCCTTGATGACATCGGCTTTCGTCGTTGCAGGATGCGGTTTGAAACCGATCGGTTCAGGACCTTGCGGGTTCAACGGGACGGGGCCCAGCGTGAGCGGCAAGGCCTTGCTCGGCGGCGTCGGCGGCGTATGGCTCGGCGGCGGTTGCCAGGTTCGCATGAACGCGAGGATGTCCTCGATGGCTGTATCGCCCAAGCTCGGCGCGAAGCCCTCCATCGGAGTTCCGGGCCTGCCATGACGGATCGCGTGGCGCAGAAAGCCATTGCTCGCCGTCGAGAGCAGTCCGGGCTCCCCGATATTGACATAGGGACCGCCGGTGCCTCGCGGCCCGTGGCACCGCGCGCACTCGCGCGCGTAGATTTCATTGCCGCGCACAGCATCGCCGGCCGGGGCACCCTCATCGAGTGTCGGACGTGCCCTCCGCTGCCATGCCCGCATGAAGGTGATCAGCGCATCGACATCGGCCGCCGCGAGCGGGCCGCCCCGCTCGCTGGCCCAGGCAGACATCGTCGTGCCGGATCGACCGCCAGCGATGGCTCGTCGCAGAAAGTCATTGCTCACCGATCCCAAGAATTCGGGATGGGTGACGGCCGGCGCCTGATCGGCTCGGTAACCGGCGCCGGTCGGACCGTGACACACCGCGCACATGCGGTGATAGAGCTGGCCACCTCGCCGCTGACCTCGCGTCGGCTCGTAAGAACTACACGCCACCGATGCCGTGGCGCACGCCAGCACGAAGAAGCGAAGGACCAGCTTTGGCCGACGAAACGTTCCTTTCGACACGAGAAGAGCACAGGGTAGGCCCCATGCGATGATCATGCAAAGGATCGATACGAGCGATGATGAGGGGCCATCGTATTACCTCTGTCCAACGTCCCAAAGTCCCAGCCCGCGCGCCAAACCGCCACTGCCGCCGAAAAGATCGGTGTGGGACGACGATCGTGTTACTCGGCGCGGCCTTCGGCCCGCCGGCGTTCCCTTTACGGAGGAACTCATGACGAGCAACGTCGCTGGATCTGAATTCGGAGGGCCGCGCAGCCGCGCGATGCATGGCGAGCACGACCTCATGCGTTACGTCGTTGTGCTCGGGCGTGTGCTGTTTTCCGCGATTTTCGTAATGGCGGCGCTCAGCCATTTCTCGCAGCAGACGATCGGGTATGCGGCGAGCCAGGGGGTGCCGATGCCGAGCCTTCTCGTACCCCTGGCCGGCATCATCGCGACCGTCGGCGGCCTCAGCATCGTACTCGGGTATCACGCACGTATCGGCGCTTGGCTGATCGTTCTATTTCTCGTGCCGGTCACCCTGATCATGCATGCGTTCTGGGCCGTGCCCGACCCCATGATGGCGCGAATGCAACAAATCGAATTCATGAAAAATCTCTCGATGCTCGGAGGCGCGCTGCTCATCGCATACTTCGGTCCGGGGCCACTCAGTCTCGACGCTCGGCGACCTCGCTTGACGGGAACGAGATCTCAGCACGTCAGTTCGCTCGACCGTTGATCGCTTCGAACAAGCGCCACCTACTAGAAGCGTACGATCCCCGCTCCATTGTCGGGGTTGTATGCCCGTGACGAAGTATTTTCATCTTACTGCCAAATGTCGAAGGCCCGCACGGCGGCGCGCTCGAAGCGTCGCCGCGCCGCACGATAAAGTACTGACTGGACAAGCGGAACTGGCTGCCGGCGAAGCTCCGCAGGCGGGACCGTAATGGAAGGGGCGAGCATGCAGAGCGACGCGAGCGGGGCCTCGGTTTCTTCCTCCACGAATGGCTCGAACCCTGCCGAGTCATCATCCTCCGCGGTCGTGGCCGATCTGCCGAGCGCACGCAAGTCCGAGGCATCCATCCCGGAGCTCGGCGACGAGATGGTTTCCGGATTCGTGCTGGTGCAAAGACTGCAGCGCCTGCGTCGCATCGTGATCGGAGTCGTAGCCGCTGCCTGCGGACTCATCGTGCTGGCCGCGGTCCTGCATCTTTTTCGACGTGCGGATGGGCAAGCGAAGGTCCCGGCGCCGTTGCCGATGGCCGACGCGATTCAGGAGAACGGCGCGAATGGATACCCCGCGCCGATCGCGACGAGCCCGACCGAAGCTACCGCGAACGTCGACACCGGCGCAGCGAACGACACCCCGGGCTCGTCCGCGAAAACGTCCCCCTCCGGAGCAAAGACTCGCCGTCCGAAATCGCCCCCTGCCTCCAAGGCCAGAAACACTCAGCGCTGAGCTGCAAGGCGTACGATGAGGTGACGCGCGTAGTCGGCGTCGGGAATGCGGCCCGGATCGCCTTTTTGCAAGCGGCCCGCGTGACCGGCCAATCGACGGGCGTCATTGGCGAAAAGAGGCTTCGCCATTTCCACCATGAGCATCGCGCCCATGTGTTCGCCCAAGCAGCGATGACGCGACCAGCCGACGATGAGTGGACCTCCCCCCGGAGTGTCGGCGCGATCGGGATCGAACGAGGCAGGGCGCTGAAACACGCTCCGGTCGAAGTTCGCGAGCAACGGCACGGTCACGACCCAGGCACCTTCCTCCGCCGTCGTCTCGTGCGCCGTACCCGGCGCGAACACATACGGTTGGACGGCATGCCGGTACAGAGTGGGGGGGTACGCGCTGAAACGCACGGCCTCCAGGAGGAAACGTTTCATCGTGACGTCGTCGTTGCCACGCGCGGCGGCCCGCAAACGCTGTCGAAACTCTGCCGGCAGATCGAGTAAATAATGGATCGCCGAAACAAAAGCACCGATGGTCGGAACCGTGGCGCCAGAGATGAGGCCCCCCATGGTCCGGACGACGAGATCCTCCTCGGCCGGGCTGAGCGCCGGGCCGGTGGACGTTTGCTTCACGAGGCGAAGCATGCGGCCGAGCACGTCGTCGGTGATCGGACGGCCCTGCGCGAGAGCTTCGGTGCGTTCGTGGATCAGCTGCCGCAGATGTCGCTGCAGCTCGGCGCCGGCCCGCACTGCGGCGGCGCGGTACGGACCTCCTACCCAAAAGTTGAAAATGAAGAAGCTCATGGTTTCGAGCCAGACCCGCAGACGCTCGTCGGGCGTGTCCGGCACGCCGAAATAGTTTTTGAGGATCGCCAGCGGTACGACCTGGGCGAGCTCGCTCACGATGTCGAAGGTGTGAGAGGGGCGCTCGGCGGCCTTCGCCACCAGGGCTCGCGAAAGCCTTCCGGCGCATTCTCTCAGCAGTTTTTCGTCGCGGCCGAGCGCGTGCGCTCCGAGCGCTTGTTCTTGGTCATAAGTGTGACAACCATCCAAGCCTAGGAAAAATCGGCCGGACGCGGCGCTCATCCGATCGTCGTATCCATCGACGCGAAAAACGTCCTCGCGCTCGAGCACCCGGCGCACATCGGCGTGTCGAGTGACGATGACCAGCCCGAGACCATGGTGGGTCAGCGATTTCGGTAGACTGAGGATCGGTCGCCAGCGATGCAATACCCGGGCAACGAGGGGCAGATCGATGAGGCAACCTTGGGTCATCCATCGAAGTCCGCCTGCGACCCCCAGCAAAATGCCGGCAAAGGGCGCGAAAACGAAAAGGAGAATCCGCTTGTGCCACGCGAGCCTTAGGAAGAACGTGCCCGGCGCGAGGAGCGTTCCTGCGAATATGCCGATCACGACCCCCAGAGGCAGCGCCATCGTTCGGATCAGCAGGCTTCGCAGCGCGGCGACGACCCGCGATGCCCACGATGGCGCGGCGGCGACGCCCCGGCCGCGCCCGATGATGATGTCGGCAAGCTGTTCCGGTGAGCCACTCTCTTCTGGCGGGGGAACAGCCGAAGGAATCGATAAAAGGGCCGCGCGCCCGCCAATCCGAGAGGCCGTACCCAGACTGTCCCCTGAAATGCTCATAAGCGATACTCCTGTCGCATCGTCCTACTCCAACTTTGTCTTTTACCGATTCCACATGTCTTTGCCAACTCGCGTATACTGGCGCGACCGCGAAGGAGGACCTCGTGGCCCAAGACATACTCACCATCGTCACTGACGTGGTGCGGGGGACCAACGGATCGAGTCCAGTCGACCATGTAGCCAAAACATTGGCGGCGCTAACCGGCAATCCGGGCCGGCCGGTGATGGCTTTCGATCAGGTGAGGGGGCTGCATTTCGCCCGTTTTGCGCTGGTGGACGAAGCGGTGCTCTCCCCCACGGAGACACTCCCCCCGCAGTTGATATTGGCGCTGGTCGTCGACAGGTCGGTTCCTTCGGCCGCGCCTGCGACGGTTTGTGTTACTCGGCGCGGGCCTTCGGCCGCGCCTGCGACGGTTTGTGTTACTCGGCGCGGGCCTTCGGCTCCGCCTGCGTCGCATCGCGAGGCTTGTCTGGACCGCGTCGTCGAAGTCGCGCGCCACCATTTCGACGAGATCTATGCGCACGTGAGCGAGTATCCCGGCCCCGAGGCTCCCAACTCGCAGGTCAGGGATTTTCTCCTCATGCACAATGTCGAGCCGCTCCTCGCCTACCAGGGAGTGGAAGGCGCCACCACCGACGTGGTCAGCCGAACCGCCGATTTGCGCGGCCGGCTCAGCGCAGCGCTCGACGCAGCGATGGAGGGGGGCGGTACGGCAGACACCCCGGCTGGGCTCGGCCGTTTGTTACGCGAAGCGGGCGCTCCCATCGACGGCAGCGTCCTCCCACCGGTGCTGCGCCGCCTCTCGCCCGCCGCACGCAGGATTCGCAAAGCGCTTTGGACCGCGATCGTGGCCGGCCCATTTCTGCTGCTCGCGGCCGTGGCGGCGCTCGTTGCCTTCGGCTTCGGCGCGCAGGGCGGGTGGCTCCTCGTCGCGGGGGTCACACCGCTGGCGGTTTTGGCGCTAGCGCTGTGGGTCCAGGAGCGGTTCGACGCGAGGCGTCCGGACCCGCTGGCGCGAGATCCACGACCTCTACGCGACGGGCAAGTCTCTCGGGTTCGCACCGAAGAAGATCATGTGGCGCAAAATGCACTCACCCATTGTGCGCTGGTGAAACCGGGACTCCTCCGCACTTTTTTCCTTCGATTTGCGTTCTGGGCCATCGGAATACGCGTTCGCTTGGTGGATCGATACGAAGGCTCGCTGGGGGGCATCGCGAGCATCCATTTCGGCCGCTGGATGTTGCTCGACAAGAAACGAAAACGAAAACGACTTCTCTTCTTGAGCGACTACGATGGCAGCTGGGAAAGCTACCTCGGTGAGTTCGTGGATCGTGCAGCGGCAGGCCTTTCGGCGATCTGGAGCAACACCGAAGGATTTCCGGAGACCTGTTTTTTGGTCGGGGCGGGGGCAAAGCACGAACAGCAATTCAAAGAGTGGACCCGCCTGCGCCAAATCAAGACCCCTGTCTGGTACAGCGCCTACCCGGAGTTGACGCTTGCGAACATCCAACACGGCCTCGACATCGCCCACGGGATCTCTCGTCAGGGGACGCCGGAGGAAGACCGAGCGTGGTTGGCCCTGCTTTGACGGAACGCGCCATGGACCGCATCGAATTCGACGACATTCAGGGACTCATCATTCGTGGTTACAAAGAGCTCCCCTTCGCCCGTTTCTTGCTCCTCGAAATGAGCGATGTGGCGGCTGCACGAGGCTGGCTCGCTCGTGTTCGAGTGACGCCCGCCTCCGATCGCGATCACGAAACGGCCACTAACCTCGCATTCACCTCCGACGGGCTCGGCGCACTCGGCTTGCCTGGCGGCGAGCTCGACGCGTTCTCACTCGAATTCCGCGAGGGCATGTCCAAGAGCGCGCAGCGTAACCGGGCTCTCGGCGATCTCGACCGCCAGGCGCCCGAAAGTTGGATCTGGGGTAGGCCCACGGACTCGATTCATGCGGTGCTCCTTCTTTACGCCAGGACGGCGACGCAGCTGCAGGCGCTCGACGAAGCGGCGAACGCGGAGATCGACGCCGCGAAAATACGCGTGGCTAGGCGCCTCGAAACGCACACCCTCAGCGATGGTGACGGCTTTCGAAAATATTGGTTCCGGGAACACTTCGGATTTCGCGACGGCGTCGCGCAGCCTCGGCTCGCGCTGCATCCCGCCACGGCCGAGGAGCTTCGGCGCGGGATCGCGCAGGCATCGCAAGCGGAGAACCTCGTGCGGGCGGGCGAATTCGTGTTCGGCTATCCCAACGAGTACGGAGGCCTACCGGACGGCGGCGGTCCCGATGCCCTCGCCAAAAACGGCAGCTTTCTCGTGTTTCGTCAGCTCGAGCAGGACGTTTTCGGTTTTTGGCAGTTCATTCGCGAGAAGGCGCGTCAGCTCGACTGCGATCCGATTTTTCTCGCTTCGAAAATGGTGGGTCGCTGGCCGAACGGCGCTCCACTCGTCAAGGCGGCGCGCACCGAAACCGCCGGCCTCGAGCAATTCGACGCCTTCGGTTACCGGGATGACCCGAAGGGGCACGCCTGCCCGGCGAGCTCGCACGTCCGCCGGGCCAATCCCCGAGATGGGCTCTTCGCCGACCCGAGCGAATCACTGAGGATCAGCAATCGTCACCGGCTGGTGCGGCGCGGTCGTCCCTACGGCGAGCCGATCGACTCCCCGCTCGACCCTTCGTCCTTCTTGCCCAACCTCGACGCGCTCGAGGCCTCCAAGCCGAAGACGGAGAGGGGCCTCCATTTTCTTTGTTTCAATACGAACATTCGGCGGCAGTTCGAGTTCGTTCAGCAGACTTGGGCCAATAACCCGAAGTTCGCCGAACAGCACAACGGGCCCGACCCCATCATCGGACCGAACGATGGCGGAGAGTTCCAGCTGCCGGGTGACCCGGCACGAAGACAGGTCACTCCGCTCAAGTCCTTCGTGCGAGGCCGCGGGGGCGCATACTTCTTCATGCCCGGTTTGCGCGCCCTCTCCAGGTTGGCCGGAGTGAGGCAATAGGACGGTCGAGATCGACTACGATGAAGTCCGAAGGTCCGCACACGTCGGCGTCGTTGCCGCCTCTCGCGCAGGGCGAACGGCGCCGGGTGACGATCTGGATGGCCGACCTCTGCGGCTACACCGCCTTGAACGAGGTGTTCGATCCGGAGGAGGTCGAAGCGGTGATGGACCGTTTCGAAGGTGAGGCGACGCGCGTCGTCCACGAGCACGGCGGGGTCGTCAATCAATTCGTGGGCGACGAGGTGGTTGCCCTGTTCGGCGTTCCGACGGCGCACGAAGACGACCCTCAGCGCGCCGTCAGTAGCGCGCTCGAGCTGCATCGGTACGTGCGCGAACTCGGCAACGAGCTCGAGCCGAAGTTACGGCGAGCGTTGCGACTGCACACCGGTGTGCACTCCGGTCTCGTGCTCGCGAGGGCGCGCGACCCGCGCCATGGGCTCTACAGCTTGCGCGGCGACACCATCAACGTTGCCGCCCGGCTTCGCTCCCTCGCTCGTCCCGACGAGCTCTTGGCCAGCGAATCGACGCAACGGCACATTGCTCCTTTCTATTCGAGCGAGCGACTCGATTCGTTCGTCCTGCGCGGTCGAGCCGCGCCGGTGACTGCGTACCGGGTTCTCGCCCCGACCAGCACCTCGACCGCTTTCGAAGCGGCCCAAGCCTCGGGGCTCGTGCCGCTGGCGGGGCGCGCGCGCGAGCTTTCCGTGCTGATGGAATGCTACGAGCGGGCGCGAGCAGGTCATGGGCAGCTCGTCACGCTCGCGGGGCATGCCGGCGTTGGCAAAAGCCGGCTGCTCCACGAATTCCGGCAGCGCATCGACGACACGGCGACGGTGTTCCACACGCGTTGTGAAGCGTACGGCAAGGTCACGCCGTTCCAGGCTTTCTTGCGTCCCGTGCGCCAGGCGCTCGGGCTCGCCGAAGCTCGGGCTGGTCAGATGCCCGCGGCTCATCTGCGGGAGAGCCTCGATGCGCTCGATCTTGCCCGCTACTTCGACGTTTTTGCGTCGCTCTTGGGAGTGAGCAGCGACGTGACTCCATCGGTCCGCGGCGAGCAACTGCGCGACCTCCTCTTGCGTGCTCTCGTCGATCTATTTCTGGCTGTCGCAAGTCGGAAACCCACCGTGTTACTCATGGAAGATTGGCATTTCGCCGACGAGGGCTCGGGGACGGCGACGGTGCATCTAGCCCGATCCATTGCCGAGCACCGCATCCTGGTGGCCGTCAGTCATCGCCCGATCGATGCCATTCCCTGGGGCGCGTCGCGCACCGCGGCCATCGAGCTCTGCCCACTCGCGCCCGAAGAGACGGCGGAGCTTGCTGCTTCGCTACTCGGCAGCGGATTACCTGACTGGCTCGTCAACGCCATTCA
>Ga0137374_10004890_pt1 | contig 15941 bp, 17 predicted proteins | sample SagtaG_20_FD_104811 | JGI IMG/M metagenome (GOLD analysis project Ga0137374, IMG submission 104811) | Vadose zone soil microbial communities from Sagehorn Ranch, Mendocino, California, USA - Sage1_R_100_16 metaG | ecosystem: Environmental > Terrestrial > Soil > Vadose zone | place: USA...
GGCAGAACGAAGCCGGTGCTGGTCTACGAAGTCATCAGCCTCAAGAGCCTTCCCGCCGCGCCGGACCGCAGCGCAGGCGACCTGTCCGCGCTGCTGCAGGAGGCGCTCGCCGGCAATGCGCAAGGCGCGGCGACGGCCGCGAAAGCCGCGCTGCGCGAGACGCTGGAGGCTTTGATGTCCGATCAGACCCAACCCAGCCCATCCGCTCCCCTGCGCATCAAGAACTACAGCGTCATCGGCAAGCTGGACGGTGCGAGCGGGTCGGCCCTGTACCTGGGCGAGCGCGATGTGGACGGCAAGAAGGTGGCGATCAGGATACGGCAAAGCCGCACGGGCGAGGACCGGCGGCCTTTACAGCGATACGTGCAGGAAGAGGCAATGGTCGGCCGCCTCGAACACCCGAACATCGCGGCGATTTTTGACCTCGGCTTCGCCGACACTCTCGTCTACACCGTCATGGAGTATTTCCCGGCCGGTTGCCTGAGACAGGTGCTCAAGGGCCCGCTTTCCCCGCGGCAGGCGCTGTCGCTGCTCGCCCAGGCCGCAGCCGCGCTGGCGGAGGTGCATCGCCAGGGAATCGTTCACCGTGACCTGACGCCGGAAAATTTCATGGTGCGCGAAAACGGCGAGCTCGCGCTCGCCGGCTTCGAGAATGCCAAGGACGAGACGGGCGACCTGAGCATAACGCAGCCCGCTGCACCTCTGCGGTCCCTTTATTATCGAGCGCCGGAATATGTGACAGGCACGGCGGTCAATCAGCGCTCGGATCTTTATGCCCTCGGCGCGATTTTTTTTGAGATGCTGACGGGCCATCGGCCCTACACCAGCGACTCCATCGACGAGCTGACCCGACAGATCGTCACCGCGCCGCCTCCGCGGTTACCCGCTGAAATCGCCCATTGCCAGGAGCTGGTCGACGCCATGCTGGCCAAGGATCCGGCGCGGCGCTGCCCAAGCGCCGGTGCCGTGCTCGACGCAATCGATACCGTTCGGACGCGCGCCGAATGAACCAGGGGGGTATGCGTGTGGCTGGTCCGCCGCATCGCCGCCGAGGACGCGGTATTCCATGCCCCGAGTTTATCGATGAAACTGCGGACCCCCGCCTTCTGCAGGCCGGTGCGCAAAAGAGCATACTTTGTACGGGAGATGAACAGAACCTCGAAATTCTGGGTGCTGGGATTGGCGCTGGCCGGCGCATTGGCCGCAGCGGGTTGCTATGCCCAGAACACGCCCGCTACGCCCACTGAAGCGCAGGCGCGCGACTACGTGTATGGCGCTTTCCTGACCGGTGCTGCGGCGGATATTCTCAGCGAGCGCGTGAATCTCGGGCCGGAACTGCAGCAGCGCCTCGCCGTCTCGCCGCGCGCGGACTACCACAGGATCTACGACGCGTTGATCGCGCTCACCGAATACCAGCCCTTGCGCGTGCGCAAACCCACGCCGGACGAGGTTGCCGATTACACCTCGCGCGTGAAGCGCGACTACCAGGGGCCGCTGTTCACGGTCGAAGCGGGCGACATCAGGCTCCTCGTTCAGTACGACCTGCCGGCCAACAACATTTCCTTCGTCGGCCAGCTGAGCCCAACGCCGGAACGTCCGACCGCCGCGGCGGTTGAACGGGCGGTCGTGCCGCCACCGCCGCCTGCGCCAGCGGCAGCGCCAAAGCCACCGCCGATCGCTATCGAGAAGCCTGCGCCGCCGCCGGTGGCAATTCAAAAGCCGCAAAAGCCGACGCCACCGGTCGCTGCCGTGGAAAGCCCGAAGCCCCGCGTTGTCGCACCGGAAAGGCCGAATCCCGCAGCTAGGGTCGAACCGCCAGAGCGAACCGGCCCCTGCGAGATTAAGTCGGTGATGTCAGACCAGGACCTCATCAACTGCAGCGCGCCGGCTGCCACAATGGAAAAGCCGAGGCCGCAGACCCCCGCAATGGAAAGCGCAACGCCGGCCGTCGTTGCGGTGGAGAAGCCGAAGCCCGTTACGAGAGCCGAAGAACGCAAGCCCGCGGCCCCGTGCGTGGTCAAGCCGGTGATGTCGGAAGAGGACCTGCTCAACTGCGGCGCAAGGCCGCGCTAGGGAATCAGTGGTCCTGATCCTCGATGCGGGGGACCGAGTCCTCGGCAGGCACGCCGGTATCCGGATCGATCCACTCCGAGATGCCGAGCTCGGATTCCGCTTCGTGCAGCGATTCGCCGAGCTCGACGTCTTCCGCGGCAGCGGCGCCGCCGGAAAGCATGTCGGCTTCGGCCTCAGCGAGGGTGGCGAAGGGACCGTGGGTCTCGCGCTTCGCCTTGGATTCCCAGTAAAAGCCGTCAGGCCGCTCGATGACGCGGTCTTGCAGCGGTTCCGCTACGTCCGGAGGCGGATCCGCTTCCTCGCGCTGTAATTTCCCACTGCCTTTCGGCTTGCGCATGATGTTCCATCCTACGCCAAAATCCGCGGCGTGGCGCAAGAGCGGGAAACGCTCGACAGCACTAGTCGTTCCGGTCAATCTGCGGCGCTAGCGCGGTTTCCGCGGCCAGCAGTTGCTGCAGGTCGCTGCGGCCTTGCTCGGAGAGCGCGATGAGCTTGCCGATGTCGTGGCGGTGAGGCGCGTTTTTCGCGGTGAGCTCCTCGTCGTGCTGCCTGAAGCGCTGCGCGATGCGCTGCGCGTCTTTTTCCCCGAATCCCAGGATGACCAGGGTTCGCACTGCGGTGTCGAGCGCCGAGCTGAACACTTCGCGCACCGCGGGCACGCCCAGCTCGGCAAATTCGTAAGCCTCGGTGCGGCTGCGGGCGCGGGCGACGATGGCGAGCTGCGGGAAGCGCTCGCGCACGCGCTTCACCGAGGTGAGCGCGGCGCGCGGGTCGTCGATGGCAAGCACCAGCACCCTGGCGGCTGCCGCGCCCGCCGACTCGAGCAGGTCGAGGCGCGTCGCATCGCCGTAATAGGCTTTCCAGCCGAAGCGCCGCACGGTGTCGATCTGGCCCGGATCGTGGTCGATCACCGTTGCGCCTATCCCGAGTCCGCGCAGCACGCGGACTACGATCTGGCCGAAGCGCCCGAAGCCGGCGACGATCACGGGGTTCGACTCGCGGATCGCATCGGGCTCGCGCGCCGCGCGGCGGTCGCGGCGCCGCATCACGAAGCGCTCGTAGCCCATCATGAGGAACGGCGTGGTGAGCATGGAGACCGCGACCGTCGCATTCAGCAAAGCCGCGGTTTCCTTCGGCAGGCTCTTGTCGGCCGCCACGAACAGCACGAAGGCGAACTCGCCCGCCTGCGACAGGGCGACGGCAAACAGCGAAGCGTCCCCGGTGCCGCAATAGAACGGCCGCGCGACCGCGTAGAGCAGCGCGATCTTCAACGTTACAAGACCAAATGCTAAAGAAAGCAAAAGAAGGGGTGCGCGCACGAACAGGCCGATGTCCACCGACATGCCGACCGCCATGAAGAACAGCCCGAGCAGCAGTCCCTTGAAAGGATCGATGTCGAGCTCGAGCTCGTGCCGGTACTCGCTGTCGGCGAGCATCACGCCGGCGAGAAAGGCGCCGAGCGCCATGGAGAGGCCGACCGCCGCCGAGAGCATCGCCGTGCCGACGACGAGCAGCAGCGCGAAGCCCACGAACACCTCGCGCAGCCGCGTCTCGGCGATATAGCGCAGCACCGGACGCACCAGCAGCCGGCCGGCGAGGATCAGCGCCGCGATGAAGCCGACCGCCTTTGCCGCGTCGCTCCAGTGCATCGCGTCGGCGTCGCCTTCGACCATGCCGAGGATCAGCATCAGCGGGATCACGGCGAGGTCCTGGAACAGCAGCACCGCGAACGATGCCTGGCCTCCCGGCGTCGGCAGCAGGTTCTTCTCGGCGAGCGTGGCGAGCCCGATCGCAGTCGAGGACATCGCGAAGCCCATGCCCGCGATCAGGCCGACGGCCAGAGGCTGCCCGAGGAGCAAGGCGATCGCGGTCACCGCCGCAATGGTGAGCACGACCTGGACCGCGCCCAGGCCGAAGATCGAGCGCCGCATTGCCCACACGCGCTGCGCGTTGAGCTCCAGGCCGATCAGGAACAGCAGCAGCACGACGCCGAATTCGGCGAAATGCAGCACCGTGTCCGGATCCGAGATCAGGCGCAGGCCCCATGGACCGATCGCCATGCCCGCGATGAGGTAGCCGAGCACCGAGCCCAGTCCGAGCCGCTTGAAGAGAGGAACGGCGATGACGCCTGCCGCCAGGTAGACGAGAGCCTGCTGGAGAAAGCCGTTGGGTTCCATGGTTAGAATGTTCGCATGAAACGAAAACAGCCCCGCGCGTGGACCCTAAGCCGGTAGATGCCGAGCAGTTCAAGCTCGGCATGCGCACCCTTGCCGGCGCGGTCAACATCATCACCAGCATGCATGCCGGGCACCGCTACGGCATGACCGCTACCGCGGTCTGCTCGGCCACCGCTGACCCGCCCACGGTGCTGGCATGCATCAACAAGCTCGCCACCACGCACGGCGCGGTGGCGAAGAGCAGGATGTTCTGCGTCAACGTGCTGCGCGCCGAGGACTGGGAGCTCTCGAGCGGCTTCAGCGGCGCGCAGAGCGGCGAGGCGCGCTTCAGGTCGCGCGACTGGACGCGGCTCGCCACCGGCTCGCCGGTGCTGATCGACGCGCTGGTGTCGTTCGACTGCCGCGTGGTGAAGAAGCTGGCGCACGGCACCCACACCATCTTCCTCGGCCAGGTCGAGCAGGTGCTGGTCGGCAAGAAGGGCAAGCCGCTGCTCTACTCGGACGGCCAGTACGCCAAGCTCGCCTCGCTCACGCTCGGCGAGCCGCTGCCCGAAGGACTCGATTACTGGGGCTTCTGACGCTCGACCGGCGCATCCGCGTCGTGGTCGCCGCCAACTTCCTGGTGGTGGCGGCGCGCATGAGCCTGGTCACCTTCCTCGGCATTTACTTCGTGCGCAAGGCCGGCATCGACCTCGCCACGGTGGGCGTCGCCCTGCTGCTCGAGAACGTCCTGCGCGGCGTGCTCGCGCCGATGTTCGGCGCGCTCAGCGACCGCGTCGGGCGGCGCGCCTTGCTGATCGCGGCGGCCCTGGTCACGGCTGCGGTGCTGCCGTGTTTCCTGCTCGTCAGGGGGCCGGCGTCGCTCTTCGCATGGAGCGTCGCGATCGGCGTCGCCGGCGCGGTCAACATGCCGGTGGCGAACGCGCTGCTGCTCGATCTCGCGCCATCGGAGCGTCGCCAGGGCGTCCTGGCGATCAATTACACGGTCATGAGCGTGGCGTACACGCTCGGCGTCATGCCGGCAGGCTACGTAGCCGAGCAGGGCTACGGCCTGCTCGCGCTGATGAGCACCACCGGCTTTCTGATGGTGGCGCTGCTATACGCGCTTGCCTTGCGCGGCGCGCTGCCGCTCGAGCAGCGTGCAGGGGGATCGTTCCTGGTGCACACGCTGTCGGCGATGCACGATCGGGCATTCCTCGCCTTCGCCTCGCTCGGCTTCGTCTTCCCGCTTGGGATGGGTCTCGTCGTCATCGTATCGCCGCTGTTCGCGGCCGAGATCGGCCTTGGGGAAGGCTACATCGGCCTCGTGCTTGGCGGCAACAGCATCATCGTCGCGCTCCTCGCCGTGCCGGTCGCCACGCGCATCGAGCCGCTCGGGCCGTTCCGCCTGCTCGGCGTCGCGGCGATGATCGTAGCCGCCGCCTTCGCCTGCTACGGCGCGATTCCCAGCCCGGCGGCTGCGCTGCTCGTCGGTACGGTGGTCTTCAGCTTTGCCGAGCTGGTGTTCAGCTCAGCGGTGCCCGCCGCGGTGGCGCACCTCGCCCCGGCCGGGCGGCGCGGCGCCTACCAGGGCTCCTGGGCTCTGGTGGGCTCTTTCAGCATGGGGAGTGCGCTCGTCGTGAGCGGTGTGCTGCGGGACGCCATCGGCTGGCATGGCGCCTGGCTGTTCTACGCCGGCCTGATCCTCGGCGCAGCGCTTCTGCTGTTCGCCACGCGCGACTGGTTCTCGCGCGTGGGCCAATGACTAACTGCTACTTCAGCTGGTTAGAAGGAGTAGGCCGCTGAAACGCCCATCCCCCAGTCCGGGCTGCCGTTCTCGAGCCCGACCAGGAAATACGCCTGGATCCTGCGCACCTTGTCGAGGCGGCGGTTCCAGAACGCGGTCAGCTCGCGCTGCGGCGGGCCTCCGGGGGTGACCCGCTGGCGCCCATCCAGGCTCAGGCCCGCGCTGTCGGTTGCGTCGAGCCTGTAGCTCGCGCCGGCGCCGTAGTTGAGCGCGTTCCGCAGCTCGATGAACTCCGAGTGGCCGAAGAAGGTGTAGCCCAGGTCGCCGAACAGCGTGACCCGGTCGTAGGTCTTGTAGAGATCGGCCTGGAACGACTCGTCGGTCGATCCGGTGCCGAGACCGCGGTCGGCGTCGCCAGTGGGGAGCTTGAGCCTGGCGGTGAGATCCAGGCCCAGCTTCGACGCGCTGTCGTAGTAAGTGTTGTAAGTCGCCGAGGCGACCGTGTCGCCCGGCCCGGTCGCGGACTCGCCGACGCCGCCTCGGCCGCGTCCTCTCGAGTTGGAATTGTTGACGTTGCCGATGCCGGGAATGACGTTGCTCGCGCCGGTTACATGCAGAAGCGGCACCGTGAGCTTGAACACCCACCGGCCCTGGTCGTAGCGGCCGGTCAATGGGACCGAAAGAATCCTGGTCTCGGTCGAGGTGCCGTAAGTGCCGGTGCTGTAGGCCAGGCCGGCTCCGAGACTCAGCTCGCCGTCCCCGGCGCCGAGCGCGCATTGCACGCCCGGCGCGAGGCACAGCGCCACCGCAATCGCTCTTCGCATCAGCGCCCGCCGCGCTCGGCGCGTTCGGGTTTTTCGGGACGCTCGGGCTTATCCGGGCGCGCGGGACGCTCGGGTTTGTCGGCGCGCGCGGTTTGGTCCCGCCCTTCGGCCTTGGCTGAGCGCATCACGTCGCCGAGCTTGAAGCCCAGCGAATTCGCGATCTTGCCCCAGCCCATGCCCTCGGCGCGAAGCTGCAGGATTCCCTTATGCGTGGCATCGCCCGCGAGCGCCGTCTTGAGCTGCTCGGGGGTCGGGTTGGTGATGCCCTGTTTCTTCAGCTCCGCCTGGGCGAGCGAGAGCGCGATGTTCACGTTGCCGTAACCCATTTTCTTGGTCGGCGGCGTGAACGTGGTGCCGGAGAGGTTGACTTGCTTGTCGTCGCGCAGGCCGTTGACGAGCGACGTCGCGTTCGCTTCCGAGCCGGCGAGCGGCGTGTACTTCTCGATCAGCCGGTCTTTCGACTGGGACCAAGCGGCCAGCGACAAGGCGAGGAGCACGCTTCCGAGCAGTATTGCCTGTACTTGTTTCCTGAGCATTGTTGCCTCCTTCCAGGACGGAATGAAGTGGAGGTGCTGCGGCCTGTTGGATCGGCCGGCCACGGCGAAGTTCAAGGCCGGTATTAGTTCACAGCCGGCATGGGCCGTTGAACTATGGACCGCGCGTCGAAGACAAAGTTTCGAGAAATATGACCAGGTCGTCGATCTCGGCCTCGCTCAGATTCAGCTTCCTGAGGATCCTCTCGCCGTCGAAGTGCAGCCTTTCCTCGTTCAGCTCGGAGTAATGCTTCACCACGTCGCGCAGGGTGGCGAGGCTGCCGTTATGCATGTACGGCGCGGTGAGCGCCACGTTGCGCAGCCCGGGCACCCTGAATTCGCCGAAGTTGCGCTGCTGCAGCTCGACATGGCGCGTGCCCGTGGCGGTGGTCCTGGCGGGGTCGTCGTTGTAGCGGCCGAGCAGGTTGTGAGGGTTGTCCCTCAGCTTCTTGATTCCTTCGTATCGTCCGGAATCGACCTGTCCCTTGCCTTTGAAAAACGCGATCCCGGTATCGGCGAACTCGCCGTTGGTGAACTGCGGGCCGAAGTGGCAGACGCTGCAATTGCCCTTGCCGACGAAGATCCGCAGGCCGCGCTGCGCGGCCATGGGGTATCGGTTGATTGAAACCGCATCACTTCCTTCGAGCGCGTCGCGGAACTGGTCGAACGGCGTGCGCCCGGTGATGAGCGTTTCCTGGAACGCTGCCAGCGCCTTGCCGACATCGACCAGCATTTCCTCGTCGTCGGCGGGCGGAGGACGGCGGAATGCTTTTTCGTAATCCCCGGGAAAGAGCTTCCTCACCACCGCGGCGACGTGCGCCGGCGTCGCGCGCATTTCGCGCAAGTCGAGCAGCGGCCGGATGCTCTGCGACCAGAGGCTGTCGTGCGCGCCGTCCCACCCGTACCAGCGGTAGAGGCCGACGTTGAACAGGCTCGGCGTGTTGCGGTCGACCTCCTCGAGGCCGAAAGCGCGCGGCCGCCCGTCCTGGAAGCCGCGGAACGGGACGTGGCAGGTGGCGCACAGCACCGAGCCGGTGCCGGAGAGGTGCGGCTCGAAGAACAGACGCTCACCGAGCTCGACCGCCTCGCGCCTTCCCGAGACGCGGTTGCTCGGGTCGCGTCGCCAGGTCGGCGGCCACGGGCCGTGGCGCAGGACCTTCGCTTTTTCCTCTTCAGTAAAAATGACTTCAGAAAGTGGGAAAGCTTGCGACATGCGCTCGCCGTTCACGACAAAAACGAATTCCCATTTTCCCGGCATGTGGAACATCAGGCCTTCGGCGTGCCAGCGGCCGGGCGCCACGGGCTTTACGCTGGGCACGTAATTCATGCCGTGGCGGTGCTCGGGCATGTGGGCGTCGACCTTCAGGGTCGCGGGCGCGGGACTGCCCGGCTTCGCGCACACCGCAACATCAAGCGAGAAATGCTTTCCTACTTCGGGGGAGGCTTTATATGCAAGCACATAATGCGCCGACTCGACGATCGCCCCCTGCAGCGCTGGCGTGCACGCGCCCGCCGTCCCGGCGAACAGGGCTACGGCCGCTGAAAGGACGAAAACAGGGCTTCGCCGTTTTTCCATGCGATGCGCTCCGCCACGTCGCGCGGCAGATCGGAGAGCCACTTGCGCGACCATTCGGCGTGCTCGGGGATGTAGTGCCAGCGCTCCGGGGTGTACGAATCGGTGCCGACCATGAAGCGGTCGGGAAACTCGAGGAATACCGCGCGCCACGCCGGATCGACTTTGCCGCCCGAGCCGTGGTCGGTGCGGAAGGCGAGGTCGCACCAGAGATTCCTGTGCTTGCGCAGCATCGCGGCCACCCGCTCGGGAGCGTCGAAGCCGGCGTGCGCCCACAGGATGCGCGCCTGCGGCCACTGCTGGAACAGGCGCTCGACTGCGTCGACGTCCGAGTGCGCGTGCAGGAATAAATTGAATTTTTTTGCCAAATCAACCATCCGGCGCGGTACCGGGAGGTCGGCATCGGCGCCGTAGAGATGGAATTCGCCGATGGCTGCGTAGCGATATTTCTTCAGACGATCCTCGAGATAGGGAATCACGCTTTCGTCCCGAAACCACGTCCCCACGTCGGAGCGACTCCTGTAGGGCCGCAGCTCGGGTATCACCAGATCGGGCGCGGCAGTGTAGAGCCTTTGCTGCCCGTCGTCGCCCGCGCTCGAGATGAGCGCGCGCCTGAGCCCGGCCTTGCGCATGATCGCGATCGCATCGGCGACCGGCACCACGTCCCAGGCGTCGTGGCTGTAGTGCAGGTGCGCGTCGAAGATCGGCTGCGCGCGGACTGAAAGCGCCGCGGCAGTGAGAAGAACGGCAATCAGTCCGCGCATGACCGAAGTGTAAAATGGCTCTTCGATCCGGGGGAGACAAATATGAAACGCGTCGTCGCTTTGCTGTTTGCCGCGGTCGCTGCGGCGTCCGCGCCGGCGCAGGACAAGCCACTGGTGGTAGGCGTCGACGGCACGTTCGCGCCCCACGCCATGCCGAAGCTCGGCGGCGGGGTCGAGGGCTTCAACGTCGATCTCATCAATGCGATCGGAGCCAAGATGGGGCGCAAGGTCGAGATCTTCGCCGGCCAGTTCTCGGGCCTGATCCCGGCGATGAACTCGGGCCAGCTCTCCTTCGTCGGCGCGCCGACCACGGTGACGCCAGAGCGCGCGCAGCAGCTGCTCTTTACCGAGGGCTACCTCAATACCTATTACGCCTTCGTCGTGCCGCTGAAGGCCGCGAACGTGAAATCGCTCGAGGACCTCAAGGGCAAGACCATCTCGGTGAACCGCGGCTCGGCTTACGACAAGTGGCTGCAGGAGAACGCCGCTAAGTACGGTTTCAAGCCGGAGTCGTTCGGTACCAACGCTGACGCGGTGCAGGCGCTGATCTCGGGCCGCGCAGACGTGCACATGTCCGGCAACACGGTCGCCGCCTACGCCGTGCTGAAGGCGAAGGACCAGATCAAGCTCGCGGCGCTCAAGTTGGACGAGGGGCTGGTGTGGGGCGCCGCCTTCCGCAAGGACGACGCCGCGCTGCGCAATGCGGTCGAGGACGCGCTCGAATGCCTGAAGATGGAAGGCGCAGTCGCCCGCCTGCACGAGAAGTGGTTCGGCTTCAAGCCCGCCGCGGGGAGCGCAGCGGTGACGGTGTATCCCGGCTACGGCGTGCCGGGCATGCCGGGATACGATCCCAAGCCGCACCAGCCGCATTGCAGGTGATTCTCGATGTATCAAGACTTCATAAGTCGTTCGGCCAGCTCGAGGTCCTGAAGGGAATCGACCTCAGGGTCGCCGCGCGCGAGCTGGTCTTCGTCATTGGGCCATCGGGGTCGGGCAAGTCGACCCTGCTGCGCTGCTGCAACCGCCTTGAGGAGCCGACTTCGGGCTCGATCCGCGTCGAGGGCATCGACGTCATGGCGCCCGGCGTCGACATCAATGCCGTGCGCCGGCGCATCGGCATGGTGTTCCAGTCCTTCAACCTCTATCCGCATCTGGATGCGCTGGGCAACGTGACGCTGGCCCTCCGCAAGGTCCTGAAAAAGACCCGTGAGGAAGCGGAGCATCTCGCCGTAATGGCTCTTGCAAGAGTCGGATTGAGTGAAAAAGCAAAGGCCTATCCCAACGAGCTTTCCGGTGGCCAGCAGCAGCGCGTCGCCATTGCGCGCGCGCTTGCGCTCGAGCCCGTGATTCTGATGTTCGACGAGCCGACCAGCGCGCTCGACCCCGAGCTCGTCGGCGGGGTGCTCAAGGTGATGCGCGAGTTGCGCGAGTCTGGCATGACCATGGTGGTGGTGAGCCACGAGATGCGCTTCGCGCAGAGCGCCGCCGACCGCGTCATCTTCATGGACCAGGGGCGCATCCTCGAGGAGGGCGCGCCGCAGAAGATCTTCAACCAGCCCGAGCATCCCCGCATCCGCGAATTCATCGCTTCCATCGAGCACTAGATGGGCCCGCATTGAGCCGATTTGCCGACAGCTTCCTGAACTGGCAGGTCATGGCGCAGTACGCGCCGAAGATCCTCGAGGGGACCTGGGTGACGATCCAGCTCGCTGTGGCTGTGGTGATCGCCGGCATTGTCGCGGGGCTGTTTCTCTCCATCGTTCGAACTTTTCGCTTGAAACCCCTCAACTTCGTGATCGTGCTGATGGTGGATGTGCTGCGTGCGCTGCCGCCGCTCGTGATCATCGTCATTTTCTATTTCGCGCTGCCGACCGTCGGCATCAGGCTTTCCGCATGGGCTGCGACCTGGCTTGCGCTGTCGCTGGTGCTGATGGCGTTCGCCGAGGAGATCTTCTGGGCGGGCATCCTCGCGGTGCCGAAAGGACAGTGGGAGGCCGCGCGTTCCACCGGGCTCGACTTCCTGCAGACGCTGCGCGACGTGGTGCTGCCGCAGGCGGTGCGGCTCACGATCCCGCCGCTCACCAACAGGACCATAGCGCTTACCAAGAACACCGCGCTCGGCGCGGTGATCGCGGTCGGCGAGATCCTGTACCAGGCGCAGAGCGCGTATTCGTTCTCGTATAACCCTTCGCCGTTGCTGCTCGGCGCGGTTGCCTACCTGATCCTCTTCATTCCGGTAGTGATCTTCGGCCGCTGGGTCGAAACGCGGTTCGCATGGAAGCGCTGATCCGCAGCTTCTTCAGCGTCGAGATCCTGGCGCAGGCCTGGCCGATCCTGCTGTCGGGGTTCTGGATGACGCTGCTCCTCACCGTCGTGGTGGTGCCGCTGGGACTTGCCGGAGGGCTGGGCGTCGCCTTGCTGTCCACGGTGAAAAGCAGAGTCCTGCGAACTGCACTCATCGTGTACGTGGACTTCTTCCGCGCCTTCCCGCCGCTCGTGCTGCTGATGTTCATCGCCTATGGGCTGCCGTTCCTCGACATCCGGCTCGGCGCCTTCGGCTCGGTCGCGCTCTCGTTCCTCCTCAACACGTCGAGTTACTACGGCGAGATCTTCCGCGCCGGGATCGAGTCGGTGCCGCGCGGCCAGTTCGAAGCGGCGCGCACCACCGGGCTGTCGGCGCTGCAGACGATGGGCTACGTGGTGGTGCCGCAGGCGGTGCGCAACGTCGTTCCCGATCTCATCTCCAACACCCTGGAAGTCATCAAACTGACCTCGATCGCCAGCGTCGTTGCGCTGCCCGAGTTGCTCCACGCCGCGCGGGAGGCGCAGTCGCTTACTTACAATGCGACGCCGATCATCGCCGCCGGCATTGTCTACCTCGTGTGCCTGTGGCCGCTGGTGCGGTTGCTGTCGCGCTTCGAGCACCGGCAGATCGCGCTGCACTGATGGAGAAAACTCCCGTCATCAAGGTCACGCCGCCGCGCACGCTCCGCGAGCTCTTCACCGGCTTCCTCGCCATCGGCTCGCGCTCGTTCGGCGGCGTGCTGCCCTGGGCGCACCGCGTCATGGTCGAGGAGCGCCGCTGGCTCACGCCGGAGGACTTCGCCGAGACCATCGGCCTGTGCCAGTTCCTGCCGGGGCCGAACATCGGCAACGCCTCGATCGTGCTCGGCAAGCGCTGGTTCGGGCTCGCCGGCTCGATCGTCGCTTTCCTCGGCCTGTTCGCGCTGCCCTTTATCTGGGTGCTTGCGCTCGCCGTGCTGTATTCGGATTTCGCATCGCATCCGGTTGTCCGAGCCGTCGTTACCGGTGTCGGCGCGACCGGGGCGGGACTGTTCATCTCCGCGGCAATCAAGCTCGGCCGGCCGCTGGCGAAGAAGCCCGCAGCGCTGACGCTCATCGCCGGCTGTTTCCTCGCGGTCGCAGTTGGGCGCTTGTCGCTGCTCTTTGTGATGCCAGTGGCCCTGGTGATCGCCTACGCCGTCGCGCGCCGGGGCTGGCTGTGATGCTGGTCGAGCTCGCGCTCTATTTCGGACTGCTCTCGCTCATCGCCTTCGGCGGCCTGCCGTCGGTGGTGCCGGAGATGCAGCGCTACGTGGTCGACGTGAAAGGCTGGGCAAGCGCAAGCGACTTCATCCAGTTGTTCGCCATCGCGCAGGCCGCGCCGGGCCCGAACATCCTGTTCGCGAGCCTCGTCGGCTGGAAGGTCGCGGGAGTCCCGGGTGCGCTGGTTGCGCTGGCGGCGATCTGCGCCCCGGCGGCCGTGATCGCTTGGTGGGTCGCCGATCTCTGGGAGAAGTGCAGGGACGCGCCTTGGCGCGTCGCCCTGCAGCGCGCGATCTCGCCGCTCGTCGTCGGGCTGATCTTCTCAGGCGGCTACGTCCTCGCGACGCCGGCCGCGCCCGACTGGCGGCTGTGGCTGATCGCTGGCGCGAGCGCCTGCGCCACGCTCGCGACGCGCATCAACCCGCTCTGGTTCCTCGCCGCCGGCGGCGCGCTCGGCGCTATCCTGCTTTCGTGAAGACCTGCCGCTCGCGCGAGGCGAGCAGCGGCACCGCCTCGGCGAGATACTTCTTGAAATGCGTCGTCTGCTGGTGCGCCTCGAACGCTTTTTCGTCGTGGTAGATCTCGAACAGCATCACCTTCGTCTTTTCCTTCGGATCGAACAGCACCTCGAATTGCCTGCAGCCCGGCTCCTTGCGCGCCTCGCGCGCGTTGTCGAGCGCCATCTTCCTCCAGCGATCGAGGTTCTCGGGCTTGATGCGGATGTTCACCACCAGTACGAAGCTCATGGACACCTCCGTTTGCTATAATTCACGCCTCGCGCCCGTAGCTCAGACTGGATAGAGTACTTGGCTACGAACCAAGGGGTCGTGGGTTCAAATCCTGCCGGGCGCGCCAAATCAAATGGATCAGCGAGCGCTGGCCGTTTTCATGCTTCGCCGCATCGGTGTATAAGGGTTAGCGAAGCGCTGCGTTCGAACCGCCGATCGGCACCCGGTTTTTCCATCTCCCTGCTTCGTCCTTCTAATGTCAGGAGCGAGGCACAAAAATGCGAGCTTCCATTTCTCAAATCCCGGTGATGGCGGCTATCGTAACCACCTTGATGTACGGGCCTGTCGGGGCATTGCTTGCCTTGTCGTCTTTCGTCTCGCTGGGTGTTTCATTTCACTCTTTTGTGACGTTCGGAGACACGTTTAACGCAGTGGTGGGACTATTGGTGTGGTGGGCTATCGGCTTCCTGCCGGCATTGGGCTATGCGGCGTTCACGCTGGGCCATTTGCACGGCTGACTTGATCGGAGCCGGTTGGATTATGGCTATGTCCCGCCGGATTCATCGACCGCGGCTGCTGCGCTTCAGGATTTCGCAGGCGCCCGGGATTCCGCCTTCGCAACCAACGACGATATGGTGTCGCATGGATTCGTCGCGCCGCCCGGACTCGAGAAGCAGCACGCCGTAATTGTAGTGAGCCGATGCATTTTCGGGCTTCAGCTCGAGGGCGCGCTCGTAGCTCGCAGCGGCGTCGGCCGTGCGCCCGAGCGAACGGTAGACCACGCCGGTGTTGATCCACGCCTCATGGTTTCGCGGCTCCAGCGCAACCGCCTTCTCGCAATCGGCGATTGCGTTCGCCAGCCTGCCGAGACCCACCTTAACCACGCAGCGCTTGTCGTACGCCGACGCATAGCGCGGGTCGAGCGCTATGGCGAGGTCGAGATCATCGAGCGCATCATTAAGTGCACCGCTGCGCAGGCGCAGCGTGCCACGGGCGAGGCGCGCGTCCGGCGAGCGCGGGTTCAGCTCCACCGCGCGCTCGAAGTCGACGCGTGCCGCCTCGAGCCGCTCGGCGTCGAGGTGCACCAAGCCGCGCGCAACATGCGCGCGTTCAACGTACGGCGCGTTCAGGTTGGTGTTCTTGCTGATCGCGTCGTCCCAGAGCTTGAGCTGGCTCGAGAAGCTGTCCAGCCGGCCGCGCGCCGGAAATACGAGCAGCAGGCACGCCACCGACAGGACGGCGACACGCCAGCGCGGCGCAAGCGTGCCGGCCAGCATGGGTACGATTGCCGGAAGCCCGCTCATCCACAGGTAGCTGCGGTAGAGCACGAATGGCTCCTGCGCCCTTACCGTCGCCATTTCGGTGAGCGCGAACAGCCACGGATAGAGCAGGCCGAAGCCGAGCAATCCGGCGCCGCCGCGCTTGAAGAGCAGCCACGCGGCCGCGACCGGGTAGGCGAGCCACGCCGCGAACCCGACCATATAAACCCATTCAAATAGCGTCTTTGGAAACGGCGTGCGGACGTCGATGGACATCCATCCCGGCCAGGGCAGGAGCCAGGTGCAAAGATAGCGGAAATACAACGTTGCCTGATTGAGCGCGCTGATCGGATAGGCGAGGCCGGAGTCGAGCTCGCTGCGCGTCTCGCCCAGATTGGCGACCACATCGGATGCGAAGGGCTCGTAGGCCCTGCCTAGCACGCCCCTGGAACTCAGGATCACGGTCACCGCGATCGTAGCGAACAGCGCCAGGGGCCACACGGCCCGCCGCGCCAGGTCGAGCGACGCGCCGCGCACCAGCACGGCCAGCGCCACCGCGACCGCGGGCATCATGATGGCGTGCTCCTTGGAGAATACCGCGAGGTAATACGCGGCGACGGCCGCGATGCACCATCTGGGCGAGCCCCGTAACAGCCACTCGAGCACGCACCACAGGGCGAGCAGCGAACACAGGGTCGCGAGAATGATCGAGCGCTGCATCAGATAGGCCACGCCGTA
>Ga0137374_10004895_pt1 | contig 15938 bp, 14 predicted proteins | sample SagtaG_20_FD_104811 | JGI IMG/M metagenome (GOLD analysis project Ga0137374, IMG submission 104811) | Vadose zone soil microbial communities from Sagehorn Ranch, Mendocino, California, USA - Sage1_R_100_16 metaG | ecosystem: Environmental > Terrestrial > Soil > Vadose zone | place: USA...
CGCGGTAGATTCAAGTGGCGATATGCGATATGCCATATTTCATATCGCATATGTCATATGAAATATGACATGGGAGTTAAGTAATATGGGCATACTGTTAAGGGCCGTCGCATTTTCACTGGCCACTGCACACTGATGTGACATTCCCATCCGTCAATGTGCCTGGTGGGGCGACTTCATCAGGCACAATCACGGAGAGGAACATAACGTTTTCTCCGACCTTGTCCAAGCAATTCAGCGTGGGCGGGGGCCAGTATAAATTCTTCTTCGACAATCAGGGCGCCACGAGCAATTCGCCTATTACCACTTTGAGTCCTTTTTATTCGGTGGACATCGGCGTCCTCTTCACGCAACCGCTCTTGCGCAACCGCTCGATTGATATCTACCGGCACGACATCCGCATTCAGCGCAAGCGGCTCACGCAATCAGATTTCGATTTTCGGCTCAGCGTGATCGCGGTGATCGCCCAGGCGCAGCAGGCTTATTGGGAGCTGGTCTACGCCTTGCGTGACCAGCGGAATCAGCTCTCGAGCCTGAATCTCGCGCGCGAACAACTCCACATGATCGAAGAGCGGGTCTCGGTCGGCGCATCCGCTCCGCTTGAGCGGGCGCAAGCCTTGACTCAAATCGCAACGAGCGAAACCAATCTCTTGTCGGCGACGCAGTATGTCACCACCACGGAGAACGCGCTTAAGCAACTGATCCTGCGCGACCCGACTGCCGCCGCCTGGTCGGCGCAAATCGAGCCGACCGATCAGCCGCCATTGGCCCCCGCGCCGGTGAATCTGCAGGACGCGCTCGGAGAGGCCTTCGCCAACAGGCCGGAATTGAACCGTCTGCGTCTGCAACAAGAGATCAACAGCATTGATATTCAGTACTATCGCAATCAAACACTCCCTCGATTTGACGCGCAATCAGTCATCTCAACGACAGGATTTGCCGGCTCTCCGCTACCGCTGGGGTTGATCGCCGGCAATCCGACAACCAATTCCTCCTCTTTTCTGTTCAACCAAATCAATCAGTTGCGTGGCTCTCTAGGTCTGACTCCGGTTCCGATCCCGCCGGCTACCAGTTCGGCTCCCGGTAATCTCATCGGCGGATATTTTCGGGCGCTGAGCAATGTCGGGGACTTCCACGCAGTGACGTTGGGCCTGGCGATCGAAATCCCGATCCGTAACCGGACCGCCAAAGCCAATTTGGCGGGCGCTCGCATTCAGGGCGCCCAGTTATTAGCGCAGGTTCGGGCCTTGGAGCAGACAATCGAAGTCGATGTGCGCAACGCGGCGCAGGCTGTAGAGATTACCCGACGACAGATTCTGACGGCGCGCGCTGCGCGAGAGAGCGCGGAGATTCAATTAGCTGGTGAACAGAAGCGGTATCGAACCGGCCTCTCGACCACCTTTCTGGTCCTTCAATTTCAGAATCAACTGGTCAATGCGCGCACGGCCGAGATACGCGCCGAAGCGAATTACAATCAGGCGATCGCGAATTTGCAGCGCGCCACTGCGACTACGCTGCGCGCTAACAATGTGACCGTCAAAACTCCCTAGTTTTCCCGTTCAAACGTACGGCGGTGGCGGCGGATTACGCTCGGTGAACTGGCGCTGGCGCCAGTACGGATAGGGCAGAGTCTGTTCGCTCGCTTCGCCGAGCCGGGCGACATGTTCGGGCGTAAGAGACCACTCAGCCGCGCCTGTCTTCGGACGGCCGGATGTGGCGGCTGCGGGCAACCTGTACATCATCGCCGGGGGCGCGCCTGATGTTGTCGCCGCGTGCAGGCCTCTCTTCGAGGCGATGGGACAGAAGACCATCCACATCGGTGATGTTCCCAGAGCGGCGAATCTCGTGAAGCTTAGCGGCAATTTCCTCATCGTCTCGGTGATGGAAGCGCTGAGCGAGGCCATGGCGCTCATCCGCAAGGCCGGCGTCGACCCCCATCGGTACTACGACCTGCTGACCTCCACGCTCTTCACAGGCCCGGTGTTCACGAATTACGGCGGGCTGATCGCGCGGCAGGAGTATAAGCCCGCGGGATTCGCGGCGCCGCTGGGAGAAAAGGACATTCGGCTCACCCTCGCCGCTGCGGAAGCGCTTCGCGTCCCCATGCCGCTGGCGAGCCTGGTCCACGACCGACTACAAACGGTGATTGCCCGCGGCGGAGAGGAACTCGACTGGTCGGCGATAGGGCAGCTTGCGGCGAACGACGCCGGTCTGGCGGACCTGGCGAGGTGAATTTACGTAGTTTTTCGGGACGGTCGGCGCCTTTCCGTACTGAGAGATTATTGAAGCGGTGATAGTGTGATCTGTTCGTTCGCGGTTTTACTTTTTGCAGACGTCATCAACAGGACTGGGAGGGAGACCGATTATGGGATTTGTGGGCAAGCTTGAAGAGATTCGGGCGCGGGCGCGCCAGCACATTGAAGACGGGGCGGTTACCAAAGATTATCCTCTGGACCGCGATCAGGTCATCGGCGTCTTGAACGAGGCGCTCGCGACCGAAATCATCTGCGTGCTGCGCTATCAGTTTCATTACTTCATGGCCACCGGCATCCATTCTGAAGCGATCGCTGACGAGTTTCGGGAGCATGCGAATGAAGAGCAGGAACACGCCGGGAGGATCGCCGCGCGCATCAAGCAACTCGGCGGCAAACCCGAGATGAATCCGAGCTCACTCGCCAAAGTGAGTCACACCGAGTACAAAGAAGGCGTCTCGCTCGCCGACATGATCCGTGAAGACCTGGTCGCGGAACGCATCGTGATTGAAACCTATCGGGAGATGGCGCGCTACTTCGGCCAGAAGGACCCGGTATCGCGCCTGCTGATGGAAGAGATCCTGGCGAAGGAGGAGGAGCACGCCGACGAAATGGCCGATCTGCTCTTCGCCGTCGAGCCGGAGAGCGGCGAAGTGTCGCGGCGCCTCTATTTCAAAGACGAGATTCCGGGGGAGTCGGACGCCGGCCAACAGGTCAAGACGGCCGCAGCCGTGAAAAACAACGCCAAAAAGGCTGCGCGCAGGTGAATGGCATAGTTCTAAAAAGAATAGGAGGAACAAGTGAGCAACCAACACAACCAAAAAAGACCGCTAACGACGACCAACGCCGGCGCCCCCGCGCCGTCCGACGATACCTCGCTCACCGTCGGTCCCAATGGCCCCGTGCTGCTGCAGGATGCCTACCTGCTCGAGAAGCTGGCCCATTTCGTCCGCGAGCGCGTCCCCAATCGCGTGTACCACGTCAAGGGCGGCGGCGCCTTCGGCCATTTCGAGGTGACCGCCGACGTCACCCAGTGGACCAAGGCCGCCTTCCTCAACCAGGTTGGCAAACGCACGCCGATGTTCGCGCGTTTCTCGGAGGTGGCCGCCGAAGAGGGCTACCCGGACACGGACCGCGACGTGCGCGGCTTCGCCCTCAAGTTCTACACCGAAGAGGGCAACTACGACCTCGTCGGCAACAATACGCCGGTCTTCTTCGTGCGGGACCCGATGAAGTTCCCCGACTTTATTCATTCTCAGGAGCGCCTGCCCGACAGCGGCCTGCGCAGCAACAACATGCAGTGGGACTTCTGGACGCTCTCGCCCGAGTCGGCCCACCAGGTGACGATCCTGATGAGCGACCGGGGCACGCCGCGCACCTACCGCCACATGAACGGCTACAGCAGCAGCACGTATCTGTGGGAGAACGCCGCGGGCAAGAAGTTCTGGGTCAAATACCACTTCAAGACCGAGCAGGGCATCCAGAACTTCACCGACGCCGAGTCCCGGGCCATGCGCGTCGAGGACCTCGACTACCACCGGCGTGACCTTTTTGAGACCATCGCCCGCAAGGACTACCCAGCCTGGCGCCTCGAGATGCAGATCATGCCCTTCGAGGACGCGGCCAACTACCGCTTTAACCCCTTCGACATTACCAAGGTCTGGCCGCACAAAGACTACCCGACGATCCCGATCGGCCGGATGGCGCTCGACCGCAACCCCGAGAACTTCTTCGCCCAGGTCGAGCAGGTCGGGTTCGAGGTGGCGAACTTTGTCCCGGGCATCGGGCCCAGCCCGGACAAGATGGTGCTGGCGCGGCTGTTCGCCTACGGCGACTCGAACCGCTATCGCACGGGCCCGAACTACGATCAACTGCCGGTCAACCGGCCGCTCAACGAGGCGCACAACTACAACAAGGACGGCCCGATGCGCTTCCACCACAATGGGAACCAGCCGGTCTACGCGCCAAACAGCTACGGCGGGCCGCGGGCCGACCCGCAGCGCTACCACGATCCAAGCTGGTTCGTGGAGGCCGGCGAGATCATGCGAACGGCCTACGTGGCGCACAAGGACGACAACGACTTCGTCCAGCCCGGCATGCTTTACCGCAACGTGATGTCGCCGACCGATCGGGACCATCTGGTCGGCAACATCGTCTGGCGCCTGAGCCAGGGGGTCGAGCAATTCATCCAGGAGCGTGCGGTCAATGACTACTGGGCCAAGGTCGACCCCGACCTGGGAGCGCGGGTCGCCAAAGGCCTCGGTTTGAAAATCACGCCTCAGGCAACCGGGGTGGCTGGGAAAGGCCAGAGCAAATAAATGCAAGGCAATGTCAAATCTTCAAGATCGTCTGGACAAATTCAAGAAGAGATTTGAATCCGGAGCCCCTCCTTATAATGCGTCGCGCGAGGCGGTCGAAACGATGCATCGCGCCACGGCCGAGCTTAAGGCTTCCGGCATTGAAGCTCGCGCGCTGAAAGTCGGGGACCGTGCCCCGGGCTTCACCTTGTTCAATCAGAATCACGCGCAGGTGGCTTCGGCCGACCTGCTGCGCGAAGGGCCGCTGGTGGTCAGCTTCTTCCGAGGACACTGGTGACCGTACTGCAATATGGAGCTGGAAGCTCTGCAGGAAATCGATCCCGAGGTCAGAGGGCTGGGAGGGCGCATTGTGGCGCTCACTCCCGAACTCGAAAGGTACACGCGCTCTCTGCACAAGAAGCTGAACCTGACGTTCGACATCCTGACGGATCTTCACCTCAAAATCGGCGATCGCTTGCATCCCGACGCCGAGCAGCGCGTTGACCACGAGCTTCATCGTCGCGCCCGAACCGCTGGGTCCGAGATAAAAGTTTTGCCGCGCGATCGCGTTAAAGATCGGTTGGGCGGCCTGGAAAGTCTCTTCGTCGCCGCCGCAGAAGAGCGTCAGCGCTCCCTGTTTGGCGGCAGGAGTGCTGCCGGAGAGTTGTGATCTGATTCATTTCATTTTCTTTGAAGCGCCTGTTGAGGCTTATACCCGTCTGTGAGGGTCTTCATGAATGCCACTAACTGGTCTTCCTGCTCGTTGGTCAACCCGAGGTTACCGATCGTCGTATCCATGTTTTGTGGAACCTCAGGGGCGGGCCAGCACGACACCTTTTCTCCCGGGGCCCCTGGCTGACAACGGGGGAGTTTATCGCGGGTATTGTAGAAGTGGACGACTTCTTTCAGGCTCTTAAAGTAGCCATTGTGCATATAGGCCTTGACGAAATCGGGACGCGGCCGTTTGTCCACATTCCGCAAGGTAGAAACCTGGAACTTGCCGTCGAATTGAGGAGCGAGCCGCGCCCAATCAGAATTCGGGTTGAGCCGCGGATTTCTGAGAAAGTCGCCTACTCCTTTGTCCACGAACGCGGAGCCTGCCGGGTTGGCGGTGTATCCGTATCTGTCCGGCTTATTCTCGTTGTAATACGGAATCGCCGGGTTCCTGGGGACACCGAGATTGGATGAGGTAAAGTCGGTAAATAACGGCGCCACGCTTGCAGCGTCTCCGGGCGTGATCTTGCGGGCCACGCTTTCGGTTCCATCCAGGTGGCATGTATTGCACTTCGCCTTGCCGCGAAACATGTCCCATCCCGCCTGCTCGTCCTGGGTTAAGACCTTCTGGTCGGGGTTGGCGAGGGCGTAATCGAATTTCGACGAGAAAGGACTGATATCCGGCGCGGCTTCATAAGCCGCAATGGCGAGCGCAAATTGATCATAAGTCGCGTTCGAGCGCCCCCGGTCCACTGTGCTAAGGCGCACAGGCAACGGGTCACCCGCCGGAGGTGGCCCCGGCTTGCCGCACACCTGGTCGACGTCGGCCGGCCACGTGATTACGAATGCTTGCGCCCCCCAGACGGCCTCAAAGAACCCCCTATAGGGACTCTGAGAGAGCCGGCGCACGACGCAGGCGGTGTCAGGGAAGCCCATTTCGTTAGCATCAATCGGGGGATCTTGCGCCTGTTCCGCCGCGGGATTTTGCATGAAGGCTCCGGTGGCGCGCAGATCCCAAAAGTTCCCGCCATAGAAATCCCCCTGCGCCTGGTTGTACTGAAGGACCGGGTAATAGGGCGCATAGGTGTAACTCTGCGGTTTCCGGTGGCCGTATCGCGATTGCGCCGGGTCCGCCGACGCATTGCGGACCGATCCCGGATAAGCGACGGTGGTCATATTAAGGATCGAGATCGGCCCGGTAAAATCCACATAGGGCATATGGCAAAACGTGCATGCCTGATTTCTGTTGACCGAGAGCTGCTTGTCAAAAAGCAGGAGCTTTCCGAGCGTTTGAACCCGTTTCATGCGGCTCCCAAAGTCGGTTGGGATCGAGGGCAGTTGCGCCAGGGTGTCAGCAAAGATCTTATCAATTTCAGCCTCCACCCGTTTTATCTCTTCTTCCAGACCTGCCGGCAGACTTGCTGGCAAACCCACTGGCGCCAGATTCTGTGGGACGCCATTCGGCGCCGAGGCGGTTCGAGAAATGACAAAAAGCCCGATCATCAGCGCGCAAATTACTAATGATATGATACGCGTCATATAGCTTCTTGTATTTATCTCTGCTCGATCTTCGTACCGAGTCGCGCTATCTCAGATTGTGGGGAGATTGCGAGAATTGAATTGAACGGAAAATGTTCAATAACGAAAAAGCCTAACGCCTTGTATTCGGATGTGTCGGTACAGCGTCGCACATAGGCGGGATTTTCCGACAGGGCAGCATGTGAAGTTACAGCGCGCCGCCCCTTGCCGGGCAGGTCGACGGGTTGGCCCGCCCGAGTACCCTGTAGAGTTGCTCCTACGGCCGATGAGCCGGCGCACGGCCTCGCCCACTTTTTCGCCATACCGATGGGCGGCCAAATCTACATGCCGATCCGTATTTACCTGTACGGCGTCCGTGCGTCCGCCGCAGTGGCACGCGATGAAACGTTGTGGCAATGTCGCGTGGATCGACCGGCGGCACAATCCCCTGGACGGCGCCGAAGGCTACCCTGGAGGAGGCGATAGCAGCCGGGGAATCGAGCCGAGCGCCTCTTTGTATTACGCGCGGTCGCTGGACGGCGGAAGCTCCTTCGAGAAGAACCGGTATGTCACTGGTCTAGTCTGCGCATGCTGCCAGATCGCCGTGGGTTTCTCGAAAGGCAATGTAATTTTGGCATGGCGGTCGGTCGAGCCCGGCGATGTTAGGGACATTTTCACTACCGTCTCAAGCGACAAAGGAGCGACATGGGCCAAGCCGCAATTGGCGTCGCGCGACAACTGGGTGATCAACGGCTGCCCTCATGAAGCGCCGACCTTCGCCTCGACGGCGTCGGCCGTATATCTCGCTTGGATGACCGCCGCATCGGACAAGCAGGAAATTTACATGGTCGTCTCGAAGGACGGCGGCAAGACTTTCGGAGAGAGAGTTCATGTATCGGCCGGGTGCTCCGGACAGTAACATCGTTGGCACATATGGCGGATCAGGGATGGAACTCGTCTCTGACACATAATGTTGTTGATGAAACGCGACGTGATTCCCACCTCGATTTGGAATGTTTGGCCCCGGCGCTGACCGTCAAAGACATCATCAGTCTTTGTTCCATATCCCTGACTACAAGAGTCATTTCGAGGAACCGGATCGCACTCATTCATATTTAAGCGCGACCATCGGATCAACCTTCGTCGCCCGCCGCGCCGGTATCCAGCAGGCCAGCAGCGACACAGCGGCCAGCAGCAAAACGATACCGATAAATGTCAGCGGATCGCTGGGGCTGACGCCGAAAAGCAAGCTTCGCATTGCCTGTCCCAAAGCGAGTGCTGCTGCCAACCCAATCGCCAATCCCGACAGCGCCAGTTTGCTGCCTTGACTGACGATCAGTCGTTGAATGTCTCGTGGCTGAGCGCCAAGCGCCAGGCGAATGCCGATCTCACCGGTTCGCTGTGTGACTGCGTAAGAAATCACTCCGTAAATCCCGACCGCCGCCAATGCGAGCGCCAGCGCCGCGAACGCAAACAGCAACTCGACAACAACCCGCACGCCGGCCAGATCGTCGAAAAGCAGTTTGTCCATTGTGGCGACTTCATAAACCGGCAGTTTCTGATCCAGCGTCCCGATGCTGCGGCGCACGGCGGAGATTTGTTCGAGCGGCGCACCGTTTGTTCGAACCACCAACGACAAATCTCCGACGGCTGCTTGCGCGTGCGGCAGATAAATCTGCGGCAGTGGCGGTGCGTCCACATCATCGTTTCGCACGTCGCCGACGACGCCGACGACAGTGATCCAGGATTCGCCGCTAGCTGAATTTTCAAAGCGAATGCGTTTCCCCAGCGGATCTTCGTTCGGCCAGTATTTGTTCGCCATTGTGCGGCTGATGGTGGCAACGCGCGGCGCGTCCGCTTGATCTTGAGCGGAAAACTGACGACCGGCCAGCAACGGAATGCCTATGGCGGCGAAGTAACTGTGACTAGCTACCAGATCAATTGCCCAGGGTTTGTCGTTGTCGTTGGCAACGGTTTGGCCTTCGATGACCAGTGACCGGCGCGCATTGCGACTGTCGCCCCTCAGCGGCAGGCGCGTGATCGCGCCGGCAGATTTGACGCCCGGTTGCGCGTCAATCCGGTCGAGAACGTGCGAGAAAAAGTCACGCCGTTGCTGCTCGGTCGCGTAATCGCGCTCCGGCAAGGACACGCGCAGCGTCAGTAGGTTGCGCGTGTCGAAACCCGGTTCGATCAACTGGTAGGCGATGACCGTGCGAATCATCAACCCCGCGACAACGAGCAAGACCGACGCCAGCGAAATTTCGCCGACTACTAGCGCGCTGCGGAAACGATTGGTCTTGCGACTGGCTGAACCGCCTCGGCCACCTTCTTTTAACGTTTCGGTCAGGTTCGGCTTTGAGAACTGCAAAGCGGGTGTGAGTCCGCAAACCAGCGCCGCGATCAGCGCCAACATCATCGTGTAGGCCAGCACGCGACGGTCAACCACGGCGGTGTTCAGTAACTCCAGCGACGCTCCATAACGCGCTTCGATCAAACTCAGCCCCCACACCGCCAACAGCAATCCCAACGCGCCGCCCGCCACGGCCAGCAGCAGATTTTCCGTCAGCAGTTGCCGGATCAACCGCCAACGCCCGGCGCCCAGCGCCTGCCGTATGGCAATCTCCTTTTGCCGCGCCGCCGCGCGCGCAAACTGCAAACCGGCGACGTTCGCGCAGGCGATCAGCAACACGGCGAAGACTACGCCGAGCAACAGCGCGAAAGCCATCTTGCCCTGTGGTCCCCAGAGCACGTCCCGCGCGCTCATCACGTGCGAACTCCAGCCGGCATTAGTGGCCGGAAACTGCTCGGCGATGCGCGAGTTGATGCTTTTCATTTCGGCGTCGGCCTGCACCACGGTCGCGCCGGGTTTGAGCCTGCCAAACACCATCAGCGACCGCCGGTTGCGATCTTCCCGCTCTTTCGCCCGTCCCCCATCAAGCGCCAGCGGTTCCCAGATGTCGCCTTCAACGACAAAACGGAAATTGGCCGGCGTAACGCCAACCACCGTCACACTACGATCATCGAGCGTAACTGTCCGGTTCAAGATATTCGGATCGCCGCCAAACCGTTTTTGCCAAAATTGGTAGCTGAGCAGCGCCACTCCCGCAGCGCCGGGGCGGTCTTCATCGGGCAACAGCGCGCGCCCACGCGCCGGGTTGACGCCCAACACCTGAAAGAAATTGGCCGTTACTTGCGCGCTGGAAATTCGTTCTGGGTCTCCGCTGCCAGTCATCGTCCGCGTCGCACTGGTCGCCGCCGCCAGACTGGTGAAGCTCTGCGCTTTGTCACGCCAATCCAGGTAATCGGGAATCGAAACCGGATTCTGACTCCCACTGCCGCTACTGGCCGACCAGACAAACGCCACACGCTCCGGTTCATGAAAACTCAGAATCCGAAACAGAATCGCATTGATGTAGCTAAAAATCGTCGTGTTGACTCCAATGCCCAAGCTGAGCGTCAGCACGGCAACCAAAGTAAAGCCGGGATTCTTCACCAACATTCGCGCGCCGTAGCGCAGGTCTTGCAATAAGCTTCCCATAAATCCTCCGTCACGTTGTCGGTCTGTGTCGTGCAACAGAAGCAGGTCTGTTCGCTCTCGACATTGCGCGGCGATTGATGACGCCGACGGGTATCAGAAGTGAAAACTCAATCCCTGTGCCGCGCAACAACCGGATCGACCGAAGCCGTCACCGCCGCCGCCCGCGTTGAAAGCAAAGATTTTAGAAGAAGTCTCGCCTCAGACATCTCACTTGGATAGGCGGCCGGTGTTCAGTTGTGGGATCGGCCTTTCCCAAAATCGAATAACCCTGAGCCGAACAGGTCCCGTGACACGATTCTATAGGCGCAATTCAAAGCTATAGCGCGCGAAAGGGATCTTGCAGCAACGTATTTAAACTTAAATACTTACCAAATGGGAATATGACGTATGCGCTTTTGATCAATCCGAACTCCATTTGAATCGTTGCCGATTGGTTCAAAACGATGCTTTTAGCCAGCGCACCCCGAAAATCGGATGAAGATTTCCGCCGCGTATGGCATTGAGTGCCCCTCATCGTCTTGAGGAGGTCTACTCGATGTCTATTCAGCTTGCCTTACGTTTTGATGAAGTGCCCATCACTTGCGAAACCCGAGCAGCGGTATCATTCGATTGCCCCTTGCCTGGCCGGGAAGCGATCGGCGGAAGAACAAGCGGACGCGCTCGGGATCTCTTACAGCACCGTCTGCCGTTGGCTGAGGCAGTTTCGGGAAGAGGGCATGCCCGGACTGTTCCCATCGACTGACTATCCACGCGAACCACAAACTCCCGAACGGGTCATCGTGGCGCTGCTTTATTACAAGTGTTGTGTGCCCTCAGCCTCCGACCGGGAACTGGCGCGAGTCTTGAACGCGACCACTGATCACCGCATTCATCACGAAACGGTAAAGGCATTGCTGCAACGCTATCCCATCTGGCGCCATCCGGAATTTCAACGTCTCATCCAGTATCCCGCGCCGGATAACCCTCAGTTGTTACGGCGGTCAATTCAGAGATCACGATTGGATCCGCGCCAATCAACGACTGGGCATACGTCACGAGATGTATGACAAGGGCCATCCCTGGCAAAATTTGATCGAGAGCCAGTTCGGCATTCAAGCCCGGCTCGGCGAGTATCGTTGGGAACGATGCCGCAGCGTCGAGGAGGCGGTTGAATTTCATCGCGAACTGATCCGCGATCATAATCGATTGCCGCACTGGGCGCATCATCGCCGCAACGACGGGAAGCGCTCACCGCTCACGGTTCTCGGCGACGCAAGGGGCAAGCGTGTTGAGCCTGCCGATCTGCAAAGGGCATTCGGACAACGTTATTCTCAGCGTTTGACTGATGCGCGTGGCTTTGTCCGAATCGGACGCTGGAAGATATATATTGAAGAAGGTCGGGCGCGACGCAAGGTCGCATAACAATACTGGTAAACCAGTCAGGATGAGTAAGGTCACCCTGTCCTCACTCAACCGAAGCCCTACGGATTATCACGTTGGGCGGGCATGAGAAAAGCTTGTTGAGGAAACAGGCGAGGTTTGAGATGGAGCTACACCATCAAGACGAACACGTCGCGGAAGCTGATAGGGTCAGACGGTCATTGTCGAATTCGAGATTTTCCTATAATCGATGGAATACCTACGGTAGCTAATGAGGTATTGGGACGAAATGAATAGGGGCGAGCAATAGCCCTTATGATCCCCGCAACTCGGACAGCCCTTTCCGAGTCGTCAGATACGGGTGGTCAGCGGTCCTTACAATTGCCGATCTAGTCCCAAACGTGGTGCGCCACGCTAAGGAATCGGAAGAAGACCTAAGTCGGCGGATAAAGGGTGTGTCCCACCCGTCTAACCGCAGAACGTGCTAAACCATTTACTTCAATAGGTTTAAGCCTAATTTTCATTGCAGGCGGCGAGTCATCTCAAAAACCGCTTAAGTCGCCTGTTTGTAATATATTACCCCGAATTCCCGTTAGACAGGTGGGACACACCCCGGATAAATTGTTATGTGAGCAACGTCGGAACCGATACCGGCTCCCCCTAACAACAGAGGGTAAGTGGGTAGATCACCAATGCCGGTGTCGGGGCAGCGAGATCGTAATAGTCGATGGAGTAACGACCATCCGAGGCGAACGAGAGAGACGTTCACAGGGCGAAGGGTCTCATACACTCAATGCGACACGATACTCAGTTACGGACGGACAAGCCGCCGTACCATAAAGGAAACAATATGATCAACGTGGCTGAGGAAATGGAGCGACTTCATACGCTGGCAAGACGAACCCAGGATCAAATACGCAAACCACTATGGAAGCTGCTGACTGACAAAATGTGGTTGGCGCAAGCCTGGGAGCAGATACGGAACAACAAGGGTAGTCAAACTCCCGGCATTGATAAGATGACGGCAATTGAAATAGACCTTGAATTGGTCCATAAACTGGCAGACAGTTTGAAGAGCGGGACGTACAGGCCCACCCCTGTTCGCCGCGTCTTTATTCCGAAAGCCAATGGCAAAACTCGACCACTTGGAATTTCGACCATCAAAGATCGGATTGTGCAACAGGCAATCAAAATGTTACTCGAACCGATCTTTGAGGCGGACTTCTGCAAATGTTCGCACGGTTTCAGGCAAGGCAGATCGACAATAACGGCATTACGCGACGTATCACGTGCGTACCCGGTCATCAGTTACCTGATCGAGGGCGATATTAAAGGCTGCTTTGACAATATCCCGCATGGCGGGCTGTTGGAACTGATCAAGAAACGCGTGGCGGACGAGAAGGTGCTGAGCCTAATCAGCAAATTTCTCAAGGCCGGCTACCTGGAAGAATGGCGCTATCACAAAACCTACAGTGGCGTCCCGCAAGGGAACATTGTCGGCCCTCTGTTGTGCAATGTCTTCCTTCACCAGTTCGACCTCTTTATGCTGAGAGAACTGAACGCCAATCAATCCCAGACCAGTCAACAGGCGAACGCGAGACGAAATCCCGAATACAGAAAATTCGAGACCAGAATCGCCAAGCTTAGGAGACAACTCAGGGATGGACATGGCGACAGATCTATCGTCAAAGAGATCAAGGAACTGGAGCGGCAACGGAAATACGTTCCATGCTACGCCAAAAATAGGAAACATCCGGGCAAGGTATGGTACGTCCGTTATTGCGATGATTTCCTCGTTCTTGTTGCAGGAACCAAAAAGGAAACCGAAGCATTCAAGGAGCAAATCAGGCTGAAACTCTCCAACATGGGGCTCAAGCTCAGTGAGAAGAAAACGAAAATTACTCATTGGAGTGAGAGCTGCGACTTCCTTGGCTATCAAATTCAGGGAAAGCTCAGGAGGAGAGGCGTCGGCTTAAGAGCTGTTTTCGGCATCCCCCAACAGAGTCTCCGCCAATTGCAGAAAGACCTGGAGGAAGTCAGCGGCTACTATCATATCCGGGTGTGTCCCACCTGTCTAACCGCCTCCGGCGGTTAGACAGGTGGGACACACCCTTCTTTCCTCGAAGAGCATTTCAAAAACATGACGACCTTCTTGAGAGTGCCCGGAGTCAAACGCAATTCATTGGCCGAAACCGGAATGCGCGTTTTGCGCCGGCTGGAACGAAATCATGATGGATTCCGCTCGGAGAAGGGCCGACAGAACGCATTGAAAATCTATCAAGCAGTAACATATTTAGGGTGGTCAATCCACAATCCCACAAATCTAACCGCCGGAGGCGGTTAGATTTGTGGGACACACCCGAAAATTTATAGGCCGTCTAGGGCTGACTAAAATTGCGGCACTATCTTAGCGTCTATTTCTCCTCTCTTTATACGCTCTTGTACCGCTACTATCAGGTAATCTGTTAATGGAACTGCATCTGCATCGGAATTGGCGATGTGGTTTTCACGTGCTCTTGCCGCTTCTGTAAACACCGCAAGCATTTCTTGTCTGATAAGTCGCTCGACTGTTACTCTAAGTTTGTGTCTTGTTTCTGCGTCCATAATCTACCTCCGGTGCGAATGTAATTGATGGTTACGGAAAGCCAATAAAATATTAAAGACCGCCTGAAGAAAGCGGTTTTGGACAGGCCTAAAGGATGCTGCAAGCCGAATCAATCAGTTCCTTTCCCGCCTCTCTCACTACTGTCAAATAACGATCTAAATCATCAGGCTTGATATACAGTTCATCTCCAACATTTAAAGAATCACTAGTGCTATTTTTATACTGAAGATCAACAATACTTCTTCGATGAACAATTAAGTGACGTCTCTTATTCAATAAATATAAATCTGGGTTATCAAGTGCTGTGATTAAATCGGCTCGCCCTAGCGACAATATGGAAAATATAGTTTTTATTGCGGGTAAAGTGTCTATTGAATAATGTTCAATCAAAATATCTCCCATCTTTTTTGAAACATCAAACCCGTGCGTCTCAAGTATCTCCAAAGAAACTCCTCTTATGTCAAACCACTTTCTGACTCTATCATTCTTGAAAAGAATATTCACAAGCTCAGGTTTCGTATTCAAGAGAGATATAAATAAATCGGTAGCTAAAACCTCGATACTTGACCAAGTAAGCACAGCACCCTGTCTTAACACTTCTCGTGAAGCAGTATTAAAGTTCGGATCGCTCAATAACATTATTAGATCAGCAAATAACTCTTCAATAGTAGTATCTTTATGCGTGTCGTCTAAACTTTCTTCCTGTGCTCGCTTTTTGGCGATTTCATATGCTTGAGCGCGCGCCCACTCAGGAATATGTCCATCTTTATCCGCGTGATTTAGAGCGCGTATCTTTTCAGCTAAGTGTATCTGCAAGAATCGCTTTTGTGAAACGCTCGCCATCCCCATCCAAAATGGCAAGCTCGTTGTTGAAATAACAGACGATAGGTTTTTGGCGAACGACCCGATTGGTTGAATAAGTGGCTTCTGCGCTATAGATAGAAAATCGTTAATCGGCTTAATAAACTCATCAATATTAACAGGAAAGTAAAAATGCCGTAGAGCGATCTCTTGTGTTGTTTCAGCCATTCTATTTTGTCCTCGGTGCTGAATTATGAAGTTTGGTTCCCGGCTATATGTCTTCCCCCAGAGGGTAGCTGGCCATTTGACGCCGGTTCTTTCTCAGGTATTCCCTGATATAAAGGGACAACATGTAGAACACATATTGCCTATGGATCGGGCAGAATACGTTACCCAGGTGAGTTGCATCATTTACAAAAAATTCTTTGCGTACGAAGTATCTTCCTAAATCCCTCAACGCGTGCTCTAGGCGAAGTGAGCTAACGGCCAACATAGCGGGAAGACCAAAAGACATACCTTCGGTTATCGCGCTTGCTTTCATTTCTTGCGCAACTTGATAAGAGAATCCTGTGATGCCTCTCTTTTCGAGGCGGCTTAACTCAAGGCGAATTCTATTACAATGGCGGCATAATCCAATTTTCGGCATCACAGGACATTCGGGATGTTGGCACCATTCACAGCTTTTCCGGTTGGATAAATACTCGAAATGTCGCTCGATCCAAGCGTGTTCTGAGTCACACATAGCCTTAACCACTTCCTGTAGATGAAGAGGGCCGGTCAAAAGAAGAATTAGGATTTTATCTATGAAAAAGTCCACTTGCAAGAATTATTAGAACCGCTAGAATTGGAGTCCC
>Ga0137374_10004904_pt1 | contig 15922 bp, 9 predicted proteins | sample SagtaG_20_FD_104811 | JGI IMG/M metagenome (GOLD analysis project Ga0137374, IMG submission 104811) | Vadose zone soil microbial communities from Sagehorn Ranch, Mendocino, California, USA - Sage1_R_100_16 metaG | ecosystem: Environmental > Terrestrial > Soil > Vadose zone | place: USA...
CGCTTCTCCCTCTCCCCCTCCGAGGGGGAGAGGGCCGGGGTGAGGGGGCGGGGCCCAATGCAATACGTCCTTGGCATTAGCTTCATGCTGTTCCTCGCCTTCGTGCCTGTGCCTGCTGCGCACGCAGCTGTTTATACCGAAGACTTCTCTTCCGCGCCCGACATGCGCGGCTGGCGCACGTCCGGCGACAGTTCGTTGTTCTCCTGGAACTCGACGGACCAAACGCTCGAAGTCACCTGGGACTCTGCCCGACCGAACAGTTACTACTTCCGTTCGCTCGGTACAATTCTCGGTAAAAGCGACGACTTCGCGTTTCAGTTCGACCTCCGGCTGCTCAGCATTCAACCCGGTGTCAACCCTGCCAAGCCGTGGACTTTTGAAATCGCCGTCGGCCTGCTCCAACTCGCATCGGCCAGCGACGCCACGTTCAGCCGCGGCACCGGACAGGACTCGCCAAATCTCGTCGAGTGGGATTATTTCCCCGCGGCCGACATCATCGAGGCCACCGTCTCGCCCGTGATTGTCTCGAGCAACAGCCAGTTCATCCCCGGCTTCAGCTTTCCGCTGGAAATGCCGGCTAACGACCTGTTCCGCGTCGCGCTGGCCTACACCGCGAGTAATCAGACCCTCGTCACCACGATGACGCGTAACGGCGCCCCCTTCGGCCCGATTCAAACCGTGAGGCTCACCGGCAGCTTCACCGATTTCCGCGTCGACGCCTTTTCGATCAGTTCCTACAACGACGCGGGCGGCGAATTGGGATCGATCCTGGCGCGCGGCGAGATCGACAACGTCGTCGTGACCATCCCCTCCCCGCCCCTCGAAAGACTCGAGATGGGCATCACGAACGGGCTGATGCGTGTCCGGTTCGCCGGTCGCACGAATTGGATTTATACTCTCGAGCGCAGCACCGACCTGACGAACTTTGCTTCCGTCCAGCCCGGGATCCTGCCGGCCTCGACAAACGTCGTTTTGGAAGACGCCTTCCTGGCCGCTGTGACGAACCGCTTTTACCGCGTCCGCGCCGACCGGCCATGAGAAGGAGTCGAGAGTCGAAAGTCGAAAGCGTAGGGCAGGCGTCTCGCCTGCCCGCGCCGAGCGTAGCGAGGCGAATGAAGTCCTCGCCGCTCGGCTCGCGCTACCGCGCTCGCGGGGCAGGCGAGACGCCTGCCCTACTTTGCGGCTCGCCGACATCGAGCGCTTTCACCCTCATCGAACTGCTCGTGGTCATTGCCGTCATCGCGCTGCTGGCGGCGCTGCTCTTGCCCGCGCTGGCGAAGGCCAAGGACTCCGCCCACCGCGCGCGTTGCGCGTCGAATCTCCGCCAGCTCGCGCTGGCCGCCGAATTTTACTTCGAGGATCACGAGAACCGCTGCTTCCGCTACCTCAATGGCGCGACCAATGGCGGGGACCTCTGGTGGTTCGGCTGGCTCGAGCGCTGGAACGGCGCCAACGAAGGCTCGCGCGCCTTTGATCCGGCGCCCGGCGCGCTCTACCCGTATTTGCAGGGCCGGGGAGTCGAGCTTTGCCCGTCGTTCGATTATTCGTTTGCCCATCTCAAGCTCAAGGCCAGCGGCGCATCGTGGGGTTACGGCATGAACCGCCATCTGTCCGGCGTGAGCCTGAACAAGGTCTCGAGCCCGGCTGACACCGTGCTGTTCGCGGACGCGGCGCAAGTGAACGATTTCCAGGCGCCCGCATCGCCCGCCAACCCAATGATCGAGGAGTTTTTTTACGTCAGCACGAACGCCTTCGAGGCCACCGCCCACTTCCGGCACCGACAGTGGGCCAACGCGGCTTACGCGGATGGCCATGCGGATCGCGAAGCCCCGTTCCCAGGGTCCTTGGACCGCCGCTTGCCCGATCGGTGGGTCGGCCGGCTGCGTCCCTCGTGCCTGCACGTTCCGTAAGGGCGCATCTTGCCCGTACCACCAACGTAGGGCAGGCGTCTCGCCTGCCCGGCCGAGCGAAGCGAGGCCTTGGTGGTGCGAATGCCGCGCCTTTCGGCGCGGCTGGGCAGGCGAGACGCCTACCCTACTTTCCAGGCGCGACCTCGACCGCGGTGGTACTTCCAAGATGCACCCGGGGTGGGCCGGCGCGCCGCAAACCCTCGACAGGATTCGCCGGGCCGTGCTTTCATTCGCTCCTGCTGCGATTTTATGGAAGACACCAATCAGCTCATCGAACAGCGCAAAGCCAAGCTGGCCGCACTGCGCGCCCGTGGTCTCGACCCGTTCAAGAACAAGTTCGCCCCCTCCGAGAAGTGCGCGGACGCCCGGCACAACTATGCCGAAGGCCGCGCGGTCGCGCTGGCCGGGCGCATCACCGCGCACCGGGACATGGGCAAAAGCCAGTTCCTCGATCTAAGGGACCAATCCGGGCGCATCCAGATTTACGCGCAGAAAAACGTCCTGGGTGACGAGCAATACGACATCTTCAAGCACCTCGACCTTGGCGATTTCATCGGGGTGAAGGGCACTCTGTTCACCACGAAGGCCGGCGAGATCAGCGTCCGGGTCGAGGGCTTCACGATCCTCACCAAGGCGCTGCGCCCGCCGCCCGCCAAGTGGCACGGGCTGGAGGACACAGAGATTCGCTACCGCCAGCGCTACCTGGACCTGATGGCCAATGACGAGGTGCGGCAGACCTTTCTCAAGCGCAGCGCCATCGTGCATGAGATCCGGCAGTTCTTTCACGGGCGCGGCTACGTGGAGGTGGAGACGCCCGCGATGCAGGCCATCCCCGGCGGCGCGGCGGCGCAGCCGTTCAAGACCTTTCACAAAGCGCTCGGCTGCGACTTCTACCTGCGCATCGCACTGGAGCTGTATCACAAGCGGCTGCTCGTGGGCGGCATCGACAAGCTGTTCGAGATCGGGAAGAATTTTCGGAACGAGGGTCTGTCGCGGAAGCACAACCCGGAGTTCACGATGCTGGAAGCCTACTGTGCTTTTGGCGATTACAGGTCGATGATGGAGATTGTTCAATCGCTCATCTGCCACGTCGCGCAGAAGGTTCTCGGGACGCTGTTGATAAAACACGATGTGACAGATGCGATCACTGCGGTGATTCGTCAGGCAATAAGTTTCTTAAAGCATGAGCAGATGGATTTCCTTCATGAATGTGAGCGTGCTACAGACAACCCGGACGCCAAACGTCTTTGCGAGGCAGATCGCCATCAAATCGATAAAAACGTCAAGGAACTGGAAGATTTGCAGAGTTCCATTGGTCAAAAGCCAGCGCACGAAATCGCACCATTGGTTCGAAGGAAGTTCAATTTAGATTTGGGTGGCGTCACGGCGCGGGAACTTCTACTTGCTGGCGTTAAGGATGGGGACGAGGCCAACACTCGGCTTCGCGAGCTTAAGCGTCGAGCAGAGAGCATTATCCATGAGCTTGAGCGGCTAAGCCAAAAAAGGGACGAGATCGACCTCACGAAATGGACGGAGCATCGCTATAAAGATTTGGTAAGAGAGAAAGTCGCGAACAAGACACATGGGCAAGATTGGTTCGCTCTCACGCCCGCTCAGCGTCGCCAGATTGCCATCGAAGACTTGAAGCTTGGAGGCGATATTGCAGACACCTACGAGGACTTCGAGATCACCGGCGCCGTCTTCGAGAAGCTCATCGAGCCGACACTGATTCAGCCGACGTTCGTCACGCATCTGCCGAAGGAACTTGTGCCGCTGGCCAAGCTCTCGCCGGACGACCCGACCACGGTGGAAGTCTTCGAGTGCTGCATCAACGGGCAGGAGATTGCGCCCGGCTACACGGAGCAGAACGATCCCATCGCGCAACGCAACACGCTGGAGCACCAGGCCGGCGGCGAGCAGCAGAAGCTCGATGAAGATTTCCTCGTGGCGCTTGAACACGGGATGCCCCCGGCGGGCGGCATCGGCATCGGCATCGACCGGCTGTGCATGATGCTGCTAGGCCAGGAAAGCATCCGGGACGTGATTCTCTTCCCGCAGTTGAAGCCGAAATGAAACATGCGTCATTGAACAATGCGGACGCAGTCACTACAGTACTGCCATGACAACGGAAGCAGTTAAGACGGCCATCCAACGAAGGCCATTCCACGCCTTCACTGTTCGCCTCGCGGATGGGTCTCAATTTCAGGTCCCGAGCCAGGAACATGTTGCTCTGCATCCAGACGGGAGGACGTTTGTCATTTTCGAGCCGGCAGGCGGGTACCGCATTGTGGACATCCCTCTCGTCACGGATTTATCGGTGAATTGAACTGCCGTTTGCCGGACGACTCGACCGCGGTGGAAATCTTCAAATCTTCCCGCAGCTTAAGCCGAAGTGGATCACGCCGAAGTAGAAACAGAATGTACGACCGTGCCAACTCGATGCGTTCCCCAAACGCGCTCCGCTCATTGCGCGCCCTGCTCGCCGGCCTCGCCGTTGCGGTGACACTTTCGGCCTGCCAGCCCGCGTCCAAGGAAATCACTTCAGGCAACGCCGCGACGTGGACCAACCGCATCCAGAAACCGCGGTTGAGCGAACGCCAGTTCACACGCCTCTATGCCGAAGCCGTCGTGATCCGCCTACCGGGAGCGCGTGTCAAAATCGCGGGAGAGCGCGAGTTGTCGGTTTCCCTTCCCGGGAAACATTCGTTGACCGCCTACCTGGATAACGTTTGGAGGGATTGCCGGCAATCGCCCGCCGACCGCGCCGAGATTTGCGACCGTTACTTGAAGGCGCTGGTGGCGGCCCGCCAGGGGATGGAAGAATCGGCCGGCCCGCCGGCGACCAACAGCATCGTGCCGGTGATCAAGGACGAACTGTTCATGGCCGACATGCGCAAGCGCGTTCAGGGGACCAACGCTCTGGTCGCGGAACGGTTGGTGGCGGATCTCTGGATCGCCTACGCGGTCGATCACGACAACCAGATCCACTTCTTGTCCGAGGGTGACCGGCAGAAACTAGGAATTTCCCTCGCTGAATTGCGCCCGCTGGCGATCGGCAATTTGCGCCACGTGATCAAGGAAGTCAGCAGCCGGGGCGAGGGGCCCCTCTACATGCTCACCGCGGGCGGCACCTACGAAGCCAGCCTGCTGCTCTCGGACAAGTTATGGGGCGGGATGACCAACGTCGTGCAAGGCGACTTCGTGGCGGCCGTGCCGTCGCGCGACGTGTTGCTGTTCACCGGCTCCAGTTCGCCGGACGCCATCCGGAAGATGCGGGCGACGGCCGAAGAGATTCACAAGGACGGTTCGTACCTCATTTCGAAGACGCTTCTGGTTCGACGCCAGGGGCGATGGGAAAAGTTCGATTAGCATTTGACCATGCAGACGCTCCCAGAATCGCCCGAGCAACTGCTTGAAGCTCTATTCACCATCTCCCGGAGGGAGATTCGAGAATAGCCCGGCAGTTCACTGCCGGGTCCCGGTACGATTTTGCGCAAGTCCCGAAGAGACGGCCGAATTCGTTGCATTCATTCAGCCGTCCCTCCGGGACGGGAATTCCTCTTCCGCATTCCCACCCTTGAAAGAATTCTCCCAAGCAAATCTTCGCGCATTGAGCCCCTGAACCACGGTAGGGACGCGCTGCGGCGCGTCCGGGCCGACCTGCAGGTCGGCCCTACCACGTTCAGGGAGAACCTCCACGATTCGAGCATCGCGCATTGGGGCCATGAACGGCGGCTGCTGGCACGGAGTCCCGGCTTTAGCCGGCGGGACGTCCTGCCGCCTGGAAGGCGGGACTCCTTGCAAGAGCCGGTTCATGGGGAGGGTGGGCTATTTTCAAATCTCACTGCGGGAGGTGGCTTACGAAACCTTTGGCCGAGCTGCCCAATCGAGGGCTGAAATGGCCATCCCCAAGGACAGGCTGGAAGCCCCTCCTACTGAGGCGCGCCGCGATTGAGCGAAAGCGGCGGACAGTATTCGCCCGTTCGCTCGCGCTTCCACCAGGCGGAGGTCGCGCGGCGCTCGTCCGGCGTCGTGAAGTGGTAATCGTAGAGCGAGGCGCGAATGAACCGGGGCGGCTTGTTAGGAAACGGATTCTTTTCCAGCAGCGCCAAAACCTCTGGTTTGCCTTGCAGGAGGCGAAAGCAGAAATTGACGAACCACGGATTGCCCCGCACGTCGCCGAGCGCCGCGAACCACATCTGCCAGTCCAGCCGCGGTTGGTGCGGCGCCACGAACGAGGGGCGGCGCTGGAGGTCGCCGGGCTTGTGGCGGAATTCGTACGGCAACCACGTCACGCCGTCATAGCTGCCTTCGACGATGATTTCGGGGCGCGAGGTGGTCATCACGGCGAAGAGTCCGTAGCTGTTAATGCTGCGGAAGGGGGCGACCCATCTGTAGAGCTTTACGAATGGCGAATCGGGCTGCCACCGGAACCGGGCCATCCCAAGCATTTCGACCGCGGTGACCGCCAGCACAATCATCGTGACCAAAGCCAGCACGCCGCCGCCCGCCCAGCGAAGTCCGCGCGGGAGCCGCTTCAGCCACGGCGGCCGCGGCCCGGCCCCGACGCGCTCCTCCCATTTCTGCGGCGCGAATCGGACCAGCGCGAAATCGTCCAGCAGCGTCACGCAAAGCCCGAACGTGAGCAGGTTGAAAAAAGTGTAGTTGCCGGTAAGGGAGATGACGAGCATGAACAGAGCAAAAGCCCAGAACGCGACAAAGCGCGGGCGCCGCGGCAGGATGATGAGGAACGGCACCACGAGTTCTACGACGAACATCGCCGCGCACGAGGCCTTCTGAAACCAGAGCGGCTGTTGGTGCGCAAACCAGGCCAGCGCCGTCGGCAGCGGCTGGGTTTCGTAGTGAAGCGTCAGCGCGGTCAGGTCGTGCCACGTGGGATCGCCGCTGAGCAGTTTCACGGCGCCGGAGGCGAACATCAGCCGGAACAGCAGCCAGCGCAGCAGCCATAGAACGATTCGAGGCGGCGGCGCTTCGCGCGCCAGATTCGGCCAGAGGCGGAGCGGCGCGAAAAAGATGGCCAGGAAGCCCGCTTCGAGCAGCAGGTTGTCCCACTGGTAGCCGAGGAACACCGTGCTGACGGTCGCCAGCGACAGGTAGAGCACCCACAGCAGGGCCAGGCAAAGCGCCGGGGCGACGTTCAGGATGAGCAACGCCGACAGCGCCACTCCGGCGATACATTGCGCCCGCAGCGAACTGTCTTCCGTGTCGAACCAGCACAACGTCGGCATTGCGTGATAGCGTTCGAGGCCGAGCCCCTCCGTGTTTTGTTCCGCGGCGCGCATTACCTGGCGCGCGGGCACGATGCCGTCGCGGCCGATCAGCCCGAGCACTTGCGCGTTGAGCGAGAGGAACGCCACGAGGTAAACAACGCCCAGCAGCCGGAGGAAGAGCCAGCGCACGAGAAAATGCGTCGGTGGCTCCAGCCGCGGGCCACACAACCATCGGGTGGCAAACGAAAAGAACGTCCGGTGATTGGCGACGACGCGATAAGCCGCTTCAGCCACCGGGGCGACGCCGGGAACATTTTGGTAAATCCAAAGCGGCCAGCGCCGGTCGCGGGCCTGCGAACGAAACACCGCTTCCGCGCCCCGTGTGACGCGGCCGTCCGGCTCGACAAGGTGCACCGCGGTTTCCAGAGCGGCGCGGGGAATTTCCGGAAACTCTAAATCGACGCGCTCAGCCTGCAGTGCCACGTAATCGACGCGCTCGCCGGTCGTTTGCTTCCAACGGGCGATCCAGCGCCGGCAAAACCCGCAATCGCCGTCGTAAATGAGCACGGGCTTTTCGGGCGGACGGGCGACGCGGTTGACGGGGCTCACGCGGGAGTTTTAGCGCATACCGTGCTGCCTGAGAAGCCGACTCGTCCGTAGAATGCTCTGTTTAGCGAATCGCCGACCTTGGCGGTGAAAATCCTGCGCCTCACCCCTGTGTTGATTGCAGCCGTTTCAATTCCTTCTTCAACAGCGCTCCAACACGGTGCTTGGCGAGATAAACCCGCGCCACGCTCACTCGCAGCACACGGGCGACTTCGCGCGGTGGCCAATGCTGCAGCACGTAGAAATGAAACATCTGGTAATGCTCCGGCTTGACCCGCTGTTTCACCCGCTCGGTGGCGGCGGCCAGCAAATGTTTTTCCCATTCCTCGTCCCACACCGCTTCGAGATCGACTCCGGCGGGGTCCGGAATCCGCTCGATGGTGTCCGTGCGCGCCGGGTCATCGGTTTTCGCCGCACCCTCACCCCGCCCCTCTCCCATCCGATGGGAGAGGGTGCCCGCAGGGCGGGTGAGGGCAGCCTGTCGTTTCTGAAATTGCATAGCGATGCGCTGCCGGGTCAACAGCAACAACCACGTTTTGAACGAGCACTTCGCCGGGTCGTAGCGGAACCGGCCGATGTGCTTGCTCACCTTGATGAGCGTTTCCTGCACCGCATCCTTCGCCTCCGCGTCCGTCAACCCGGCTCTGAGCGCCACGCTGTAGAGGAGCCTCCAATACGTGTCGAAGAAGGTCTGCCAGGCCGTCTGCTCGTCGCAGCGCTTCAAACGGCTGAGGAGACTCCGCCGCGTCGGCAGAAAATCGGTAGCGTCCATAGACTCAGTTGAGAGTGGAGAGAGGAGTGTTGAGGGATGGCCGATGCGGCGGAGGGCTGCTTTCAGACTCTCAACTCTCAACCATCGCCTCTCATCTCATTCTGGCACTCTACAGGGTTAAACCTTCGCCGGCAGCCGTTTCTTTCAAGGATTCTTAACCACGGATTTCGCGGATAGGCACGGATGTGGAACGAAAAGTATCCGTGTTATCCGTGTCATCCGTGGTCAGAAACTTTTTCCACTTTCTTGAAAGAATCGGGTGAGACGGCGGGTTTGTATGAGCATGAAGACGAAATGCCAGCGCGGGAGTCGGAGGACGAGGGGATTCAACCACGGATTGCACGGATCGGCACGGATGAAACAAGCCAAATATCCGTGCCCATCCGTGCCATCCGTGGTCCAAACTTTTTCACTTTCCGTGCAAGATTCGGCTGCCGCGCGCCTTTATGTGAGTGGATGAACATGAAAATGAATCTATTCGTCCTCGCCTCGTTGGCCGGCGGACTCCTCTGCGTGAACGCGCATTCTGCCGGCACCGCCGACAGCGAATCAGGCATTCCGGGCGTAGCGACCCAGCGGGCGGTGGTGAACTTCGCCGAGTTGGCCCGCCAAGCGGCCCCGCCCGCTGCAGCGCCGTTGAATATCGGCCCCGCAGCGCCGGCGGGATTCGCCCCCGCCAGCATGGGCGGGACTCCACCTTCACCAGCGCCCGCCTCCAGCTTTCAGGCGCTGGAGGATGACGGCGGAACAGAATGGCCGCCTGACACCATTGGCGCGGTGGGTCCAAATCACCTCATGCTTGCGCACAACGTCCGTGTGCGCATTCAGGATCGCTCCGGCGCTGTGTTGAGCACAATTCACTTCACCAACTTCTGGGCGGCGGTCGGGCCGTTTAATCTGTCTAAGCTCGGTTATCTTAGTGACCCGCGATTTCTCTATGATCCATACGGGGAACGGTGGATGATCTTCGGCTTGGCCGACACGTTCACCACGAATTCGGCTGCGCTCGTTGGCGTCTCGCAGACCGACGATCCCACCGGCAATTGGAACCTTTACCGCGTCCGTGTGGACTCGGCAGGACGTGAGACCATTGACTATCCGTGCGTGGGCTTCAGCAAAGACTGGATCGTGGTGCAGTTCGGCCATTACGCTCTCACCGCAGGCAGCTTTGGAACGTTGTTCGGTTCGCGAGTCTATGTGTTCAACAAGACCAACCTCTACGCCCACGGCGCCGGCCTGTTCACCAAGTTCGACGTTCCCAACATCGGCTATGTACAAATTCCCGCGACGAGTTACGACGATCAATTAGCCACGATGTATCTGCTGGGCACGCTCGGAGTAGGAGCAGGAGGCACTCAAAACTCCCTGCGCCTTTACACCGTCACGGGACCGGTGGGCGCCGAAGTCTTCACATCCGGACCGTTGATCACCGTAACCAATGCCTGGGACGAAACGGCTCCCGGCGGGTTCAACGCCGAGTTTCTTCCCCAACTGGGCGGGGTGCGGGGCTTCCGGGCGCTCGACTCCGAGGTGCAAGGCCTGGTCTATCGCAATGGCTCGCTGTGGGCGTCGCACTTCGTGTTTCTTCCGCCTGGCGGCTCGGCCACTCGCGCCGCTGTGCAATGGTGGCAACTCAGTCCACAGGGCGCTGTCCTTCAGCGCGGCCTCATCGACGACCCAACGGGGACCAACCATCACGCCTTCCCAAGCTTGTCCGTCAACCGATTCAACGACGTGCTTATCGGCTACAATCGGTTTTCACGCACGCAATACGTCAGCGCCAACTACGCTTTTCGCGCTGCCAACGACCCGCCCAACACGCTCCGCCGCGACACCGTGTTGAAAGCAGGCGAAGCACCTTACGTCCGGCCCGATCCGTTCAACCATAATCGCTGGGGCGATTTCAGCGCCTCCGTGGTCGATCCGCTCAACGATACCGACCTGTGGACCATTCAGGAATACGCGGGCACGCCGGTTACCAACCAATCGCGATGGGGCACTTGGTGGGGCCGCATCGTGCCGCCGAATCTGAACCTCGGCATCACGGACGCGACCGTCACTGAAGGCGACAGCGGTTCGAGCAACGCCCTCTTCAATGTCACGCTCTCGAAGGCCAACGATCAAACCATCACAGTGGACTTCGCTACCGTCGACGGCTCCGCAACGGCAGGACAGGACTACACTGCCACCAACGGTACGCTCATCTTCAATCCCCGCGAGACAAACAAAACGATTACAGTTTCAATTCTTGGCGACGTGCTGGATGAGACGAACGAGACCTTCTTCGTAACCCTCTCCAACCCGACGAACATCGTCCTCGCCTACACTCAGGCGCAGGGGACCATCGTGGACAACGACCCCGTGTCGGCGGCGATTTCAATCAACGACATCACGGTGCGCGAAGGCGACGCGGGCCTGACCGACGCGACTTTCATGTTGAGTTTGTCCGCGCCCAGCGGCCTGCCCATCATCGTGCGCGCCGGCACAGCCAATGGTAACGCCACGCTCCGCGTCGATTACGTGCCGACCAACATCGTGGTCACCATCCCGCCCGGCGCGACCAGCCAGCCGGTGACGATCAAAATCATCGGCGACACCCTCATCGAGTCGAATGAGACGTTCTTCGTCAACCTCAGCAGCTCGGTAAACGCCACCATCACCGACAGCCAGGGCAAATGCACCATCCTCGACGACGATTTCAAAGTGACCGCGCTCGAATTGACCGGCGGCGATGTGCGCCTGAGTTTCACGACGCAGAGGAACCAGACCTACCGCGTCGAGCGGACCGATGACCTGAGTGGCACCATTGTCTGGGCGACCGTTCCCGGCGCGGGGAACGTGTCCGGCACCGGCGCGATTGTGCATGTGATGGAGAGTGGAGCCGCCAATCGCCTACAAAGATTCTACCGTGTCAGAATCAACTGAGCGATCATCGAAACTGGAAACGCTATGAAAACGATGCAAACGATTTTGTCGAAGACCGCGCTCTCCCTCCCCGCAGGGGAGTGGCCCGGGGTGAGGGCGAGCCTTCTGCTGTTCTGGCTTCTCCTCGCCGCCACTCCGGCCTTCGCCGCCGTGCGCTACGTGAACCTGAACAACCTCGCGCCTGCCCCGCCCTACAGCACTTGGACCAGCGCCGCGACGAACATTCAGGACGCCATCGACGCAGCGGATGACGGCGACCAAATCGTGGTGACCAACGGGGTTTATCAGACGGGCGGGCGAGTGGTGGATGGGGCAATGACAAATCGGGTGGTGGTGACGAAGGCACTCACGGTGCGGAGCGTGAACGGCCCGGAGGTGACGGTGATTGCCGGGTACCAAGTGCCGGGCACGACGCATGGCGACAGCGCCGTGCGCTGCGTGTATTTGACCAACGGTGCTGCACTGATTGGTTTCACGCTAACAAACGGAGCCACGCGGGTTGGCGATTGCGGATTTGATTACAACAGCGGGGCCGGGGTGTGGTGTGAGTCGGCTAGCGTCGTGATCTCCAACTGTGTCTTGACCGGCAACTCGGCGTGGTGCGGCGGGGGCGGCGCGTTTCAAGGCACTCTGAATGACTGCACGCTCACGGGCAACTCCGCTCAAACCTACGGAGGCGGCGTCTCTTTGAGCACACTGAACAATTGTACGCTCAGAGCCAACTCGGCACAGAATGGCTTCGGCGGTGGCGCATATTACGGCACGCTTAACAACTGCGCCCTGGCCAGCAACTGTGCTTACGACGGAGGCGGGGCGTTTGGAGGCACCCTGAACAAATGCACGCTTACGGGTAACTCTGCGGCAGGCGCGGCCGAGCGTTCCGGTCGAGGCGGGGGAGCGGCTGGGCTAAATGCCGAGAGACTCCACATCCCCGTTGTGCTGAATATTTGCATTATAACGAGCAATTCAGCGGGGATCGGCGGTGGGGTATATTACGGCACGCTGAGCAATTGCATCGTGACCGGCAATTCCGCGGAAGTCGCCGGGGGCGGGGCGTCTGGAGGCATGCTAATCAACTGCTCGCTGAACGCGAACTCAGCTACTGGACAGTATGCTAACGGCGGTGGGGTCGCTGATTGCACGCTGAACAACTGCTCGCTGATCGACAATTCGGCTGACTACTTGGGCGGCGGCGCATTCTTGGGCACCCTTGACAACTGCACTCTCAGTAGCAACTCGGCTTACTACTCGGGCGGCGGAGTGTATGGAGGCACGCTGAACAACTGCACACTCACCGGCAACTCGGCCGAGTTCGGCGGCGGGGCGTCCGGCCGTGGCGGGCGCGGCGGGATTCCGGGCATTCTCAACAACTGTATCCTGTATAACAACACGGCCATCCAGGAAGGAGCCAATTACGACTCCTTCTACTCATTCTTGAACTACAGTTGCACGACCCCCTCGCCCGATACCGGCACAGGCAACATCACCAACGCACCAGCGTTTGCAGACTACGCCAGCGGCAACCTGCGGCTACAATCCAACTCCCCGTGCATCAACGCCGGCCTCAACCCCTCGGCGTCAGGCGGTACGGATCTGGACGGCCACGCGCGCATCGTCGGTGGCACCGTCGATGTCGGTGCTTACGAGTTCCCATCACCGCAGTCGCTCATCTCCTACGCCTGGCTGCAGCAATACGGTCTGCCCATCGTCCCGTCCACCGACAGCGCCGACCCCGACGGCGACCGTTTGAACAACTGGCAGGAGTGGCGCGCGGGCACCAACCCGACTAACGCCCAGTCCGTCCTCCGCCTGCTGACGCCGACGCCGCTTGGCCCCGACCTGGTGGTGACTTGGGAAAGCGTGCCGAGCCGGAGCTACGCCCTGGAAGGCAGCCCGAACCTGTCAGCGCGTCCGCCGTTTGCGCCGCTGGCTAGTCATCTCCCCGCCGATCCCTTCGCCGGCACGACGACCTTCACCCACACCAACGCCGCGGGCCTCGGCCCTTGGTTTTATCGGGTGCGAGTGGAGGAGTGATCTCGAGTTGAGAGTTGAGGGACACCCAATCGCACCGCGCGTCACCAATCTCAACCGCCGCTTTTTCCGCGCCCGGTAGATTTCGAAATAGCAGTCGCCTGCTCGAAGTTAATCGTGCTTCAAAAGCGCGTTGAAGCCCGCCTGCTCGAAATGATGGTCCCCAGTGAGTGCCTCGCGGATGCCTTCGTCCTCCATGACCACGAACGAGAGGCAGTCGGTGAGTTGCCAGTCCTTGTCCGGTCGTTTCTTGAAGTACTGGATGCCACGCAGCAGGAGGTTCCGCTGTCCCGGTACCACGCGGAAAGTCCGCTCGCGGTGCAGAAGTTCGTGCAGGGCGAGAAATTCCGCCCGTAACGGCGGTTTGTGGAAAGCATCGGCCAGTTCGAGCAGGACGTAGTCGGTGGTCACGAAGCGCAAACCGGGCACGCGCGAGAAGGCGATGGCCCTGGCGTGGACGGCATCCCGGCGGTTCAGCAGCGCCAGAAAGTAGAAGGTGTCGGCAAAGACCGCACGCATCACTGCTTTGGATGGCCTTTGACGTAGTGAGCGTGATTCAAGGCAAAGTCTTCCGGCCAATCGCGAGGCTTGGCGAGCTTGAGGATCCCCTTGAGAAACGGCGAGTCAGTGGACAAAGGCCCCAAAGGAATGATTTCGACGGCCGCGCCGTTGGCGAGTTTCGCTCCGGGCGGCACGGGGATGACGCCGTTTTCAACCTTGGAGGTCAGGCGCCGGGGTGCTCGCTTTTTCATGCAAGGCAGTTTGCAGCGTGTGGCCTCGTTAAGCAATGTCCTTCTCCATGGCTGCGACGGGCCAAGGCGGTTGGTTGTTTATCCGGCCTCACTTCTCCAAGCCCGCCTTTTTGAGCAGTGCAGCAAACCGCGGGTCGGAACGCAGATCGTCCCAGAGTGGGTCCGTTTTCAGACGAAAGGCTGTGGGCAGGTACTCCGCAACGGCTTGCTGCAAATGTGTGATTGCCCCGCCGCGGTCTCCCAAAGCAAGCAGAATCTGGGCGGAATACAGCCCGGAGCCCCGAGGGGATTGGGACATCACGCGCACTTCTTCCAGCGCCTTCTGCGCTTCAGCGCGGTGTCCCATCCGGGCGTGGACGCGGCCCAGAAAGGCCACGGAATCCATCCCAGCATCCAGTCGCACCATCGTTTGCGCCGTGGCCAAGGCCTCCTCGTAGTGGCCGAGTTTCTCCTGCGCCCAGCCCAGAAACATGAGGCCAACGGTGTGGTTGGGATAGACGGCCAGGTAGTCGGTCGCGGCCCGGAGCATCTCGTCAAAACGACGGTGGAGATAGTAGCGCCAGCACCGGCCAGCGACGATGACCTGGGCGTTCGTAAAGACTTGGTCCCCCAGGTTCAGAAGTTGGTCGGCCTCCCCGAATCGTCCCAGTCGCGAAAGCAGAACGGCATAGAAGCCATAGGATCCAACGTCACGCGGGTCCACTTCGATGGCGTGTCGGAACTCGGCTTCGGCCTTCGCAAAGTCCAGTTCGTGATGGAAAAGCACATCGCCCAAGGCGACGTGGGCCTCGGCCAGCGAATCATCAAGCTGAATGGCGCGCAGGGCGTTCTGCTTTGACGTGGTCATGGCAACGTCCGGTGGCAACATCCATCCCGCTGCTTCCGCGTAGAAATGGGCCAGTCTCGCGTAGGGCTGGCCAAAATCAGGATCCTCGACAATGGCGCGATTGAGCAGTTGGATAATCTTATTGAGTCCCTCCTGGGTGTCATCCCGAATGGAGCGCGTCTGGCTCAGGAGTTGATACGCCGCCAGCTTCCGAGTGAGATTGGTTCGCGCGTGGTCCAGCACGGCATCTGCCACAGCAAAACCGAGAGCCTGCGCGGTTGATGCAATCAGATCGTTTCCGAGTCTGTCGAAGTCTTCGCGCTCGTGATCGAAGTTGCTTGACCAAGCTTGCCTGCCATCCGCGACACTGAGAAGGCTTGCGGTCAAGTGCATCCCGTTACTGCTACGGAGGAAGGTCCCGGCCAGCACCGTGCGCACGCCAAGCTGTTCGCCAACTTGCCGGAGGCTATTCGTCGTGCGTCTGAAAGCGAAGACCGCTGCACGCGGAGCGATTCTCAAGCCGACGCAGTTAGTCAGCGCGTTCATCGTCTCGATAGTGAGGGCGTCGCTCAGGTATTCATGCCCGGTCACTTTGCTTTCATTGACGAAGGGGAGGACGGCGATGGAGTTGATTTCTGCGGGCGGAGCACCATTGCGCTGATGCTTCCCCAGTTTCACGTAGGGCAACAACGCGACCAGGGCCACCATCGCCGCAGCAGCGAGGCCGATTCGTTTGACCAGTGTCCAGCGTCGTTCCGCCGCGTGCTTGCGCTGCACCGATTCGCCGCGCTGCAACAGCGCCATGTCAGCGTGGAGTGCCTCGGCGGTGTGGTAGCGCTGGCGTGGGTCGGGGGCGCAGGCTTTCACGA
>Ga0137374_10004922_pt1 | contig 15886 bp, 17 predicted proteins | sample SagtaG_20_FD_104811 | JGI IMG/M metagenome (GOLD analysis project Ga0137374, IMG submission 104811) | Vadose zone soil microbial communities from Sagehorn Ranch, Mendocino, California, USA - Sage1_R_100_16 metaG | ecosystem: Environmental > Terrestrial > Soil > Vadose zone | place: USA...
CGCTGGCCAAAGCGCTGCGAAGCGGTGCCAACTTGCTCTTGCTCGACGAACCTACGAACGACCTCGACGTGGCCACGCTCGGTGCTCTCGAAGAGCTTCTCCTCGGGTGGCCGGGGTGCGCGCTATTGGTCTCCCACGACCGCTACTTTCTCGATCGGGTGGCAACCTCGATTCTGGCGTTCGAGGGTGCCGGAAAGGTCACCCGTTATCCCGGAGGTTACGACACCTACCGTTCGCTGCGCGCGCAAGTGGCGGCGGCAGCCGACCTCGGGTCCGTCGCTGCCATGACGCCGTCTGCGCCGAAGCGGGCCACGATCGCGAGTGGTCCGAAGCCGTTGACGTTCGCCGAACGAAAAGAGCTCGACGGCCTGCTCGACGAAATCACCGCCCTCGAGGCGGCGGCCGAGAAGCTGCATGCGCGCCTGTCCGATCCTAGTCTTTACGTGGCCGATCCGAGCGAGGCCAAGCGCGTGCAGTCGGAGCACGACCAGGTGATGCACGATCTCGCTCAGCGCATGGCACGCTGGGAAGAGCTCGAAGCGCGACGCGAACTGAAGCGCAGCTAGCCTGCTAACCCGGATACCAGACGACGCGCGGGTCGTCCGGCGCGCGCGGATAATCCCAGGCCGCGTCGGTCATTCGCTTGAGATCGTACTTGGGGCGCCAGCCGAGGAGAAACTTGGCCTTGGTGTTGTCGAGCCATGTCGAGCGATAGGGAGTGGGCACCGGGGCGGTGGGCAGACCGCGTGATTCGGTCAAATAGGCTCCGAGCTCGCCGTAGTCGACCGGCTCGTCCATCGAGATATTGAATGTCTGATGCCGAGCCTTGGGGTGATCGATCGCCAGGAGGATTGCGTTCACCAAATCTTCGACGTGCACGAAGTTGCGCTTCATCGGCTGGCCGTCGGCGTCCATCATCACTGGCACCGATTTGGTCTTGACGTATTCGTCTGCCTTTTGCACGCCGACCAAGTCGCGCCACCGAGGACCGCCGAACACGTCCTCGCCGAACGAGAGCTGATACTTGAAATCGTCCTTTTCCATGATCCAAGGGGCGCGCAAACAGCAGCCATTGAGATTGTATTGAATGTAGTATTGTTCGAGCATCACCTCTTCGAGAACCTTGGACAACGCATAGCAACCGGGATAGGCGCTGTGCTTCTGCGTTTCGGTCACCGGTATGGGATGGGGATAATGGAAATGGCCCATGCCGGCGTCGCCCCCCACCAGTACGAATTGTCGGAAGGTCGGACTCACCCGGCATGCTTCGAGCAGCCAGAACATGCCCTTGATGGCCACATCCATGATGCTTTCCGGCGTTTCTTTGGGGGTGGCGAGGTGCAGCACGTGGGAGACCCCGGCGACCGCTTCGTCGGCGACGTTGCGATCTTCGATCGATCCGCTCACGACCTCGAGCCGCTTGCTCTGCTCGAGCTTGCGATTGTGACACAATGCTCGCACGGAAAAGTCGTCGAATTTCGAGTCGGCGAACAGTCGCCGGATGAACGTCTGGCCGACCTTGCCAGTCGCCCCCGTAACCAGAATTCGCTTCGTCGGACTCATGGTGGTTCTATAGCCCAACAGCTATAGAAACGACATTCTCATCCCTCGACGCAAGGAGGGGTCAGCCCGCTTTGGCGGCGGGCGGGGGCGCGGGAGCAACGGATACGTCAGGGGGCGGCGGTGCCCCACTGACGGCAGGCGGGGGTGCGCCGGATGCGCCGGTCGAGGCGGGCGGCGTGCCGGCGGTGGCGGCGCCGGCGCGGCGCGTGCGGCGCGCGGCCTGCACCATGTGCACGACCTGATCCAAGATCACCGCTTGGAGGATGACGGCGCCGATGATGATGAAGGTCCAGTTGGGATTGAGCCTCCAGATGCGCGGAACGCCGTTCGCATCCTCGGTACGGACCTGGAACATGTTGATGCCGTTGTCGATGACACGCATCATCGCCGAACCGATGATGATGCCGAGCACCGTGCCCTCGCCCCCCTGCAGAGACACCCCGCCGAGGACCGCGGCGGCGATGGCATAAAGCTCGTAGGCAATCCCCACTTGCTGCGACATCTGGCCAATGTACGATGCGTATCAAACACCAGCGCCTCCACCGAGACCGGCTTAAATCACGTACGTGAGCGTTTCGACCTTTCGCACGTCGATGCCGGAGTATTGAGCGGCGTCCCGGTTGCCGCCTATGGCGTAGACGTAGCGGCCGAATACGGTGAAGTGCAGCACATAAGTGCCGATGGCGATGACCGCGAGAAAAATGAGAATCGGAAAAGGAATGAGCGGATCGCCGCCCACCCGGAGAAAGCCGCCGTTGGCGAGGTCGAGAAACGCCGAATTGCCGAAGCTGATCGTTCCCCCCTGCACCACCGTCTGCGACACGCCTCGAATGAGGAGCATGCCGCCCAAAGTGACGATGAAAGGCTGGAGCTTGAGACGGGTGATGAGCAGGCCCTGCGCCAGGCCGATCAGGAGGGCGACGCCGAGCGCGATCGGGATGCCGATCCAGAGCGAGTAACCGAGCCCGCCTTGGGCGGCAGAGGAGAGACGAGCGATCAAAACTCCGGTCAATCCCACGACCGATCCGATCGAGAGATCGATGCCGCCGGTGATGATCACGAAGCCTACGCCGATCGACAAGATCCCCAGCATCGAGATTTGCCGGGTGGTGTTGAGCACGTTGGACTGCCCGAGGAAATCGGCATTGGAAATCCAGAGCACCAGGCACATGACCACCAGTGCCACGAACATGCCGAATTCGCGTCTCATGCTGCTTCGTTCCCTTCCGTTCGCCCGGTCATCAGCGTGGCGATGCGCTGCTGTGTCAGGCTCTCGCGCGGCAGTATGCCCTTGATCCGCCGCTCGTGCATGACGACCACGCGGTCGCTCATGCCGATGACCTCTTCCATTTCGGAGCTGACCATCAAAATCGTGATTCCCTCGTCGGCGAGGGCCGCCATGTGGCGATAGATTTCCGCTTTGGCTCCCACGTCGATGCCGCGGGTCGGCTCGTCGAGAATCAGCACACGAGGGTTCATGGCCAACCACTTCCCGAGCACCACCTTCTGCTGGTTGCCGCCGGACAGATTGACCACCCGCTGAAAGACGCTGGGCGTGCGGGTTCTCAGCCTCGCCACTTCGGCTTCGGCAATTTTGCGCTCGGAGGCCCGGTCGAGCACTCCCCACTTGCTGTAGGTGGCCACGTTGGGCAAAGACGTGTTCTCTGCAACCGACATCGGCAGAACGAGGCCGTGCCGTTTGCGATCTTCGGGCGCGAGGTACACACCCCGCGCGATGGCGTCGCGCGGGGTGTGCGGTGCGTACGGCTTTCCTTCGAGCGTCATGCCGCCGCCGAGCGCGCGCGTGACGCCGAACAGCGTCTCCATCAACTCGGTGCGGCCGGACCCAACGAGCCCCGCAAATCCGAGAATCTCTCCCCGCCGAGCCGTGAAGCTGGCGCCCTCGGGTGCTCCCGGCACCCGTAGATCGGTCACGACGAGCACCGGCTCGCCCGGCGGTCTTGGGTGCTTGGGTGGAAAGTACTGGTTCGACAGCTCCCGGCCGACCATCATCGCCACGATTTTCTCGTGCGTCGCCTGGTCGCGCGACAGGTCGCCGACGTAGCGCCCATCGCGCAGCACGGTGATCCGGTCGGCCAAGTTCAGCACCTCCTCCATCCGATGCGAGATGTAGACGATGCCGATGTTTTCCGAGCGAAGCTGGCGGATGATCTTGAAAAGCTGCTCGGATTCGCCGGCGGTGAGCGAGGACGTCGGCTCGTCCATGATGATGATGCGCGCGTTCACCGAGAGCGCCTTGGCGATCTCGACCATCTGCATTTGACCCGCCGTCAGCGTAGAGACCGGAGTGGTCGGCGGGAGTTTGAGACCCACACGATCGAGCAACGCGGCGGCTTTGGCGTACATGTCGCTGCGGCGAAGCACGGTCATCAGCCCGCCCGAGCCTTCGTTGCCGAGGAAGATATTCGCGGCGATGTCGAGGTTCGGCGCGAGCATCAGCTCTTGATGAATGAGAGCGATGCCGTGGCGCTTGGCTTCCCGCACGTCGCTCAAAACGACGGGCTTGCCGTCGATGAAGATTTCGCCTTCGTCGGGCAGGTGCGCTCCCCCGAGTACTTTCATGAGGGTGCTCTTGCCCGCGCCGTTTTCGCCCATCAGGGCCAGCACTTCCCCGGCCTCGAGCGTCAGCGCGACGTCCTGCAGCGCGATGACACCCGGAAACCGCTTGGTGATGCGGCTCATCGCGAGCAAGCTGGGAGTTTGGGAACGCTCCGCGCTCATGGCGTGGCCCTTAACACACGAAATGGAAAACGGCTCGCGTTCTCGAGTGGCTTTTTCGGCTGGTTCAATGCAACGATCGGGGACGGAGCGCCCCAAAACGGCTCAAAGAACCTCTTGCTTTCCCGATCCGGAGACGACCGCGCGCGGCGAAATCCCACGCGTGTCGACGACTGCCCCGCCAACCCCGATTATTTTTCACGGCATTTTCGTCGGTTCCTTCGATTCGCGATTGAGGTCAACCGGTTGACTACCACGAAATATTGGCGATCGCGCCCAGGAGCGCGCCAGTTCGCGGGCCTCCGCCGTGGGTAGCTCAGCTCGCCCGTCGTCCATGGCTCCCGAACCCGGAGGCGGCCCGAAGGGCGCGCCGAGTAACAAGAAAGTGACGACGCCGTTGCCGAGCGCCGCACCCCCCGGTAATTGTAGAGGTGGGTGGCGAGATCATCGTCGGCAGGTCGGCATTCGGTGGTCAGCCGAAATGCCATCACTCGGTAGGGCGCAGCGGGAGTAACATCGCAAAAGGACATGCTGGTACGTTGTAAATCGTGCTCCACGGACTTCATCATCGGCGACGATGTCGCGCGCGTGCTCCGAAAACGGAATGGCACCGTCCCGTGCAGGAAATGCAAAGCGCCGATCGCGTTGGGAGCTTCGAATAACGAGCCATCGAGCTCCGATCCGGGCCAGCGGACGTCGGGTGTACCCGGTACCGCCACGCCACTGAAAGTCGGCCCCGGGGGGCGTCCCAGCTCCCTGCCGACAAGCAGGCCCGGAGATGCTCCAGCGGGGAGCTCGGCGGACCCGAATTCATCTGGGAGTTCGACAGGTGGCGCGCCGAAGACAGCGCCGATTCGGACGCCCTCTCCGACGAACGTCGTCCGCACGTCGCCGCTACGAACCGCGCGAACGCCCGTGGAGCTGAAAGTGCCGCGCACGCCGATGGCCGCCAAGGTACCGACACCGGGACCTCAGCCCGCGGTCCCGCCTGGAAGGGGCTCCGCTCCCTCGGCGTCCGGATCGGCGGGCAGCAGGCTGCCGCCGCAGGTGCCGGCGCCGGGTGTAGCGGCCAGTGCGCCGCAACCCGGCTCGCCGACAGGGCGCTCTTCCGCTCTTCCACCGCGACCGGGTGAAGTGTCGGTCGCGCGTACTTCGGCCGTGCCGCCGCAGGCGTCGACGGCTGAACTCCGCTCCAGGCCTCCGCCGCTTCCTGGTCACGAGGAACTTCGATCCAAGCCGCCTCCTCTTCCGCAGCAAGCCGTCCATCACGAATCGGCGTCGAAACCACCGCCTCTTCTCGATCGACCCAGCGATCCTTACCGATCGAGACCGCCGCCGCTTCCGGGCGTCGCCGCGCACAAGGACGGGCCCCAAGGTAAACTGCCCGCCCCTTCGGGTGCCAAAGTTTCGGCTCCGCCACCGGTCACCGAGATCCCCTCGGATTGGATCGAGCCCGAGCCCGACGAAATGCCGTCGCAACCGCCGGCGGCAGCGCCAAACGGCACCGTCGCGACGCCAGGTGGGACGGGCGTACCCGTTGCGCCGCCACCCATGGCGCCACTAGCGCCGCCCATCGTCCATCATGCTCCGCCCCCGCCACCACCCGCGCCCATCATCAATGTTCCCGCCCCGCCGGCGCTGCCGAACGAACTCGCTACGCCTGCGACGGCCGGACACGAGATCGTGATTCCCACTCCCGCGATCGCGAGCGCGGTCACCGTTCCCGCATCTCCGGCCGCGCTCTCCTCACGCGAGGACCTCGACGATGACCAGCCGTTCGGCCGTCGTCCGAAGAGAGCACGATGGGCGGCGGCCGCCGCGTTCCTGCTCGGTTTGGGCGCGGTCGGTCTCTGGAGCGCCCTGCATGCGAAATCCGCCGAGCCAGGCAAGGCAGCCGCGACCAGCACGGTGGCACCCACCCCGGTCGCAGCTCCCGTGCCGCCGCCGCGCGCAGAGCCGACGGCTGTTCCCGATCCGAGCCCGCCGAATCCCGAACCCCAAGCGGCCGCGCAGCCAACCGCCGAGAAAACGCCGAGCCCAGCGGCACCGGCGCCGGACACGCAAAACGAAGCGCGGTCGGCGCGAGGATCCAAGACGGCGACGGGCTCTCCGCCGCCACGCTCGTCGCCGGGTGCGTCCAAGGGCGGGGAAGCGAAGGGCGAAGGGGAAGCATCGGAGCCGGGTGCCCCGGTTGCGCCAAGCAAGGGGCACTCGACCGTCGACGACGAAGCCCTGCAGGTGGCGGTCGCGCAGGCCACCGAGCGCGCGAAAGGCTGCCGTATCGAGGGGGGCCCGACCGGCGTCGCCCACGTATCGGTCACGTTTGCGCCGAGCGGCGATGTCATCGGCGCCAACGTGCAGGGCTCGCCATTCGCGCACACGTTGGAGGGAGAGTGCATCGCAGCGAAGTTCCGCGCCTTGCACGTTCCCCCATTTTCAGGCAACGACGTCACGGTCCGTAAGTCCGTTTCGATTCAATGAGCCACTGAGAGCGCGGCTGGCTCAGACGATCGAGGCCAAGGCGATGAGCGCCACGCCGGCGAGAAAACCGAGCATTCGCTCTCGTCGTTCTCGCGGCGTTTTGCCGGAGTGGATTTCCGGCAAGAGATCCGTCGCGGCGATGTAGAGAAACGTGCCCGCGGTGACGGAAAGCACGAGCGCGGTCAGATGCTCGATTCGTCGGGAAGCCAGGATCACCCCGGCCGCGCCGAGCGCGGCCGTCAGCTGAACTGCGGCCAGGGCGAAGAGCGCCCGCCCCCGCGTCAAGCCGGCGGCGCGCAGCAGCGCATAGTCACCGATTTCCTGCGGTAGCTCGTGGGCGATGACCGCGAGCGCCACGCCCAGGCCGACCGATGGAGCGATGGAAAAAGCTGCCGCCACGACCGCGCCGTCACCGATGTTGTGGAGGGCGTCCGCGAAGAGCAGACCACCGGGCAGCGAGCTCGGCAGCGCCTCTTTGCGATGGTGATGGCCCGCCAACCACTCGATGATTGCGAACGCCACGAAGCCGGCGAACGACCATCGGAGCGCTGCCGGGCCGTAGACCGCCACCGCTTGCGGAAGGACCTCCAAGAACGCCGCCGCGAGCAGGGCTCCCGCGGCCAATCCAACGAGCGCACACTCGTAACGTCGAAGCCATCGATCGGACAGCAGTCCACCGGCGAGACCGGCGAGACCGTCGGCGATGATCGCCAGACCTGTGAAGAGCCAGACTCGGTTCATGGATTTCGGGGAGGTCCGCCGATCGCGATCGCCTCGAAGAGCTGTTCTTTAGGATGACGCATCCCACAACAGCTCTCCTGCTTGGCGTCAATGCCGATGTCGATCTCCTTCCCGTTTGACTTGCGTCGGATCCAGCTCGAAATCCGTCCTTTCACGAAGCCCCCTCCAGGACGGACCCTCGCCCTCATCTGGCGCCCGCGCTCTGCGCTCGGCGATGTCTTCAAGCAGCTAGCCGCTGCGTCCGAGCGGCGTTGGCAGAAGGCCCAAAAACGACCTCCGCAGGGTCCAGGCAGTAGGACTTTCGACCTGGTAACCCTACCGCCGCGCCACGTGTTTGAAACAATGTCGTTTCTTCGCAGAAAAGCGAACGGTAGTTAAGTATCGTCGTGAGGACGGGAGAGGGGAAGCTTGGGTGGCAATGGCGGAGGCTGGGGACATGAGCATCCAGAGGAGCGACTTGGAGCAGGTCGCAAGGTCGATCGGCGAACGTTGGGGCAGGCGGCTGAAGGAGCAGCGCATCGCGAACGGCCTTCGGCTCGGAAGCTGGCCGTGCGCACTCGAAGAGGCTCGTCAGCTCATCGACGAACTCTTGGGGCGCAGGCTGAGCGAAGAAGAGCGGGAGCCCTTGGCGATCATCGTCGAGCGAAGCGCGCGACGAGCTTGGTATTGACGCCAGTCGGGGTAAGATGGCCAGCAGGGGATGATCGAGAAGCGCCAGCATAGCCGGGTCACGATCTCGGCCGAAGTGAATCTGTCTTCCGAGGACAACTTCTACGCCGGCGCGGCGCGCGATATTTCTGTGGGTGGCCTGTTCGTCGAAACCGAGTTCGGGTTTCCGATTGGAGCCGAAATCACGGTCCTCTTGCGGCTTCCCAACAAGGTTCTCTCGCTGCGAGCGGAGGTGATGTGGGCCGTCGCGAAGGGCACGAAGACGACCGGCTTGGGGCTTCGTTTCGTCGACTTGCCGTCAACCGCCAAGAACGAGATCGAAGCTTTCATGACGCAGCGTCAGCCGATCGATTTCAGCGTCGAAGACGAGGTAGCGAAACCGCCGCCGCTCCCCGATTCTGCGCGTCGGAAATAGTCGGCAGCTGGCCTGGTCAAGGGCGGGCGATCAGGATGGCATTTCAAGTTTTTGGGGCAAAGAAAAACCTTCCCTCTTCCCGTCTTCCTGTGAATTCTCTCCCAAAGCCATGAATCGACGTTCGCCTGCGACCGACTGCGCTCAGGCGCTCCATGTCATCGACCCTGCCACCGGCGGGATCGTGCCGCCGCTTCACGTAGCGACCACCTACGCGCGAGGTTCCGATTATCGGCTTCTCGGCGGACGGGTGTATGGTCGCGACGAGATGCCGACGGTCGAGCCGGTCGAGCAGCTTTTGGCTCGGCTCGAGCGTGGCGTCGAGGCGATGCTGTTTGCCAGCGGGATGGCCTCGGCCACCGCCGTCTTCCGCGCACTCTGCCGTCCGGGCGATCACGTCGTCGCACAGGACATCATGTACTTCGGCTTGCGTGCCTGGTTGCGCCGGCTCTCTTCGCAGTGGCAGGTCGCACTCGACCTGGTCGACGCGACTCGGCCCGAGGAGCTGCGCCGCGTCGTCCGCCCGGGTCAGACTCGTATCGTTTGGGTGGAGACACCCGCCAATCCTACTTGGGACGTCGTCGATCTCGCCGCCGCTGCCGAGATTGCACATGGCGCGGGCGCGCTGTTGGCCGTCGACTCCACCGCCGCGACCCCCGTCCACACCCGACCGATCGAACACGGCGCCGACTTGGTCATGCACGCCGCGACCAAGTATTTGAATGGGCATAGTGACGTGCTCGCCGGAGCCTTGGTCACCGCGCGCGCCGACGAGTCCTGGCGAGCCCTGCGGCAATACCGCCACGACGACGGAGCTTGCTTGGGCGCCTTCGAGGCATGGCTGCTCTTGCGCGGAATGCGTACGCTCTACGCGCGGGTCGAGCGTCAGAGCGCGAGTGCACTCGAGCTCGCCCATCGTCTCGAGCGCATTTCCGGCGTGCGTGTGCTCTACCCTGGTTTGGCGTCCCACCCCAATCACGACGTCGCCCGTCGACAGATGGAGGGTGGCTTCGGCGGCATGGTCTCCATTCGGTTGGCCGGCGGGCGTATGCAGGCCCTCGAGGTGGCTGGCCGGCTGGAGCTATTTTTGCGGGCGACGTCGCTCGGGGGCGTGGAGAGCTTGGTCGAGCACCGCGAAACGGCGGAGGGCACCGACACGATCTCTCCGCCCGATCTATTGCGACTTTCGATTGGCATCGAGGACGTCGAAGATCTGTGGCAGGACCTCGAGCAAGCCCTACGGCCCTGACGCACGGCAAGTGGACGAAAGGTCTGCGCCGAGTCACTCGACGAGCGAGCCACCGCAACCCGCTTTGCTATCTTGTGTCAGGGGGGCGCATGTCGCGCAGGATTCTCGTCGTGGATGATGATGCCGACATGCTCGCCGGGCTGCGCGAGCTCCTCGAGCACGATCAGGAACAGCCCTAAAGTCCGAAAGGATAGGTGTCGGGCACCTCGCCGGCCGAGGATGTCCGCACCGCAAGCGGCACGACCGCCCGCGTCTCGTCGAACCACACGTACTCGTCGAACTGCTCCGGCAAGCTCGCCTGAAAATAGTGGCTCATGAGCTCGGTGTCGGGCCGATAAACGACGCCGATGGCCCGTTCGAGTCGCGGCGCGGCGAGCTCGTCGCGCACGGCTCGCCGGACGGGATCGCGCAAGTGCAGCGCAAATGCCGGCACATTGGCTCGATGAAAGAGCGACTCGTAACTTTGCGCATGCGCAGGCCGAACGAGCATCTTCTCCATCGGCGCATCCCAGTCGGAGGCCGCGGCGACCGTGCCATGGTCGGTGCCGAATCCGACCAGGTAAGCATCCCGTCCGAATTGGTTGCGACAGAACTGTCCCAGGTTGCGCTCACCGCGGATGCTCATCTCGGTGGCCGCGGCGTCGCCGATGTGCGAGTTGTGCTCCCAAACGATACCCTTCGAGCCCTCGCCGTAAAATGCAAGAAGCGAGCGTAGGGTGTCGAACATATGCGCGTCGCGCAGGTTCCAAGAAACGACGGAACCGTAGTACATCTCGCGGTAGTAACGCTCGGCATTAGCAACGACGCGAGCATTCTGTGCCGCGTCGAAAAAGCGCTCCCCGTCCCTCTCTGCATATTGGAAGCGCCGCTCGAGCATGTCGCGCAGCATGGCTACGACAGCACTCTCCGAGCTCTGGTAACGGCCGACCAGAACGGCTCGCCCGTACGCGGCAGGATCCTTCTGCCATGGGGTGAGCGCGCCATAGCGACTGCGGGCCACACCGGCCGCATCGGGATCCACCTCGTCCAGGTAGACGAGGACCGCGGCCATCGACGTGAACATGCTGTAGAGGTCGAGGCCGTGAAAGCCCACCTTTTCGCCGGCGTCTGCACGTGCAGCGTTGTGGGCGCGCAACCACTCGACGAATCGTTCCACTTCCTCGTTGCGCCACATCCAGCTGGGAAACCTGGAAAACGGCGTAAATGGGAGGTTGGAACGGGGCGGCTCGCCGAGCACGTACGAATCGACGCGCGCCGCATCGGGCCAATCCGCTTCGACCGCGACGAATCGGAAGCCTCGTTTGGCGATCAGCTCCTGCGTGATTCGCGCACGCATTCGGTAAAATTCGCTCGTGCCGTGCGTCGCTTCGCCGAGCAGCACCACCCGTGCGTCGGCAATGTGGTCCAGCATGGCCTGCACCGACGCGTCTTCGATGCTGGAGATCGGTTCGGCCGCCTCGCGCACCAATTGGACCACCGAGCTACTGCTGCTCGGCCGGGCCGATGATTGGAGTATGCGCCCGTAGTCGCGCCAGCCCTCCTCGCCGATCAGAGGTACGAACTGCACGTCGGTGATGGGTTCCTCCCTGAACTCCTTCTCGCTCGTGCGCGTCACCTTGAGCAGCACCTGCGAGGATTCGAGGGCGCCCACCGGGATGACCAAGCATCCGCCGATGGCCAGCTGCGCGAGCAAAGCGGGCGGCACTTTGGGGCCGCCCGCCGCCACGGCAATGGCGTCATAAGGCGCGTGCTCGGGCCATCCGAGCGAGCCGTCGCCGCTTCGCACGTGGACGTTGGAGAAGCCGAGAGCGACGAGTCGCTCTTCGGCCGACGCGGCAAGCGACTCGAGCCGTTCGATCGTGTACACCTCACCCGCGATCCGACTCAGGATCGCTGCCGCATAGCCGGAACCGGTGCCCACTTCGAGCACGCGTTCGCCTCCGCGCAGGCCGAGCGCCTCGACGGTGAGGGCAACGATGTAGGGTTGTGAGATGGTCTGCTCTTCGCCGATGGGTAGAGGCCCGTCTTCGTAGGCAAACTCGGCCAGCGCGGCGGGAATGAATGCCTCTCTCGGCACCTCGCCGAACGCCTGCAGCACCCTGGGATCCGAAATCCCGCGACCTTTCAGCTGGTTCGTGACCATCTCCGTGCGCAGCCGATGCAGATCCGCCATCGCGACCTCCAGGGCAATGCTGCGCCCGTTTCACCGCTCGAACCAAACAACTTTCGGCCGAGTTGGCGCACCCGATGCATTGCATGGGTGGTGATTCGTGTCGCAAGGAGGCATTCGCCATGAGCCGTGCAGTAAGAATCGAAGATGATCTGTCCATCCCGCGTCCACCGGGGCTCCGACCGACGTGGACGACCTGGGCCTACATCGCTTTCATGATTGCCGTCGTCGTCTTCACGGCGATCGGCCTTCAGTCGAACGTGTTTCGCTGAACGAGCGACGCATGCGCTGCGCCGGCCGCGCAGTCCTTGCGCTACGAGCGTTCGTCTTCGGCCCGCGCGTGGTCGAGAAGGAGGGCTGCCGCGCTCGTACCCAGCTCGTCGGAACAAGCAACGTCCTGAGCGCTGAACTCGAACTGTCCCTTGGTCCAGTCGAGCACTCGATTCACCAGCATTCGCTGGCTCTGCGTACGCGGCGCTCCATCGATTTCGATCTTGAGAGGGCGCCCTGACTCGATGTAGACGCGCGCCGCCCCGTCCCCCACCAACAGCAGAACGCCCGTTTTTCGTTCGAGCTCGAGGAACGACAGGACGGACGCGACCGAGACTTGGTCGAAATCGCCGCGGAGCGTCTTTTGCTGAATGAGAGGTGAATGCGGGCGTTGGGCTCGATCGACGGCGCGATCGACGCGCACCAAAAGCTCGTCGGGCTCGAACGGCTTGGCGATGTAATCGTCGACTCCCAGCTTGTAGCCGCGAAGACGCTCCTGCTGGCCCGCCAAGCTAGTGAGAAGCAAGATCGGAATCGAGCAGAGCGAAGGACGTGATCTCAGAATCCGCACCAGCTGCCAGCCGTCGATGGCCGGCATTTGAATGTCGAGGAGTGCGACATCGGGCGGCTGCCTCAAGCACTCTCCGAGTCCCGCGAGACCGTCCTTGGCCGACCGCACCTTGTCGCCGCGCTCGCGAAATACCTTGGCCACCTGCTCGCGCGCGGTCGAATCGTCATCGATGATGAGGACGTCGAGGGGTCGCGTACGCCGCCGCCTGCCGCTCGATTCGGGTTCCTGCTTGACGCTGTGGTCAGCGACGAACCGCTGAAGCCGGGTCATGTTGTCCTGATCGAGATCCAAAAACTGGATCCCCATGCCGGCCTTGGTCCCGGTCTTTTGGGCTAGCTCCTTGTCCCGTACATAAACGACTCTGCAGGTGATCGGGATCTGTCCCCCATTTTCCGGCAGCTCGATCTGCACGAGGATCACGGCGTTGAGCGGCAAGAAGTGCTCGGTGGCGAGGAACATCCCTCCTCGCGAGAGGTCACGACTGTACGCCACGACGAGTCGATCGATGCTCGAGTACTTGACCCGAAAGACCCCCTGGATTCGCGGGAACTCGCGCGACTCGCGTTCGTCCGTCACTCGGCGATTGTATCACGCTCCCGATAGCAGGGCGCCGGGAAGCACACATCCGCGCCCGGTGCGCCATGTCGAGAAGACACCGACTCGGTGGGTCGAAGGTCGCTCGGCACTCGGTCGCAACGACCTTCGGTTTTCTTTCCGCGAGGGAGACCGAGGAAAGTGGCCTACTCCTATTTGGCGTCTTGATTTCAAGCCTGAGCTCGCGCGATCGTTGTTCGCAAAGATAAGGGGGACAAGCAGGTCATGTACCCGCCTAACCAGTCTTACGACGACGAGCCATCGGTCCTCGTCGTCGACGACGACCTCGGAAATCTCGTCGCCTTCGAAGCCGTGCTGGAATCATTGATTTGTCGCCCGGTGCGCGCTCTTTCGGGATCAGACGCCGTCGAACGAACTCGCGATGCCGACTTCGCCGCCATCATCATGGATGTGCGCATGCCCGGACTGGACGGTTATGCTGCGGCATCGTTCATTCGGCAAAACCCTCGATCGGCATCCACTCCCATCCTTTTCGTCAGCGACCATGACGACCTCGACGTCGCTCAGTTGACCGGGCTCTACGGAAACACGGGCCACGTCGATTCGCTGCAGAAGCCGTTCGCACCGGAAATCCTTCGGGCCAAGATCACATGGTGGCTCGAGCTTTTTCATCGAGAGCAGCATGTGCAGGCGCTCGAGCTGGCCATTCATCGCGCCCAAGCACAAGCGCGCAGCAAGGACGACGTCCTTGCCATGGTCGCTCATGACTTGAGCGGGGCGTTGACGGCCATCAACTTGAGCACCGCCAAATTGCGACGCGAGGCGATGGGAAGCGGCGCTGACTCCAAGCTCCTCGGCACCGTGGAGCGTCACGTCGAGCTCGTCCGACACAACGCGCACCGGATGACGATGATCGTCGCCGACCTGCTCGACAACGTGCGGATCGCGTCCGGCACACTGCGTCTCGATGTCGGTCTTCACGCCTTCGAGGACATCGTCGCTCAAGCCGTCGACCTGCTGCGACCCCTCGCCGAGCAAAAGAGCATCGAAATGGTCGTGCGCGGCGATGGATCGCGTTCTGTCGCCTGCGATCGCGATCGCATGTTGCAAGTGCTTTCCAACCTTCTCGGCAACGCCCTCAAGTTCACGCCCTCTACGGGTCGGATCGAAATCGAGATGACCTCGCTCGACGATGCGCTCGTCGTCTGCGTGCGGGATACCGGACCAGGAATCGCATCGGACGAACTTCCGCTCGTCTTCCAGAAGTACTGGCAAGGCAGAAGCGAAGTCGCGCGCGCGGGGGTCGGGCTCGGACTCGCGATCGCCAAAGAGATCGTTCTTGCGCATCAAGGCCGCATCTGGGTGGCGAGTGATCCGGGAGCAGGAAGTCGGTTCTGGTTTTCCATGCCCTGCGCGAGAGTCACGCAATCTCCTCAGGTGGAGACACCTCGTGACGAAAGACCTCGAGTGGAAACCCTAGTCTCGGAGCCCGTGGCATGATCCGAAAGCGTGTGTTCGCGATGACGGCCCTCCTCGCCGGCGCGATCGGTTGCCCTTTGGCGATGAATGATGATTACGTGATTCACGATGGGCTTGTACCATCGCCCGAACCTCCGGGCTCCACAGCCGACGAATTGGACGCCGGCCCGCCCATCGCCGACGTGTCCGCCGATGGCATGCGCGGTCCGATGGGGCGACCGGCCGAGCCCGATGCCGCGCAGAGTCCATCAGAAGCGGGCCTGGACGTGCGCGCCGATGCGGCCCTGTGCTCGGAATGCGAACGGAGAAAATGCGGATCGGACGATGAGCTTTGCGCCGACGCCGCATGCAAAGGTCGGGGCTGCCATCTTCCGTGAGCAAGCTCGAAGCTCGAACATCGCGTTCGAATCTCCGCTCAGAATCCGACGTCTGGTTCGCTTGGCGCTCGGTCGTGCGAGTCGAGCCGTTCGGCTGGTCGGTTGCCCAGCTCGCGCCGGGAACCGTCCTTATTCCGTGCCGAGCGTGCCGGCGGAGCCTGCGGCGCGACGAGCGGTAGGTTGATTTCCGGCCGCGGCTCGGCGCTTGCCGCCGGCGCGGCAGTCGCCGAGGGAACCGGAGGTTCGGCGGCCACGACGGATGCTGGTGCCGGCGCGGGCGTCGACGCCGGGCTGACTGCGGTGAGCTGCGCAGACTTTCGCAGGCCGTAGAAGCCAGCGATCGCACCAGCCAACAATGCCGAGATCGCGATCCTCTTGAATGGGGAGGCCGAGCGACCCCTATCGCGTGCCCCGTCGAAGTCCCGAGCCGGCGAAGGTCGAATGGAAACGGCGAGCCCGCCGGCAGGCCCGGTGGAGCTCGGGGATGGAAAGTCCGATGGCTCGGCTTCGAGGTGGAGGCGGTCGTCCTCTTTGAGGACGTAGCAACAGCGCTCCACCAAGCCGTGCGCACGATCGGGTGCGAACGGGCGCAGCGCGATCGCGCCGACCG
>Ga0137374_10004925_pt1 | contig 15883 bp, 14 predicted proteins | sample SagtaG_20_FD_104811 | JGI IMG/M metagenome (GOLD analysis project Ga0137374, IMG submission 104811) | Vadose zone soil microbial communities from Sagehorn Ranch, Mendocino, California, USA - Sage1_R_100_16 metaG | ecosystem: Environmental > Terrestrial > Soil > Vadose zone | place: USA...
GGGACAATATTGGCAGGCGTTTCTCTAGGCGTTTTCGCGCCTGACGAAGGCTTCCGGCCTTCCTACCTGCGGTGATGCCCCGATCCCGTCTCCAGAACCCCCGAATTACGCGGAACGCAGGATTCTCAGCTCCGGGCATTCGACCGACCGAAGCCAACGCAGGAAGTCCTCAGCCGACGGCGGACGGCGGGCTTGAACCGCGGCACGAGTCCGGCCGCTACGTCCCACGGCCAGCTCCAGGTCTGTCACCGCAGCGAGCAGGTAGCCCAGCGCCACCGGGCCCCCGTCCCGGGCGAAGCTGAGATGCGCCTTGTCGAACCGGCGGATCTGCTGCGAGACCGCCGTGCTCGCCTCACCACGCCGCGCCCAGGAGACCCACTCCTCCAGACGCGCGGCGAGCGCCACCTCGGGGCGGTTGGTGACAATGACCCGCTCGATGGGCACAGCAGCGAAGGCCAAGCCGTTGCGTCGATGCAACCCGTACCGGGTGAACGCCGCGATGCCACGAGACACCCCCAACGTGCGGGTGGCCGCGTAGAACTCGACCGCCTGTTGGGCCGGTCGGCCCCGCCAGGAGGCCCGCGCTTCCGCAAAGAGCTGGCGGACCTCGGCTAGGGTAAAGGGCTTGTCCCACAGCGGAGTCCACAACTCGCCACGTGAGGTCTCCCCGCGCGCGCCACTCACAGACCCCTCGGACGAAGGCAATGAGGTGAACGGCATCGCCGCGCGTCCAGCGCCGTGCTGGTTACGCCGCACTACCGTCGACGCAAACAGCAATGCACCCTCGACCAGCAGCACGAAACCCCACGGGTTGACCACCGAGTCGGCGGCGCCGAACGGTGAAGAGTTGGGTCCGCCCGCTCCGGCCGGGTCGAACTGGCCGACGGCTCCAGAGCTGAGGCGCTCGACCTGGGTTCCGTTGAGCAGGTCCCGGGCCAGCGTTTCGCGACGCTGCCCCGCCCGCGGCGCGGCGTCGAGCAACTCCAAGAGCCGTTGATGGAAGTTTGTCGAGAAGTCGAGCCGCCCGTCATTGCCGCCAGTACCCAGCAGCGGGGGGAACAACGTCTGGTCCCCGGCAAGCACCACCGCGGCGTCGATCCAGGCCAGCACAGACTCTGGGCATCGGTTACGGAACTCGCGTACCGCGCGCTCTTTGGGCCACCCGGCGTCCGACCGATACGTCTCCCCGACGCGCCTGGCCGCGGCGTTCGCGGCGCGGAAGGCATCCAGTCTGGGTGACATGTTCGCGGCCAGCGATGCGAGAGCGTCCTTGGGCGCCTTGTCCTTGGCGCCAAAGCCGCTACCCTCGTTCCAGGGGCTCAACACGGGAGTCGGGACGTACCGCTCGGCGAGCCAGGCGGCAATGTCGTCCACAGCGGTCTGGACAACCAGACCGCCGTCGCTCCACGCCGCAGTCGAGTCCGAATCGATCTGCTCGCCGAGAATCCGGATCAACCCTAGGCCGGCCAGGTAGGAGGCCAGCGGCTCGGACCTGAGTCCGGGCAGGATGTGTCGGGTCATCGCCTCTCCTCCAAACCGTGCGGCGCCTCGGCAGCGTCCGCGCTGGCCCGCCAGTCCGCAATGCGTACCAAGGTCTCCAGATAGGCCAGCACGAACGGCCCGTACCGGTCACGCAGCCGCAGTGCGGTACGCGTCCACGACCGCTCGCCCCCGAACCCGAACTGCTCGATGTCGACGGTCAGCTCACCGGCCGCCTGGCCCAGCAAGGCCGGGCAGGTGATGACGCTGCCGCGTTTGAGACCGAGCAGCGTCTCGTCGTCGGTATCGTCGGGCCCGCGCACCTGCACCCGCAGCTTGCCGTGGTGCGCCAGTACCAGGTACCGCACCAGGTCCGGGTCGTCGACGCCGTCGAGCAATCCCCGCAGCAGTCCGTCCAGCAGGAGCAAGGAGGCCAGCTCGTGCCGGAAGCTGACCCCGCCGGCGAAGGTAAGCCGTCCGTTTCTCGCTGACTTGGCCCATGGCCGCCCAGCGGTGATGCGCTCGCGCTCGTCGAGACCGGCGAGGCTGCACAGCGCGTCCTGCCACGTCTCGTGGCTCTTCCCGGCGTCGTGGGCGTACGCCGCGACGACTACCGCCTCCCGTACGCTCGGCGGCAGTGCCGGGTCGATCGCGTCAAGCAGCTGCCGGGCCGCGTCCCGCACGTCATCGCTGTGCCGCTGCAGGGTCAGCCATTGGCGCTGGGCGACACTCGCGTCGTCCTGCCCGTATGCGTCCTCAGCGCCGGAAGCCGGATCCGCACCGGTGGCCGGGTCCGGGAGCTCGTCCAACGTGGGAGACCCGGCGACCGGTACGGTGACACGCGGGTCAAACCCCGTCCGGACGTCGTAGCCGCCTTCCTTGGCCGCCATCACCAGCACCTCGCCGGGTCGAGCCGGTGCCCGGTCGCTCACCTGCGACCACTGGCCCGCCGTCTGCTCGTACCGCCACACCTTCTTGCTCTTCGCCAGCGCTCGCAGCTCTCCCAGCGGTACCCGGCACCGCAGCCTGGCCTCCGGCGGCTTGGCACCTGCCGGCGGCCGGCCGCTGTCATCGGCGGGTGTCCAATGTGCCCAGCCAAGCTGCACGTCCAAGTCGTCGCCATCTCGCACGTACGGGGCGATGTCAATGTCGGCGCCACTGAGGTCCGGCGCAGTGTCGAACAGTGCGAGCAGGTCGGGCCGACGGATGACGCTGACCTGCGCGTCGGTGGTCGCCACATCACGCGCCAGCATGCCCTCGCCGGTGACGGCCTCGCCCTCCAGCATGGTCAGCTCGGCTGCTGCCGCATCGACATCGGTCTTCTCATACGGTGCCGGCGCCGCCGGAGGAATCCACCACAGCTGAGCATCGACCACATCACCGGTCCGGTTGCACCGGCCCGCCCGCTGCACCACCGAGGGCCAAGGTGCCGCCTCGGTGATCAGCACCGACGCGTTGATGTCCACGCCGGCCTCGACGACCTGAGTGGAGATCACAACGTGGTTCACCTCCCCCGGTACCCCGGTGAGGCGCTGGATCAGAGCCTCACGCTCGACACCACGGAAACGCGAATGCAGCAGTGTCAGCTCGGCCGGCACGTCCCGCAACGCGGCGAACACCTCCCGCGCAACGGGCACGGTATTGGCCACAACCAGGGTCAGGGTGCCCGGACGGTGCCGCTCCCGCACCGCTGCGGCCAGCGCTCGGCGGTCACCCGGTTCACACTCCAGACGACGGACGGTCCGCCGCGCATCCAGCCGACGTGCCAAGGCGCCGACCCGCTCGTACGGCTCGATCCGCAGCACATCCGCCGCCGACGGCATCGGATTGTCCACTGTGTCCAGCAAGACCGGCGAGACAGTCGCCGACATGCAGGTCAGCCGGACCGGCTCAGAGGTCGCCCAGGAACCCACCCGGCCAGCGTCGGTGAAAGCGGCCAGCTGGCGCAGGGTGGTCGTCGACTCGGGACACAGTTGAATCTCGTCAACCATCCATTGCGCGCCGTTGGTGACCAGGGCGAAGTCGATCGGGTAGGTCGGCCGCGAGATGCCATACCCCCGGTTGAGCGCCTTGCTCACCAGCGAGTCGACCGTGCCCACCACGATCGTGGGCCGATCCATGTCAATCCGCCATCGCCGCTGTGTTGTGCCGGCGCCGCCCATGACCACGTGCAGCGGCACATCCTCGGTGAGGCCCAAGTTGGCCAACCATCGCTCGGCCCCACCGGCGACCTGCTCGACCAACGTCCGCTGCGGCAACGCGTAGACCAGCCGGCGGGGAGTCGCACCCGGGTCCGGTCCATGCAGGCGCCGCCACAACCAGGCCAGGATCACGCCGGTTTTGCCCGTGCCGGTCGGCGCCTGCACCACTGCCGGCAAGCCATCGGATGCCAGCCGCCGCTGGTACCCGTAGGGCGGATGCCCAGTCGCTCGGAGGAAGAACTGGTCAAAGGTCGGCATCACCGCTCCTCATCTGTGCTGGATCGTTACGAGGCTGCCCGCCGCAGCTTCTGTGTCGCGCGGTCATCGCGCCAGCACCCTCCGGGTGTTTAGGTGGGTCAGGACCGATTGGTTGGCTTCCCAGCCGTCGGGGAACTTGACTGGGACGTTGAGGTGCACCGGCTCGGTCGACGGGTGGGCGTCGAGCAGTTCCTGGATTCCGGCCCGCGCGACCACGATGCACGCGTGCCGGTGCCTTGAGGTCAGGACACACAACCGTCCCGACTCAAGATGGAAGGCGGTTGCGTCCAGCCGTCCGGACAGCGGGTGGAGCACGATGGTCACGTCGTATTCGCGTCCTTGTAGCCGGTTGGCGGTGTCCACGGTGATCCCCGTAGCCCGGCCGCCCAGCATTGACCGTATGGTGGCCGCCTGGTCGCGGTGCGCCGTACCGATCGCGATCCGGGCGGGCGTCACAAGTTCGCCCTCAGGGGCGCGATCGGCGGACACGGCGACCGCACCGCGCTCCAGCAGCCGCAATGCCAGGTCGACGCAGGCAGTGGCCGCCTCATCGTCGGTACGCGGCGCATGGCGCGCCGGCAGCTCGTACAGCGACCATCCAGTCTCGGTCGCCATCACGAGCGCACGATCCACCGCTGCACCGCCGATCGCCGCGGTCCGCAATACCAGCTGCCGGTCCTCGGGAGTTGTGCCCGACGCGAACGGCGTGAACGGGTAGAACGCCTCCGACACAACCGATGCCGCCGTCGCCGGTAGCCGCCATGACACCGGCAGGCGGTGTTGGACGACGTCGGGATTGTGGCGCAGCAGGACCGAGACCGCGCTCTGCATGGGGTCCCAGGTCAGCCCGGTCCATCTGTCGGTCTCGATGGTGGAGAACGGGTCGAGTTGTCCCGGGTCGCCGACGAAGAGCGCCCGCTCGAATCGCGGTGCGATCCGCAGCAGCATGTCCGAGCGCATTTGGTAGGCCTCGTCGACGATCGCCCACGGCCACTGGCCGTCCGCGACGTAGGCCCATTTCGCTGCCGTCCCGACGAGTACGGCCGCCGACGACATGTCTGCGGCCGACGAGCGGACCAGCACCGTCGGGTGCTGGGCAACGCGAGGCGAGAGCACATGGTCCGCAGGGGACAGCCGACCGATGACCAGCTGTGGACCGGCCACCGCCAGCCGGCATACCAGATCGTCGACCTGCTCGTTGGTCTGGGCGACGACCATCACCTGCCGACCCTCGGCGGCAAGCGCGAGCGCCGCACGCACCACGAGGGTGGACTTGCCGGCACCGGGTGGCGAGTCGACCACCACCCCCCGCTGCGACCCGCCGCGCAGGCCGGTGAGGACGGCGGCCACGACACGTTCGGCGTCGTGGACCGCCGAGCCCGCGGATATGTCGCCTTCCTCGGCGAGCGGCTTCATGCCCACACCTCCGTAGCATCCTCGTCGGTAGGCAGATAGACCGGCGGTGGCCCACCGTGCGTCCACGGCGTTTCCTCAACGCTGGGAAACGGCGGCAGACGCCCGGAATCCTTCGCAAGCGTGCTGTAACACAGGTGTTCTGCCAGCTCGGGCACTGATCCGGGCGCCGGAGTCAACGAACGCCCCATTCCGCCGGCAAGTTCCAGCCGCACCTCTACCGTGGACTCCACATAGGAGATATCGAGGATGCGCGCTTCCTGCGCCGGCCGGGAGGCGGATCGAACCACAACACCCTGCTCCAGTCGGAGCCGGTCGGATGTCGCGACGACGATGTGCGGGCGGAGCTTGCGACGCGGACCGGAAGTATCCAGCCGGGTCGCATCGCGATGTATGACATGTCCCGCGAACGCCTCACCGCCGAGCCGGACCTCCGCCATGGCCAGCTCGTCGTCGAACGCCCGGTCCACAATGAGATCGTCCTGTTCGCGTTCCAGGCGGTTGAGCCGGCGGGCCGCCGCCACCGCTTGGTCCGTTCGCCCCTGTGGCAGGCCGCCGTCGCGCCAATACTCCATCCGGTCGGTGAACTCGCGACGGTCCTGCCGCCATCGCCTCGGCAACGAAGGACCCGCTGGCAGGGCCTGGAGCAACGAGACCCCATGCCACATCAGCCGCCACGTCGGTTCCAGCTGCCCGCGCAGGGCCGTCCCCAGCGCCGCGGCCGCGCAGGGCCGTCCCCAGCGCCGCGGCCGCGCGGGCCCGCCCAGCGTCGTCGACCGCGTGGTCGTATGAGCGAACCAGTGGCGCGAGCACCTCGTTGTCGAACGTCGGGTCCGTCGCCGGCCCGGCCGGCGGGCAGCGCACCGGGTCCTCCGCCATGGCGGCGGCCTCCGGCCCGGACATTCCGGGTGGTGGGTCGATCCACCCGATCAATGCGGCGAGGTTCGCGTCTTCTAATGTGCTCTGCCCTGTTGCCCAATGGGCGGCCAGCACCGAGGTCATCGCAAGCATCGACGACGAGCCGGGATGCTCGTTCCGCTCGGCAAAGTACGTCAGCCACAGCCCGAGCAACGGCACCGACGGCTCAACCGCGTACTCCCCCTCGGTGCGCCGTAGCCGGGTCGAACGACCCAGCAGCCGCGTGAACGCCACGCCCGACGGATTCGCCACCAGCAGCTGCGGCGCATCGGTAGCAACGTTGCGGCCCTCGATCACCTCCATCGACGCGGCAAAGGAGTCCACATAGTCCAAGACCACCGAAGCGAGCGAGGCGGCGAAGGCGAAACGCAGGTCCCGGTTGCGCGGCTGCGGCACCACCAACAACCGAGGTGCGGACGCCTGCGAGCCAACCAGGCAGGCCAGTGGCGCGTTCGCCTCACCGGCCAGGGACAACGGCACGAAAACCAGCGGCCGATCACTCAGGTGTGCATGCCGGCGGGCGGCTACCGGCACCGCCCGGCCAGTCTCAAATGCGAGGGCCCGGGCCAGCGAGGTGAGCGTGCTCACGCGACACCTCCAAAGCACTCCTCCCGCAGCGACCACGCCAGGCGCAGCAACGACGCCGCGTCCTCCTGCTCCGGCGACGGCGGCAACGTGCCCCTGGCCAGTCCAAGCGCGGTCTCGACGGTTTCCACACCTCCCAGATCCTCACTGACCGTGTGCCCCATCACGCGGGTGCAACCGTGCGACTCGTCCCGGCAGAACCGCGCCAGGTCGCATGTGTCGAGACACTCAGGCATGTACCGGGCCTCGATCCGGCGCAGGTCCGCGACGACTGCCGCCGCAGGCCGAGCGACCGACAGCGACAGAGTCGGCGGCAGCAGCGACAACAGGACGTCGATCCGGGTCAGCCGCGAGAGCTGGCGACGAAGCACCGTCAGCTGTTTGCGTACATCGACGAAGGTCACCGTTGGCCGGTTGGAGAAGTCCTTCGGGCACACCAGGACCACGTTGTCCGCCACCACATCGGACGGGAAACCCTGGTCGGCCAGCAGAGCGCGCATGGCGTGCACGTACACGGCGGACTGGATGACCGCTGCCGCTACCTTCTCGCCGTCGGCCTGCCCGTCGATGACCGGAAACGACTTGATCTCAATGACGTGGAACTGGCCTTTCCATTGGAAGGCGATCAGATCAGGCTCGAGGTAGACATCGCGTCCGCCGACGGACAGGCGCAGCAGCGGATGGTCGAACAGGGTCCCGGCGTCGTCCAAGCCAGCGGCGGCGCGGGCCAGCAAGGTCTTCGTGCGGGCATGGCGCAGCTCGGGGCTGGTGTTGCCACCCACCAGCTCCAAGTCGTCATAAGACACCTCCGGCAGCGCCAGGGCGAGCCTTTCCCGCAGCAGCGTGAGCAGTTCCGCGCAGCCGTCGGCCTTGACCTGTGCTTCGAACACGTTGCCGCGGGTGATGGCGAACTGCGACTGTCCGAACTGGGCGGGAAAGCCGACATACGAGGCGAGCCGCGACTTGTCGATGCCCGCCGCGTCCATGATCGCGCGCCGGTTGCAGCCCGGGTTGCTGGTGAGCGCGGAAATGGTACGGGCATTATGGTTGCGCGCTGGTGCATCACCACGGATGCGGTCAAGCGCCTCCTCTGCCGGTGCGCTCATCCCGTCGCCTCCTCACCAGCCTCGTCGCCCACCAGCCCGAGCCGAGCGCCGAAGAGCCGCTGCACGTCGGTAAGGCGCACCGCTCGCCTGGCCGCCTCGTCCCTGGCGTACCGGTCGGCCTCCTCATGAACGACAAGCTCCGCCCGCGCCGCTTTCGCCACACTCATCGGCGTGTACGCACCATCAATGGCGCCCGGAATGTTGGCGGCGAACCGCCGCAGCAGATGACCGGTCGCCGGGCGCGGCGCGTCCAACCGAACGACCGCGTCGGCCACCCGGATCGCAGCAGTCAGAAAATGCACCCTCAGACTGAGCGGCCCGACAATCCGCTCGGCCACGCTCCACGTCGAGACCGTCAGCAAACCCCGAGCCGGCGCCAGCATGTCGGCGGTAAGGGCCGGACACAGATAGTACGGGCGGGCATACGGGGCGGACCGAAACGACCGCTCTTCGTCCCGACGCAGACTGGTCAGCCTGGCCGACACCATCTCACCGGAGAAGAACGCCTCATGGACAGCGACGATGAGCCGCGGCGCGGCCGGCACCGTGAGCAGGGTGAGCGCGTGGTGGACCTGCTCACGTACCGGAAGCAAGGAACCCACCGCAACCAAGGCGGGCGGCATCGGCGAGGGTTCGCCCAAGGCCGTCAGCGCCCGCTCCCACGCATCCTCAGCGCGGCGAAGCTCGGCCCGGAGCGCGCGGGCATTGACCCGATCGCCAGCGACAGCGGCCAACCGCACTGCCGTACGCAGCTCGTCGATCCTGCGCTCCAACATCTCTATCGACTCGGCCACGCGGGCAGCCTACATTTCCCAGCCTTTTCCAGCAATACCCAGTGAACCTACGTCCGGTAGACCAAAGGCTACTCTTCGTGTAGCCCGGGAACGACATCGGTTCAGACAGCGACGAAGGAACGTCTCGGCCCGTCGTTCTGTCAACTCGGCGACCACAACCCGAGCCGAAGAAGTGGTCGACCTCATCCGACCGGCGTATGCCAGACGACGGCATGGGCGATCAGTCAACCAGCGCATGACCTGGGATCGGCCTCGCGAGCGGGATGGTCCCAGATCTGCTGCGGCGAGTGTGAGAAACCGGGCTGCGTACTGCCTTGGCGAGCAAATGTCAGAGAGTTCGTAGCCGTCGTGGCCGATGGTGTGCTCGCCTACAACGGGATCAGCGCAGAGATCGTGTCTCGGACCGGTGTCGTGGCTCATTGCGGAGCGGAAGTGAACCAATCTGTCGATGCAGTGGCCCGCTCGGCTGCACGAGGGTAGCGATTGGCGACTACCCGGTTCTGGTCCCAGAGTGGCTCACCACTTGCCGGCTACCGACGATCTTGGCGGTGGCGTTTCGACCAGCTTGGCTTCGGCGCTGTTCGGCCGGCGGCGGCAAGTGCGCGGATGCGTTGTCTGACTGGCAGGACGTGAGCCCCCGTGGTCTGACAGGAGGTCAGGTCGCCAAGGCGAGTTCGGTGATCGCGGCGACCCGTGCCGCGCACGGTTGGTCGATGCCAAGTTCGTAGTGACCGCGGCGGAGGTTCTGGACGAAGGCGTGCCTTGCGATGACTACCTGCGCGGCTCGGTCGGTGGCGTCCGGGTCTCCTTGGCGGTGTCGGCGGCGGTGTTCGGATGTGGTTGGTGGGTCGGGGTTGTCAGTGGGGTGGTTTGTCGATCCTGGCGGGGTTGGTGGTCAGCGGCCGACGTGGACAGTGTCGATCACGGTGACGCTGGTGAGTGGGGTGGTGAAGCAGTCGCCTTCGGTCCCGAGGACCTGGCCGGTGCCGGTGAGGTCGCCGCTGAGGACGTTGCCGACGCTGGTGAACTTGCCGGCCAGCGTGGCGATCCCGCCGGTGGTGGGGATCTGCAGGACGAACGTGCCGTGCCCGGTGGCCAGGACGCAGTCGGCGATGTCGGCCTCGCTGAGGCCGAACCGGCCCGCTCCGGTGACCTGCTGCCCGTCGACGATGCCGGTGCAGGTGGCGGTGCCGGTCAGGCCACGGCTGCTGAGGGAGACGTGCTGCGGCTGCCGCTTCCGCGCACTCAGGGCCGGGTCGATGTGCACGGTGAAGGCGATGCTGCAGTCGAGGTCGGCGGTGGAGATCGGCGCGTCGGCTCGGGCCGGGCTGGACGGCAGGGCAAGCAGGACGGCCGTCGCGGCGGTGAACAAGAACACCATTCGGCGGACAGGCCGCCGGCTTGTGTGGATCATGATTCCTCCCTTGCGGGGTGGGCGGTCCGCGCTGGCAGGTGGCGGGACTCTCGACGATGTTGGTTCGGCCGGTGACCGGCGTTGATGATCCGACCGGCTGGTCTTGGCACGCCACCCGACGTGCGCATGCCGCCGTCGTCTGACCGCCGTCGGTCGGGATGGCTGGTCGCCGTTGGGTTTAGGGGCCGACGTGGGCGTCGACCTGGGTGGTCACGCGGGTCAGCGGGGTGGTGACACAGTCGCCTTCGAGCACGGCGGTCACGTGGGCGGTGCCGGTGAGGTCGCCGGTGACGACCGCGCCGGCGGCGGAGCCGCTGGTGTCGAACGTGCCGGCCACCGTGGCGATCCCGCCGCTAGTCGGGATGCGCAGGACGAAGGTGCCCTGTCCAGCGAGTTGGGTGCAGTCGGCGGTCTCCTGGATGTCGGTGGTCAGCGTGATGGTGCAGGCCAGGTCGGCGCCGGTGGGCGGGGCGGCACTGGCCGGGGCGGCGGGTACGGCGAGCAGGGCGGCCGCCAGGGTGATGAGAAGCAGCGCATGCCAGATACGCCGGCCGGGTGCGTGGATCACGGTTCCTCCCTGCGGGGTCGGCGGCCCGCGCGAGGCACCTGCCCGCGGACCGCCGAAGGCGTGGTACCGCTGGTGACGAGCGTTGCTGATCCGACTGCCCGGCCGGGCCGACGTGTGACGAACTCGCACTCAACGTAATCACTTGATCGCGTTGGGGTCAATCAACGGTGCGGCTTGTTTCCTCCGGGACGGCCACAACGGTGCCAACAACCTCAGATCGAGTCCCCGTCTCAGCTCACCGCGGGCCGGCCGCGCGTCGTCGGCCCCACCGAACCCGCCACCTCCTGAACCACGTCGAGCCGCACCGTTCACAGCTACCTGGCCAAGCGCAGCTCAACGTCGCCGACGTTCGCCATCTCCGGCTGGAACAGACAGCGCGTGCCGCACTCGATGAGCCCAACGGCCCGAGGTTCGGGAACGCACCGCGGCCGCGGGAGTAACCGAGCGATGATCGCCTCGGCATTGGCCAGGCTGTCTGGTACGTCCAGCGTGGTGGCGTCCCAGCACACCAGCCGCAGCCCCGGGAGTGTGTCACCCGGACATCTTCAACGGCGAGGCGACATCGACACCGCGCACCGCCTGCTTGTCGACGCGATCGAGACCAGAACCCAGCGGTACGAGGCCGAGGACCGCACGCTCGTCGAGGCGCTGTTCACCCTGATGCCGGTGTGCTTCTTCGGTGGCCGACCCGAGGTGTGGGAACCGTTCGACGCGGCGATCTCCCGCCTTGGGTCGCGCGTGCCCGAGGTGCTGTCGCTGCGCAGCCGGACCTACACCGATCCCATCCACACCGACGTGCGGACGCTTGACCGGCTCGCCGCCGCCGTCCGCAGCCTGCGCGATGAGGTCGACCCGACCCGGATCGTGCGCATCCACATCGTGTCCTTCTGGATTGACCGGCTGTTCGCTGCCGGAGACGCCCGGTGGCGGGTAGTCCACGATGGACCCACGGCGGGGCCGTAGCCTCGGCGATCCAGGCACTGCTGCTGGCTTCGACGACTTCCTGACCGGTCAATGGGACGAAGCCCAGCAACTGTCCGAGGAAAGCACCGACATGTCCGATGCCTACGACCATGAGCTGCGGTCGGTATCGGGCTGGTACGGCCAGGCTCCTCTCACCGCGGTGCGCTGTGACGACCACACGACGCCGCGACCGGCCTTGCCCCGTACGATCGGCTCGGCTACGCCGTGGCCGTCGTGGGCGACCTCGTCGCCGTGGGCGCACCCAGCCAGCGAAAGTTCGGCTCGGTGTCGCGCAGGTCATGGCCCGCATCGATGCCACCGTCCGGGCTCGCCGTCGAGACGGGCCTGGCGAGCATAAGGTCGATACGGCGGTGCCGGTCGCACGTCAGATTGCCGTGGCCTTGACCACCTTCCACTCGCCGTCGGCGCGGATCATCGTAAGGACCACCCGGTTCTGGTCCACCTTCTCGCCGGCGATGTTGACGTTACGCCGGTACTGGTTGAGGTAGAGCAACAGCTCGACATGGTCGGCCATGGCACTGATCACCGCGATCGCCGACACCTGCGCGTGCACGACCGCCTGCTCGGCCACCGCGGCCGACTTGAGGCTCGTCGTGGTCTGCGCGTACTCGTCGGCGAACTCACCGGTGACGAACGCCCTGCCGTTGGTGACGCTGGCGTCGAAGGTGCGGTAGTCGTAGGAGAAGATGGCCTGCGCCGCCGCTGTCGACTCCCGGACGGCCGCGTCCCGCCGCTCGGCGCGCTGGTGGTTGAACCACGCCGTGCCGGCGAGCGCGGCGGCGAGCAGGACCGCGATGGCGAGCGCGAAGACGGTACGGCGCAGGCGCCGGAGCGCGGGGTCGGCGGACGCGCGACGTCTGGCTGTTCTGCGTGGTCGCCGGCGACGGCGCGCCGGCTCGTCCGCGTCGGGCTTACCCCTCTCAGGCTCGGCGTCCTCGATCTCGGTGTCTGTCCTCGACCTCAGCGACCGGCTCGGGTTCGGATTTCTCACGACAGCCTCCCTTCTCTTCACGAGTCGATCGGTCAGCCGACGAACTGCAGCCGGGCGATCCGCCATGCCCGGAGCGGGCGTCCTTGGCCAGGTCGACCTGGATCCGGTAGTGCGACAGCCGGCCGTCCGGCGCTCTGACGTTCTTGACCGTCGCGTCGATCGCGACGAGTGCGACCGCCGAGTCCCGGTCGGCGGATACCAGGCCGGCTCGGAGCACCGTGCCGTGTGACTCGACGTTGTTCTCCGCCACGGCGGCGCGTACCTGTGGCATGCCGCGGGTGAACTCGTCGGCGAACTCGCCGGTGGAGCCGGCCACGATCCGCTCCAGATCGCGGTCCACAGTGGACGCGCTGATCGAGACGAAGCTCAGAGTGAGCTGTTTGGCGGCGGCCAGGGCCTGTTGCCGGGCGCCGTCGAGCTGGCGGTCGGCGTACCAACGCGCGCCGTCGCTGCCGGCCGTCATCAGCGCGCCGGCCAAGGCGGCTCATGGGGCGCTTGGTACACACCCATGCGGGGATGCGCACGGACCCCGAGCGCGGCCAACACCTGCTGTGAGGCGTCCGCGGCCCACTCGCGGTCTCGCCATTCCACACGGTCGCAACACTCGCCATCCCAGCGCAGGTGTTCCGCACCGAGGAGCGCGACCGGCTCTCCGAGGAGCTGAGCTTCTCACCGGCGCACGCCCGGGTCGAACACCGGCCCATCGGACCGGTCAACCGCGCCCGGATGCGGGTCTATGCGGCCAACTCACAGTTCCGGCACGAGCGCAGCGGTCACACCCGGCCGACGCGGTAGACGATCAGCCGATCGGACCGTGTGGGCTCGAAAACTGAGTCATGCTGCGCCACCTGGGCGCTTCCGAAGCGGCCGGCGCGATGGGCTCGAAGATGAACGGGTTCAACGAGCGAGACGAAGATCCCTGAACGCGTTCAGGCTCACCGCGCCCATCTGTGGAGGGCGGAGACGAAATGCCAGCTCACAGGCCTTGCCGAGGTTTTCGAGCCCCCACAGGTCGGCGTGCCTGCGTAGGTCGCTGCGCTCGCCGTGGATGCGGGCCCCGGACCAACGTCGGACGCCGCCGCGGTCGTGTCTTGGTCGACCACGTCGACTACCAGGAGTCTCGTCCACTATGGACGATCGAGACGCCGCCGTTCAGCCATCCTCGAAGCCACCTCACCAGGGAGGAAACGGCTCACTCGCCCACTTCGCAAGCACTACCGCAACGAGCAGCCGAGGTGGCGGTGCTCACGGGTGCCGGTCGATCGGTTGGAGTTTGACGGTCCCTCCGCAGATGCTCGCGTTGTCGCCGGTGAACCAGGTAACGCGGGCCGCCGGGCCCTGCTGCGGGTGCGGGTCTTCGACCGTCGGCGGCAGCCACACATCGAACGTTGCTGGGAACGGGGGGCACGTCTCGGTGGAGTTCAGCGACTGGTACCGGTTCCAGTACAGGCTGGCAAGTGCCGTCTCCCCGGGCTTGATCGAGAACATGAGCGCGGGTGGTACCGGACCGTTGACGTGGGTCACCGTCACGGGCAGGACTGTGCCGTGCACGTCCCGCCATCGCAGGATCAGGTAGGTGCCCAGCATGCACCGGCGGCCGGAGACGTTGGTCAGCAGCACCGAGCCCGAAATAAGCTGGCCCGCGCCGGTGGCGACCGCGGTCGCGAACCGCAGATCAGCCAGACGACACCAGGGCGGCCAGCCACTGCCCGCGCCCCGCGTACCCGTGGGCGCGGGCGATCGGCTACCCGGCGCGTGCGGCGGGCCGCTCGGTGACGGGTCGCTCGATGGGCGGTACGTCGACAGTGCCGGCGGGGCCGACACCGGTACCGGATCGCTCGGCGACGCCCAGACGGCCTTGCCCGGCGCGCCCCGCGCGGACGTGGTACAGCCGGCAACCGCCGGTACGCCACCGGCCAGCATGACGATCAGCGCGAACAACCCCCGCGTGCGCACCCCGTCCCTTCCCCGTTGCAGCGGGCAGCAGTCTACCGACCACCGGCCCGCGATGAGGTCCCTCGCCGGGGCGACCCGGCTGCGGAACTCATCCTGGACGGCACGCCGATCCCCATCGACAGCATCGCCGAGGATGGACCCGCGCCGAGCGCGCTGGTACCTCGGCGGCCGGTCCGAGGACAACGCAGCCCGCACCGTGTTCCGAGCTACCCCGACCGCCGAGCGATCTCCTTGATGGGCACACCTTCCGCCCGATGTAGACGGCGCTGGCGTATCGGTCGGGACTAGGCCACGCTCTTGCAGCGCACCCAGCCAGTTGCGATCGACGGGACGAGTCGCCGCATGATTTGAACGGGGGCGGCGACCTCGCCCGTCCGATTAGACAATGAGAGGGTCAGCATGATCACCGAATCGTCGGCCGTCGTTGTATATCACAAGGGTGACCGCTGGGCGGCGGATGTCCCACTCGGAGGTCAAGACCACGCATTTGATCACATGCGTTTCATCCGCCGCGTCCTCAACGAGGGAGTCGCTCGCTATGCAGGGCCGTTCTGCCGCCACGACGAACACCCTTCCGACGACAAGATCGGACTGGTCGTGTTCAACCTGCCCGTCCACGAGGTAGCACAACTGATCAGCGAGGACCCAGCGGTCAAGGGCGGCCTCCTTGCGCCATCGATTTACGCGTTTTATCCGCTATGAGAGCCGAGAGCCAATCGTCCCTGACGGGCGCCTACGCTGGACGCCGAATGACAACAGCCACTCGTACCGACGGAACATCGTCGCCGGCTGGTCGTACCCTTACGGTCGACGCTAAACAGATCTCGCCGTCCCCGGACCTTAGCCGATGCCGCTGATATGTGGGCTCAGGCGCCATTGGCCACCCGTTCGACCATAGCTTTCGAGCCTCAGGGCTGATACGGCACAGGTCGGCCATGAATGCGTCAAACGACCCGCGGTCGCGGTAGTAGGCCTGGGTAGCGCGAAACTGCGCAATCAGCTGCGCAGCCTCGTGTCGCCAATCCAGGAACAGGCGCCGCGCCTCGGTTGCCGTGAAGAACCAGCGCAGCAGGTTCTGCCTGGGCGAAGATGTGGAGGGTGTCACGGGATTCGTGGAATTTCGGTGACGATCCCGTCTGATGTTATGCCGCAGCACCGACAGGTTCGGTGCTGCGGGCGGTGGTGGGGTGGGCGTGTCGGCGTAGCGCGGCCACGA
>Ga0137374_10004944_pt1 | contig 15848 bp, 21 predicted proteins | sample SagtaG_20_FD_104811 | JGI IMG/M metagenome (GOLD analysis project Ga0137374, IMG submission 104811) | Vadose zone soil microbial communities from Sagehorn Ranch, Mendocino, California, USA - Sage1_R_100_16 metaG | ecosystem: Environmental > Terrestrial > Soil > Vadose zone | place: USA...
CCTCGGGTTGCTCCCCACGCCGCTTCGAGCCGACGCAGTTACCTTTGGCTTCGGAGCTGTGGCATACTCCGGCACGGACTTTCACCGTGCTGATGTGGCGCCCTCACAGGCGCACTCATTCCGCTCCATTATCGGGTTTTCATCCACGCTGCAAATCTGATGGCGTGCTTGGCTCCATTCGGGTGAAATTCTCACGGACACGAGCACGACACACGAGCACGAAACAATTGGAACGACTGGAACGATCTTTTTTTATTACGACAGCAAGTTTGAGATTAAACCACGGTGTACAAGCAGGCCGAGTGGAGAGAGAAACTTGCGGCGGCGCGGTGACCCTGGTTTGTGACTGAAAGCTAAAAGCGGACCTGACCCCTTTTTGACCCCTTTTTGGCTCCCCAGCTCCTCGTTCTCTGCGAGCAGTTCGACGATGGCGAACGCGACCGGATTGCCGAGCAGGCGGCACAGCCGCGATTGCCTGTAGCTCTCCTCTTTCACGCGGCTCCTCTATCACGTTTTCGCAATTCCGAAAACGTGAAAAGAAGGGCTCTCGGATAAGCGGCTCGCGGAATCGGGGCAGAAATCTCCGCATTTACCCGTAAAATTGCACCCGTAAGCTTCACTCACTCAATTTTGGATTTTCGATTTAAATCCTTCGACCTGGCTCAGAGCCTGCCCTAAATTTATCGAACGGACAGGTTTAAACTCGCTCTCAGCGGTTATCTGAAGGGCTCGGCAATGCATTCGCTTGACGGCCAGTTCGCTGTTGATCTGCGCTGAAAGCCACGCTACCAAACCAACCATGATCGCTTCCGACCGCTGAAAAATCAATCGGCTTCTTTTAATGCTCCACGGAGATGTAACGAATCGCGGCTTCGCATTGGCGCGTCAGATCGGTGTGCAGAGCAAAGACGTCATCCGCGGTGCATTTCTCTTGGCGACAGGCGAGCGCCGTGTCGATGGGTTTGAGATCGAGTCCGGCGGGTTGGACTTGGTGAAGATATTCGACGGCGCGGTCGTTGGAGTTCATCGCCAAATTATCCCAGCTATAAATCACGCGCGCCGCGTACAGAATAGCACGAATGTAGGGCTTGCGATTTTCTGGCCCTAACTCGTCCAAGCCGTTTAGCTCGGCCAGTTTGGGCTTCCAGCTTCTTTCGATGCTGCGCAATAGCTCCTCGCGAATCTCGTCTTTACCGGGCCGGCGAAAGTTGGGTTTATAACCGGTGAGAAGTGGTACGCCATGATCCAACAAATCGAGGCGATCCAAGTTCGGCAAGCGCCCCCAGGTAAAATCGGGATTGCCCCAAAAGACTGAAAGTTTCTTGCCGTACTCGGCGTCCAGCAATTTTGCCCCGGCGATCAGGTCGGTCATTCGGTCCGGCGGCTCGTTGGAATTCAGCAGCAAGCCGACATCGATGTCGCTGTAAATTCTGCTAAAGCCGCCGTGAGCTAGGCTACCCAACTTGTAGACTTCGACGAGCACCGCTCCGAGCGCTGAGCTATAGTAATCGGCCACACGGGCAACGAAATCCTCGATCTCGGAATGCTCGGTCATAACAGCGATGTGTGTTGATTCTTACCTTGATTAAGGTCAGCCCGGTCGCTGGTTACTGACCAGGACTTTTAACTTACCGGGTTTACGCGCTCATCATGCCAGCCGTGTTTCCTTTTTGTGATCACGACTGGCCGCATAAGTGCGCATACAGTCGGCGCTCCGATAAAGCAATACGAAAGCCTGACACGAAGGCATCGATGACGTCCAGCAAATCGGCCTTAATGAATACGCTTGTGCGGGCTATCTTACGTGCACTAGGCGTTGATTCTCTTAAAAACGTTACGCGACAACAAAAGACGCGCATCGCGCGCATGCATAGTTGGTGAATCCGCAAACACGCACTGCCTAAGTTGTGGCCGGTCTAAACTTCGGCAGCGTAAAGTCCTCACTTGGATGATCCTCGTAGACGATCTCAACCGGCATTCCGACCTTAATGTCCTTCGGCTCGATATCGATGACGTTACTGCTGATGAGAGGCCCTTCGTTTAACTCGATCAGCGCGTAAACGTAAGGAACGTCTTCTTTAAAGCCGGGGTGCAGAGGCCAGTGATGGATGTTAAACGCAAACACCTTCCCTTTTCCACTCGCCTCTGCCCATTCCAAATTGCCCATGAACGGCTCGTTGTCATGGAAGCGGCAATAAGCTTTCGGCCAGTAATAGCCGCCGCAGGTCATGCACCTGAACAAAAGGAACTTATGCTCACGCAGCCCATCCCAGAATGGCTGATTATCGAGATCTATATTCGGCAAAGGCTTTGTGAATGGTTCGAAAACAACCCGGACGTTGTCGGTACCCATGCTTACCTCCCGAGTAGGGTGCACGAGTGAATCGAGCACATGCCCGGTGCAAGCAATTCTCCGCCGTGGCCTGTGCTCATCGCCACATCGCAGTTTGGGATCTGGCGCGCGCCGCCCTCGCCGCGAAGCTGACGCACCGCTTCGGCGAAGCCCGTCAAGTCAGCGAGGTGATAGCAGCTCAAGAGCCCGCCGCCTGTGTTAACCGGGATTGTTCCGCCGGGAGCAATCGCGCCGCTTTCCACGAAAGGCCCGCCTTCCCCTTTCTTACACCAGCCATAGTCTTCGAGCTGAAACAAAACCTCGCCGGTGAAGCAATCATAGAGTTGCGCGCACTTCACGTCTTTTAGCTCCAGACCTGCCTCTTCAAATGCCTGCTCCTTTGCTGTCTTCACCGCCATATGCGTGTAATTTTTCTTTTCCCACCACAGCTCGCGAATGATTTCGCCAAACCCTTGGCCTAACACGTACACGGGCGGCTTGCGGAGATCGCGCGCGCGGCTGTGGTGAGGATAAACGCGACGCCGCCGTCCGAGATAAGGCAGATATCCAGAAGATGGTACGGCTCTACCACCAAAGGCGAGTTTTGATGATGCTCGATCGTCATCGGCCGACCGTACATTTTTGCCTCGGGATTCTTATTCGCCCAGGCGCGCTCCGCCACAGCAATTGCGCCGAGTTGCGTGCTCGTCGTCCCGTATTCCGCCATGTGCCGCGATGCCATCCATGAGTGATGGCTAAACGCGCGCAGATCGCCGACAGGCCTTCCCCAGGCGCCTTCCTTTTCAATATGAACCATGCCGCGAAGACCTTTGGCTTTCGTTTCCTGTGCTTTGGTCCAGTCATCGACTACACCGCAGAGCGCGACGTACTTGGCTATTCCGCGATCGAGAAACGACATTGCCGCGGAAATCCCCAGAGCGGCCAAGGCACCCCCGCGCTCGATCGAAAAAAAGAAATTGATCGGCAACGCCAGCACGCGCGGGAATGGGTCCGCGTAAGTGGCGCGCTCCCCTGCTCCCGCGCCGCGCACGACCTCGATCGCACCGTCGATGTCTTGTCGCTTGAGACCCGCGTCGGCGATCGCTAAACGCACCGCTTCCGCCGCTACCTGACGCCGGGTCCTGTTCGGTTGCGGCCCGGCGACAACTCCGAGGCCGACGACTGCGTACTTCCGGCTGGACGACACGCGTCTCTCCTTCCTTGGCGTTTTTCTGTGACAGTTTTATTTCATAAGGCCGGTTCTATACAATACCTCGGGTACGGTTTACAGCGGAGCCACTGAGAGTACCAAAAAAATAAACAACCCCGCAGTGAATATCGGATGCATACTGCAGAGAACGCACAGGTCAGCAGACTAGGGTCGGGTCGCCCATTAGCAGGCAGGTCAAGAGGCGCAGACGTTCCTGTGAGAATTTTTTCTTTATTCCCTGTTTCACAACTCGCGGAATTTGTGATCCCGGAGTGACGCGCCCCTGTTTTCAATCAGTTGGTGTCGGATCATAGGTCCGCACCAGTCTCAGCCTTAGGCTGATCAGCCTCGGGCTGAACCGTCATCAGGTTCAAGGCTTTGGGATCGGTCCTCTACGGGTCAGCGATCTCCCGCCCCTGGCAATCTTGATTTGCCCCAGAAAACTATCGGTACCACGCCGCGTCCAAGGTTCAGTTAATCCAAAAATCTAAAATCGAAAATCCAAATTGGGGTGAGTGTGAAGCTTACAGGTCCAACATGGCGGACCGCTAGGATCTCTAGAATAGAAAGTCAGAGCCCAATTTCCCCCTGCCCACGCAACTGGGAGTTGTTCGTCATTTCGGCCTTATCACGATGCGGCCTTCCATATGGACGTGCTGTTCTCTCCCACCAAATACGGTTCGGCCATTATACTCAAAGACCCCGGGGTCTTTGGCGACAAACGTGAGGGTAACAAGTTCGCCGTTTTTAGTGAGCGTGGGCGTATTGAGTCCCAGAGAAGGAATAGCGAGCACGTGCGGTTGTCCACGCTCATCGAGATTGAGCAGCGTGATCGCCACCGTCTCGCCCTGGTTCACGTAAAGCGTCGGATTCGGCTGGCCATCGATGTCGCCGCCGCGGCCGAAGAACGCGTGACTGAGGTGTCCCGGCGTAAAGTAAGGCTTACCGTCACGGCCAACCTCGGCGCCACCAATAAGTGTGAAAGATCGAGTGGCCGGCTTCGTAACGGTATCCGCAGAGCAGGCGCCCATGACCGCGCCGGCAAGCGCGATTGCGAATAACAATGCTCCTAGGTCTTTGGTGGGTATCTTGAGGAATCGAAAATTGCCGACGTTCACGACGGTGTTCTCCCAGATGAGTGCGACCTTATGGTCTTTTCATTCCACGACGTTTGAAAATCCGGACAAGAACAGAGACGATAGAAGAAGCGCTTTGTGTTGATGCCCTCACTCCACTCTTCCATTGCTCCGACTTTTACCACGTTTTCGCAATTGCGAAAACGTGTCAAGTATTACCGGGAGGTCTGAAATGGAAAGTGCAGCACTGTGAAGCTGCACGACGGCGGGGGTGGGCGGGGGTCAGGGTGGGGTCAGGGGGTCAGGGTGGGGTCAGGCATGAGTCTGGACTCTACGGCTTAACAAACGGCTGAGTCTCTTTTCTCTTTGCCGTTCCCGTTGCCCTTCATAATCTCGATACAACCGACTAATCATCGACGGATCGCGTCCCAGCCGCTTGCCTATCTCACCGGTCGTCATTTCGCTCCAGCTTCGCGCGATATATACCAACAACCTTCGCCCCGCCACCCAGTCTTCCCGCCGACCGCTGCCGCTAAGCGCTTCCTTGCTGACCCCATACTCGCCCGCCACCGCTTTAGCCGGGGAGCCGGGTCGGACCCAGGCAAACTTCTTGATTTGATAAACTAAGATAGCAAAAAGGGCATCGTATAGGCGCTTAAAGAGCCAATTTTCGGCCGAAAAGTCGGCTCTAAGAAACGTAAACGCCCGCGATCGATTCATGCGCCAGGCGGTGTTGGAGAGCTATCCTCGCTTCTCAGGTCGCCCATTTTCTCAATTGCCATCCATCCAATGTCAGCCGTGCGCTGCAAAAGAGCTAGTAGACTTAGCCAAGTCTGACTCGATTGCGTTTCCTTCTCGTGCGTGGCGCCAATCGCCGAGCACCGATATTGGTTGTTACGATCACGTCCTGGGCAGCATCTCGGCCGGGATTTGGCGCGGGCCGATGCTTTCATGATACTTGTTGTTCTCCAAATCGTAGCGACCGTGCAGATTGGTCGGTATGCCATCGCGCGCGCTGCGGATGATGATTGCGGCAGTACGCTCGCCGACATTGACTTCGACGTGAATGTCGCCCGGCCGGGCCAGATGAATGTCGCCGGGGGCAGCTAGATAGTCGGCGGTCTTCTTGACTTCGGCATAATCCGGCTTGGAGCCATCGTCGATTCGCTCGTACAAGACAATTCGTTCATGCCCATCCAACAAGCCATAGGCCGTATAGATGCGTCCGTGATCATGGGCATGTCGAGGCTCGACCTGCCGCCGTCCTTCTTCATGAATCTGTCCGTTGACGACAAAACCGTAGTCCGGATCCTCGTAAAACAGCAAATTGCCACCGCGCCGCTCCCCCGGACTGGGAATGCCACTCGGCACCGGCCAGCTCTTTGACGCCTCGCGGACTTCGGGGTCTGTCAGCAACTCCGCCAAAATCGGTCGAAGTGCCAACCAGCGTTTATCGAGGTCCGGCTCTTGAGCGAACAAAGCCCGAGTCTTACCGATAAACCGTTCAAGTGGATTTTCGCGTTTCGGTTCCATGATTGTAATCCTCATGGCATGAAATCTGGACGCACGTTCGCCGCCTGGAGTCCCGCGACGCGATTTTCGGATAAATCGGAAACCGCATAAAAGCGCGCGCAATTGTCCCAGAGGATTTTGCGTTTATCCTCTTCGGTGAGCGGCAGTTTGAGGAAGGTTTCCGTGGCATGAGGATAACGAGAATCGCCATGGGGATAATCGGTCGAGTACACGATGTTATCGTTACCCAGGCAATCGACCGTGTAGCGCGCTGGAGTCTCATCTGGCTCGACAGAAGCGACGCACTGACGTTTGAAGTAGGCGCTGGGGGGCATCGTCAGATCACGCATGTCGAGGTCGCGCTCGAGCTCGTACGCTTCATCGAGTCGCCAGAGCAACCATGGGAGCCAAGAACAATTGGCCTCAAGAAACGCGACTTTGAGTTTGGCGTGCCGTTCGAGAATACCCCCGCCCAGAAAGCTTCCTACTGCAAACATCTGTCCAATGGGCTGGCCGTACGCCCACTGTAGCCCGGAGGGCGAGCCAAACCAGGGTCGGCATAGTTGCGGCACACTCGAAGCCGTAGCCTGATGGAGGCCGAGGGGAGCTTCAGCCGTTCGAGCGTAGCCCAAAGCGGCTCGTAGTAAGGATCATGCCAGAGCTTGCCGTTGATGATATTGGAGCGCAGGAAAACCGCCTTGAAGCCCAAAGTTTCCACTACGCGGTGGGTTTCTTCGACGGCATCGTTGATGTCGTACACGGAAATCATCCAGCGCCCAACATGCGTCCGGGATCGACCTGGCAGAGTTCGTACAACCAGTCGTTGTAGGCGCGCGCAAGGGCGGCGGCAAAACGGGTATCCGGCGTGCGCGCCCCGCCGTCCGAGCCCACCAGCACGTTCAACCCTCGGCTCGGAAACATGACCGCGACATCAAGGCCCTCCGCGTTCATCGCCTCGATCTGCACCTCGCGCCGGTCCAGCCGCGCGCGGAGTCGCTCCGGTAGAGCGCTTGATTGCGCGCAAAGTTGCGGCCTCGCCGCGCCGGTCTGCTGAATCTCGCTCGGTCAACGGGTTCCTCTGGAAAGGTAATGCGCAGATCGCGTACGTTTTCGGAGGTCATCGCGCGCGGCGCGCGCGAGCGGAACTCCGCGGCAATGAAGCGCTCCCACAGATCGGGCGGCTCCATCACATGCATGTCACTGTCGAATACCTTGAATCCATTCTTAGCCACTGAGCCTCACCATCCTTTCTCGACGACAGAATCCGGCAACGATTATCTCTGATTCAATCCGCCGTTTCGACGTCACATCAAGAAAGCATTTTGACAAGGAAGATACGCGCACGGGGCAGCTCAACCGTATCCATATCACGGGCTTGGCTCGAGTCAAACTTTGACTTTTCAACGACCAACAATTTTTCCCATGGAGGACCCATGCGTTCTTTAATCATTCTCCTCTTTCTCTCCGTTGGCGTCACCCGCGAGTTCCCCTCGGTTTTCACCCTTAATAGCCGACATTCGTACATCCGGCTAGAGTGCACAGATTTGGGGGTCAAGCCGTGAATCTTGACGGTTCTATCTTCGGTTTTGCGGAATTTCGCCGGGAACGCTGGCGCGCTCGATGGTGTCGACCGTCCGGATCCAGAAGAGAATACCCTTGAGGTCTTTCCTAAATGTCGCTATCAAAGCGCCTACCGAGGTATCATCAGCCAAGGTCAGCCAGTTGGTTGACTCTTCAGATGATTCAATTGCGTGGAATTGAGGGTCCGCTAAAAATCAGGAGACGCGAGCGATGAATATCAGGAAGCAACTTTACGTATTTCTTTTGTGTCTGCTTACTTATGCAATGAATATGGCCGAAGGGGCAGAGGAGGGTCAGGTTCACTTCCGGCTTACGGTATTGCACAACGACGATGCGGAATCGCAGCTGATTGATGCGGGGCCTGGTCTGGAGGACTTTGGGGGCGTCGCGCGTTTCGCTACGTTGGCAGGAAAACTGAAAACCGATGCTCTTCGCGGTCCTGGTATACGGACGAAGCGAGGAGTCATTCTTTTAAGCGCTGGAGACAATATCTTTGCCGGGGCGCAATTCAATGCAAGTCTGGAAAAGGGAATTCCCTTTTATGAAGCAATCGCTATGGAAGACATCGGTTACAGCGTCTCGGGTCTCGGAAATCACGACTTCGATTTCGGTCCGGATGTTCTCGCAGATTTTATTGAGGGATTCCATTCCCTTCCGTTCGTTTCCGCCAATCTTGATTTCCAAAACGAGCCGAGGTTGCAGGCGCTGGCATCCGCAGGACGCCTTGCACGCAGCGTCGTCGTAAAAATCGGGGGAGAACAAATCGGGATTATCGGCGCAATCACTCCAAGACTTCCCATCGTTGCGACTCCCAGAAATGTAATCGTTAACTCTAATCTTGTGGAAGTAGTGGAGTCGGAGATTGAACGACTGCAAGGAGAAGGAGTTAAAATCATCATCCTTATGACTCATCTTCAAAGCCTCGATGAGGCAAAAGATTTGATAGGACAGTTGCGAGGCATTGATATTGTCGTGGCTGCCGGTAGTGAAAGATCCAATGAGTTGCAAGCGAATCCGGGAGATTTGCTGATTCCGGGCGACGTTGCTTTTGCTCCTTACCCATTACTGGTTGATGATGCCGATGGTCAAAAAGTGCCGCTGGTAAGCACAACCGGAAACTATCGATACATCGGACAGCTGACGGTGAGTTTTGACATACAGGGCAACCTGATCGCGGTCGATAAAATACGATCGCGTGTGTTTCGTGTGGCGGGAGGGAATCATCCGGACGCAGTGAAGCCCGATAACAAACTGCAAAAGAAAGTTGTAGAACCGGTTCGGGCTGCCGTTGACGCGTTAGCATCCAACGTGATTGCCACGAGCGAAGTAGATCTGGATGGTCTGGAGACACATGTTCGCACAGTCGAAACCAATGAAGGTAATCTTGTTGCCGATGCGCTCCTTGTCGAAGCACGCAGACTGGCTCCTGAATTCGGCGCCCTGGCACCGGATGTCGCAATTGCCAACGGAGGCGCAATCCGCAACGACAGCATTATTCCTGCAGGCACCATCTCGGAGCTCGATACGTTCGATATCGCACCGTTTCCGAATTTGTTAGCCATCGTGCCGAACATCCCACCGGGACAATTCAAAGAAATCGTTGAGAATGCCGTCTCTCAGGTGGAACTCTTGGATGGCCGATTTGCACAGGTCTCCGGTTTCCGCCTCAGTTGGGACCCGGCCGGCATACCTCAAAGACTTGATGAAAATGGAAATGTGGTGACGCCAGGAACAAGAATCCGTGAAATAAGCCTCAATGACGGCAGAGTGATCGTAGCGGGTGGCGCAGTCGTGATGGGAGCACCTTCTGTGACGATCGCGGTTACCAATTTTCTGGCCACAGGAGGCGATCAATATCCTTTTCGCGGGACGCCATTCGCGAACCTTGGCATCAGTTATCAGCAAGCTCTTTTCAACTACATTGTAAATTCGCTGGGCGGCTTCATCTCCGCGGCCGATTATCCGGAATCGGGAAAAGGCCGAATTCTGAAACAGTAACTTTAGGATTAATCAAAGAATCGAGGAGGAAAACAAATCGAGGCGCGAAGTTTCTGGTCTCTAGTTTCTGGTTTCTAGTTTGCAGGTCAGGCGGGATGGTAGACCCTTTCGGTGTGCTTTCGGTGTGACCCCAGCATGACCCTTTCGGTGTGACCCCAGGCTCCGCAATGTTTTCTGCCGCGCCGCCACGAAGCGCTGCGATCGCCGTCAGCATGATCTTGCGATGGCCGAGGAGGACGCCGAGCTTTTCGAGATCGGACTCGCTCAGCTCGGGCAATACCGCGACGTCGATGGCATTGTCGCGGAACGTCTCGGCGTACCGGTCCAGCGAGAGCCCGCGCAGCCAGTCGGCGATCTCCAAGGACCCTCAGATCTTGCGTTGCCCGCTCGCCTAGCTTAAGAGGAGGGTCACCTTGCCGTTCTTGCCTGTGAGCGGCGGAGCCATTCGTCGAGACCGATGCGGCCGAGGCGCGCTTCGCCCAACGGCACGAGCGAGCGCTCCTCGACGCGGCCGCCGAAGTATCGGGCCTCGGGGTCACTCACGACCTCACGCGGATCGCCGACCGCCTTCAAATAGCGGGCGACGATTTCGTTGAACGGTGCTCGTTCCGGGCCGGCGATCTCGACGATGCCGCTTCGCGGCGCCGCGAGCGCCACATCGGCGACGATGGCAGCAACGTCGTCCGCAGCGATGGGCTGGAACAGGCCGGGCGAAAGCCTGACCATGCTTCCATCTGTACTTGAAGCGGCGATGCCGCCGAGGAATTCCAGGAACTGGGTCGAGCGGATGATGGTGTAGGGGATGCCGGAGGTCTCGATCAGTTTCTCTTGGGCAACCTTGGCGCGGAAATAGCCATTGTCGGGCGTCCGGTCCGTTCCGACGATGGAGAGCGCGACATGGTGCCGAACGCCGGCTGCGGCCTCCGCCGCGAGAAGGTTGCGGCCGGAGGTCTCGAAGAATTCCAACACCGCCTTGTCTTCCCACGAAGGCGCGTTCGTCAAGTCGACGACAACCTGAGCGCCGGCAAGCGCTTCCGCCAGCCCCTCACCAGTGATGGTGTTGACGCCTGAAGAGGGTGATGCCGCCAGCGCCTCATGACCCGTTTCACGAAGCTTGTTCACGAGTTTCGTCCCAATCAACCCGCTGCCACCTATGACTACGATCTTCATATGCGCTCTCCTTTCTGTAGTCGCCCGCAATTCTGTAGTCGCCCGCAATCGGACGAGTGTTAAGTTCACTTCGGATTCGCAATACGTTTAAGGCGCATCCGTGTGAGAGCGTTGCCAATGTTTATTGAACCATAACAGCTCGTTTCTCCTGTGTGTTTCCAGTGCTCCGTCGACGATAATTCGGAGCAAGCGGGAAAGACGCTCCCCAGTCACTTCACTGGCACGAGCACTGGAGCGCCCTTGTCCTTGACCAAGAACACAAGGAATTTTGCTGGTTGAGTGTTGCTCGCGCTCCGACCAACGATATGAACATCGTTGGGGCCTTCGTAAAAGGTCTCCCCTGGTGTGAGCGTCACTTGTTTTCCGCCTTTCAGCTGCATGACGATGGAGCCCCTCCAGCACGTATACAAATGCGTGTGCATTGTGACGATGTATAGGGTCTGAAGCCCCGGGCGGATACTCTACTGTGATCAGCAGGCCTTCCTTACCAGGGAAGTCCTTCAGATCTTTCGACATGAGCGACGTGACCTTAGCCTGCTGAGCCATCGCCGTGCCGGCAATGAGAGATAGCAGAACCGCCAGTATTATTTTCTTCCTCTGCATAATTAACCTTTCGTTCTTTGCCCGAGGCGCCATGGTGCCGATCGGATCGATGTACTAGCCATGACCGGATAGCTCCGCACCCATATTGACTCCGCTTCATTGAGCGGATTGAAGAGGCACACCTTCAGTTGAATCTTGCTATTGATCTGGAAAATAGGAAGGTCTCTAACCGGGAGGCGATGTGGTAGGGATCATGAGTTGCGCGAGCTCGACGAAATGAAAATTGCTCAGCATTCTGGATAATCGGAACATTCTCCAAGGGCTTCATCGGCGTGCTCCCTCCATGGAACGGCACGTACAGTCGCGATGAGCAGTGATGCAGTTTCTAGCGCCACGCTAACATGGAATTGATATGTGTCAAGTAGCGATGCTGATGGGCGGTGCCTGCGCCAAGGCTTACGGCTGGTCGCCGAAGAAATGTCTAGGAAGATTGAGGGTCACCCATTAGACGGCAGGTCAAGAGGCAACGATAGATCCGCGATCAGGGGGATAATCAGGCATGAGTCTGGACTCTACGGCTTAACAAACGGCTGAGTTTCTTTTCTCTTTGCCGATCCCGTTTCCCTTCATAATCTCGATACAACCGACTAATCATCGATGGATCGCGTCCCAGCCGCTTGCCTATCTCTCCAGTCGTCATTTCGCTCCAGCTTCGCGCGATATATACCAACAACCTTTGGTCACGAATTCATTTTTCTTGCGCGCTGAGCATTTTGTTTGTTCCTCCTCGTTAGCAGCGCTTTTCTCGTTCTCATCTTTTTTGGTTTTCTATTGCTTTTTCAATTCTTTACTTTTTACTTTCTTTTCTCTGCCTCGATTTTCATTTTTACTTTTGCCGTTTACTTTTTACTTTCCTCAACTCCGCCAATACCTTTTCCGCGGTAATTGGCAAATCAAAGATCCGTACGCCCACTGCATCTTCGACGGCGTTCGCGATTGCGGGCGCGGTCGTGAAGCGAAGGGGCAGGGTCAAGCGAAGGGGCAGGGTCAGGTCTTGCAATAACACATTTAGTTCAATGCCGAGCGAACCAGGGTGACGTGGCATCTCTTCAGTGCAAGCCATCGGGGTCAGCGAAGCCATCGGGGTCAGACACAACAATCTTATCAATCCAACCGAATAACGCCGCTGATTGAAACGCCTCGCGCCTGATTGTTGTTACGCCTCGATGTTTTTTTTCATGATCAGCAGATTTCCATCTTCCAGCCTTTGATACTCGATCCCGTCCACCAACTTTCGCATGAGATGGATTCCCAATCCGCCTACCGTCCTTTCATCGAGGGGCGTGGTGACGTCAACGCAAGAGGTCAAGTCTGCTCTTAGCTCTTTGATCGTTACGGCCGGCCCGGATCTCGGATCGCGCGATTGAGTTTGCGGTCGAAGTGGTATTTTGTCGGCTTACTCTTTCGATAAATTTTTTTAGTAGCGAATCTGATTGTCAAAAGATGACAAATGATGCGTTTAAGAAGTTTTGAGGTAATTCGCTTCCGCTTTATTTGGTCAAGCCAAAGGAAAGCAAAAAAAGAATTATTGACACTGGTCACTCGGTGGTTGTAATTTTCGCCGCGTAAAGCAGTCTCTTGCCAGGTCACTCCGCCGCGAATGGTCGGCGCGGCTGGTTTTTACAACAGCAGCGGCAGGACCAATGGCGTCGTTATTGGAGTTTTCGCTGGTCACATCGCGACTGAAGCGTAAACTCGCCAGAGAAACGGCGGTGTCTGATGCTTTTCCAAAGAGTCAAATCGTTCATAAGATCGAAACGCGGCATGCTTCGGCTCGCGCCTTTCGCCTTGATTGTCGGGACCGCAGCGCTTTTTGCTGGTGCGAGTAATTCCGCCCCGCCAATCGTTCCCGACAACACGCCTTTTCCAAATCCGAGCGGCTTTGCCGCCACGGTAAACATCAATGGCGCGATCGACCTATCGAATGAATTTTTTCAAAATCTCGGGACCAACGGCCGGAGCTGTTCCAGCTGCCATAGATTGGAAGAAGGCTGGTCGATCACGCCCGAAGGCGTGCAGGCTCGATTCAACGCCACGCAAGGAACCGATCCCATCTTCCGTCTAAACGACGGATCAAATTCTCCTGACGCCGACGTTGCTACGGTGGACGCTCGTCGCACGGCCTACAGCATGCTCCTGACGAAAGGGCTGATCCGGGTGGGCATCGGTATCCCCGATAACGCGGAGTTCGAGCTGATCGGAGTCGATGATCCCTATAATTTTGCCAGCGCCGGTGAGCTTTCCCTTTTTCGACGGCCGCTGCCGTCTACCAATCTGAAGTTCTTGAGCACGGTCATGTGGGATGGGCGCGAAACGTTCGCCGAGAAGACGATACACTTCGATCTGAGTCATCAAGCCAATGGCGCAACCCAGGGGCATGCGCAGGCTCCAAATCCGCTGACGGATGCTCAACAAGAAAGAGTTGTAAATTTCGAGACAGGCCTTTTCACGGCTCAGCTGTATGATCATCAGGCGAAATCATTGATCGGCGGCGGGGCTAACGGCGGACCGAAGATTTTATCGGGACAGGATTTTTACCTTGGCATCAATGATCTTTTCGGGGATCCCAGGACACATGAGCCTTTTGATCCGATCGTTTTTAACATTTTCGACGGCTGGAAGGGGCTGCGTGGCGACGGTATTAACGATGCACGGGCTGCTGTGGCGCGAGGCCAAGAATTGTTCAATTCCAAGTTCTTTGGAATCAGCGGCGTCTCCGGTATCAATGACGAGCCCTCGTTCGGCAGCCCATTAGTTGTCAATGGAACTTGCACAACCTGTCACGACACTCCCAATTCAGGCAACCATTCAGTCGCTGCCCCACTCGACATCGGGATCGCCGACGCTCGGCGTCGGACCGCCGATATGCCGCTGTATACGTTACGGAACAAAGCTAACGGAGCCACGGTCCAAACAACCGATCCAGGACGCGCGTTAATTACCGGGAAATGGAAGGACATCGGAAGGTTTAAAGGGCCGATCTTGCGGGGACTGGCGGCGCGAGCGCCTTATTTTCACAACGGCTCGGCGAAAGATTTACAGGCGGTCGTCGAGTTCTATGAGTCTCGCTTCGGCATCACTTTCACTCGGCAAGAAAAGGATGATCTCATAGCGTTCCTGCGCACGCTATAGCATCCTTTAGAGCACGTAGAGCACGGGTCAGGTCTTGCAATCACACATTTCCCTCTTCGCTTCTCCCGACGCCGGCTCACCGTCGTATAGTGCATTTCCAGATGCGCCGCGATCTCGTGGAGCCGATAGCCTCTAAACCTTCGCTGCCAGATTCAAATTGAATGGCGTCGCCTTGGCTTTTCTGAACTCCCTGAATACGGCCTTGGTGAACACATTGGCCAGGCACGCTTCGCGGGCCTCAGCGCCGAGGGCGGCGGCGCCATCCTTCGACAACGAATGCGCGCAGCAAAGAGTTGTCGACACCGACTAGTAAAGACGGCCACCGTTTTATTCGCGAAGCGTGTTTGAGCAGGGCTATCTCGCTTGCCAGGTGGCCCAATTTCTTGCTTGCCATCCGTCAAACGTCAGCCCGGGCATTTCAATAAAGTTAGTAGACTTAGGCAAGTCTGACACTGTGACCTGCTCTGCAATAAAGTTAGTAGACTTAGGCAAGTCTGACACTGTGACCTGCTCTGACACTGTGACCTGCTCTGTGACCTGCTGTGACACTGTGACCTGCTGCTGTGACCTGCTGTGTGACACTGTGACCTGCTGTGACTGTATGACTTTCCCTGTGACTTCCGTGTGTTCCGGGCTCCCGGCCGTTGACTACATCACCTTTGGTGGCCTTGCGGCCACTATGAGTCAAAGTCCAGTCCGCTGAACTTCCCGTCCGCGTATTCGCACGACCAGTAGACGTCTACGTCCGGCCCATCGAAGTCAACCAGGACACTTTTCCGCGATCGCAGCTTGATCGAAGAGAGGCGTAGTGCGCTGATGTCGGCACCCAATTCCGGAGCCTCCGATGCCCAGTCCTTCGCGGTCTGCGCGAGATAGTCGTTCAACCGGCGCTCGAAGTTATCGAAATCCGCCACCAGCTCGCGAGCGCGGGCGACGAGTGCCGCATTGGGCTCTTCCATTCCGTCGATGAGGATCTCCACCGTCCGGTCCCGCACCCTGAAGTCGGCCTCCCAGGCCTCCGCCTTGACGTTGCGGATCAGCGTGCCGAGCTGTGGATCCCGCCGCACGTGACCGCGCGCTCTGCTCATGATCAGGTGAGCGCGGGGGGATCCGTAAATCAGGAGCAGCCCAATGGCCGCGCCGATGAGCGCGTCGCGGACTGTGGGTTGAACCTTGTCGTGATCGTCCGTCGGAGGCGGGTTCGAAGCCAAGCGGCTTGAATCGTCGGCGGACA
>Ga0137374_10004950_pt1 | contig 15839 bp, 14 predicted proteins | sample SagtaG_20_FD_104811 | JGI IMG/M metagenome (GOLD analysis project Ga0137374, IMG submission 104811) | Vadose zone soil microbial communities from Sagehorn Ranch, Mendocino, California, USA - Sage1_R_100_16 metaG | ecosystem: Environmental > Terrestrial > Soil > Vadose zone | place: USA...
ATTCGCGGAGCAGCTGCCGGTCGTGTGGCTGTACCACGCGCGCGGCGTGCAGGCGATGAACAGCCGAGTCCGCGGCGTCCGCATGGATATGCGAGGCGAGCTGCCGACCGTCGCTGCCTGGCGCGTGCCGCCATGAGACGCCGCGATCTCCCGACGTCGTTTCACGCGACCGCGCCCATGCGACTCGACTTTGCCGGAGGATGGACCGATGTCCCGCCGTTCTCGGCGCGCGAAGGCGGGGTCGTCGTGAATGGCGCGATCGGACTGCGCGCGCACGTCGAGCTGCAGCTTGGAGGGAAACTGCTGCGGCTGGTGTCCGAGGAGCTTGGGGAAACGCTCGAATGTGCGAATTCGGGTGGGCTCGTTCCCCACGGCAAACTGTCATTGCTCACCGCCGCGCTGCGCCGGTTTCCCGTGCTCGGCGGATTCACGCTCACCACGCGATGCGACGCACCCCCGGGGTCGGGACTCGGAAGCTCGGGCGCGCTCGGCGTCGCGCTGGTGGGCGCGCTGATGCGTGCGCGGCAGGAGATGGCGAGCGGACAGGATGTTGCGGACCACGCCTGGCAGGTCGAGACGATCGAGGCCGAGATCCCCGGCGGGAAGCAGGATCAGTATGCCGCGGCGCTCGGGGGGTTTCATCGCCTCAGCTTCCGCGATCCCGACGTCGGGGTCGAGCCCGTGACGCTGGACCCGACATTCGCCGCCGCGCTCGAGCGGCAAACGCTGATTTGCTACACCAACAAGAGTCGCGTGTCCGGTGATACGATTTCACGGGTGATGGGAGCGTACGAGCGTGGGGACCGCACGGTGACGAACGCCCTGCACGGGTTGAAGGAGACGGGCAGCGCGATGGCCGAAGCGCTGCGTGGCGCCGATGTGGCGCGTGTCGGTACGCTGTTGAGCGAAAACTGGGAGCACCAGCAGGCGCTCGATCCCGCCATGCGAACTGCTGAAATGGCGCAGCTCGAAGCCGCCGCCACGCAGGCCGGTGCGCTTGGCGGGAAAGCAGCGGGCGCCGGCGCCGGCGGCTGCATGTTCTTCATCATGCGCGGCGACGCCCGCGATGCGGCGAGTACAGTGGCGAGCGCAGGGGACGGGGCGAGAGTGCTGCCGCTGTCCTGGGCGCCGGAGGGAGTGCGGACGTGGTGACCGCGGAAGAGCTCGCCCTACGCGGCAAGGCAGTCCGCGGTTCGGCAGATCTTACGGCGCTGCTCGCTCACCTGCGGGAAAGAGCGCGACCGCTGCTCGAGCGCATGCCCATCATCCCGGAACACAAGGCGCTGCTGACAACGGATGGGGGTTTCTGTCCTGACGACGGCAGCGCGCTCACATTCGATCCGTGGAGCGCGAGCGAGCATCGATGTCCGCGCTGCGGCAAGACGTGGAGCGGCGAACGGCACAATTGGACCTGGGCGCGCTCCCAACACCTGTGGCTTGCCGAACGCGCGGCGCATCTGGCGACGCTCGCGGGTCTAGGCGACGAAACGGACCGTCCCGCTGCGGCGCGGGCGCGCGACATCCTCAATGGCTACGCGCAGCGCTACTGGCGCTACCCCAACCGCGACAACGTGCTCGGGCCCAGCCGCCTCTTTTTCTCCACGTACCTGGAGTCGTTATGGACCTGCAACTACATCGCGGCGGCCGCGCTGCTGCGCGCGTGTAACCAGCTCGACGATGCGACGGCACGAGGCGTAAATCAGGTCGTAGAGGAAGCCGCGACCGTCATCGGTGATTACGACGAGGCCTTCTCCAACCGCCAAACGTGGAACAATGCGGCGCTCGCCGCGGCCGCGGTGTGGTTCGAAGATGAGGAGCTCGCCCAGCGTGTCCTCGAGGGAGAGACAGGCCTCATGGCACATCTGGTGCGCGGGTATGGACGTGACGGCATGTGGTACGAAGGTGAGAACTACCATCTGTTCGCGCTGCGGGGTCTGCTCACGGGGGCCGGGTGGGCGCGCCTCGCTGGGGTCGATTTCCGCGAAGACCAGCGACTCGCGGACCGTGTGCACGCCGCGCTGTTAGCCCCGTCGTTGACCGCACTCCCAGACTTCACGTATCCGGCGCGCAAGGATTCACGGTTTGGGGTCTCGCTGGCGCAACCGGGATATCTCGAGCTCTGGGAAGTTGGCTTGGCACGCCTCGGCACGAGCGACATCGGCGCCTGGCTCGAGGCGCTGTACAAGGTGCCGCCGTTTCCCTGCGAGGTGCAGGAATCCTACTTGCACGACGCACCGACCGATCGCACGCCGCGGCCTGCATCCCGCACATCGCTCTCATGGTGGTCGCTGTTGGAGATGCTCCCCGAGCTTCCCGCGAGCGAAGCCCTCTGGGAGCCGAAGAGCGTGTTGCTCGAGAGCCAGGGTCTGGCAATCCTGCGTACCGACGGCCGCTACGTGAGTCTCGAGTGCGGTCCGCATGGGGGTGGGCACGGCCATCCCGATCGCCTGCAGGTGACCGTGTACGCCGACGGCGTCTACTGGCTTCCCGATCCGGGCACGGGCCAGTACGTCACACACGATCTGTTCTGGTATCGTTCGACGTTGGCACACAACGCGCCGCGTCTGGACGGCGAATCCCAGCCGCCGGACAACGCCAGCTGTGCGTGCTTCGACGATCAAGGGGAGTGGGCGTGGGTCCATGGGCGGTTCAACGGTCTGACTCGCATGATTGCGAGGGGTCCCGCCTACATCGTCGACGTGACAACGCTGGCCGCCCCGGAGGAGCACCTGCTCGAGCTGTCCTGGCATGTCGCAGGTCGCGGCGCGGTAGAGACCAATGGCCGATGGGTCAATGACGAGCTGTCCGACGAGTTCGTGACACGCGCGCAGCGCTTTGTTCCGGACGCGCCTGGCCCCGTCGTTCTGTCGCATCTCCACCAGCACGCCCAGCTCACCGCACATCTGGTGTTCGAGGGCGAGCTGCTGGAGGCGGAGGGGCCGGGCCTACCAGGCGAGCGCGCGCGTGCGACCTTCTATGTCGTGCGTGCGCGCGGCCGCAATGCGCGCATCATCACCGTCCTCGAGACGCACAGGGACGAGGCCGTGATTCGGGCTGTGCGCACGCGCGGCGATACGGTGGAAGTCGAAACCATCTCGGGAGTCGATCGGCACCGCTTCGGCACGACGGAATGGATCGTCGAGCGTGCGGGACAGGGGACCGTGACTCTGCGCGGTCAGCGTGAGGCAACGCTCCCGTTTGCACCGCTGCTCGAACTCGATCTGCCGACCCGCGTGACTGCTCCGGCGTTCCATATCGGAGGACCGCCGCCGCTCGATGGGACACTCGAAGGCTTCGACCTGTCGGAGCCGCTCGAGCTGGGACTCGAGGATCAATATCGTCGCAGCGAAGATGCATATCCCGGCCCCGATGACTTCTCCGCTGTCGCATACGCCGCGTGGGACGAGTCGGCTCTGTACGTGGCGGTCGTTGTGACCAAGCCGGATTTCGTGCTGCGGCCGGCCGAGGCGGCGCCGCTCAAGCTCGATAATGAACCGGACGAGATCCATTCCGACGGGCTGCAGGTGTACGTCGCCGCGGCCCGCCGTCCCTCGAGCGATGACGTCGCCGCTCCCGTCGGGTATCTCATTGTCCCGAATCAAGACGGTCACACGCTACGGGCCAGCACGACGAGCGACACCCGCGACCATGGGACTCACGCGGCGGTGCGCGGCGGCTGGCGCCGTACGGACACCGGCTATTGCGTGACGGTCGCCATCCCATGGCCCGCGGGCGTGCATCCCCACGCGGGTGGCCGCGTCAGCTTTGACCTCATCATTAATGAAATGCTCCCCGGCCGCCTGCGGCGCGTGGGGCAACTGGTGTGGAGCGGCGGCGGCGGTTGGGTGTGGCTCCGTGGCGACCGGCAGGACCCCGCGCGGTTCGGGATTCTCGAGCTCGTGGGATGAAGCGTCCGACATGATCATCGTCGTTCTCCACGAGCCCCAGGATCTGGTGAACATCGCGCACGTCGTGCGCGGCATGAAGAACTTTGGCGTGCGCGATCTGCGGCTCGTGAATCCGCGCGAATACGAGGCCTACCGCGTGGAGGGGATCGCGCATCAAACGCAGGACGTGCTCGCGCGGGTGCGCAGGTATGCGGCGCTCGAGGAGGCGTTGGCCGATTGCGTCCACATCGTCGGTTTCACGGCGCGCGGACGCACCGCCAAGCGCAATGTGCAGCGCCCGCGAGACGCCGCCGCCGAGCTGGTCGCGCTGGACGCGGGCGGGGGGAAACCCGTCGCGTTGCTGTTCGGGCGTGAGGACAAGGGCCTCTCCAACGAGGCGCTCGATCGCTGTCACCGAGTCGTCACGATTCCCAGCGATCCCGGGTACGCCTCGCTCAATTTGGGACACGCCGTCATCATCATGCTCTATGAGCTGGCACTCGCGCAGGGCGCCGAGCAGCGTCCTTTCAAGGCGCCGCGGCGGCCATCCGAGCCGGCCGATGCCGCGGAGCTCGAGCGGTTGTTTGTGGACGTCGCCCGCGCGTTGCAAGCGATCGAGTTTTTCAAGACGCGCAATGCCGACGGCGTGATGCGCACGATGCGTGAAATCGCGCATCGGACGCCGCTGGATGTCCGCGAGGTGAAACTGTTGCGTGCGATGGCCATCGAGGTGACCAAATACGGTGAACGACTGGCGCGTTCCGGGCTACACGTCGACCGGTAGCAAGCGTCCCGATGCGCTCTTCGGGACCCCCGCGCGCATGACGCGTGCGGCCGGCTGCCGCGTCTGGGATGAGGGCGGCCGGGAGTACGTCGACTTTGTCATGGCGCTGGGCGCGGTGGCGCTGGGCTACGGACACGCCGACGTGAACCGTGCCGCCACGGCGGCGATTGGCGCCGGTGTCGTCGGCCCACTGCCGCCCGTTGCCGAGGAGGAGCTCGCCGAGGCCCTTGGCGAGAAAATCCCCTGGCTCGAGCGAGTGCGCTTTCTCAAGACGGGTGCGGAGGCCGTGGCCGCGGCGGTGCGCCTGGCACGCGTCGCCACCGGCCGTGACGAGGTGTTAGGGTGCGGCTACCACGGCTGGCTCGATTGGTGCCAGGGGGCGACGGAAGGCGTGCCCGCGGCCGTGCGCGATCTCTTCGCGGAGTTGGCGTTCAACGACGTCGCGGCCGGCCGCGAGATGATTCGCGCGCGCGCGCCGCGTCTCGCGGCGGTTGTCGTGGAGCCTGTGATCGTGTCCGAGCCCACGCGTGAGTGGCTGCAGATGTTACGCGTCGAGACGGAGCGAGCGGGCGCGATCTTGATCTTCGACGAAATCAAGACGGCATTCCGACTCGCCATCGGGGGCGCCGCCCAGCGCTACGACGTGAAGCCTGCACCCGACCTCGTCGTGCTGGGGAAGGCGCTCGCGAACGGATTCCCGCTCGCGGCGGTGGGCGGCAGAGCGGACCTCATGGCCGCCGCAGGTCGTACCTGGATCTCGTCCACGCTGGCGACGGAAGGGGTGGCGCTCGCGGCTGCGCGGGCGACACTCGACGTGTTCGCGCGCGACGGCGTCTGTGACTATCTCCATCGTATCGGGACCCGACTGCTGCACGGCCTGCATGAAGTGCAGCGCGCGCACGCAAGCGTCGTGACCGGGGTTGCCGGTATCGCCGAGATGTGTTTCCTGCATTACGCGACCGAGGATCTGTCGCGCGCCGTGGCGCTGCAAGCGGCGCAACGCGGGGTCTTGTTCAAGCGCACGGCCTACAACTTCGTCTCCCTGGCGCACGACGAGGGCACGGTGGACCGTGCCCTCGACATGCTCCATGAGGCACTGCGCGCGATCTAGAAGAGTGTGTACGTACTCACGAGCAGGAAGAACACCACCGCCGCGATGATCACGACGGCGGTGTAGCCCATCCCGCGATCCTGCGGAACCTTCATGAGGCCCGGCAGTCCGAGATAGAGCAAGAAAAGACCGTACAACGACACGATGAGGCTGACGATCAGGAAGCGGCCATGAATATTGAAGACGCCGGCTAGCCAAACCGGTGTGCTCGAATACGCCGCGACTTTCAGGGCCTGCACGTCATTCTTCTGGCCCCCGAACCCCGGTGCCAGCAGGCTGATGACTTGCGTCAGCACAAACACAGCGGCCAGGGCAAGCAGCAGCGAGATGACACCCCACATGATCGCTCCGCCGAGCGACACGGACTCCGGCAGGCTCGTTCCGGCGATGCGCTTTCCGAAGATGAATCGCCCGACCGCGCCAGCCAGCGGGCCGATCAGCGCAAGCGGCAGGATGTAGCGGCCCCAGATGGCGCCGGGTTTGGTGAATTCGGAATCGACTTCCTTGAATGTCGCGCGGGGCTCGAACAGAACAGACCGCGCACGGCTCACCGTCGTCTCCATCACATTCTCCCCCCTGAGGACGCCCCCAAGATAAAAGGGGCGTAGATTGTGGCAATGCTTGTCGACGTCCACGCTCATTTTTACCATCAGCGGACGCCCCGCGCCGACTGGCGGGAGCGCAACGAGAGCCGTCTGACGGCGGGTGCGCGGATCGGGATCTCGGTGCACGTCGCCTCGATCCTGGGCACCTTCGGGTTCACGTCGCCGACGTACTTCCCCTCGCCGCGGGACGTCACAGCCGGGAACGATGCGCTCCTCGCGCTCCAGCGCGCGCATCCCGCTCGCATTCGAGGGCTTGTGTGCGTGAATCCGAACTACACCGCGCACGCCCGCGCCGAGATCGTGCGCTGCCTCGATGCGGGGATGATCGGGATCAAGCTGGCAGCGAGCCGCCGGGCGGACGATCCGTTGCTCGATCCGGTCGCCACCCTGGCGCTGGAGCGCCGCGTTCCGGTGCTGCAGCATGTCTGGCAGCACCGGCGCCGTGACTGGCCGGGACAAGAGGCGTCCGATGCGAGCGAGCTGTGCGCGTTGGCCCGTCGCCATCCGGACGTCGCGTTCATCCTGGCCCATATCGGCGGCGGAGGAGACTGGCTGCATTCGCTGCACGCGGCGGCGGAGATGCCCAACGTTTACGTCGATCTGTCCGGTAGTGGCGTGGACGGCGGCATGCTCGAGGCCTGCGTGGAAAGCGTCGGCGTCAACCGGCTGCTGTGGGGCACCGACATTACCATGGACACCGGTTGGGCCAAGCTTCGGTATCTCGAGACTCTGCTCTCCCAGGACGACATGGCACTGGTGCGCTGGAAAAACGCGGCGCGCGTCTTCCCGCCGGGCGCGTTTCCCACCGACTGATGCGGATTGACTGCAACGCCTTTCTTGGGGCGTATCCGTGGCGTAAGGTCCCCGGCACGTCGCCCGACGCGCTCGTGCAGGCGCTCGAGCGCACCAAGATCGATGTTGCATGGGTCACGCATCTCCCCAGCCTCTTTTGGCGCGATCCGACCGCCGGCAATGCGTGGTTGTACGAGACCGCCCGCACGGAGAAGCGCTTGAAGCCGGTGCCGACGGTGCATCCCGGGTTGGGGCAGTGGGAGCAGGTGCTCGCCGACGCGGCGAACGCCGCGGCGCCGGCGGTCCGCTGTGATCCGTTGTATCTGGGCCTCGAGCCTGCGGGCGGCGAAATGCGCGTCCTCACCGCCGCCTGCGGCGCCGCCCGCATCCCACTGATGCTTGCCGTGCGGCTCGAGGACGGTCGCCAGCGTCACCCCAACGATCACGTCCCCGAACTGCCGGCGGCCGCCGTGCGCGCGTTGATCCGCAGCGACGCCGATATGCGCCTCCTCGTCACGCATGCTGACCGCGCGTTCATCGAGGAGGTCCACTTCGGCTCGACCCCCGAAGAAGCGCGCCGCATCTGGTGGGACATCTGCTGGATCTGGGGTCCGCCCGAAGATCATCTCGCCACCTTGCTCGACACCATCGGCAGCGAGCGATTCGTGTTCGGCACGGGGCAGCCGCTCCGGCTTCCTGAGAATAGCATCGCGAAACTCGATCTCCTCGATCTGCCGCGCGACAAGCGCGAGGCAATCGAATCCCAGAACCTTCAGGAGCTCGTGAGCTGACCGACCGACCGTCCGACCGTCCGATCGTCCGTTTCGAGGGCCTCATTCCCGCCGTGCCCGTCCCGTTTCGAGGATCGACGATCGACGTCGCCGCGCAGCGTGCCTACGCGAGCTGGATGGCGCGGCAGCCCATCGCGGGAGTCGCGGTGTGGGCGCACACGGGTCGTGGACCGCACCTCTCGGCCGATCAACGGCGGGTCGTCCTGGAAGAGTGGCGCGCCGCGCTTCCCGGAAAAGTCATCGTCGCCGGGGCCAACGGGCCGATCATGGCTCGCGATGCGAAACGCGGCGGCGCTGATGCGTTGCTCGCGTTTCCACAGCGCGAGAACGCGGTCGTGTATCATGACGAGTTATCGCAGGAGCTGCCGGTCATCGCATTCTCCTTGTATGAAGCAGCAGGAGGCGTGAACTACGATGACAAGGCCCTGCACGGGATTCTCTCGCTGCCTGGGGTCGTGGGAATCAAGGTCGCGACGCTCGATTCCATCATGACGTTCCAACGGATCGCGGCTGTGATGCGCGATCATCCCGACAAACTCTTGATCACGGGTGAAGACCGGTTCCTCGGCTATTCGATAATGATGGGGGCGCAAGCCGCATTGATTGGAATGGGCGCGGCGCTGACCGACCTCCAGGCGTCGTTGCTTCGCACCTTTGCGGCGGGAGATCACGACGCCTTTCTACGACTCTCCACGCAGTTAGACGCCTTTTCACAAGCCACCTTCATCGAACCAATGGAAGGCTACATTCGCCGTATGCTGTGGGCGCTCGCGGCAGATGGCGTCATCCCCGATGACGCGTGCGATGATCCGTGGGGCCCGCACTTGCCGGCGGCGGAGCGCGAGGCCGTGCGGCGCGCGGTGCGCGAGGCTCGCGTACGGTAGCGCGCCGCTCGTTCCTTAAGACCGGCGCCGCATTGGCACTGGGAGGCTTGATGCCTACAGCCAAGCAACAGCACATCGTGGTCGTCGGCGCGGGCGCGTTCGGCGGCTGGACGGCGCTGTTCCTGCGGCGCCAACGGGGGGACGCGCGCGTCACGCTGGTCGACGCCTGGGGCCCCGGCAATTCGCGCGCGAGCTCTGGCGGCGAGACGCGCGTCATTCGCGCGACCTACGGACCACGGGCGATCTACACGCGCATGGCAGCGCGGGCGCTCGCGCTCTGGAAAGAGCACCAGACACGTTGGCACCGGGAGCTGTATCACGGCATCGGCGTCCTCTGGCTCGTCGAGAACGACGACCAATACGAGAAGGCCGCGTTGCCGATCCTGCGCGACGCGCACATCACGTTCGAAGAGTTACAAGGCACCGAGCTGGCGCGCCGCTTCCCGCAAATCAATTGCGAACAGGTTCGCTGGGCGATTGTGGAGAAGGACGGCGGCTACCTCACCGCGCGGCGGGCGTGCGCCGCCGTGCTCGAGGGATTCCTCGCCGAGGGCGGGGAATATCGCCAGCTCGCCGCCCAGGCACCGATCGAGCCGAGAGGAGGCGAACTCTCGAGCATAACGTTGTCTGATGGCAGTCGGCTGACGGCTGATCGCTTTGTTTTCGCCTGCGGTCCATGGCTGGGAGCGCTGTTTCCCGATGTCGTCGGCGAGCGCGTGAGGGCGACTCGTCAGGAGGTCTTCTTTTTCGGAACGCCCTCCGGCGATCGGCGCTTCACGGAGGAGGCGCTTCCCGTCTGGGCGGATCATGGCACGCGCTTCATGTACGGCATTCCCGGGAACGAGTGGCGCGGCTTCAAGGTCGCCGACGACTCGCGCGGCCCCCTGTTCGATCCGACCAACGGTGAACGCACGCCCAGCGCGGCGGCGCTGCAGATTGCCCGCGATTATGTCGCGTACCGATTCCCCGGACTGAAAGGCGCGCCGCTGCTCGAGTCACGCGTCTGTCAGTACGAGCAGTCTCCCGACGAGCATTTCATCATCGATCGGCACCCGGCGGCCCAGAACGCGTGGCTCGTGGGTGGTGGATCAGGGCACGGCTTCAAGCACGGTCCCGCGGTGGGGGAGCTGGTCGCTGGACTGGTTCTCAGCGGCGCGGCGGGGGCGCCCGATGAGCAATTCAGGCTCTCTCGCTTCGCTCACTAGAGACTTCGAGCGCTTCAAGCGGGAATTGCCGCGCGATTTTCCGTCGCACGTGCGCGACGTGTACCGCATCGATCTCTCCGCACACTATCTCGGCCAGCCCCTTCCGCATCCCATCGGCAAAGGATCCGGTCAGCTGTCGCTCAACACCGGGCAGCTCGAGACCGACGCCGCTGCCGGTCTCGCATTCGTGGTGCTGAAGACCGTGATCGCGCAGGACGCCGCCGGTGATCAGTCGATGGCCGCCTGGGCGATTCACGAGACGAAAATGAACGTCGAGCGGCGCGGCGCGGGATGGACGGTGACGTGGAAGGGCAGGGGGTGGGATCGCTCGTTCGACGATTACCTGGCCTTGGTGCGCGCGGGTCGCGATCTCACGCGGGCCGGCCGCCTGCTCGCCGTGCCATCGGTGAAGTACCACCTGCCGCGCCTCGACGAGCCGTTTCGCGATGCCGAGTATGCGTACACGACGCGAGCCCTGGCGGACGCGTGGCGCGAGTCGCCCCTCCTGCTCGAGAAGGATTTCTCGCCGACGCTCGCGGGCGATCGCCTGTCCGCCGAAAAAGCCCAGATCCTGCGCTGGCTGCGCGAGGTCCCGCAGCGCATTCGAGCGCACGGCGATGTGCGGCTGTCCATGAAACTGATGAACGCCCGTTTCGATGATGACTTTCAGGTCGAGATGATGAAGGCTGCATCCAGTGCGGATGTCCTCGTGGTGTTCAATCGGCTGTTCGATTCAACGGCGGGTGTAGCATATGGTGGACCCGAATTGAGTGATCGCAATCTGCGGGTTTTGGCTCGGCTGACCCCGGGCGCAAGCCCGGGGATCCCGGAACTCTCCGGCACCGGCAACATTCACTCAGGCCGCATGATCGTCGAGTACGCGCGGCGTGGGTGTACTTCGGTTCAGCTCCATACATTCTTCCAGCTGCCGCTCGAGGAGTACTCCGCGACAGATGGCTCCCGCACCCAGCGTGCGTTGCATTCATTAGTCTTTGATCCTGTAGACGGTCTCATCGCGGTCATGCTCGAGCGTGAGGCGGCAGGTTCCCTTGAGCGGCGCGGCGGCGAGTTGCCCTTTCTCGATCTCCTCCCGGGAGAAAACCGGTGAACGAGCGTCGTCGCTTGGGAGGGCTGGCGTTCCTGGCCCTCGCGGTGGTGTTGGCGTGGGGCGGCACCGTTGATCCGGCTAAATCGTCGATGCGCTGGATCTTCGTCGCCGTGCTGGGATGCTTCGGAGTCATCTTCCTACTCTCCGATCGGATACGGTGGCTGCGAGAGCTGGATCGGATCGAGGGCGTCTACCTCCAAATGATCGCGCTGGGGCTGGCCATCGGTGCCGTGGCCTGGCTGATCCCCGCGAGCGGGAGCGACGCGCTCCTCGCCGTGGGTGGTCTGCTGATCCTCCTTCCGCTCGGTCTCTGGATTCGGCTGTGGTACGTGCGCAGGCAGGCAAAGCAATGACACGTATCGTCGGGGCAGAGCTGTTCGAGCTCACCCTCCCGCTTCTCGAGCCGTTCGTTATTTCGGGCGGCACGATTGCAGAGCGCCGATCGCTCATTGTTGTACTGCATGATGACGCAGGCCACGTCGGCTATGGCGAGTCGCCGCCATTCGAGCTGCCGTTCTACTCCGAGGAAACGCTAGTAAGCGCCCGCGATCTCATTCAGCGCGTGTTGCTGCCGCGCGTCGTCGACAAGGAGTTCGCCGGCCCGTTGCCCGAGGCGGTCGATGACGCGCTCCGCGACGGCGTCCGCGGCAACTGGTTCGCACGCGCAGGGGTCGAGACCGCCGCGTGGGACCTCGAGGCGCATACCCGCGGCACCGGCCTCGCGACCCGCCTCGGTGCGCGAGTTGGCACAGCAACCGCCGCTGCCGTCGAGTGCGGTGTCGCCCTGGGGATTCCGCCCGACCGCCGACCCGATATCCTGACCAAATGGGTCTACGAGGCGGTCCAGCGCGGTTACCGCCGAGTGAAAATAAAAGTGACGCCCGGGTGGGACGCCGCGGCGGTGGCCGCGGCCCGTACCGGCATGGCCGGTGTCACGCTGCCGCTCACCGTCGACGCGAATGGCGCGTACGAATGGCCGCGGGACGAAGCCGCGCTGCGCGCACTCGATGACGCCGATCTCTTGTACATCGAGCAGCCGCTGCATCCCGACGAGATGGTGGGACACGCACGACTCGCCGCCACGCTGCGGACGCCGATCTGTCTCGATGAGACGCTGCGCGACGCGCGCGCGGCCACGCAGATCATGGCAGTGAACGGACCCAAGGTCTGGAACATCAAGGTGCATCGCGTCGGTGGGCTTACCGAGGTCTGCCGGATCTACCGCCTGGCCGCCGAGTACGGCGCCAAGTTGTGGGCCGGGACGATGCCGGAATCGGGTATTGGATCGCAGGCGGCGCTGGCGGCGGCGTCCTTGCCGTTGTTCGTCTATCCCTCGGATTTGGAACCGTCGAGCCGCTGGTTCGGCCGTAACGGCGATGTCATCAAGCTGACGATGGGCGACGAGGGCCGTATGGCAGTGCCGCAACAGTCCTGTGGCCGGCTCCTCGATCCTGGACGATTTCGCCTCTTGACCACGCCTATACTTTAGGGGCGCCATGATCAAGCCAAACACTGACTATTGGGCCAGTAATCTGTACCTGAGTCCGCGCCAGCGGCCCAAGCCAGATCAGCCGGCGCGTGATCTGTCCCCCCGCGCGGCCCAACGATTCAAGAAGGCGCGCGAAGAGCTGCGCAGCCTGCGTCACGTAACCGAGCAAGTCGTCTACCTCGGCACGACCTGGAAATGGGTCTGGATGTACGAGGTCGGGGGCCGGAAGCTCGGCTACCTGCACCCCATGCAATCGGGCGTGAGCGGCACGTTCGTGTTGTCGGGGTTCGAAGAGCAGGAAATCAGCGCGACGAACGGATTGCCGCGCGTCATCAAACAAGCGGTGCGCGACGGAGCGTTGTTCGACGGCGTGCGCCACTGCTGGATGGAATTCGCCGATCTCGACTCCGTCCACGCGTTCGTCGACGTCGTACGATTGAAATACCAACTACTGGCGCGGCCGGAGTAGCCGTTGTTACATTCGTGAGCCTTCGGGCTGAAGTCGTCCCACACCGAAACCGAACCACTGATTAGCAAGCAGAGGCCATCTGCGTTCAGCTGCGGTCGTGGTGTTGATCCTCGCCCTCCCGCCTGCGGCCCTAAACGGCCAACAGGCACAACCCGCTTCCTCGCGTTATCAGGCTCCCGTCATCAGCGACACTGGCGACCTCAAGGGGCCGCGCCAGCCGATCTTCTTCCGCCACGACATCCATGCCGGGCAGGACCAGATCCCGTGCATGTACTGCCACTATTCGGCATCGATCTCGAGCGAGCCGGGGATCCCGTCGCTGCAGACGTGCATCGGCTGTCATCAGCTGGTGGGCGGATCCACGCCGTCGCATCAGGCCGAGATCAAGAAAGTCCGCGACGCATGGCGCGAGCGGAAACCGCCGGAGTGGATTCGCGTGCACGCGCTCCCCGGCTTCGTCCGCTTTCCGCACATGCGGCACATCAAGGCCCTCGGCACGAACGCGTGCGTCACGTGTCACGGTGACGTACAGAAGATGCCGCAGGTCGAGCAGGTCTCGACGTTGCGCATGGGGTGGTGCGTCCGCTGTCACCTCGCCCAGAAGCCGCAAGTAACCCGCGACTGCACCGTATGTCACTACTGACATGACCGACTCCATCGATCGCCGCCGGTTTCTGAAGGTGCTCGGCGCCACGGGCGCCGGTGCGGCCGCCCTGTCGTCCTGCGGCATCGGCCCCGAGCCCACCGAACGGCTCATTCCGTATCTGATCCAACCCGAGGATCAGATTCCCGGCACCGCCACCTACTACGCCACCACCTGCCGTGAATGCGCGGCGGGATGCGGCGTGCACGTGCGCGTCCGCGAGGGACGCGCCGTCAAGCTCGAAGGCAATCCCGACTCCCCGATCAATCGTGGCCGGCTGTGCGCACGCGGGCAGGCGGCGCTCCAGGGGCTCTACAACCCCGACCGCATCGCCCATCCGCTGGTGCGGAACGCGAACGGGGTGTTCGAGGACATCGATTGGGACGGCGCGATCCAGCGGCTCGCCGCCAAGGTGCGCGAGTCGCAGGGGAAGGGGATCGTATTCCTGACGGGCACCGAGCAGTCCTCATTCGGGGACCTCGTCGATGACTGGATGAGGCAAGTGGGCGGACGGCGCATGAGCTACGAGCCCTTCGGGTTCGAAGCGCTGCGCGCCGGCAATCGCATGGCATTTGGCACGGCGACGTTGCCGTCCTACGACTTCGCCAACGCGAAGTATCTGCTCTCCTTCGGTGCCGACTTCCTCGACACCTGGCTATCGCCGGTCGAATTCCAGAACGGCTTCTCGCGTGCGCATGCGTTCGATGCCGGCCGCCCGGCATCAATGGCCAAGTTCGTGTACGTCGGCCCACGCCTGTCGCTCACCGGCATGAACGCCGACGAGTGGATCGCGGCGAGACCGGGCACCGAAGGCATCCTGGCGTTGGCGATGGCGCAGGTGATCATGAGCCAGCACCTGGCTCGGGTGCCCGCGGACGCCAGCCGGCTCGTCAGCGTGCTGGGGGCCCATAGCCCGCGTGCTGTCGCGCAGGCGATCGGGATCGACGAGGGCACCATCGTTCGGCTCGCGCGCGAGTTTGCCCGGTCGGGTGGCGGGCTCGCCGTTGCCGGCGGCATGGCAACGCAGGGGGCGAATGGCGCGGCCACCGTCGCCGCGGTCAACATCCTGAACTACGTCGTCGGCGCGGTCGGGTCCCTGGTGAAATTCGGCGCCGACCTCGCCATTGGTTCGACCAACACGTTCGCCGAGCTCGCAACGCTCACCTCCGATATGGCGGACGGTCGGGTCGCGCTGCTGTTCGTCCACGGCACGAACCCGGCGCACTCGCTGCCCGGCGCGTTCCAGCAGGCGCTCGGCAAGGTCGCGTACAAGGTCAGCTTCTCGTCGTACCTGGACGAGACGGCGGCCGCGTGCGACCTGATCCTGCCTGACCACCACGCGCTCGAGCAATGGGGCGACAGCCGGCCGCGCGCCGGGATCACGGCGCTGCAGCAGCCGGTCGTGCAGCCGGTCTTCGACACACGGCCCACCGGCGACGTCATTCTCAAGCTGTTCGGCAAGAGCGGCACATTCCAGGACTATCTCCAGGGCAAGTGGCGGACCCGGCACGCGAGCGGGTTCGACCAGTACTGGATGGATTCGTTGACGAAGGGCGGGATCTACGGCACCGCGCCGACGCGCGCGGTGCGTTTGGCTCCGGATCTCTCGGCCATTGCTCCCTCGCTTGAAAACGCGAGTGGAGCCACGGGCGCCGAGGAGCAGACCGTCGTCGTCTTCCCGCACCCGGCCCTCCACGATGGCCGCGGCGCCAACAAGCCGTGGTTGCAGGAGCTCCCGGATCCGGTGTCGAAGATCGCCTGGCACAGCTGGGTCGAAGTGCATCCCGACACGGCGGCCAAGTGGGGTCTCGCAACGGGAGACTTCCTGCGGCTTAAGTCGCCGTTTGGCTACGAGCAATTCCCCGCGTGGATCACGCGCTCGGTGCGTCCCGACGTGCTCGCCGTTCCGACGGGGCAGGGGCACACCGCGTACGGCCGCTACGCCAAGGACCGGTCCGCTAACGCGTTCCAGCTGCTCGGGACCCAGGCCACGACGTACGGCGGCCGTAGCTTCATCGTCGCCGCGACCGCCACCAAGACGGGCGAGCATCGCAAGATCGTCACGACCGAA
>Ga0137374_10004954_pt1 | contig 15832 bp, 23 predicted proteins | sample SagtaG_20_FD_104811 | JGI IMG/M metagenome (GOLD analysis project Ga0137374, IMG submission 104811) | Vadose zone soil microbial communities from Sagehorn Ranch, Mendocino, California, USA - Sage1_R_100_16 metaG | ecosystem: Environmental > Terrestrial > Soil > Vadose zone | place: USA...
CATGGGGAATCAATGTGGCTACGAACCCGCATCGCAGCGGGTCAACGGCGTCGAGTGCAGCACCAAATCGGACATTCACGTATGGATGCCCTGGGGTGGAGACGAGGGGACTCGAACCCCTAAGCCGCAGGCGCGCCGAAGATCGGCCCGAACCGGGCGGATCGGCGCTCTGACCTGGGCCGCTCCCCTCATCCACTCTCGACGTTTCGCATGGGTTCTGGCTTTCGGTTGTGCCGGATCTGTGCCTGTTGATCTCTCTCCGTGGCTGGGCGGGTCGAACCGCGACGAGCCCAATGCCCACCACTGGCGGCGGACGAGCCGTTGGGCGGGCCCGCTAGAAGCTGATCAAGCAAGTAGCTGTCCACACTTATTCAAGCGCGATCCTTCACCTGTCGGGCATCCTCGGCTGCGACTCGAAAGGAGGACAAGTCGCATGGACCCCATGTTCGCGGCAGTTTTGCTGCTACTTGCGATGATCATCTTACGCAAGTAGGCGAGCTAAACTGTTCGAGACGGGGACGCAGGCCATTGAATCAGCGGAACCCATGTTGCACCGCCGCGTCCCCGTCACTGCTCTGGTCGACATCCCGTCCGCCGTCGACCCGTGCGCCGGTGTAGGCGGAGCGTGGCCGCCGGTCAAGGTGGAGCGCCCTACGGGACGTACGACCTTGACCGGCGGCCGCGCTTCGCCTCGGCTCTTGCCGGGTCGATGGGGGCGGGCATCCCGGAGCCAGAGCGCCCCCCGCCGGAGGCTCGCTCTTGTTCTTGGGACGGCGGAGGTGGAGGGAGTGGCCGCTAGGCCGCAACCGGCTGCGGCGGGAGCAACGGTCCAGACCACGACGGACATACGACATAGTCCTGATCTTTTCGCTACTGCGTCCGAGCCGGATGCAGCGATCAAGAACACAGTCACTGCTGCGGGTATCGCCGGTCACACGTTACGTAATCGGAATCCCAAGATGCGAGACACCCTTAAAAATCTTGATTGACGGTTATCCACAACCACCCTCGCTATCCACGCAGCGCATATGCGCAGATCAGTCGGTGTTTCGCGAGTCTTCACGACAGGGTTCCTGTGGATAGAACAACTACTCTCCGTACAAGTATCCACAGGTGGGACGTGGTGTCCTACTCGACACGTGAAGCCGTCCGCGCTTGAATCCGAGAGTTACACCGAGGTAAGTCGGTGTATGCGAGCGGCGGCACCCGGTTGCGCCCGGGTGCCGCCAACGACCCCGTCATCGTCTGCGTGTAGGCAAAGGCAGGATCATCGTGACCGTACCAAGTGATCAAGGGAGCGACAACCCGAAGCGGGATCCCCACAATGTGATCTTGCGGTATGTCGCGGAAGGGCGTCGCTGGATCGGTGCTATCACAGCTTTGATCATGGCTGTTTCGGCACTCCTGGCGGTGGTTCTTAGTCGTCACTGACTGTGTTGGCTGCAAGCTGTCGGCCGCCGGCAATCCATAAGGGGCGCTGGCGGCCGGCGGGCTGGCGGAGGTACGGTTCGGTTCTACGTGTATGTAGCGCCTCGCTTGCTTTTCTCTCTCTCAACCTTTCTTCCTCCTTCTCGTGCTGCGCTGGCACCCGTCGTCTCCGGTCTGACGTGTCTGGGCTTCTTGGGCCCGGTGCTCGTGTTGCCGGCGGGCGATATCGGAAGGTCACTGATGGGTACGACCAGAACGACATCGACAAGATGTCTCGTGCCGCCGATGACGACCGTGCGGCCATAGACCGGTTCGCTCGCCCGCCGGGCGCGGCCGCCCGCGCCGGAGGTGTGGGCGGCCGCTGGCCCGGTCGGGCTGAAGACCATGTGTCGAAATGGGGGGGCGCACATAGGGTTCGGTGATTGGCGCGGTGACGAAACCACCGTTGTCCATGTAGCGCGTCTGGGAGATCTCCGCCGGAATGCCGACTCCGCGGCGCGACCGCCGGCAAGCTCTGAGCGAACCCGGCCTAGTAGCCCGAGTCCTTGACCCGACCGGCGATCGGTCGTACTCACGGGTTCTCAACACAACCCGTGACAACAGCGTAGGCATCTCTTCCTTATCTTTCCCGCGACCGGATCCCTGCCGGCCGCGCGTAGCGCGGCCCTTGATGGTGAAGAGGCGGATTCGGCAATATGTGTCGGCGGCGTTCGGCTATCGACACGGAGGCGCTCGGTATCGAATTTCCGGTGGCGGGTACGAGTCGCCGCAGCGGATGTGTTGCGCTTTCGAACGCGCGTGTCCCTCCCCGGAGGGTTCTAGCGAGTCCGCTAGAGTCGGTGGCCGTGACTTCGAGGGATCCCGAGATCAGAACTAGATGGGGGCGGATCGTTCTGTGCACATCCGCCGGCGCTTGCGCGATATGGGCTACTTTGCGGTACGCCGGGCCGACTGAAGCGCGGAATGTGGTGGTTTCTCTATTCGTGGAGGGGTCCGCGGCTCTCTTTTTGCTTGCCTTATTGTTCCTCCTTGAGCGTGGATTTACCGCCAGGGTAACGTCGGTGGTGTCGCGGCAGGTTCACGATGACGTGGTGGCTCCTCTCGAGTCGAGAGTCGATGAGCTGGCTATCAGTATTGCCGATTTACAAACGGCAGTGGATCAGCGGCGGACGGAACAAGCTAGTCGGCACCAAGACCTTGTCAGTCGAATAACCTATCCAACGTTCAGCTCGGTAACGTCCGCGCTGGCGGAGGCGGCTCGCCTAAATGCGATTGGGTCCGGAGGGGTTACCGTTCAAGCCAATGCTAATCCTTCCGGCATATGGCTTGAGTTTAGTTGGGGTGCTTACTTTCAGGACGGTGCTAGGATCGGGCCGGATGAGTTGCGGATCAGAGCTGAAATGCCGAAAGGGGGTCCGCACTCAGACGAAACTATCGACGTTTCGTGGCACGAATCTGACACTGCTCCGGATGTGGCGCGACGACTGGAGGACCGGCTGTATCAAGCCGGTATTCGTGACCCGCGATACAGACCCGACTGGTCACTTATGATGGCGAATTTTCAGCGTAGCGTCGCGGTCGCATTGCTGGCTAGCGACGAAGGGTGGCAGTTGCAAGGGGCGCTGTACGAGCTTGTGGGTAGGGACTGGGCAGTGACAACTGCCGGTATCGAGCGTCGGGACCATGGAGTCATTCTGCCAGCGAAGGAGTTTCCTCGTGCATCCTTTCCGCCTGCCCCAGGTACGCAATTGGGTGACCCTCCGGCCTGGAGTCCTCCGCCGCCGGCCGGTGCTGACCCTGATGAATGGAAACTCGTAGTTAGCAGAGGTCAATTAAGATTGACCCTGAAGGGTTATGGTATGGAGATAGCATACGGTTTTAATACTTCGAGTTTACAGACTTGGTATCCCGTGGGTCGGCAGCCGGACACCGAAAAGACGTCGTAAGCCTTGAGTGATTGTCTGGATGGCTGGTCCGCGCTGGCTGGGTCGGTTTGGACCGACTGTCGCTGGATTTACGTCGGCGTCCGGGCCCATGCGAATTTCTCGCTACTGCACCAGTCCCACGCCGAGCAAGACTAGGAAGACTCCGCCGATCATCGGAAGTGTCACCGGTTCATGAACGACCGCGGCACCAAGCGATGATTGCGACAATGGGCAGTAGATGCGTGACGACGGAGGTGGCTGTTGGTCCGTCGTCTGTGATGAATCGGTAGTTTAGGATAGTTTAGGATGTAGGCGATGCCGGTTCCTAGCGTGCCGAGAATGAGCAGGCTCACGATGGCGTCGACTCGCCAGCACGGCGCCGCTAGTGTACCAAGCGAGATCCCAGATGACTCAGTGCGCTCGCGTCACGCATTGCGCTGGAAGACAGCTCAGTTCGGTAGCTGGTCGAGATGGCGTAGGACGTTCACGCCGTCGTGGGAGCGGACTGCAGTGTGGCCGTCGGAGAGAGCGTCGAGGACACGGACTGCGTATGCGTCGTCGCACCGCGCTCTCACCTGTTCTGGCGTGAGCCACTCTAGACGGCTCGCCTCGGCGGTCGTGGTGGCCGGCGTTCCGCCGATGATGTGCGCGCGGAAGACGAGCGCGACGATGCCCCGGCGCATGTTCTTGTACACGCCGGTCAGGCGCTCGGGTTGAATGTCTAGCTTGGTCTCCTCCATCACTTCGCGGCGAAGGCCGTCCACGATGGACTCGTTCAGTTCGAGGACTCCGCCGGGTGGTTCCCATTTGGCGTTGTCTCGGCGCTGAGTCATCAGTACGCGGCCGTCGTCGTTGACGACGATCGCGGCGACGCTGACGGAGTGTTGTGCACTGGCAGTCACAGTCCCGCCTCACGGGTTAGGCTTATCTTGACGACTTATGTATACCAGCGGGTTAGGTGGGTCGGCGATGGCTCAAGGAATCGACCCGGCGAGCGATCGAGCTGTGTACCGCCAGATTGCAGATCGTCTGCGGCGACGCATCGAGGCCGGTGAGCTGGCGCCAGGTGCGCAGCTGCCGTCGGAGAGCCAGGTGATGTCCGAGTATGGCGTGAGCCGTGTTACGGCTCGGCGCGCCTTCAACGTGTTGGTCACCGACGGCCTGGTCCTCGCCGAGCACGGCCGCGGGTGGTTCGTACGCCGCAAGCCGCCGGTCAAGCGTCTGGGTGCGGACCGCTTCGCTCGCCGTGGCGAGGGAAAGGCGGCGTTCACGGTCGACATGGAGACGAGCAACCGATCGTTCGCTGTTGACGTGCTCTTCGTCGGTGTAGCTCCAGTGCCCAACGATCCTGCTATCCGGCTGGGGTTGGAGGTCGGAGACAAAGTCGTTGTTCGACGCCGCAGGTACCTTGCGGAGGGCCAGCCGATCGAGCTAGCGACCTCATACATACCCCTCGACGTCGCGGAGGGCACCCCGATCGGCGAGTTCAACCCAGGACCGGGTGGCATCTACGCACGGATGGAGGACAAGGGCATGGTGTTCGAGCGGTACGAGGAGGAGGTGACGGCCAGGATGCCGAACGAGGAAGAGGCCCGGTTGCTTCAGCTCGCGCCGGCGTCGCCTGTGCTTCATCTGGTTCGGACCGCCATAGCAGACGGCCGACCCGTCGAGGTTTGCGACACGGTCATGGATGCCTCCGCGTTTGTCCTTCACTACGCGCTTCCAGCACATTTGTCTTGATCGACGTATCGCGAATCCGGGCCTCTAATCCTGACAGAGTTCACGTAGACTCGTGTACACGAGTACTTGAGCATCGAGGATGCTCGGCGGGACAGGAGGGTAGGGGCGATGGTCCCGAACGCGACGAGGTTTCCGGTTCCGTTTGATTACGTGTTCCCGCACGGCGTGTTGGCGTTGCGGGTGGAGCCGGTGACGGACTTCGACAAGTTGGGCAGCCGTGATGACCAGGCCCGGGATGACCGTGGCGAGCTGCTGTGGCAGATCCGGGCGCTGGATTTGGATCCGGAGGCTGGAAAGTTCGGCCGCTCGGCGGAGGTGGTGGTGAAGATCGCCGCACCGGTGATGCCGGTGTTGCCGGAGCCGAAGTTGCCGGGGTATCCGCCGGAGGTGGAGTTCACGGAGATGACGGTGACCCCGTACGCGGACCAGCAGCGGTGCCGGGGTCCGAAGTCGGGTGCGAAGGCGTCGACGCCGCACAAGTGTGGGGCGCGGCTGGCGTGGTCGATCCGCGCTGGCGCGGTGATCGCGCCGCAGAAGGGCAAGTCCAGCAAGGCAGCGTAACTAACGCGTCGGGGGCGGGCGTCTTCGGCCAAGAGTCTTCCCGCCCCCGTCGCTTCCAACCAACCGCTTCACAGGTGAAGGGGGCTGTTGTGCCCAGCCTATTCAAGGCTGCCCGCGCCCGCCCGGGCGAGGTTGAGTTTTGGCGTGAGTGCATCGTGTGCGGGGCGTCGGCGCCGATGGCGCCGGACGGGTTCGTGTGCGATGCGTGCGCGAAGGTGGTGCCGGAGAACACGGCGCCGTTCCTGTATGACCCGAAGCACCGCACCGCCAACCGGGAGCGGAGGCGGTCGCGGTGACCGGGGACATCGTGGGTCAGATCTCGGAGTTTCTGCGGCAGATGCGTGAGCCGGGCGCGGCGACGGACCCGGAGTTCTTCGAGGCCAAGGCGACGCTGTTCTCTGCGATTGCCGAGCGGCAGTACGGCCGCGATCCCGAGGTGGCGGCGCAGGTGGAGCAGATGGCGGAGCGGGCCCGGTCGTGGGCGCGGGAGCTGCGCCGGGGGCGGTCGTCGTGAGGACGCATCGACGCACGGTCTCGGCGGTTGCCGGCCCGGGGATTCTGGCGGCGCGGCAGGTGTATCTGTGTGTGCCGTCCGAGGTGGTGCGGGTGGCGGCGCTGGTGGAGATCTCGGCCGCGGCTGCCGCGTTGGCGCGGACGGTGGTGAAGCTGCGTCGCCTGGATCCGGATCTGATCGCCCCGCATGTGGCGTCGCGGGTGGATCTGCGGGCGGTGCTGGGTCGCGGTGCTTGGTTGCCGACGATGTGCCGGCACGTGCCGGTCCCCAACGGCGACTCGGTGGACCTGGCGGCGCTGGCCCCGGTTGTGCGCCCGGTTCGGCGCCGGGTGGCGCGTCGCCGCATCACTGGTGCGGGTCAGCCGGGCCTGTTCCCGGTCCCAACAACGGTGGGACGGGGGTGAGCACGGTGGGAGCCTCGACCGTCAAGGCGCGGTTGACACCCGGCCGGCGCCGTCGGGTGGTGGAGAACGACGAGTTCGCCGCGTTCGTGCGCCGCGTGGTGGGCGCCCACGGCCGCCGAGTGGGCACCGGGGATGTGGAGGCCCTGGCCGACCTGGTAGCGCTGTCGGAGCACATTGACCGGGCGGTGGGCACCGCGGTGATCGGGCTGCGGAGGTTTGGCTACTCCTGGGCCGCGATCGCCGCCCGGTTGGGCGTGTCTCGGCAGGCGGCGCAGCAGCGGTGGGGGCGGGGTGACCGCCATGACTAGGCACACGGGTCGGCGAATGGACCTCGCCGCCGCCGCGGCCCGCTCGGCGGCGCTGCTGCGGGGGATGCGGCTGCGGCACGCGAACCGGCCGCTGCGGCCCACGCACCGCAGTCTGCCGCCGGTGGACGCGGTGCAGTGCACCGCCTGTGGGGAGTGGGTGCGCCCGGCCAGGCTGCGGCTGCCGGCGATGGTGTGCCGCGACTGCGACGCCGCCGGGGCGGTCCAGACCTGGACCCGCCCACCGGCCGCAGACGCGCCGGGATCGAGGGCGTCGGCGGGGGAGGTGTCGTCGTGACCGAGTCGATCGGGAGCCGTCCGGCTTGGCGGCGTAGCTCGTGCGCGGGCTGCGGCACGTTGGTGCCGGCGAAGACGTTGGATGGGTCCGGCCGGTGTCCGTCCTGTGTGGAGCAGGCGGAGCTGTTTACGGATACGCCGCATGGGCGGCGGGACTTTCGGGGGCGGTGGTCCTGATGGCGAAGGCGGCAACTGTCGTCACCCGGGAGCAGGTGCATCCGTTCCGGCGGGTGTTTCCCCGCCTGTACCTGGCCGTGGCATTCGTCGCAGCATGCGTGCGGCTGGTGGTGGCGGCGGTGCGGGTGGCGTGGCGGTACCGGGTGGAGCTCGCCGCGACCGTGGTGGCCATGTACGCGTGGCAGCTCGCTATCGGCGTCGTGGGGGATCCGGTCCTCGCCCTGGAGGTGCTGGCCGTGGTCGGCCTGGCCACCGCTGGGCTGTTGGCGGTCCCACCCGCCCCGGCGTGGCTGCGCAAGCGGCTGTCCGCCCGCTGGTGGAGCGCCTGGCCGTTGGGGCTGTTCGGGGTGCGGCAACGCGGATCCGCGTTTCTGACCCGGACGACGGTGACCGTGCGTGTGCGACAGACCGTGCTGCGGCTGCGGCCGGGGCTGGCGGTGCTGTGGGCGGCTGGCTGCCTGGTGCGGGCCCGCACCCGACGGCGGATGCTGACCGGGCTGCAGGAGCTACGCCTGGCCAACACCTCGGGCCGGCTGCCCCGCGTGCGTTGGGTGCGCTCCACGGCCGTAGGGGAGCGGGTGGCCCTGGCGTGTCGGCCGGGCCAGTCGGCGGAGCTGCTGGAGGTCCGCGCCGAGGAGCTGCGGGCGGCGGCGCGGTCGCGGGATGTGCGGATCCACCGCAACCCGAACCGTTCGCATCTGGTCTATGTCGACGTGGTGCGCCGGGACCCGCTGGCGAACACGAGTGATGTGGCGTGGCTGGACGCGGGCAGGGACGCGGTGAGTATCTGGGATTCGGTGCACTGGGGCACCGATGAGACCGGAGCACCGGTGTACCTGCCGCTGCCCTACCGGCAGGTGTTGATGGGCGGCGGCATGGACTCGGGTAAGTCCGGCGGGCTGAACCTGCTCATTTCCCACGCGGCGAAGAGCGTGGACTGCCACCTGCTGCTGATCGACCCGAACCGGGTCCAGTTCTCCCCATGGCAGGACCGGGCGCTGGCCTTCGCCACCAAGAACCCGGACGACGCGATCGACCTGCTCAAGCTGATCGACGCGGAGATGGACCGCCGCCAGGACCTGCTGGACTCGCTGCCCGGGGTGAACCGCAAAATCACCCGCGAGATCGCCGAACAGCACAACGTGCCGGCGTGGCTGCTCGCCATCGACGAGCTGGCCTACCACACCTCGGTGGTGGGCACGCCGGCGCAGCGGGCGGAGTTCAACACCCGCTCCCGGGACGTGGTCTCCCGCTCCCGCGCCTTCCTGATCATCCCGATCGTGGCCACCCAGCGCCCAACCTCGGATGTGGTGCCCACCTCGTTGCGGGACCTGTTTGCGATCCGGGTCGCCTACCGTTGCTCCACCGGCACGTCCTCGGACGTGATCCTGGGCGACAACTACTCGCGGCAGGGCTACTCGGCCACCGATATCGATCTGTCCAACCCGGGCTTGAACTGGCTGAAGTTTCCCGGCCAGCCGCCGATGCGGACCAAGACCGCCTGGACCGCCGACGACCTGATCGCCGACTTGGCGGCGACCACGATCCGCCACCGGCCCGACGTCCCGGACTGGATCACCACCCGACCCGAGTCCGCACCGTCGGTGCCGGGGCCGTCGTCGCGGCTGCGGCAACGCCGCCGCCCAGACCAAGCTGCCTAACCCAGCATCATCAACCCGATTTTTGCCCGCCGGTGGTGGGTGGGGCCGCTCGCCGTGTCCCCCGCCTGGCGGGGCGGCCCGATCGACCCCGCCCCACCCACCACCAACCCAACCCGACATGGACCGTCCACATAGGAGCGTTTGTGCCCACCGAACGTATCGACCTGCTGCGTCAGCAGGTCGCCGAGGTTCAGGCCCGCCTCGACCGGGGCGAGTGGGATGCGCCGGAGGATGAGGTGCCGGCCATTCTGCAAACCCTGCTGGATCGGGCCCGCGATTCGATCCGCACCTACGAGCATCCCCGCGACATGGACCGGCGGGTGCGGCCGTGAGCCGCCGCGCCGACCCGCGCTGGCGCGCCGACGCGTTGTGTGCAACGACCGACCCGGAGGCGTTCTTCCCGGAGAGGGGCGAAAACGCGACGTTGGCTCGCCGGATCTGCCGCTCCTGCAATGTGCAGGGTGAGTGTCTGGACTACGCCTTGGAACACGACGAGCAGTTCGGCATCTGGGGCGGCACCACCCGCAACGAGCGTCGCGCGATGCGCCGGGACGGCCGCCGATGAGCCCTCCAACTGGTGGTCTGGTGAAGCCGCCGCCTCGGCATTGCACCGGCTGCGGCGCCCGCATCTGGTCCCTGACCACGGTGCGCATCCCGGAGGGGAAGAACGCAGCCCGGTGGCGAGACCTGTGCAACCAGTGCGCGGACCCGGACGACCGGGACCCGTGGGAGCTGTTCACCACCGGCCGCCACGCCGGCTGCGCTGCGAACCGGAGGAGTAGTCCATGACGCCTCGCCGCCGCAAGCGCCGCCCGCCCCGGTGGCTGCCCGCACCCGTTCCACGCTGCCTGGCCTGCCGGCGGGTGCTGTCGGCGGTCACGGAGGACCCGATTTGGCCCGGGCTGTGCAGTCCGTGCGTGCAGTCCGGCGCCGGACTCCGCGTCGTGCGCCACCCCACGCCACCACTTGAGGGAGGCGCCCAGTGACGAACTCGACCCTGGCCCGGTTGCGACGTGTGCGGTGGGCCGTGCGCCTGGTCCTGGTCCTCGGCGTCGCCGCCAGCGTCGCTGCCAACGTATTGCACGCCCACCCCAACCCGGTCTCGCAAACCATCGCCGCCTGGCCACCCCTGGCCCTGCTGCTGGCCGTGGAGCTGGTCTCCCGGGTGCCGGTGCACCGCACCGGCCGCGTCGTCGCCCGGGTGCTGGCTACCGTCGCCATCGCCGGCATCGGCGCCTGGGTGTCCTACTGGCATATGGCCGGTGTCGCCGCCCGCTACGGCGAAACCGACGCCTCGCCCTACCTGCTGCCCCTGTCCGTGGACGGCCTTATCGTGGTCGCCTCGATCTCGCTGGTGGAGCTGGCCGCCCAGATCCGCCACCACGAACTACCCGCTTACCAACCCGCACCGTCTACTCCGGACGCTCGACGGTCTCCTCAGGACAGTCCACACGCGACAGTTCCGGCGGCGCCCGGTCCCGGCTACGGCCGTGCTGGCGGGCCGGCGCCGCTGCTGGCTGTCCCCGCCGAGGCGTTCGTCCGAGCTAACCACCGCCCCACCTCGCCCGGCGGTGCGCCATGACCATCTACCGCGTCGCGCAGCACTGGCACGTGCACGTCTGTCCATGCTCCCCCAATGGCCACCCCTGGCGTGCGGCAGGTCCAGATCCGGCAGGGTTGGCACCGCCGCGACGAACCCCACCCGGCACCGGCACCGGCCACCGAAGGGCAACGGGCGCTGATCGAGCTGCGGGCGCACCTCGAGTTCTACCGCGACGAGGCCACCCGCGCGGCCCAGTGGGACCAGGTCACTGACCTCGACGCCGCGATCGCCGAGGTCGAGCAGGCCATCTCCGCCGAGGGGCTGCGTGGCCGGATTGCCCCACCACGCAACGATCGTGACGGCCGGGTCGACGCGGCCAAGACCAAGCGGATCCGGTCGACCCGCCGCCGTCAGGACGTGCCGGATCTGCCCCGGCAGAAGGTCGACCCCCGCACCCTCGGCCGCACCTACACCGGACGGGACGGCCGCGAGCACCACCCGTCGATGTGGCTTACCCTCACCCTGGACTCCTACGGCCCCGTCCATGGCCTGCGCCGGGCGGCCACCGGCAAGCCGATCCCGTGCCTGTGCGGGCGCTGGCACACCGAGGATGACCCGATCCTGGGCGTGCCGGTCGACCCCGACGCCTACGACTACGCCCGGGCCGCGTGGGACGCGGTGCACTTCGCCCGGCTGCTGGACCGGTACTGGCAGAACCTGCGCCGTGCTGTCGGCTGGAACGTGCAGTACGCCGGCTGCGTCGAACCGCAACGCCGGCTTGCCCCGCACGCGCACTTCGCGATCCGGGGCACCGTCCCCCGGGCGGTGCTGGAACGGGTCGCCGCGGCCACCTACCACCAGGTGTGGTGGCCGCACGCTCGCGTGCAGCGCTACACCCCCGACCAGCTCTGCTGGGACGGCGAGCGTCAAGCCTGGGTTGACACCGAAACCCGCGAACCGCTGACCACCTGGGCGGAGGCCCTCACTGCCATCGACACCGACCCGCACACCCAACCGGCCCACGTGGTGCGCTTCGGACCGCAGGTCAAGGCCCAAGGCGTCAACCCCGGTTCGAAGGATGTCGAGCAGACCATCGGCTACATCACCAAGTACCTCACCAAGAACAGCGCCGACTGCCACGCCATCAGCGTCCAGGCGCAGCGCGACCATCTGGAGCGGCTCTGGCACCAGCTGCGCCGCACACCCTGCTCGGACCGGTGCGCCAACTGGCTCCTGTACGGGGTCCAACCCAAGAACGCGCGCGCCAAGCTCCGCCCCGGCAGCTGCGAAGGCCGGGTACACCAGAGGGCGACCCTCGGCATCGGCGGCCGCCGCGTGCTGGTCTCCCGCGACTGGTCCGGCAAGACCCTCGCCGACCACCGAGCGGATGCCCGCGCCTGGGTCCGCGCCCTCCTCGGCGTCACCACCGGCCACGAGCACCACGACCAGGTCGACACCGACCCCGGCACACCCGCCTCGGTCGCCTGGGAGCTGGCCCGCCCCGACGACCCCGACCTACTCCCGCTGCGGCACCGACTGCTACGCGCGGTCTCTCAACGCATCCAATGGCGCACGCAGCTCGACGCCGCCCGCGAGCGGGCCGGCACCGGACCACCCACAAATGTTTCGGCAACCGCTACGGGTCAGGAGGGGAGGCCATGACGGCTCAGGTGACGGAACGGCTGTGGACGATCGAAGAGGTGTCGGAGTTCCTGGGTGTACCGGTCGCGACGCTATATCAGTGGCGTTATCGCCGGACTGGCCCGCGTGCGGCCCGGGTCGGTCGTCATCTGCGCTATGACCCTGCCGACGTGCGGGCGTGGTTCAAGAATCGGACGACCTGAGATGCCGATCGATGATCTCTGGTATCTGAAGGCGCGTGGTTCGGACGGCAGGCGTCTGCCGTCGAAGCGGCACGGTCGGGGACGCCGGTACCGGGTGCGGTACCGCGACGCCAACGGCCAGCCACGAGAGCGGCTGTTCGACCGCAAGCGTGACGCGGAAGATTGGGAGCTGAAGGTTCGGACTGGCCACGCCAGCGAGAGCAAGGTCGATCAGTCCGAGCGGCATGTCAGCTTTCGGGAGTACGGCGAGCGTTGGCGGCTGTCCCGGGAGGTCGGCTGGGCGCTGGAGACCCGCAAGCGGGTGGAGTCTAACTTACGCTGTCACCTGTATCCGGTGTTCGGCGATCGGCCGGTGCGCGCGATCACGCTGACGAGCGTGCTGGAGTGGCTGTCGCGTCGGTTGGCCGAGGATACGCCGAGGTCGACGCTCAAGCTGTATCACGAGTTGCTTGACGCTGTGTTGGCGGCGGCGGTGACGGACAAAGTGATCCCGGAGAATCCGTGCGACGGTGTCAAGCTCGCCCAGATCCTGCGTGGCCTGTCCCGGGCACCCAAGTGGGTGCCCACTGAGGCCGAGGTGCTGGCGCTGCTCGACGCGGTACCCGCCCGGTATCACGCGGCTGTCTGGCTCGGTGCCGGGCAGGGCTGCCGGCTGGGCGAAGCGCTCGGCATGGAGGACAGCGGCCGATGTCTCGACCCGGAGCGCGGCGAGCTGCACGTGATTCAGCAACTTCGCTACTCGCCGCGCGAGCACGGCGGCTTCTACCTCAGTGAGCCGAAGGCCGGATCGTCCGGCACGGTGGACCTTGACCCGGTCGTGGCCGAGGTGCTCGCCGGGCATGTGCGACGCTTCCCACCCGTCGTGGTCGACCTGGTCGACATCACCTCGGGCAGTATGATCCGGCGAGCCGTACCACTGCTGATCACCACGACGCACGGCAACCCGTTCACCGACCGGACCTGGTCACGGGAGTGGGTGGGCTGGCGCGACGCGGCCGGCTGGCCCAAGGAGCACGGCACCTTTCACGCGCTGCGGCACTTCTTCGCGACCACGCTGATCACGAACCACGCGGAGCCGCAGGAGGTTCAGCGGTTGCTCCGGCACAAGACGCTGCGGATCACTTTGGAGACCTATGTGCACTGGTGGCCGAAGCGGGAATGTCGGCGGGGCGTGGTGGGCACGGTTCTGCGGGCCGCGTCGAGGCGTCGTTAGCCGACCGAACGAGGGGAACGAGATCGATGCCAGCTTGTGTCGGACCTGTGCCTGTTGATCTTCAACGCGGTGGACTCGGTTGGCCTGGATTGCCCTGGCCGACCATCGGCAGGTGGTCTGTAGGTGGCGTGCTGCCCGAGTTCTTTGTTCCCGGTGTAGGCGTCCGGTTGTCAGACGATCAACCTGGTATATTTTCCGGCATGGAGTCGTACCCATCCTTCGAAGACGTCTGCTTTGATCTTGGCGACAAGGTTACGAGCAGCATCAGCAGGTCCGCCGTACTCACCGCTGCCGACCTGCTCGATTACCGCACCATCCGGCCGCTGTGGGTTTCGCGTAGCAGCGAACGTGGCCTGGCTGGCTGGCTTCATGATCGCATGTGGGTTCACTTGGTCGATCAGCTCGAAGAGGTGTCGGACGTCCTCATCGTTGATCGCGAGCCGATGCGCGAGATCTTCGTAGGCAAGCGGTACCGTCTCCGCGTCAAGCGACATCACCCAGGTGGTGGTGTGAGCACCTACCCAACCCAGACGGCGTTGGACTTCTTGCTCCAGGATCAGCAGTTGGCGATCGAGGGCTTGGAGGAGATCCGGTTGATCACGGGGTACCTGTGGGAATCTGATCTTCGTCAGGTCGGCGTCCCGGTGCTGTCCCTTCGTGACGGCCGTGACAAGGTCCTGTGGATGAGGGCGCTTCCTCCGGCCGCTGGTGCGTCTGGTGTTGTTGATCTCACCCCGCCTTCCGTCGTTGGCCCGACCGCACCGACCATCGAGGTCGGTCCAGTCGAGGGGGGCGAATCCGCCCCGGGAACCGGGTCAGGATGAACGGACTCGGCGAGGCGTTGATCACCGTTCGCAAGGCGCGCGGACTTACCCAGGAACAGTTGGCGGCCGCGGCTGGCGTTACGCAGGCTGCTCTGTCTCGGTATGAGAATGATCAACGCGAGCCGGATGCAGACGTGTTGTCGGCATTGGCCAACGTTCTTGGAGTAACCACAGATTTCCTTGGAGGTGCCGGCCGTTCGGAGGGAGCGATGGCGATTGACGCACACATGCGTCGCCACGCTACAGCCAAACCGACTGTGTGGCGTCAGCTTGAGGCCCGCCTGAACATGTATCGGATGCATGCCCGGTACCTGTTTGAAGAAGTATCGCTCGTTGTTGAACAACGAATTCCGACTTTCGATCCGATCGATGTCGATCCTGTAGCCGCCGCGCGTCTCGTACGTATGCAATGGCGAGTGCCGGTCGGGCCGGTGCGTCATCTGACGCAGTGGATGGAGGCTGCTGGTTGCCTGATTATCGAGGAAGACTTCGGTACCTCGCGAGTCGATGGGCTCTCGCAGTGGATCGGCGACTACCCAGTAGTGCTCCTCAACCTGCGGTCACCGACTGACCGTAGACGGCTGACCATTGCCCACGAGCTTGGCCATCTGGTGCTCCATGCCACACATGTTTCGCCGGACCTGGAGCAAGAAGCGAACCTCTTTGCGGCCGAATTTCTCATGCCGGCGGAGATGATACGACCACAGTTGCGCAATCTTACACTTGGTCGGCTACTCGATCTCAAACGTGAGTGGGGAGTATCGGTGCAGGCACTAATCGAACGGGCGAAGGAGTTGCGGCTGATAACGTCGGCCCAGCGAGTGAACCTCTACAAGACTCTTAGCGCCCGCGGTTGGCGAACGCGGGAACCCATCAGCGATGAACTTCCACCCGAACGGGCACTTTTGCCGCGGAATATCGGTGATGCGCTAATTGCCAAAGGTTTCAACGACGAACAGATTGCCGTCAAGGCTGGATTTGCGCCAGTAAACTACGATCACCCATTCCAACCGACTCGTCGCCCTCTTCGTGTTGTCCGATAACGTCGTCCTTGGGCATTCCGTCTGCTGTCACGACCCGTACCTTAGTGGAGGCGGCGGGGGGACCGGCGGCATCCCGGAACGTCGGCGGGGCGTGGTGGCACGGTTCTGCGGGCCGCGTCGAAGCGTCGTTAGCCGACCGGACGAGGGGAACAAGATCGATGCCAGCTTGTGCCGGATCTGTGCCCGCCGATCTTGGCCCGGGTAAAGGCGCTGGTCAGCGGCTGTGAAGAGTGGAGACGAGGGGACTCGAACCCCTAACCCCTGCCTTGCAAAGGCAGTGCTCTGCCAGTTGAGCTACGCCCCCGGCTTGCCAGTCCGGGATACCGGACATCCGGTCGATGGCTATGCCAACC
>Ga0137374_10004957_pt1 | contig 15829 bp, 17 predicted proteins | sample SagtaG_20_FD_104811 | JGI IMG/M metagenome (GOLD analysis project Ga0137374, IMG submission 104811) | Vadose zone soil microbial communities from Sagehorn Ranch, Mendocino, California, USA - Sage1_R_100_16 metaG | ecosystem: Environmental > Terrestrial > Soil > Vadose zone | place: USA...
CAGCCGCCGGGCAGCCCATCAAGGCCGGGTGCCGGCCAGGAACTGATCCCGCATTGAATCGAAGAGCGCCGCCGAACGGCCGCGGTCACCGCAGGCATTCACCTCGGAGTCCCACATCTTCGTCATCGCGCGGGCGGCGGTCATCCGCGACATCGTGATCGACCTGCGGTCCGGCGGGAACGCCTCATGACCGACGGGAGCGGAACGGCAGGCTCACGGGCGTCGGCCCGGCGGACGTGGACTCGCCTCGCCCAGCTCCGGCCTGGCCGGCACAATGCTGATCATCGCTGCTCCTGTGGTGCTGGAGCTAGGCTCCCCGCCTAGAGGCGAGTCGCCCGCTTGGTGAGCCTCCGACGCAGCATGAGCGGCGTAACGTCCGGGTACGGCATCGAACATTTCGGCGCAGTGCGCCGAGCAGAAATAGGCGGTTCCCGTGCCGGTGTCACGCCGCTCGGCGGCGGTTACGGGGTCCACGCGCATCCCGCACATCGGGTCGGTTACCGGGCTCCCGGGGATGTGGCCGCCCGGGCCACGGCCTGCGGGGATCTCAACCTGCGGCTCACCGGGAGCCCGGCCGGCGGCCGGCAGCGGGGCGGGGTGCCAGCGGCGCAGCCGGCTGGCATTAATGACTACCGACAGCGAGGACAGGGCCATGGCGGCGGCGGCGATGACCGGGGAGAGCCGGATGCCGGCGAAGGGGTAGAGGATCCCGGCGGCGACCGGGATTCCGACGGCGTTGTAGGCGAGGGCGAAGAACAGGTTCTGCCGGATATTACGCATGGTTGCTTTCGACAGGGCGATCGCGGTGACGACCCCGGCGAGGGAGCCGGAGATGAGGGTGATGTCGGCGGCCTCGATCGCCACGTCGGTGCCGGTGCCGATCGCCAGCCCGACGTCGGCAGCGGCGAGGGCGGGGGCATCGTTGATGCCGTCACCGGCCATCCCCACCTTGCGGCCCTCACCTTGCAGGCGGCGGATCTCGCCGGCCTTGTGCTCGGGCAGCACCTCGGCAACGACCCGGCGCACCCCCACCTCGCGGGCGATCGCAGCCGCGGTACGGGCATTGTCGCCGGTGAGCATCACCACGGCGACGCCGAGCCGGCCCAGGGCCGCGATCACGGCGGCCGAGTCGTCCTTGACGGTATCGGCGACCGCGAGCACCCCCGCGGCAGTCCCGTCCACGGCAGCCAGCACCGGCGTCTTTCCTTCCGCCGACAACTGCGCGGCGACAGGATCCAGGGCGGCGGTGTCGATGCCGGCACCTGCGAGCAGCCGGGTGCTGCCGGCCAGGACGGCGCGCCCGCCCACGGTAGCCTGCACGCCCATGCCGGTCACCGAGTCAAAGGAAGTGGCCAGCGGCAGGGCCAGGCCCCGCTCGCGGGCGCCGGCTGCGATCGCGGCCGCGAGCGGATGCTCACTGTCCGCCTCGGCTGCCGCGGCCAGCGCCAGCAGTTCGTCCTCGGCCAGGTTCCCGGTGACCCGGATGTCGGTGAGGGCTGGCTTCCCGGCGGTGATGGTGCCGGTCTTGTCCAGCACCACGGTGTCCAGTTTCTGCGCGGTCTCCAGCGCCTCCGCCGAGCGGATCAAGATGCCCGCCTGGGCGCCCTTGCCGGTCCCCACCATGACCGACAGCGGGGTTGCCAGGCCCAGCGCGCACGGGCAGGCGATGATCAGCACCGCCACCGCCGACACCAGCGCCAGGGTAAACGCCGGCGCCGGGCCGATCGTGAACCAGACCGCGAACGTCGCGATCGCGATCGCGATGACCGCGGGCACGAAGTAACCGGAGGCGGCGTCGGCGAGGCGCTGGATCGGCGCCTTGGACGCCTGCGCCTGCTGCACCAGCCGGATGATCTGGGCCAGCATCGTGTCAGCGCCGACCTTGTCGGCCCGCACCCGCAGCGACCCGGTGGTGTTAATGGCCGCGCCGATCACCATGTCCCCGGCGCGCTTGGTCACCGGCATCGGCTCCCCGGTGACCATCGACTCATCCACCGCCGACGAGCCGGACAGCACGATCGCGTCGACCGGGATCTTCTCACCTGGCCGGATCACGACCTCGTCGCCGACGACCACCTCCCCGGCCGGGATCTGCGTCTCGGTGCCGCTCCGCACCACCCGGGCGGTGCGCGCCCGCAGGCCCAGCAACGCGCGGATGGCCTCCCCGGTGCCGGCCTTGGCCCTGGTCTCGATCAGCCGGCCGAGCAGGATCAGGGTGAGGATCACCCCGACCGCCTCGAAATAGACCCCCCGCACGTCAGCGGGCAGCAGGCCCGGCGCGAGGGTGACCAGCAGGCTGTAACCGTAGGCCGCCGACGTGCCCAGGGTGATCAGGCTGTTCATGTCCGCCGAGCGGTGCGCCAGGGTCAGCCAGCCGGTGCGGTGAATCGGCCAGCCGGCGTAGAACATCACCGGCGTGATCAGCGCCAGCTGCAGCCAGTGACTGAGCAGCACCGCGGGCACCCAGCCCGCCTTGAACACCTCGTGGGCCATCACCGCGAACAGCACCGGCGCGGTCAGCACCGCCCCGGCTGCCACCCGGCGGGTCAGGTCGGTGATCTCCGCCCGCCGTTCCGCCGCCTGCGCCGCCTCCGCATCCGCCGCTCCCCCGTCGGCCCCGGGCGCAACGGCCGGCGCGCCGTCAGCTGGCCCCTGCCCGGCAGCGGCGGCGGGCTCACCGGACGGCTCGACCAGGAGAGTGCCGTGGATCATGTTCATGCCGCACGCGAAGCCGAACGACCCGGCCCGGGCCGGGTCCAGCCGCACCGTCGTCCGCTCGAAGGCAGGCAGCCCGGCGCTCACCGCCAGGTCGGGGAAGACGACCCGAGAGGTGCAGTCACCGGACTCCTGCCGGTCGAAGGTCAGCTCCAGCGGCACGCCCTGCTGGGCGCGGATCACGTCCGGGCTGTACCCGCCCCGCACCATCACCTGAACCCGCTGTACCCCCCCGGACAGCTCCGCGGCGCGCGCCCGCCGCGGCCCGAAAAAGAACCACGCCAGGCCTGCGATGGCGGCCGCGGCCGCAAGCAAGACGGCAACGCTGGCGATGTCCATGGCAGCCTCCTTCACCTGCTAGCCAGGCTGCCACGGTATACCCCCCAGGGGTAGTGTCCTTCGGCGGAATAGCCGGGGACCTTCGGCCCTCGCCGGGCCCGGCGCCCGGGGGCAGGCTCGGAGGTGTCCAGCCTGAAGACCGGGCGTGAAAAGAAGAGAACGCCATGACACGCACACCCCGGCCCGGCCCGGCGGTCCTCTCCCGGCCCGCCAGAGCGGGCCGGCCGGCGTGGCGCACCGTGAACATCACCCCCGCCGAGCGCCTCGGCCGCCTCGCCGTTGGCCTAGCCGCCATCATCGCCGGGATCACGCTGCTCGCCAGCACCGGATCGGTGCCCGCCGTAGTGCTCGAGGCGCTGCTCGTCGCGGCGGGCCTCGACCTTGCGGTGCCCGGCGCGCTCGGGCACTGCCCGCTGTACCAGAAGCTCGGCTACACACCGGCATCATTGCGGAGGCCCAGATGACAACCCAGCACGACCCACGCGGCCCGTCGCCGGGCCAGGACCAGCCCGGCCCCGGCGGCCACGGCTGGATGATGATCGCCTGCTGCATCCCGATGCTGGTCATCGCCGTCGTGCTCGTGGCCACCGGGGTCGTCAGCGTCCGCTTCCTGGCCGTCGCCATCGGCTGCACCTTCATGATGGCCCTGATGATGCGCGGCATGAGCCACAGCTGAGGCGGCGCCCGCCTCCTGATCCATCCCCGCAGTTCCCCGTCGGGATGAGCCTGGCCCCTGCTTCGCCTGCCGCATCGGATTCTGGCCGGGCGTACCGCGCCGTCACACGTCTGCCTGACGGCCGTCTTACGCTCTTTCAAGCCGCAGGCTATAGGTTCGGGTACTCGTCGCAGGGATCCTACGGGATCTCGACAGCCGTCCCGAGTGCCGCCGACCTCGAGAGTCATGCTGCCACGGCTCTCTTGGCGCGGCCGCGCGAAGTGGCGGGGCCATGCCGCCTCACATGACGTTGGCGGCGCTGATCTTGAGTTCTTCCCCGGCCAGCAGGGTGCGGTACCTGTCGGCGAAGCGGCGGGCGAACGCGTCGTAGGTCCACGGCGTGCTGTCGTGCCCGGACAAGGCGATCAGCAGGGGGCCGCGGGCCTCGATCTCGTCCAGGACGCGGGCGGCGTCGCGCTCGCCGATGGGCCGCCATGGCGGGTTGGGGTTGCCGAGCACCGCCTGGGGCACCAGCGGCGTCCCGGCCGCGTGCACCGGCAGATGCAATCCGCCGACCACGGCGCGGATGGGCACGTCGAGTACGTGCTCGGCGACGCCGAGCATCCGCTCGATCGGCGGGTGCCCGCAGCCGGTGATCAGGACCAGGCCGAAGCCGCGGACGTTGACCACCAGCGCCTGCTCGGCGATGTAGCCGGGCCAGAACAGCATGCGCGGCAGCGGCGGCAGCACCGCCATGCCGGGCGCCATCACGCGGGCTCCGCCCGCCGGGATAACGTCGGCGCGGGGGTGCCGCATGGGGGCGGGCACATAGGCCGGCACCCCGCGCGGCGGTCACCGGTCGCCGGTGCGCGTCAGGCGTACCGCGTCGCCGAGGTTGGAGTTGCCTTCCAGGAAGTGGATGCCGGCTGCCTGGCTGGCGTGCGGGCCGGTGTAGCGCAGGATGTAGAGGCCGTTGCGGATGTCGATGACGTAGATCAGGCCGTTGCGGATGATGGGGTAGCTCCACAGCACGACCTTGTTCGGGCCGCGGGACAGGGCCGGGTCCTCGGTGGCGACCGAGGCGAGGGGCTGCGGGGAGAACCAGCCGGCCTGCGCGGTGCTGGCCGGGCGGGTGATGTTGATGGCCTGCAGCCCGCCGGAGTGCCAGTCGATGAAGGCCAGGTCCGGGAGCACGGTGGGGTTGTGGGAGGAGTAGCTGGTGAACTGCTCGGTGGCGCTGTCGTCGGCGGGGCTGCCGCAGAACGACTGGTCGTCTTGGGTGATCTTGTACTCGCCGGCGATCTGCGGGTGCGCGGGGTCGGCGACGTTGATCAGCCGCGCCCAACCCCACGGGCAGCCGAACGTCGGATCGGTGAAGGTGCCGTAGATCTCATCGGTGGTCAGCACGTAGGGCCGACCGGGGACGGGGACCGCCGAATGCCCTTCGGGGCAGGCTTTCAGGCAGCCCGGCAGCGGGTTGCCCCAGATCGGCCGGTTCGCCGGGTCGGTGATCAGGTCGCCGTTGAGGTTGATGACCGTCCCGGGTGAGCTGTTGCTGGCCACGGCGCTGGTGTCCAGCACCAGCATCTCGCCGCCTTCCATCGACAGGTAGGTGCGGGTGCCGTCCGCCGTGGGAGCCATCGAGTGGGTGTAGAGGTCGTTCTGGAAGGTGGTCTCGCTGCCGCCGTCCGGGTACAGCTGGTTCCAGTTGCCCTGCGCGACCTCGGTGACCGGGCCGCCGGCCGCGACCTTGCTGATGTCGACGATCATCATGTTCGGGACCGCCGGGTCTGACGTCAGCTGCGGCGTGGAGATCCACAGCAGGGCCCGGTCCGGCTGCTTCGGGTCCTGCCATAGGTACATTTCGTGCGGCTTGACCTGCAGCCCGGCTGCGGAGGTGGGCACGTAGCTGGAGATGAACCGCGGGTGGACCGGGTCGGCCAGGCTGTAGAACTTCAGGTCGAACGGGAACTGGGCGTCGGTGCCGGCCGGGCAGGCGTGGATCACCGAGCTGCACCGGAAGTTCATCACGACCAGCAGCTTCTCCCGTGGCCATACCCGCACCTCGCGGGAGGAGATCCCGGTGTTGCCCTCCAGCGGCGGGCCGATCTCGCCGACCACGTGCGGGTGCGCCGGGTCTGCGACATCGTCGATCAGCACCCCGGGATGAGGGTGCGGGCAGTTCGCGCCCGGCCCGCGCGGGTCCCCGATCCCGCACGTGGCCGACCCGTCGGTCCGGTTCCCGATGTAGACGTAATGCCGGTAGATGGTCGCCGCGGCGTTCATCCCGCGGCCGAACAAGGGGTCGTGGCCCACCAGCTCGAAGTTCCGTGACGTGCCCGGCGTCCCCCCGCCCGGGCCGACCGTCACGCCATGCGGGGTAATGGCCACCCCGCCCGAGGCGCCGTTCACCGGCGCCAGCATTGCCACGCAAGCCAGCACAGCCACCAGGACCGGACGTCGCATCATTGCGCTCACCTCAGTGCACCGGGATCGGGCGGTCGCGCATACCCTAACGCGCGCTTAAAGCACCGAAAAGCCTATGAATGGCCAATTTTTTGGCACCCTTGGGCGCCCTGCGCATCCTCGCAGATCAGTTCAGCCACATGGGGCAGCCACCGGGCATGCGCCTCGGCCATGTTCATGATCAGCAGCGGCACCCTGCGGGAAGTAGCAACTCGCGCCCGTCCGGCCGCCGGGCGTGGTAGTGCCCGACGGAGGTCATGAGCGGCGCGAGCGTGGCTTACGGCCCGCGCGGCCGTGGTCACGGGACGTCGGCGGCTGCGCTGGGCAGCCGGAGTTTTCGCAGCAGGAGGGCGTCGACGGCGACCAGGAAGCTGGAGCCGGACATGGACAGGGCGGCGATCTCGGGCCGGAGCACCAGCCCGAAGGCTGGCTCGAACACCCCGGCTGCGATCGGCAGCGCGACCGAGTTGTAGCCGATGGCCCAGCCTAGGTTCTGGCGCATCTTGCGCAGCGTGCCGCGGCCGATCGCCAGTGCCGTGGGGATGTCCAGCGGGTCGGAGCGCATCAGCACCACGTCGGCGGTCTCGATGGCCACGTCGGTGCCGGCGCCGATGGCGATCCCGAGGTCGGCGGCGGCGAGGGCGGGCGCGTCGTTCACGCCGTCGCCGACCATGGCCACCTTGGTCCCCGGCTTCTGCAGCCCGGCTATCTTGCTGGCCTTCTCGCCGGGCAGCACCTCAGCGATCACTGTCCGCACGCCGAGCTGCCCGGCGATCCGCCGGGCGGTGGCCTCGTTGTCCCCGGTCAGCATGACGACCTCGACTCCGGCCTCGGCCAGCGTCGAGACGGCTGCCGCCCGAGGTGGGCCGGGGGGCGTCGGCGATGCCGATCAGCGCGGCCGCGCGCCCGTCGACGGCCACGCACACGACGGTCCGCCCGGCCGAGGACATCTCCTCGCGGCGGCCCGCGAGCGTCCCCAGATCGATGCCTTCCCGGGCCATCAGGCGGGCGTTCCCGACGGCCACCTTCTGGCCGTCTACCCGGGCCAGGGCACCGTGGCCCGGGACGTTCTCGAATTCCTCGGCGCGGGCCACGGGAACACCGAGGTCTTCGGCGCGGGTCACGACGGCCTCGGCCAGCGGGTGCTCCGATTCCCGCTCTACCGCGGCGGCCCGGGGCGGGGCCAGGTCCAGCAGGGTGCGGATGGCGTCGTTGGCGCCACCCCGGGCCCGCATCTCGAACCAGTGACCCAGCAGGACGAACGCGGCCAGCACCGTGGCGGCCTCATAGAACGTGTCACCGCCGCCGGTGAGGGTCACCACCAGCGAGTACAGCCACCCCGCGCCGATAGCGACGGCGACCAGCACCATCATGTCCAGCGTGCGGGCCCGCAGCGCCCGGGCCGCGCCGTCGAAGAAGATCCACGCCGAATAGAAGATCACCGGCATGCTCAGCAGCAGCAGCCACACATCATCGCGCAGGCCGAACGGCGCCGCCACCGTGAAGCCCAGCACGTCCCGGCCGATCGAGGACCACAGCAAGATCGGGACCGACAGCACGGCGGCCACCAGGAACCTGTTCCGCATGTCGGCGGACATCGCCTCCATCGACATGCCCGCGGCCCCGCCGTGGCCCATCACCTCACGGGCGGGCGGCATGCCCTCCCCGGCGGCCATCTCCTGCCCGGCCCGCTCCCCAGCGGCCACCGCATGCCCGGCCAACTCCCCTGTCGGCATCTCCTGCCCGGCCTGCTCCGCGGCCATCTCATGCGCGGCCTGCGCGGGCGGGGCTTCCGCGCCAGCATCCTCACCAGGATGCGCGACATGGTCCCTGCGGCCGGGAGGGGCTTGCGGCGCCGTGGCCGCCGCCCCGGCGTGCCCGGCGGACACAGCGCGGTGCCCGTCCGCTGGGTCAGGCTCGGCCATCGGGTCGCAGACATGGGAGGGCACCGACTGGCCGGCGCAGTGGTAGCCGCATTCCTCGACCCACCGCCTCAGCCCGGCGACCGACGTCTGCGCGGTGTCGAAGGTGACCGTAGCGGTCTGCGACACCGGGTTGGCCTCCACGGCCCGGACCCCCGGGCGGCGGCCCAGGACCCGCTCTGCCACCGCCTTCTCGCTTGCCCAGTTCAGGCCGCCCACGTGCAGGACCACTGTCGCCGCGTTGCCGGCGGGCATCTGGTGGCCGGTCCCGGCCCGGGTGTCGCGTCCGTGCCCGCGGCCCGCCATGATTCGCCCTTCACTCCCTGGCCTGGGCGGACCCGCGCCTGCGTTCGCCGGGTCCACGTCAGGCCACCACCGCGATCTCGCTGGCGGAACGCCGGCCCGGCACGCGGGCGGCGCTCTGTGCGAGCATCCCCCGGCCGGGCTAGCCGATCCGGGACAGCCCGCCGGCCCAGTCGGCTGGCGGTCCTTACCGGAATGTCATCGTCTTGCCAGGGATCAGGCGGGGATGCCCGCCCGGGCTGGCAGCGAGTGCAGGACGCCGGATGGACGGCAGGCCCGGCATGAGAAGCACGCGACCAGCGACGGTGGTGGTGGTGGTGGTGGTGACTGCCGCCGCGTGCCGCCCTGCGGCCCGGCACGGCCGCGACCACGTCTCCGGCGCTCATCGCAGCCCCGCGCACGTCCGGTACCGCGGTGGTCGGTCCATGGGGTGCTCCGTCATCGCTGCCTCCTTCGGTTCCCGCGGACGTGGTGGCTGCGATGACCGCAGCTGGCAGCGGCCACGGGGTTGCCGGGCGGACGGCACACTGTACGTCGCACGGCGGCACCCGCCCGGCCGGCTTGCGGTGATGATCACCGTCGCTCGCCGCGATTGTCGTCCCCGGCGGCCGACCCGGCTGAGCGCGGCGAGCACGACTGCCGAGATGAGGATCTGCCAGGGAAGCGGGACGCGGCCATGATGATTCATTCTCTCGGAGCGGACGGGCCGGCTGCCCGCGTGGTATGGCGGAACAGCAGCGCGGTGGCGGTGAGCAGGCCCGCCAGCCAGGCCAGGGCGATGAGCAGCGGGCGGGCCTGGGTGAAGGCGGGGGTCATGATGGCGTCGATGAGGACCCGGCTTCCGCCGTAGCCGGGCAAGAAGTGCGCCCAGCGGGCGGGCACGGGGTGCAGCATCGGGCTCTGCGCGAGCCCCAGGTCCAGGAAGGGGATCAGGAAGGCGATGAACACCCCCGCGACCCGGCCGAACAGCGGGCCGATCAGGACGCCGATGAGGGCGTAGGTAACGGCGATGAGGACGTTCGACGCGGCGTACACGGCCCACTGGCGGACGTCGGACACCGCCGCGGTGACCGCCAGCGACACTCCCGTGGCTACCGCTGCGGCGGCCGCGATCAGGGCAAGCCGGGCGGCCAGCAGCGCGCCGGGACGCAGCCCGGACAGCACTAGGCGCTGATCGCCGGCCCGGGAGTCGAGCATGATGAACATGCCGGCCAGGGCGGCCAGGGAAGCGATGGCGATCGGCGCCATGGTGGCCGGGTGAATGCTGGCCAGGTTAACGATCTTGCCGACGCTGCGGCCCGCCTCGGTGACCGGCATCCGGATGAGCTTGCTGGGGGTGACCGCGGTGGCCAGCAGGGTGAAGATGGCCGGCACCACGGCGAGCAGCGCCCACAGCACCCGGTTGCGGGCCCAGTCGCGTACGCCGGACCGCAGCGCGGCGATCAGCTGATCCGGCGGCGTTCCGGGGCGCAGCCGGCGCCGCGGGCGGGCGGTGCGGGCGGCCGCGGCCAGCACGGCCCAGGCGGCCGCGGCAGCGCCGAGCGTCCAGGCCAGCGCCCACCCGAGGTCACCGGGCCCGCGTGCCCTGACCGCAGCCCGGTCATCCACAAGGACACGAAGTGGGTGGGCAGCCCCCGGGTCGCGGCCCGCCCCTCGGCGCCGAGCACGGGCCCGAAGAACACATCGGTGATCCAGATGAACAAGATGACCGTGGTCCCGTTGACCGGGCTCGCGACCGCGGCGCCCACGGCGGCGCCGATGGCCAGGTAGATGACGGCGAACATCAGCGTCCCGGCCGTGACCCGCCCGGGGTTGGTGATGCCGCCGCCGCGGGCCGCGAGCGCGGCCAGCGCCGCCGCGCTGGCCAGCACCGCCAGCGCCAGCCCGGCCGCCAGCCGCGCGGTGACCAGCCGGGCCGCGGGCAGCCCGGAGATGACCAGCCGCCGGTCAGTGCCGCGGGCGGCGGAAACCTGGAAGTACATGGCGATCGCAGCCAGGAACCCCGCCGCCCACCCGGCGGTGACGGTCTGCACGGCCGAGCCATGGCCGGCGCCGCCGAGCAGCCCAGCGGCGCCGGCCATCGACGAGGCGGCCACCATGACCAGCGCCACCGGCACCAGCACCAGGAACAGCAGGTTGACCGGGTTGCGGGCGTAGCCGGCCAGGAACCGGCGCGCGAACAGGATGGTAGTCATCGGGACACCGCCTTCCCGTCCCGCAGGTCGATGATCCGGTCGAACCGGTCCTCATCGACCACGAAGTGGCTGATGATCAGCACGCTGCGCCCCGACTGCCGCCGGCCGGCGACCAGCTCCCAGAACCGCTGGTAGGTGTCCCAGTCAAAGCCCGCGTACGGCTCATCCAGCAGCAGCACCTGCGGGTCGGCCAGCAGCGCCAGCCCCAGGTTCAGCTTGGCCAGCGTCCCGCCGGACAGCTGGTCCGCGCGGGTCCCCGCGTACTGCCCGAACCCCAGTGACGCATACAGGCCGCGGCGGGCCGCGACCTGGGCGGCGCGGGTGATGCCGTAGGCGTGGCCGAACAGCTCGAAATGCTCATCGCAGGTCAGCCGCTCATACACCTGCGGTACCTGCGGGCAGTAGCCCAGCCGCCCGGCCCGCCGCACGCTGCCCGCATCCGGGGCGAGCGCGCCGACCAGGATCTTCATCAGCGTGCTCTTCCCGGACCCGTTCTCCCCCGCCAGCCCGGCCACCTCCCCGGGATACAGGGCCAGGCCGACGCCGCGCAGCACCAGCCGTCGGCGGCCCGCCGGCCAGGCCCCGCGCCGGTAGGACTTCTCGATCCCCGAGGCCTCCAGCACCGGGACGGCGGGCGCGAGCCCGCCTCCGGTGGTGGCGGCGGGCGGGGCCGTTGCCTGTGCGTTCATCAGGGCACCTTCTTCCGCTTGCCTGATGCCTATACCCGGTAGGGGTATATACCTCTACCGTGTCCCTGGCCTCGCGGCGGGGAAGCGGGCAAACGGCCCGCAATGCCAGGCCGAAGGTCCCGGGGATGACGAACGATCGGCTGTTCGGCGAGGACCGGGCCTCGTGGCACAGCGGACGGCGCCGGCGAAGCCACGACGGCAGGCCGGCTGAATCGCTGGCGCTCCGTATGGCCGAGCGCGTGGGCTCGGCGCCACCTGGCTCGGACGGCCCCGAGCAGGCGGGAGGTAACCGAATTCCCGAGCGCGTACCGGGAAGGGGCGTAGCTGGAGAGGCGCGACCGGGAACGCGTCGGCCCGGGTCAGCAGGGTGACGCCACTGCCGCTGCCTAGGTCCGTGAAGCGGGGTTACCGCCAGCGGCCGCCGGTTGTGCCGTGAAGCACCGGCGGATGGCTGGGCCAACGACCAGCCGCCGCGATGGCCGGAGCGTGCGCTCATCCTTCCGGACGGCCGCCAGGGCGCCGCAGGCCAGGGCCCGGGACAGCCCAGCCGGGTCACCGAAGTAGATCATGAGCAACCCGCGTTCTTACCCGGGCTTGCGGTCCCCGCCCTTCATGGCCATCGGCATGCCTTATCCGGGCCCGGAGCTGGTCAACTGCGGGCCCAGGCCTGGCCAGGGCTCAAGGCCAGAGGTTCTCACAGCCGGATCACCTGGCGGATCGTGCTTGCCACCTCGCCCAGGCTGGCCTGGCCATCGGCCTCCGAGGCACGTACGGCGTTCACCACGCAGTGGTGCAGGTGGTCGTTGAGCAGGCCGACCGCTACCTCCTGCAGTGCCCGGGTTACCGAGGAGACCTGGACCACGACGTCGGGGCACCAGCTGTCGGCTTCGACCATCTTCTGCAGGCCCCGTACCTGGCCCTCGATCTTCCGCAGCCGGGACAGGTAGTCCGCCTTCCCCGACGCATAGCCGCGGGCCGGGCGGCCGGGCCGCGCGGCCCGCGGGCCGCAATCAGCAGCGAGCCCAGGGACGGTCGCCGCGGTCATCGCCCGCCGCCTGCGCCGGCCGGGGCCTGCTGGTCACCGGATGCGATCAGGTCGCGGAGCCGCTGGTACTCAGCGGTGTCGATCTCGCCGCGGGCCAGCCGCCCGTCCAGGATCTGCCGCGGGTCCTCACTGCGCTGACCGGTATCGGGCTTACGGGTGGCGCTGGTGATCAGGGCGTACACGGCCCAGATCAGCAAGCCCCAGAACGCGATCATCCCGGCCCACATGAGGGCGACCTCCCAGAACGGCCAGCTTGCGCCGTATCCGAACATCATCACGACCATCTCCTTCGCCGGTTCTCCCGGCTCACTTCCTCTTCTCAGCATCCGGGCGCGATACCGGTGGGGGGTAGTGCCAACAGTCCTTCCGCGACGTGACGGAAGGCCCGGAGTGAAGGTGGCGATTGGCCCTGCCCCCCAGCGGTACCCGGGTGCACCGTCGAGATGAGCGAGGCAATGATGGCTTCGCCGGATAAGGAGAACTTGAGATGGCAAGCACGGCAGACATCCCCGGGAGGTGCCCCCCGGCGTCGCCGCCTCACTCCGGCCGTCCCCCGGCAGAGGACAGCAGGGCCGGCAATGCCGGCCGGGCGGCAGTCAGCCTGAGCGGCCTGGCGCACTGACCGATCAGCAGGCCAGCAGCACGGCACCCTAGCGGAGGATCTTATGGAGCACACCCGTCTCGTCGCGGCGATCGGCGCCGCCGCCATCGCCGCGGCAGGCCTCGGAGCCGGGGCAGCCATCACGGCCTGCGGGTCCAGCGCGCAGGCACCGGCTGCCGCTGCCACCCCCGGCGGTTCCTCGTATTCGTATTACCGGTCGATGATGGGGCGCCTCCGCGGCGGCGGCTCGCCTGGGTCGATGATGGGCGGCACGTCGTATGGCTGGATGATGGGCGGCACCGGCTACCGCTGGATGATGGGTGGCCTGGCCGCCCCGGCATGGATGCGCGGCCACGCCCTGCCCGGCTTCATGATGGGCACCATCCGCGACCCCGGCAAGATCATGGGACGGCTCTGGGCGAACGCGCCCGGACCCCGGGTCAGCCCCGGCCAGGCAACCGCGCTCGGCAGCCAGGTCCCCGCCGGCGCCACCGTCAGCCGCGCCCGGCATCAGGTCACCTTCTCGGGCAGCAGCGCCCGGCTCACCGTCGTCGCCAGCCCGCCCGACGCTCCCGATGACAGATTCCGCCTCGCCGGCCTGACCGATCCCGCCATCGTCGTGAAAGCCGGCGCTCGCGTCACCATCCAGGTCATCAACGCCGACCCTGGCGCCGCGCACGGCCTGGTCATCACCGCCAGCGGCGCCAGGTCCGCATGGATGCCGATGATGACCGCCAGGCCCGCGTTCACCGGCTCGGCGCTGTGGTTCCTCGGCAACCCCACAGCCGCGGGCATGCACGCCGGCACGATCAGCTTCACCGCCAGCATGCCAGGGACCTACCGCTACCTGTGCCCAGTCCCCGGGCACGCCCAGAAGGGCATGACCGGATCGTTCACGGTTAGCAGCACGACCTGAGCACCTGTCGCAACACGAGGACGAGCCGTCGGACCCGCACGTGCCCGAAAGCCGGAATGTTTCGCGCACGCCAGCCCCGCCGGAGCCGCTTTCCGGGCCAGTAGCGATGTCCAGCGAATACCCGTCGGGGTATTTGCCTTCCGCCTTCCGGGCCGGGCATGTTCTCTTCAGGAAAAGATACCCCACACGGTATATGAGAAAGCGGTCATGGCCGGGGGCGGGCGCCGCCGCGGTCGGCCACTTCCTGCAGCTCAGCTCAAGGACCCAGGTGGCCGGGCAGGCGGTCAGGTAGCTACCGTCGCAGCACGGAACCCGAACCCGGGGCTTCCGGTCGGCCTGGGACACACCTGCTGAGCGCTACGCCGGTGACGAAATACATTGTCACGGGAACCTGGGCAGGAGTCGGTTCCGTTATGCGCGGGGCGGTCTGGCCAGCGCGGTGATCAGTTCTGCGGCTCACCTGGCCCGTCGGCGGATGGCAGGCCAGCCGACTCACCGGCGCCGCAGGGGAAATGGTGGTCAGCGGACCGGGTTGGCCAGGGCGAGGATCAGCGTGATGATGCCCGCGAGGACCACGATGGCGAGAGCAGCGGTGTAGGCGTCTAGGTGGATCCGGTTCATATGCGCTTCCGGGGGGCAGTGGTGGCTGGCCGGCGGCGGGGCTGTTTACGGCGGGGCCACCTGTCTTGGATGCGGCCCATCTGCTTGGCCAGCACCCACAGGGCCACAAAGCCCACCGGCAGCCACCACGGGTCGGCATGCGGCCGCCCGAAGAAGCCGGCCAGCCCGCGGCCGAACGCATAGATCCCGATAGCGGAGGCCGCCACGAAAAGCAGCAGTTCGGCGATGCCGCGCCGGCGTGTCATGCCGGCCCCTCCTTATGCAGTACCGGATGCAGCCGGGCATCCGGGTCCGGCGGAATCTGCTCGCCTCGTGTGGGGTAGCGGGCGATCAGCCGGTGCAGGCGCAGCTTCCGGGGCAGGCTGCGCACTCCGGGTACTAGGGGAAGCACGAAGATGAAGATCAGCGCGACGAGCAGGTTCCACAGCACGAACCCGGTGCCGGTGACACCACCGGGCAGCTTGACGTGGATGATCGACGGGATGATCAGGTACCAGGGGCCGACGTTGTAGTCGCGTTCTTTGACCATGCCCCACTGGTCGTCGGTCAGGCCGTTGGCCACGGCGTCGCTGAGCATTTTGGGGTGATCGTAGAGCCAGATGGTGACCAGGTGCAGCGTATGCCCGGGTTCGCGTCCCTCCAGATACTGCTCAAGGTGCCCGCTTCGGGCCAGTTGCACGTCTGCCTTGACTAGGATGGGGACCGGCCCGAAGTCGCCGTGCAGGGTGCCGATCTTGGCGTAGTCCGGGCTGGCGGCGGCCTCCATCTCCTCGCCCTCCATCGGCTGCTCAGTGATGGTGCCGAGCGCCATAAGGTAGTTGTCCGCCCAGCTCGCCTGCTGGCCGACGGGCGCGGCCCGGTACTGGGCGAGCGCGGCGGCGACGTTGCCGCCGAGCAGCGGCGCGAACGAGCCCAGCGGCCCGGTTACGAACAGCTCGCCCGGCGGCCCCAGCCCGAATTCCTTCTGGTTTCCCGTCGACGCCGAGGTGCCCGCAAGCTCTTGGGTGAAGGCGAGGGCCGCGCCGCCCGGGTCCAGGCGGCTGGTTGCGGCGATGGTGGCCCGCGGCGAGTTCGGCGAGCCGGCGAACACGCCAAGCAGACCGACAAGCACGGCCAGTGCCAGCGCGATAATCGGGTACTTCCAGTACCCATGCCGCACATGCTGGGTGACCAGGCCACCCGCGGCCGGCTCGGCGGCGGCACGCTGCCCGGCCGGCGGGGCCGACGCGGTGCCGCTCACAGCGGCCTCGCAATGCCCTGCAGGCGCACCAACGTCAGATGCGCCATGATCAGCCCAAACAAGATCACCGGTATCACCGCCACGTGGATGGCCAGGTCTGCGGTGAGGTTGGCCGGGCTGAA